>Ga0207708_10000110_pt1 | contig 62957 bp, 58 predicted proteins | sample KBSK5101metaG_FD_184340 | JGI IMG/M metagenome (GOLD analysis project Ga0207708, IMG submission 184340) | Corn, switchgrass and miscanthus rhizosphere microbial communities from Kellogg Biological Station, Michigan, USA - KBS K5-10-1 metaG... | ecosystem: Host-associated > Plants > Roots >... | reverse complement strand
TCCTCGCTTCGCTGCGATCCTCACTCGCCGCCTTGCTCTTCGCGCGAGCGCTCATCGCCCGCTCGCTCCGGTCCTCGCTTCGCTGCGATCCTCACTCGCTGCCTTGCCCGTTTCGGTCGCGCCGGTAGCGTGGGCCAGGCCGGCCATCGCGGCCAGCCAGCCGTCGATGTCGGCGGCCTTCGCCGCCCAGAACTTACCCACCTGCGGGTGCGGCAGGATCAGGAAGGTCTCCCGGTCCAGCGCCTCGACCACGGCGTCGGCCACCTGCTCGACCGCCAGCACCTCACCGGACGCGGCCACCGCGGCAGCGGCGGGTGACCCGGCAGCCAGGCCGTCGGTCAGCAGCGGGGTGGCCACGCCCATCGGGCACAGCACGCTGACCCGGATGTTCTGCTCGCGGTAGCTGTAGGCCAGCCACTCGGCCAGCCCCACCGCGGCGTGCTTGCTGGCGGTGTACGGGGCGTCGCCGGGAGCGCTGAGCAGCCCGGCGGCCGAGGCGGTGTTGAGCAGGTAACCACCGCCAGCGGCGACCATGGCCGGCAGCACCGCCCGGGCGGCGTAGACGTGCGCCATCACATGCACGTCCCAGGCCTGCTGCCAGGCGTTGCTGCTGGAATCGCCCGCGTCCAGGCCGGTGCCGGTGCCGAGGCCTGCGTTGGAGCAGAACAGGTCGATCCGGCCGTGCTCGGCCAGCACCTCGGCGACCAGCGCCGCCACCGCGGCCTCGTCGGTGACGTCCAGCGCGCGGGCGGCGGCCCGCTCGCCCAGCTCACCGGCCACCGCCTCGACGGCGGCCAGGTTGCGGTCGGCCAGCAGCACCGCCCGGGCACCGTCGGCGACGAATCGGCGGGCCAGCGCCGCCCCGATGCCGCTGCCGGCACCGGTCACCACGATCACCGCGTCCGCGACCCTCATCGGGCCGGCTCGCCCAGCGTGCCGAGGCCGGCGAGCGTTGTCGCGAGGCCGTCCGCGGTCGCGATCTCGGGACTGGGCAGCAGCGCGAGCACCGGGGTCTGCACACCCGCCTCGACGTAGCGCTGCACTTCGGCCCGGCAGTGCTCGGGGCTGCCGTGCAGCACCAGTTCGTCGACGACCTGCTCGGGCACCGCCTCGACGGCCGCGGCCCGCTCGCCGGCCGCCCAGTGCTGCCACATCCGCTCCAGCTGCGGCCCGCGGCCGAGCCAGCGGTGGAACTCGGCGTAGGCCGGCACGCTGAGGTAGGCCGCGATCAGCCGGCGGCCGACCGTCCTGGCGTAGTCGGCGTCGGCTGTCGGGCAGACGAAGATTCGCGCCACCACCCGGCTGCCCGGGTTGCCGATCGCGGCCACGCACTGCGGCACATCGGAGGCGGCCAGCCAGTTCAGGATCGCGCCGTCGGCCTCCCGTCCGGCCAGGCCCAGCATCTGCGGGCGCAGCGCCGCCAGCAGGATCGGCACCTGCTCGGCGGGCGGCTGCTCCAGCCGGAAGCCGGCCGCGCTGAAGGTGTCGAAGTCGCCGGTCACCTTCTGCCCGGCCAAGGCCGCCCGGACGTAACGCAGCACGTCGCGGGTGCGCAGGTAGGGCCGGTCGAAGGCGATGCCGTTCCAGCCCTCGACGATGACCGGGCTGGAGGCGCCCAGTCCCAGGCTGAACCGGCCCGGGGCGAGTGCGGCCACGCTCGCCGCGGACTGGGCGATCAACGCCGGCCCGCGGGTGAACACCGGCACGATCGCGGTGCCGAGCCGCAGCCGGGGTTGCCAGGTCGCGGCCAGCACCAGCGGGGTGAAGGCGTCGACGCCGGCGGTCTCGGACGACCAGGCGTCGGTGTAGCCCCAGTCCGGCAGCGCCCGCACCAGCCCGGCCTGCTCCGGCAACGGCACGGACGGCAGCGGCAGGCTGATCCCCCAGCCGGTCACCGGGCGGCCTTCGACGTGGCGGCTTTCGAACGGGCGGCTTTCGCCAGCTCGACCCGGGCCACGCTGCGCAGGTGCACCTCGTCCGGCCCGTCGGCCAGGTGCAGGGTGCGCAGCCCGGCCCACATCTGCGCCAGCGGCGTGTCGCCGGACACCCCGGCCGCGCCGAAGGTCTGGATCGCCCGGTCCAGCACGTAGGACGCCGCCCGGGGCGCGGCCACCTTGATCGCGGCGATCTCGCTAGCGGCCTGCCGGACCCCGGCCGTGTCGATCAGCCAGGCGGTCTTGAGCACCAGCAGCCGGGCCTGCTCGAGCGCCAGCCGGGACTCGGCGATCCAGTTGCGCACCACCCCCTGGTCGGCCAGCGGCCGGCCGAAGGCGTGCCGGTCCGCCGCCCGGGCCACCATCAGCTCCAGGGCCCGCTCGGCCATGCCGAGGGCTCGCATGCAGTGGTGGATGCGTCCGGGGCCGAGCCGGGCCTGCGCCATTGCGAAGCCACCCCCGCGCGGGCCGAGCAGGTTGCCCGACGGCACCCGGACGTCGTCGAAGCTGATCTCGCCATGGCCGCCGTGCGGGCCGTCGTCGTAGCCGAACACGGTGGTGGAACGGTGCACCGTCACCCCGGGGGCGTCCAGCGGCACCAGGATCATCGAGTGCCGGGCGTGCCGGTCGGCGTCCGGATCGGACACCCCGAGCACGATGGCCAGCGCGCACTCCTCGCGCAGCGCACCGGTGGACCACCACTTTCGCCCGCTGACCACGTAGGAATCTCCGTCGGCGACGATCCGGGTCTCGATGTTGGTGGCGTCGGAGGAGGCCACCGCGGGCTCGGTCATCGAGAAGCAGGAGCGGATCTCGGCGGCCAGCAGCGGCTTCAGCCACCGCTCGTGCTGCTCGGGGGTGCCGAACATCGCCAGCAGTTCCATGTTGCCGGTGTCGGGCGCCGAGCAGTTCATCGCCTCCGGGGCCAGCTGCGGCACCCGTCCGGAGAGCTCGGCCAGCGGCGCGTAGTCCAGCACCGACAGGCCCGCGCCGAACCGGGAGTCCGGCAGGAACAGGTTCCACAGGCCGCGCCGGCGGGCCTCAGCCTTGAGCTCGGCGAGCACCGCGGGGGTGGCGAACGGCCGGCCGGCCGCGCGGTGGGCCTGCTCCTGGGCAGCGAACACCGGCTCCGCCGGGTAGACGTGCGAGTCCAGGAAGGCCACCAGTTCGGCCTGCAGCGCGACCGATCGCTCGCTGTGCTGGAAGTCCATCGTTCCCCCTTACCCGGTAAGCCGCTCGGCGGCTGCCGCCAGCGTGGCGTCGCGCAACGAGCCGAACACCTCGAACCCGCTGCCGACCGTCTTGCCCTGCAGGAAGCGGGCATGGATGCCGGCGGCGATCACCGCCAGCTTGAAGTAGCCGAACGCGATGTACCAGTCCAGCCCGTCCAGCGACTGGCCGGTGCGTTCGGCATAGCGGCCGACCAGCTCGTCCGGGCCGAGAAACCCTTGCGTGGCAGGGAAATCCGGCATCACCGAGTCGGCCGCCCCGGCCAGCCGGTGATAGACGTAGAGCAGGCCGAGGTCGGTCAGCGGATCGCCCAGGGTGGCCATCTCCCAGTCCACCACCGCCTCGATCGCGGTGAAGTCGGGCCGGAACAGCACGTTGGTCAAACGGTAATCGCCGTGCACGATGCCCGACCGCGACGAGTCCGGCAGCCGTGCGGTGAGCCGCTCGACGACCGCCGCCTCCTGAGCAGAACCGCCGGGCACCGAGGCCTGGAACTGCTGGTGCCAACGGCCCACCTGGCGCGCCAGGAAGCCCTCCGGACGGCCGAAGCCGGCCAGCCCGACCGCCTGCGGGTCGATGCCGTGCAGCGCGACCAGGGTGTCCACCAGCAGCTCGCCGGTGCGGGTGGCCGCCTGCCGGTCCGGCACCAGACCGGGCCGGTCCAGCACCACGCCGGGGACGAACGACATCAGGTAGAACGGCTGGCCGAGCACCCCGGCATCGGTGCACAACGCCACCGGCCCGGGCGCCGGGACGGCCGTGCCATGCAGGCCTGAGATCACCGTGTATTCGCGGGCCATGTCGTGCGCGGTGGGCAGCACGTGGCCGAGTGGCGGCCGGCGCAGCGCCCAGGTGTGCGCCCCGTCGGTGAGCCGGTAGGTCAGGTTGGACCGGCCGCCGGCGATCACCTCGGCGGCCAGCTCACCGGTCCGCAGGCCGGGCAGCTCGCGATCGAACCACCCGGTCAACCGGCTCAGGTCCAGGCCCGGTGGACCGTCCGGCCGGCCGGAGATCGTCATGAGGCCACCCTAGGGGCCCGCTCGCAGCCATGGCACAGCGGCAGCGGCGACCCGGGGACGTCAGCCGGCCAGCCGGGGCGGGGCCAGCGCCGCGATCACCTCGTGCGCGACCCATTCCTGATGCTCGGCGGCCAGCGGCCGGCCCTCGCCGTCGGTGAGGTAGAAGGCATCCACCACGTGCGCACCGAGCGAGGAGATCCGCGCCGAGCGGATGTCCACCCCGGCGCTCTCCAGGGCCGAGGTGAGCCGGTGCAGCAGCCCGATCGCATCCCGGGTGCGCACCTCCAGCACGGTGGCGTCGGTGGCGTCGTCGAACCACAGCAGCCGGGGCGGCGGCTGCTCGGCCTCCGGCCGGCGGTAGGCGCGTTCCTTGGCGCGCAGCCGGTCCCGCAGCGCCAGCGTGCCGGTCAGGATCCGGCGCAGGTCGGCAGTCAGCAGCGCCACGTCGGGCAGCTCGCCGAACCGCGGCGCCACGGTGAACCGGTTGACCGCCATGCCCGCCACGGTCCGCACCTCGGCGGCCCGCACGTCGAGTGAGTGCAGCGCCAGCAGGCCGGCAGCGTCGGACAGCAGGCCGGCGTAGTCCGGTGCGACCACCAGCACGTCCTCGCCCTCGACCAGCACCTCGGTGCCGCCCCGGCCGGCCAGCCGCAGCACCGCCTCGGACGGCGGCTGCGGCTGCGGCGGCCGGCCACCGCCGAGCACCGACCGGGTGGCCCGCACCAGCCGGCCGACCAGCGCCGCCTTCCAGTCGCTCCAGGCGGCCGGTCCGGTGGCTGCGGCGTCGGCGATGGTCAGCTGGTGCAGCAGGTCCAGCAGCTCCGCCGAGCCGTCGAGGGCGGCCACCACCATCGCCACCGTGGAGGGGTCGTCCAGGTCCCGGCGGGTGGCGGTGTCGGGCAGCAGCAGGTGGTGCCGGACCAGGGCCGCGACGGTGCCGGCGTCGGCCTCGCAGAACCCCATCCGGGTGGCGATCCGCCGGGCCAGCACCGCGCCGGTCTCGGAGTGATCGCCCGGCCGGCCCTTGCCGATGTCGTGCAGCAGGGCGCCGACCAGCAGCAGGTCCGGACGCGCCACCTCGGCCGCCCGGGCACCGGCCTGCACCGCCGTCTCGATCAGGTGCCGGTCCACCGTGAACAGGTGCACCGGATTGTGCTGCGCGGTGAACCGGACGCCCTCCCACTCCGGCAGCAGCCGGCTGAGCAGGCCGTGCTGGTCCAGCGCCTCCAGCGCCGGCACCGCCTGGGCCCCGGCCCCGAGCAGCGCCACGAACTCGGCGCGGGCCGCCGCCGGCCACGGCTCGGGCAGCGGCGCGGCCTCGGTGGCGAGCCGGGTCAGCGCGTACGCCGAGATCGGCAGGTCCGCCGCCGCGGCGGCCCGGGCCACCCGCAGGGTCAGCACCGGATCGGCCCACGGGTCGGCGTCGCGGGCCAGCACCACCTCCCCGCCCTGGGCCACCACGTCGCGGGCCAGCGGGGTCCGGACGTCCTCGCCGGTGCCCTGACCCGGCCTGCGCAACCGGCCCAGCAGCGGCCGCGACCCGCGGTGCCCGGCGGCCGCCACCCGGCGCCAGGCCGCGTCGGTAGCGTAGGCCAGCGTCCGCGCCGCCTCGTGTACCGCGCGCAGCACCTCGTCCGGGCCGGCCAGCTCCAGCGCCTTCGCCACCGAGTCCCGGTCCTGCGCCCGCAGCACATCGGCGGACCGGCCGGCCAGCCGGTGCAGCTCGCCGCGCACGTCGAGCAGGGTGCCGGCGGCCCGCACCACGGCCGGGGTGAGGTCCAGCAACTGCGCCGAGGCGAGCGCCCGCAGGCCGACCCAGTCGCGCAGGCCGCCCCGGCAGTCCTTGAGATGCGGCTCGAGCAGGAAGGACGCCTCGCCGCGGGCCGCCCAGCGGGCCCGGGCCAGTTCCTGCAGCTCAGCCACCCGAGCCGGTGCGGTGCGCCGCCAGCGGTCGATCGCCTGCTCGCGGACCAGCCCGGTCAGCCCCGGGTCGCCCGCCAGGTGCCGGGCATCCAGCAGCCCCAGCTGCACCTTCAGGTCGGTGCCGGCCACTGCCAGCGCCTGCTGCGGGGTACGCACCGAGTGGTCCAGCCCGATCCCGGCGTCCCAGATCGGGTACCACAGCGCGTCGGCCACCTCGGCGATCCCGCCCGAGCCGGCACTGCCGTCGTGCAGCAGCACCAGGTCCAGGTCGCCGAACGGGGCCGGCTCCCGGCGGCCCAGGCTGCCGGCCGCCACCAGCGCGACCCCGGGCACCGCGGGCAGCAGCTCCCCCAGCCAGCGGTCGAGCAGGGTGCTGAGCTCGGTGCGCAGCGGTGCGCCGACCAGGTCGGTACGGGCCAGCAGTTCGGCGCGGGCGGCGGCGAAGGCCGCCGGCACCCGGGCGGTCCCGCCGGCACCGGACGACCCGGCACCGGCCGACCCGGCACCGGCCGACCCGGCACCGGATGACGGGCCGGTACCGGACGGCCGGCTGGCAGGCGTCCGGCTAGAGCGCGTCGTCATCCCGTTCGCCGGTCCGCACCCGCACCACGGTCTCGACCTCGGTCACCCACACCTTGCCGTCGCCGATCTTGCCGGTGCGGGCCGCCTCGACCATCGCCTCGACGACCTTGCCGGCGTCCTGCACCAGCACCTCGACCCGCACCTTGGGCACCAGGTCCACGGTGTACTCCGCACCCCGGTAGACCTCGGTGTGGCCACGCTGCCGGCCGAAGCCGGACACCTCGCTGACCGTCAGCCCCTGGATGCCCAGGTTCTCCAGGGCGAGCTTGACGTCTTCCAGCTTGAACGGCTTGATGATGGCGGTCACCAGTTTCATGCCTGCACCCTCTCACTGTTCCTGGTCAGTCCGCTCGACGTCAGTGCGCCCGATGCAGCCGGGCTGTACTGGCCGCCGCCGGAGCCGGTCAACGTACCGAAATCGTAGGCGGTCTCGCCGTGCACGGACTGGTCCAGCCCGGTCAGCTCGTCGGACTCGCTGACCCGGGTGCGCATCACCAGCCCGATCACCCGGGCGATCAGGTAGGTGCCGGCGAAGGAGAACACCGTGACCAGCCCGGCGGCCTCGGCCTGGTGCAGCAGCAGGTTCCAGCCGCCGTACCTGCCCCCGCCGCCGTAGAAGATGCCGTTGTTCGCCAGCGGGTTCGTCACGTCGGTGGAGAAGAAGCCCACCGCCAGGGTGCCGATCCAGCCGCCGACGAAGTGCACGCCAACCACGTCGAGGGAGTCGTCGTAGCCCAGCCGGTTCTTCCACCTGATCGCGTACGCGCAGCCGATGCCGGCGAGCAGGCCGATCACCAGGGCACCGCTGACGCTGACGAAGCCGGCGCACGGCGTGATCGCCACCAGCCCGGCCACCGCGCCGGACGCGGCGCCCAGGGCGGTGGACTTGCCGTAGCGCAGCTTCTCCACCGCAAGCCAGCCGAGCATCGCGGTGGCGGTCGCGGTGTTGGTGTTCATCCAGGCGTAGCCGGCCAGGTTGTTGGCCGCCAGCGCCGAGCCCGCGTTGAAGCCGAACCAGCCGAACCACAGCAGCCCGGCGCCCAGCATCACGAACGGGATGTTGTGCCCGCGCATGTTCTGGTGCGGCCAGCCGCGCCGCCGGCCCAGCACCAGCGCCATCGCCAGCCCCGCGGCGCCGGCGTTGATGTGCACCACGGTGCCGCCGGCGAAGTCCTCGGCGAAGAACTTGCCGCCGGCCTGCAGCGAGGAGTTGAGAAAGCCGTAGCCGCTGAACACCCAGTGCGCGACCGGGGCGTAGATCAGGATCGACCAGGCCGCCACGAAGGCCACGAACGCGCCGAACTTCCAGCGGTCCGCGGTCGAGCCGGTGATCAGCGCCGGAGTGATGACGGCGAACGTCAACTGGAAGGCGACGAACACCATGGTGGGCGTGGTCTGGGCCGAGCCCAGGGTGGGCACCACGTCGGTGGCGTGGTGCATCAGCAGGTAGTGCAGGTCACCGAGATAGCGACCGGTGCCGCCGAAGGCGAGCGTGAAGCCGATCACCACCCAGGTGACGCTGACCACCGCCATCGCGACGAAGTTCTGCACCAGCATGGCCAGGGTGTGCTTGGCACGCACCATTCCGCCGTAGAAGAACGCCAGCGCCGGGGTCATCAACAGCACCAGGCAGCTCGCGGCGAGCACCCAGGCGGTGTCGCCGGCGCTGAGGTTCTTGGCGTCGAACGGGGTGTAACTGGTCGCGGTGAGCAGGGTGTGCGACAACTCGGGGCTCCGCTTCTGTGGAGTGGACGTTCCTCCCGGCGGACCGCGCTGTCCGGTGGGGTGCTCGACGAATCGAGTACGAGCACGTTGCGGACGAGCATCGACCGGTCCTGTTACGCGCAGTGCCCGGCTGTGTTTCCGGCAGATGAACTCCGCACCGGCCGCCAGCGGCCGCCAAGAGGACTGCCAAATCGGTCTATACCGGCAGGGTGTTCCCGATCTTCAGGCACCTGCCGCAGTCGAAGCGCAGCCAGCCGGTAGCGTCGTGGCATGCCCAGCCTCACCCACCGCGAAGCAATCCAGCGCGCGGCGTTGCTAACCGTCCGTAATTACCGGATCGCCCTCGACCTGACCATGGCGGGCAACCGGTTCTGCTCGGACACCACCATCACCTTCGCGGCCGCCGAGCCCGGCGCCGGCACCTTCCTCGACCTGCGGGCGGCTGAGGTGCTGTCGGTGCACCTCAACGGCGAACCGGTGGATCCGGCCGGGCTCGCCGACGGGCGGCTGCCGCTGACCGGGCTGCGCGCCGAGAACACCCTGCGGGTGCAGGCACTGATGACCTACTCCAGCGACGGCGAGGGCATCCACCGGCACGTCGACCCGGCCGACGGCAAGACCTACCTCTACGCGATGTCCTTCCTGGACGCCGCGCCGCGCTGGTTCGCCTGCTTCGACCAGCCCGATCTGAAGGCCAGCTACGACATCGAGGTGCAGTGCCCGCCGGACTGGTCGGTGATCGGCAACTCCCCCGCCACCCGCACCGAACCCGGACGCTGGCAGCTGGCGACCACCCAGCCGCTGGCCACCTACTTCGTCACGCTGGTCGCCGGCCCGTACGCCTCGGTCACCGCCGAGCACGACGGCATCGTGCTGGGCGTGCACGCCCGGGCCTCGCTCGCCGACCACCTCGCCGCCGAGGCCGCCGACATCCTGGCGGTCACCAGCACCGCGCTGGACCGCTACCACGAGCTGTTCGGCATCCGGTACCCGTTCGGCGAGTACCACCAGGCCTTCGTGCCGGACTTCAACGCCGGAGCCATGGAGAACCCGGGCTGTGTCACGCTGCGCGACCAGTACGTCTTCCGCTCGGCGGCCACCCGTGGTGAGCGTTGCGACCGCGCCTCGACCATCGCCCACGAGATGGCGCACATGTGGTTCGGCGACCTGGTGACCATGCGCTGGTGGGACGACCTGTGGCTCAACGAGTCCTTCGCCGAGTACATGGGCTACCGGATCTGCGCGGAGCTGGCCGACGGCGCCGAACCGTCCACCTCGCCGATGCGGGCCTCGCTCGCCTCGCTGGCCGAATTGTCCTGGCTGGAGTTCGGGCTGCACCGCAAGGACTGGGGCCGGGTGGCCGACCAGGCGCCGTCGAAGCACCCGGTGGCCGGCAACGGCTCCGAGGATGCCGCCGCCGCGCTCGCCGACTTCGACGGCATCTCCTACGCCAAGGGCGCCTCGGTGCTCAAGCAACTGGCGGCCCACCTCGGCGACGAGGTGTTCTTCGCCGGGCTGCGGCTGCACTTCTCCCGGCACCGGTTCGGCAATGCCGAGTTCGCAGACCTGATCGACGCCTGGACCGAGGCCGGCGCGCAGGACCTGGCCGGCTGGGCCGAGCTGTGGCTGCGCACCAGCGGCCTGGACACCCTGACCGCCGAGCAGCGGCCGGCCACAGACGGCACGGACGCTGCCACCGGCGGCGAGGTGTGGCTGTCGCGCAGCTCGCCGGACGGCAGCCGGCGGCCGCACACCGTCCGGGTGGCCGGTTTCGACGACGCCGGCCGCCGGCAGTTCGACGACCAGTCCACCCTGCACGACGACGCGGTACCGGTCGGGACCGCGAGAGGCCCGCTGCGGCTGGTGGTGGCCGACAGCGACGACGACAGCTGGGCCAAGATCCGGTTCGGGGCCGCCGGCTGGCAGGCGGTCGCCGAGCTGCTGCCCCGGATCGAGGCGGCACCCACCCGGGTGGTGCTCTACAACGCCGTCCGGGACGCCGTGCGCAATGCCGAGCTCGATCCCGAGCAGGCGCTGGACATGGTGTTGGCGGGGCTGGCCGCCGAGCCGGTGGAGCTGGTGACCGCCGAGCTGCTGCAGTTCGCCACCGAGAAGCTGGCCGGCTGCTTCGCCGTGCCGGCCGACCGGGCACCCCGCCGGGCCAGGATCGCCGAGCTGGCACACCGGTTGCTGGCCACCGCCGCACCCGGCAGCGACGCCCAGCTGGAGGCGGCCCGAGCCGGCATCCGGGCCAGCGATGACATCGACTGGTTGCACGCCTTCCAGGCCGGCAAGCAGCTGCCGCCCGGCCTGACGATCGACGCCGAGCTGCGCTGGGCGCTGGTCACCCGGCTGGCCGCCCTCGGCGCCCTGTCGGCGGCCGACATCGACGCCGAACTGGCCCGTGACGAGAGCACCGCCGGGGTGGTGCACGCCGCCCGGGCTCGGGCGATGCGGCCGGACCCGGCTGCCAAGGCCGACACCTGGGCGCTGCTCACCCAGCCCAGCGACCGCCCGGCCTACGAGCTGTACGCCAGCGCCGAGGGGTTCTTCGAGCCCGGCCAGGCCGAGCTGACCGAGCCGTACCTGCCCCGGTTCTTCGCCGAGATGCCCGGCACCGCCGCCCACCGGCGCGGCTGGGCGCTGGGCGCGGTGATCGGCAAGGCGTTCCCGGTGGCCGCCGCGTCCGGCGAGGTGCTCGCGCTGGCCGAGCAGACTTCGGCCGAGGACCGGCCGCTGGACCCGGCGGTGCGCCGGGCCCTGGTGGACGGCACCGACACGCTGCGCCGGGCGGTCCGCTCGCTGCAGCGCTCCGGCAAGCTGTAGCGGCCGCTCACCAGATGTCGCCCTGCTGGGTGCCGGCTCACCCCGGTTGCACCTGATCTGCACCGGTCCGCAGCCGCCCGCTAAGGTCGCGGTCATGAGCGAGATGAACGTGCGCGGCCTCACCATCGCGGTGCACGCCGGCAACCGGGACGAGGCGCTGGCCTTCTACTGCGCCCTGATCGGGCGGGACCCCGACCTGGGGCCGGATCCCGACTTCTACGAGTGGGAGATCTCGCCCGGCGCCTGGCTGCAGCTGGCCACCGGACGCAGCAACATCAACCCGTCCTCGTTCCGGTTGCGGTTGCGGGTCGAGGACATCGAGTCCGCGGTCGGCACGCTGCGCTCGAAGGGTTTCGAGCCCGGCGACGTCAAGCGGCTGCCCGGCCTGGTGGCCTTCGCCAACCTGACCGACCCGTGGGGCAACCCGCTCGGCGTCTACCAGGACCTGGGAGTGGCCGCCGGCCCGTGAGGACCGACGGCCACTGATCGGCCGGCTGTCAGCCGGTCCGCTGGGCGAACCGGTCCAGCCGGCGCACGATCCGGTTCATCAGGTCGATGCCCTCCTCCCGGGTGGTGGCACCCCGGTAGCCGAACCGCATGTCGAAGCTGACCCGGGTCACCTCGCTGGTGTTGTCCACCGAGCCGTGCCCCAGGTAGCCACCGTCGAAGATCAGCGCCTGCCCGTAGCGCACCGGAACGGGTGCATAGTCGGCCAGGCCGTAGTCGCTCTCCAGGTGCAACGCCGATCCGCCGGCCACGCTGGTGACCGGCAGCCAGAAGTTGATCTGGTCGATCCGCTTGGTGACCGGCACGTCGGCGTGGAACGAGCTGACGCTGGCGGTACCGGGAAAGTGCACCCGCACCTTGGGACGGTTGGAGTACGACAGCGACCGCCCGGCCACCGGCGCCAGCACCAGGCGCATGAACTCGTGGTAGAGCCTGAAGAACGGCGCGCTGTCGGGCAACTGCTGCACCAGTTCGCGGGCGGCCAGGTTGTCCCTGGTCTTGAGCACCGGACGCTGGCCGCGCGCGACCCGCGCGGCCAGCACGTGAGTGTGCAGCGTCTCCAGTGACCGGACTCCGAACACGTCGCGGCGCAGCACCGCGGCGAACGGGAACCGCTCGGTGTCGTAGCCCAGCACCACCCGGCTGGCGACCGGTCGCGGCTCGTCCGGCCGGCCGGCCGTACCGGTTGCCGCGTTGTCCAGCACCGTGCTCATCCGCCGGCCGCCCGCACCGCGTAGCGCAGCATCCGCAGGTTCAGCACCGCGGTGTGCCAGGCGTTGTAGACGAACAGGCCGCCCGACCGGCTGGCCTGGCAGGTCAGGTCCACCAGATGCTCCCAGGCCCAGTCCGGCAGGCCGAGCTGCGGAACGGCTGCCAGCAGCCGCTGGTCGTCCTCGCTCACCGGCTCGATGCCGGTCAGCGTGACGCCGCGGCTGCCGGCCTCGGGCCGGGCCCGGCCGAACAGCATGGACCGGCCGGTGATCGGGTCCAGCACCGCCTGGACCTGCCCCTCGGTGAGCCCCGCCGGGCCCTGCCGCCAGCTCAGCCCGGTCCCGTCGAGCTGTCCCTCGGTCAGAAGCTGACCGTCCAGCCGGACCTCGTCGCCGATCTCGAGCTGCACCAGCCGGGGACCGCCCGCGGTGGCGACCCGGACCAGGTACCGGCCGGCCGGCCGGGCCGCGACCGCCCGGCCGGGGGCGGCCTTCGACAGCGGATGCCCGGCCAGGCAGATCCGGTCGCCGCTGCCGGCGCTCTGGCCGGCCGGCCAGCTCGTCCCGACCAGCCGGCGACCACCGCGGGTCGTCAGATCGGTCTGCAGGAAGCCGTTGCCGGACTCGTCCTGCCAGCGGATCGCGCCGGCGGAGTAGGACGCACCCGCCAGCAGCCTGCCGTTGAGATAGATCCGGTCCCGGCCGGGCTGGCCCGGACGGCCGAGCACGAAGACGCTCCACCGCTTGGCCGGCTCCAGGTACAGCCCGCTCCACGGTGCCAGGGTGGTCCGCAGCGTCCGGTCCAGGTCCTCGGCCAGGGTGGCCGGGTCGACGGAGTAGCCGTGCTCGGTGGCCCAGTCGCGTACCGCCTCGGCCCGGCCGCCCTCGGGTGCCCGGCCGACCGCCACCGCGAGGTCCCGGCTGGCGGAGTTGCTGCCCAGCAGGGTGCGCAGCATCCGGGAGGTGCCCGGCGCGGTCCGGCTGCGGGTGCCCTTGGCGGCCAACTGCACCTGGCCGGCGTCCCGGCTGGCCAGTAGCGCCTGCTCGCGCGGGGTCAGCTCGCCGCCCTGCCAGCCGGCCACCGCCGCCGCCGGATCGCTCTCATACCGCGAGCGCAACAGCGGATCGTCACGCAATGCCAGCACGAACCGGGCCGCCGCGGTGTCGTCCTGCCAGTGGTAGCCGGGCGGCACCCGGAACCGGGCGAAGTCGGTGAACGCCTTGCGCTCCCGGGTGCCGTAGCGGTCGATCACCCGCAACGGACCGGCCAGCGGCTTGAGGGTCTGGCCCGGCTTGAGCAGGCCCAGCTCCCGCAGCACGTCGTAGTCGGGCAGCGCGGTGCGCACCGGCGGCAGGTAGAACGTCGACAGGCCGGTCACCGTCGCCTGTACCGCCGGTTCACGCAGCTCGGCGATGGTGTGCCGCTCGATCAGCGGCTCGACCCCGGGATAGCGGGAGCCGACGTAATGGGTCACCACCTGGTCGGATGCGTACACCCCCTCCAGGTGGTCGAGCAGCAGTGAGAACCCGCTGTTGAGAAAGCCCTGCCGCCGGTAGCCCAGCTCACCGATCAACCCGACCTGCCAGAGCACCACGTGCAGCGCCGGGTCCGGCTGGCGCCGACGGACGATCATGTCGGTGGCCTCGTAGGTCATCAGGCCCGGCTGGCTGGGGTCGAAGCCCAGGTCGGCGCACATGGTGTCCAGCGCGCTGACGCCGGCCCGCATCACCGCCCGGTGCCCCTCCCGCCGGGCGATCGCGATCGCCCGGTGGGTGGAGAGCACGAACACCCCGGGGTGGCCGTAGAAGATGGCCACCACCCGCATGCCCTGCCGGACGAAGTGCAGCATCGCCTCGGTCATCTGCATGTAGGTGACGTGCCGCAGCTTGGCGTCGTCGTAGAGCACGTACAGGTCGTAGGCGTCCGGCCGGCGCTCCTTGAGCCACACCCCGGTGGCCGGGTCGGCCACGCAGTAGAACACCTTGTCCGCCGCGTCGATCACCAGCTCGTCTGCCCGGCTGAAGCCGACCGCCTCGATGCCCGAGCCGATCACCGTCAGCTCGCCGGCCGCCGAGGCCGGCACCTGCCCGACGGGCTGGTCGGTGATCCGGTCGGCCTCGGCCGCGATCTCGGCCGCCAGCGCCAGCCAGCGCTCGGTGTGCTGCTGCCGGGTCGGGTACTCCTGCCGCGACAACGGGTCGTCATGCCGGGCGTAGTACGGCCCGCGGGGCTCCGGGCGCGGCAGCGCATCGGCGCCGGCGGCCTGTTCGGCATCGAGCGCCTCGCGCCCGGGATGCAGCGCCGTCATGACTTGAGGTACTGCATCGCGACGGCGCAGCCGACCTTCACCGGCAACGGCTGGCCGTTGTAGGTGTAGGCACCCAGCGCCTGGAACGCCTGGTACATCTGGGCACCCGTGTACGGGGCCATCGCGGCCACCGCCGCCGCCTCGTCGGCCGAGGACCAGCGCCAGTTGGCGGCCGCGTTGTCGGCGGTGGTGTTGGACGTCATCGAGATGGTGCTGACCGTCATCTGCGCGGTGGTGTTGTCGATGCTGCCCTGCTGGATGTAGTCGGCGAAGGTGTTCCACCGGTCGCTGATCGGCTTGGAGTCGTCGAGCATGTAGTTGATCAGCAGGCCCATGCCGGTGGACTGCCGCGGCTGCAGGTTCGCGATCGCCTTGGCGTCGGCGTCCTTCCAGGCCTGCAGCAGCTGCCCGGCGGTCTCGAAGGCGAAGTTGATGACCGCCATCTCCAGCAGGGTGGGCAGCGCCTTGGTCAGGATCCAGTTGCCGATCGAGTTGACCAGGCCGCTGACCTGGCCGGGTTCGACGTCGACGTCGGTGTCGATGTCGGTGTCCACGTCGATGTCGATGTCCACCTCCACGTCCACGTCGATGTCGATGTCCACGTCGATGTCGATGTCGACGTCCACGTCGATGACCAGGATGTCGACATCCACGTCCACATCCACGTCGATGTCGACGTCCACATCGATGTCGATATCGATGTCGACGTCCACGTCGACGTCCACGTCGACGTCGATGTCGACGTTGATCGGGTCGACGTCCGGGCCGACCGCCGAGTCCGGGGCCACCGCGTCACCGGTGTCGTTGGCCCAGGACCGGACGCTGTCCAGCATCTTCGAGGAGTTGTCGGCCAGCCACTGCAGCCCGCTGGGGACGGCGCCCAGGATGGTGATGGCCATGTCCATCGCCATCGCGAACTGCACCAGCACGAACGAGCCGTAGACCAGGTCGTAGGCCACCGCGTACCAGGGCAGTTTCGGGTCCTGGTACGGCTGGGCGATGGTCTGGGTGCCACCCACCGTGCCGACCCAGCACATCGCGATGGTGTTCGGCTGGCCGTCCAGGGTGAGGTTGCGCACCACTCCGGTGAAGCTGACCTGCGGCGAGACGCCGGCGTCGGAGTTGAGGGCGGTGTTGGACAGGTTCAGCGCGGTCCCGCTGCCGCCGGTCGGGGTGTAGGTGGCGGTGCCGCCGGAGATCTCCAGCATCGCGACCACCTCGGTGGGCAGGATGAACTGGGTGGTCGCGGTCTGCGGCTGGTAGCAGTAGTAGCTGCCCGGGAAGGCGTAGAGGGAGTTGGTCGCCCAGTAGGAGACGATGCTGAAGGTGCCGAAGTCACAGCCGGGGTAGCCGTTCTGGCTGAAGAAGGCGGCCACCTGGGTGTTCAGCTGGGACGGATCGGAGTTGTTGAGGATCAGGTCGTTGAACTGCAGCGCCACCGGCGAGAACGGCTGGCTGGCGAAGGACTGGTAGAAGGTCCAGCAGCTGTCGGTGATCGCCTCGTCGGCCTGGGCCACCGTCACCGACTGGGTGGGCGGGTTCATCGCGTCCACCACCGCCAGCTTGAGCGGGAACTGATCCGACGAGCGGGCGATCACCACCCGGGCGATCGGCTCGCTGGTGGAGAAGTTGCCGGTGCCGGAGTCCACGGTGCCCAGGCTGGTGTAGATCGGCAGGTAGGCCGAGGAGTCCGTCGAGGGCGGGTCGCTGACCGGCTGGCAGGTGGTCAGGTAGACCGTGATCGACTGGCCGTAGTTGTTCTCGACACTGAAGTCGTAGCTCGGGGCGCTCATTCGGCGAACTCCGGCTCGAAGTCCTCGGTGCCCTCTTCGACCTGGCTGGACTGCTCCTCGATCGCCTCGGCGGAGTCCTCGTACTCGTCGGCGGCGGCCTGGGACTCCTTGATGTTGTCCTGGACCTGCTGGCTGACCTCGCTGCCCAACTGCTCGACCGAGAGGTTGACGTTGGCGTTGACCTCGGTGAGGCTGGCCGACACGTCGGAGAAGTCGCTGTTGACCCGGGCCTCGTCCAGCTGGTTCTGGGCGTCCATCAGGTCGCTGGCGGCGTCCTCCAGGGCCGGCGGGGTGCCGATCTCGGCGAGTTCCTCGAGCTGGCCGCGGTATTCCTCGATCGAGCCCTGGTAGGCGTCGGCCTGCACCTGGTCAAGCGCCTGCACCTGGTCGGCGTTGACGTCCACCTGCGACTGCGGGATGTCGGCCTCGGCGGGCACCTCGACGGCCGGCTGGCCGTCGGCACCGTCACCCATCCGGTCGGCGACCTCCTGGGCCTGCGCCTGGGCCTCGTTGCCGATCTGCTCGGCGCCGGCGTCGGCGTCGGCGACCTGCTCGTCACTCGGTGGTGCGCCGTCGTTCTCGTTGGCCTGGTCGTTGTCCAGGGCCTCCTTCTTGCCGGACAGCTTCTGCTTGAGGAAGTCGATGGCCATCGCCAGGCCCATGATCTTCATGAAGTCGTTGAACAGGTCGTCGAAGCTCTTGGGCAGCAGGCTCTTGAGCCAGCTGGTGGCGGCGTCGTCGGGCGCCTGGCTGACGCCGATCACCTTGACGCCGTTGACGGTTCCGGTGATCACCGGCCACAGCACGTTGTCGGTGGACTTCTGGGTGAAGGTGCTCTTCAGGGCGTAGCTGCCCTGCAGGCAGATCGCCGGGGTGTCGACGTTGGGGTTGTCGACGAACTGGCCGGAGGTGAAGGACAGCTGGCTGGAGTTGCCGCCGCTGGACAGCGTGATGGTGTAGCCGGAGTTCGGGTCCGACGGGTCGGCCGGGTTCGCCGCGCTGGCCGGAAGGCTGATGGTGACGCTGCCCTGCGAGCTACTGGAACCGCTGCTGGCGTCGGAGGAGGCGTAGAGGTAGTAGGTCCGGCCCGGGTTGCCCGAGGCATCCAGACCCCAGGTCCAGGCGAACTGCTTCATGTGGGTGCTGATCGCGAGGTAGCTGGCGAAGTCCAGGCCCTGGTAGCTCTTGGTGGAGTTGAAGTAGGCGGCCACCGCGGCCGACATCGAGGTCGAGGTGCTCTGGCCCTGCGCGGAGTTCATCGCCGAGACGAAACCGGTGGCCAGCTGCGAGCCGGGGTAGGCCATGATGTTCTGCACGAACGCGAAACCGAGGTTCATGTTGTTGGCCTCGGCGTCGGTGATGGTGATGTCGGGGTAGGTCGAGGTGGCGAAGTCGATCACCTCGCCGACGTTGGCCACCGGGAACAGCCCGCTGGGCTGCGACATCAGCAGCTGGTAGATGAGGCTCTGCTTGGTCTGGCCGCCGGAGACGTAGGTGTCGTCCAGGGTCACCGTGGCGCTCGCGCCGGGCGCCAGGACGGTGCCGCCGGTGGACAGCGGCAGGGCCTTCAATGCCTGCTGGTAGCCGGTGGCCGTCGAGTAGGCCGGCACCGTGGTGGCCGACTGGTAGGCGTCGAGGACGACCACCGACTTGCTGGAGTTGTTGATCACCTTGCAGGACGTGTTGACGCTCGTCATGAAGTCTCGCTTCGGGGGCTGGGACGGGTTCGCCAGGGCCGGGCACGGGGTAGCTCAGGGACATGGCGAGGACCGTGTGTGAACTGGGTTAAGATCCAAATCGGACAATAAGCGCGAGACCTTAATGTCGCAACATGACACGCGTTGTCTGCACGATCTAAATCTTCCCGGCGAAGTGTCTGCAACCGGACACGGCGGGAACCCGGCCGGTATACCGGCGGGTGAAGCTCAGCCGGCGGTGTCCTCCACCGCGGCCCGGCCGGCGACGAAGGCCCGCACGCAGGTCTCGATGTCGTCGTCGGAATGCACCGCCGACAGCTGTACCCGGATCCGCGCCTTGCCCTGCGGCACCACCGGGTAGCTGAACGCGATCACGAATACGCCCTCGCCGAGCATCGCGTCGGCGATCTTGGCGGCCTTGGCTGCGTCACCGATCATCACCGGCACGATCGGGTGCTCGCCGGGCAGCAGGTCGAAGCCCTCCTCGGTCATCCGCCGCCGGAACAGCTCGGCGTTGCGCCGCAGGGTAAGCCGCTGCTCGGCCGAACCCTCCAGCAGGTCCAGCGCCGCCAGTGAACCGGCCACCGTGGGCGGCGCCACGCTGTTGGAGAACAGGTAGGGACGCGAGCGCTGCCGCAGCAACTCCACGATCTCGGCGTGCGCGGCGACGTAGCCGCCGGAGGCACCGCCGAGCGCCTTGCCGAACGTCCCGGTCAGGATGTCCACCCGGTCGCTCACCCCGGCGAACTCCGGGGTGCCGCGGCCGTTCTCGCCGAGAAAGCCGACCGCGTGCGAGTCGTCCACCATCACCAGCGCGTCGTAGCGCTCGGCGAGGTCGCAGATGTCGGCCAGCGGCGCGAGGTAGCCGTCCATCGAGAACACCCCGTCGGTGACGATCACCCGGTGCCGGGCGTCGGCCGCCGCCTTCAGCTGCTCCTCGAGGTCTGCCATGTCGCGATTGCGGTAGCGCAGCCGGCGGGCCTTGCACAGCCGGATGCCGTCGATGATCGAGGCGTGGTTGAGCTCGTCGGAGATGATGGCGTCCGCGGCGGAGAACAGCGTCTCGAAGACGCCGCCGTTGGCGTCGAAGCAGGACGAGTACAGGATGGTGTCCTCAGTACCGAGGAACTCCGACATCCGCCGCTCCAGTTCCTTGTGCAGGTCCTGGGTGCCGCAGATGAACCGGACGCTGGCCACCCCGAAGCCCCAGCGGTCCAGCGCCTGGTGGGCGGCCGCCACGATCTGCGGATGGTCGGCCAGGCCGAGGTAGTTGTTGGCACAGAAGTTGATCACTTCCTGGCCACCGGAGCGGATGTGCGCCGACTGCGGCGAGCCGATCCGCCGCTCCTGCTTGTAGAGCCCGGCAGCGCGGATCTCGGCCAGGGTGCTGCTCACGTGCTCGCGCATGGTTCCGTACATCTGCTTCCCACCCTCTGCCCAGTCTGGCCCGGACCGCCGGTCGGCTAGGCCGACCAGTCGAGAACCACCTTGCCGGTACTGCCCGATCGTGCCGTGTCGAACGCCTTGGCCCAGTCCGGCGCGGCGAACCGGTCGGTGATCACCGCCGACACCGCCTGGCGCAGCGTGGCGCTGGAGGCCAGCATGGCGCTCATCGCGTACCAGGTCTCATACATCTCGCGGCCGTAGATGCCCTTGACGGTCAGCATGTGGCTGACCACCTTGGGCCAGTCCACGGTGATCGGCTGGCTCGGCAGGCCGAGCATCGCGATCCGGCCGCCGTGGTTCATGTTCTCGATCATCTCCGGCAGCGCCGTCGGATGTCCCGACATCTCCAGGCCGATGTCGAAGCCCTCCCGCATGCCCAGCTGCTGCTGCGCCTCGGCGATCCGGGTGGTCCGGACGTCGACGGCCAGGTCCACCCCCATCTGCCGGGCCAGCTCCAGCCGGGCCGGGCTCACGTCGGTGGCGACCAGGAACCGGGCGCCGACGTGCCGGGCCACCGCCGCCGCCAGCAGCCCGATCGGGCCGGCGCCGGTGATCAGCACGTCCTCACCGACCATCGGGAACGCCAGCGCGGTGTGCACCGCATTGCCGAACGGGTCGAAGATGGCGCCCACGTCCGGCTCGATGTCGGCGCCGTGCACCCAGACGTTGCTCTCCGGGATCACCACGTAGTCGGCGAACGCGCCGTCCCGGTGCACGCCGACCGACTGCATCCGGATGCACATCTGCCGGCGGCCGGCCCGGCAGTTGCGGCAGGTGCCGCAGACGATGTGGCCCTCGCCGGAGACCCGGTCACCGACCCTGACGTCGTGCACCCCGGGTCCGAGCGCGACCACCTCGCCGTAGAACTCGTGACCGGGGATCAGCGGGGTCTTGATCTCGCTCTGCGCCCAGGCGTCCCAGGCCTCGATGTGCAGGTCGGTGCCGCACAGCCCGGTGCGCAGCACCCGGATCTTCACCTCACCGGGGCCGGCCTCGGGTTCCGGACGTTCGACGAACTCGAACCCCGGGCCCGCCGTGGCCTTGAACAGCGCCCTCATGACCGCTGGAACCTGCTGCCCATGGGCATCCTCTCGCGCCGTTGCGAATTGCCGATAGCTTGCCAGACGATCCTTGCCGGTCCGAGCACCGATCGGGTGCCGCCGGTTGCCCGGCAGCCGCCGGTCAGGCCGATCCGTCCAGCAGCGCGTCGACGAACTCGGCCGGCACGAACGGCGCCAGGTCGTCGGCGCCCTCCCCCAGCCCGATCAGCTTGACCGGCACGCCCAGCTCGCGCTGCACGCTGATCACGATGCCGCCCTTGGCGGTGCCGTCCAGCTTGGTCAGCACCACGCCGGTGACGTCGGCGACCTCGGTGAACACCCGGGCCTGGGTGAGGCCGTTCTGCCCGGTGGTGGCGTCGAGCACCAGCAGCGTCTCGTCGATCGGGCCGTGCTTCTCCACCACCCGCTTGAGCTTGCCCAGCTCGTCCATCAGGCCGACCTTGGTGTGCAGCCGGCCGGCGGTGTCGATCAGCACCGCGTCCACGCCGGCGTCCTTGCCGGCCCGGACCGCCTCGAAGGCGACGCTGGCCGGGTCGCTGCCCTCCGGCCCGCGGACCGTCTGAGCCCCCACCCGGGAGCCCCAGGTCTCGAGCTGGTCGGCGGCCGCCGCCCGGAAGGTGTCGGCGGCACCGAGCAGCACGCTGCGCCCGTCGGCCACCAGCACCCGGGCCAGCTTGCCGCAGGTGGTGGTCTTGCCGGTGCCGTTCACGCCGACCACCAGCAGCACGGCGGGCGCGTCGGTGCCGCTGGTGGTGTGCAGCGTCCGGTCCAGCTCCGGCTGCAGCGCGGCGACCAGTTCCTCGGCCAGCAGGGCACGCAACTCGGCCGGATCCTTGGTGCCCAGCACCTGGGTGCGGGTGCGCAGCCGCTCCACGATCTCGGTGGTCGGCCGGACCCCGACGTCGGCGCCGAGCAGCGCGTCCTCGATCTCCTCCCAGGCCTCGTCGTCGAGCCGGTCGCGGGCCAGCACCGCCAGCAGGCCGCGTCCGAAGACGTTCTGCGACCTGGCCAGCCGCGCCCGCAGCCGCTGCATCCGGGTGGCGGTCGGCTCCGGCACGTCGAGCGCCGGTACCTCCGGCTCGACCACCGCCGGCGGGCCGGTGGGCGGTGGCAGGGTGTCCACCCGGCCGAGCGGCGGGGCGGTGGGCAGGTCGGTCTGCGGTGGCGCGACCTCGTCGCGGCGCCGGCCGGCCCGGCCACGCGGCACCACCAGCGAGACGATCAGGCCGACGGCGACGACGACGATGGCAACGGCGATCAACAGGAATTCGAGCACGGTCCCAGTCTTCCAGCCGGCCGGCCGGGCCGCCGCCATGGGTCGTGCCGGGCACCGTCCGGCGCAGCTGCCGGGTGCGTGCGGCCGCCGGTGTCCGCCCCCGGTCGTCCGGCGTGCTTGAGTTCGTGCCCCGTCGGCCGAAAGCAAGGGCGGAGGGGGTGGGAGATGGCTGAGCCGACGGTCACGTTCCGGGTGCCGCTGATCGCCCTGGTCGCGACGCCCGCCTGCTTCGCCCTCGCCGGCCTCGGGCTGCTGGGCCTGGCCGCCGAGCATTCCTCGGCGCCGATCGGATCGGCCGGCTTCTACCTGCTCTTCCTGTCCGTGCCGATCCTGGCCGTCGTCGCGTTCCTGCGGGTGCAGTTGAGCCCGGCCGGCGTCCGGGTCCAGGCGCTGGGCCGTACCCGGCTGATCGGCTGGTCACAGATCCGGGCGATCACCGCCGAGCCACAACGCCGGGGCGGGCGCCGGGTGACGCTCTGGACACCGTCCGGCCCGGTCCAGCTGCCGCTGCCGCTGGGCCGGGGGGCCGAGAACGAGGCGGCGTTCCTGCACGGCTACCACCAGATCGGGCAGTACTGGCTGGCGCACCGCGGCCCGGACCAGCCGCCGCCGCCCGGCTACCAGGCCGGGTACTGAGCAGCGCTCGGCATGCTCAGCTGACCGCGACTCAGCTGGCCGCGGCGATCGGCTGGTCCTCGGAGGAGTCCCGCAGCCGCTGGCTGATCACCTGGCTGATGCCGTCGCCGCGCATCGCCACCCCGTAGAGGGCGTCGGCGACCTCCATGGTGCGCTTCTGGTGGGTGATCACGATCAGCTGGCTGGAGGCCCGCAGCTCGCCGATCAGGCCCACCAGCCGGCCCAGGTTGACGTCGTCCAGGGCGGCCTCGACCTCGTCCATCACGTAGAACGGGCTCGGTCGGGCGCGGAAGATCGCCACCAGCAGCGCCACCGCCGTCAGCGACCGCTCGCCACCGGACAGCAGCGACAGCCGCTTGACCTTCTTGCCGGGTGGCCGGGCCTCCACCTCGATGCCGGTGGTCAGCATGTCCTCGGGCTCGGTCAGCACCAGCCGGCCCTCGCCACCGGGGAACAGGGTGGCGAACACGATCTCGAACTCCCGGGCCACGTCGGCGTAGGCGGCGCTGAACACCTCCAGGATCCGGTCGTCCACCTCGCGCACCACGGTGAGCAGGTCGCGCCGGGTGTTCTTCAGGTCCTCGAGCTGGGTGGACAGGAACTGGTGGCGCTCCTCCAGCGCCGCGAACTCCTCCAGCGCCAGCGGGTTGACCTTGCCCAGCAACGCCAGCTCCCGCTCGGCCCGGGCGGCCCGCTTCTCCACCGTCCGGCGGTCGTACGGCCCGGCCTGCGGGCTGACCACCTCGTCGCCGCGCTCCTTGGCCAGGTTCCACTCGGCCAGCTCCTGGGCCGACGGCGGCACCGGCTGGTCGGTGCCGTAGTCGGCCAGCAGGGCGGCCGGCTCCAGCCCGAACTCCTCGGCCGCCCGGGCCTCGAGCTGCTCGATCCGCAGCCGCTGCTCGGCGCGCGCCACCTCGTCGCGGTGCACCGCGTCGGTGAGCCGGGCGAGCTCGGTGCCCAGTTCGCGCACCGTGGACCGGGCGGCCTTGAGGGCGGTCTCCCGCTCGGCCCGGGCGGCGGTGACGGCGTCGCGGTGCTCGGCGGCGCGGGCCAGCGCCGTGGCCAGTTCGACCAGCGCGCGGCTGGCGGCCGCCTCGACCGCGGCGGCGATCCGGGCGCCCCGGGCCCGGGCCAGCCGGGCGGCCTCCTCGCGGGCCCGGGCCTGCCGCTCGGCCTGGGCCGAACGCAGCAGCTGTTCGGCCCGGCCGCCCAGCGCGCGGACCCGCTCCTCCTGGGTTCGCACGCTCAGCCGGGCTTCCATCTCGGCCTGCCGGGCCGCGGCCACCCGCTCGGCCTGGGCGTCCCGGTCGGCGACCGGCGGCTCCTCGTCGGTCGGCTCGGCCTCGGCCACCCGCAGCCGCTCCTCCAGCTCCACCAAGCCGGCCAGGTCGGCGTCGCGGGCCTGCTCGGCAGCCTGCCGGGCCAGGTCCAACCGCTCCGCCTCGCCGGTCGCCGACCGCTCGGCCTGGGCCAGCTGGGCGAGCCGCTCGGCGACCGCGTTCAGCCGGGCGTCGGACTCGTTCAACGCGGCCAGGCTGGCGTCCACCTCGGCCTGCAGTCCGGCGGTGACGGTGCGCTGCTCGGCGAGTTCGGCCTCCAACCGGGCGAAGGTGGCGGTGGCCTCGCCGGCCCGCTGGTCGGCCTCGTCCACCGCGGCCTGCACCTCGAGCGCGCTCGGCGAGGATGCCGACCCGCCGGCGGCCCAGCTGCGGCCCAGCACGTCACCGTCGCGGGTCACCGCCCGCACCTCGGCGTGCTCGGCGACCAACCGCTCCGCGGCGTCCAGGTCGTCCACCACGGCCACCCGGTCCAGCGCCGCCTCGACCGCCGGACGCAGCGCGTCGGGGCAGCCGAGCACCTCGACCGCCCAGCGGGCCTGCGGCGGCAGCGCCGGCCAGCCGGCCCGGTCCGGGGCGCCGGACGCGCCACCCACCAGCAGGCCGGCCCGGCCGGCCTCGGTGCTCTTGAGCAGCTCCAGCGCGGTGCGCGCCTCGGCCGGCGAGCTGACCGCCACCGCGTCGGCCAGCGCACCGAGGGCCGCGGTCAGGGCGGCCTCGTAGCCGGGTTGCACGCTCAGCAGCGCCGCCACCGAACCGAGCAAGCCGGGCAGCCGGGACCCGGCACCGAGCAGCGCACCGGCACCGTCCTTGCGGGTCAGCCCCATCGCCAGCGCCTCCCGGCGCGCGCTCCAGGTGGAACGCTCGCGGTCGGCGGTGCGGTGCGCCTCGACGAGTTCGCGCAGCCGGTCGGCCGCCTCGGTGTGCCGGGCCAGCGCCGCCTCGTGCCGGCTGTCCAGGTCCAGCTCGCCCTCGTCCAGCGCGCCGACCTCGCCGTGCGCGTTCTCGAGTTCGGTCCGCGCGGTGGCGGCGCGCTCCCGGGCCTGTTCGGCCGCGGCCGCGATCCGGGCGATCTCGTCACCGCCGGCCGAGGCCCGGCTGCGCAGCGCGTTGACCTGCCCGGCGAGCTTGGCCAGGCCCTCGCGCCGGTCGGCGACCGCCCGGGCCGCGGCCAGCACCGCCCGCTCGGCGTCGGCCAGCTCCCGCTCCAACTGCTGCCGTTCGGTCACCGCGTCCTGCAGCGCCTGCCGACCGGCGGCGAGGTCCGCGGTCAGCGCCTGCTCGGTGGCCCGGACCTCGGCGGCCTCGCGCTCCAGCTCGTCCGGATCGCGGGCCGACCGCTGCTGCTCGGCGAACTCCGACAGGTGCCGGACCCGCTGGGCGGCCAGCCGCTGGGTGCCGGTGAAGCGCTCGGACAGCGCGGACAACTTGAAGAAGGTGTCGGAGGCGGCCGCGGCGGCGGGTGCGTCGCCCGCCAGTGCAGCCTCCAGTTGCGCCTCGGTGGCACTGGCCTCGGCCAGGGCGCGCTCCACCTCGGCCCGCCGCTCGCGCACCGCGGTCTCGTCGGCGATCTCGGCCTGCAGCGTCCGCTGCAGCCCGGCCAGGTCGTCGGCCAGCAGCCGCAGCCGGGAGTCGCGCAGCTCGGCCTGCACCCCGGCGGCCCGCCGGGCGATCTCGGCCTGCTTGCCCAGCGGCTTGAGCTGGCGGCGCAGCTCACCGGTCAGGTCGGTCAACCGGGTCAGGTTGGCCTGCATGGCGTCGAGCTTGCGGAGCGCCTTCTCCTTGCGCTTGCGGTGCTTGAGGACGCCCGCGGCCTCCTCGATGAAGCCGCGCCGGTCCTCCGGACGGGCGGACAGCACCGAATCCAGCTGCCCCTGGCCGACGATGACGTGCATCTCGCGGCCGATGCCGGAGTCCGACAGCAGTTCCTGGATGTCGAGCAGCCGGGCACTCTCGCCGTTGATCTCGTACTCGCTGGCGCCGTCGCGGAACATCCGGCGGGTGATCGAGACCTCGACGTAGTCGATCGGCAGGGCGCCGTCGGCGTTGTCGATGGTCAGGGTCACCTCGGCGCGGCCCAGCGGCGGCCGGCCGGACGTGCCGGCGAAGATGACGTCCTCCATCTTTCCGCCGCGCAGCGCCTTGGCGCCCTGCTCGCCGAGCACCCAGGCGATGGCGTCGACGACGTTGGACTTGCCCGAGCCGTTGGGCCCGACGACGGCGGTGATGCCGGGTTCGAACCGCAGGGTGGTTGCCGAGGCGAAGGACTTGAAGCCCCTCAGGGTCAGCGACTTGAGATGCACTCAGGCTCCGGACGTGGCTCGGCGGCACGGCAGGCATGGCGCAGCACCGGCAGGGTGCTGGCAGGAATGCCCGCAGCAGAGATTAGCGCGCCGGCCGGCCGCACCGGCTCAAGCCACCGCCGCCGAGCTACGATGCGGGCGGGTCAGGTCAGTGCCGAGGCACCGTTGGCGATGCGGTGCAGCTCGTCGAGCAGCTGCTCGGATTCCTGCGACGCCTTCAACTCGGCCAGCTCCGCTTCCAGGGCCCGCACCCGGGTCTTGAGCCGAGCCACCTCTTCGGCGAGGTAGCGATCTGAGGAGTTTGGAAGGTAGCCCAGCAGCGCCCTGGCCATGTGCCGACCTTTCGGAGTGCCGGCCACTCGGCGTGCGGAAGGCGAGGGCGCGACTGCGCCACAGGCGTCCGGCGAGCTGGCCGGTCGGGTTAGGAGGTTGTGTTTTCCATGGTCGCACCGTCACGGCTGAGAAACAAATCACGCCCGTCCGGACCACCCGGGACGGTTTTCGGGTATGGGACCGACGGCCGGTCTCAGCGCTCCACGAAGCCGGTGAAGCCGCCCTCGGGGGCCTCGACGCTCGCCCGGACGCCCTCCACGATGCCCGGCGTGCCGCCGCCGCGCAGCAGTTCCAGCAACTGCTCGCAGCCGGCCCGGGTGCCCTCGGCGCGGACCCGCACCCGGCCGTCCGGCAGGTTGGCCGCCTCGCCGACCAGGCCCAGTTCCAGCGCCCGGCACCGGGTCCACCACCGGAACCCGACGCCCTGCACCCGGCCGCAGACGGTGGCGACCAGCCGCACCCGGTCCCCGCGCTGCTGCTCTTCGCGATGCTCGCTCACGCGGTGGTCCGGCGCGGCGGGCGCTGGCAGTTCGGGCAGAAGTAGGACGACCGGTTCATCCACTTGGCCCGCCGGATCGGCCGGCCGCAGCGCAGGCACGGCTCACCCTCCCGGCCGTAGGCGTTCAGCGACCGCTCGAAGTAGCCGCTCTCGCCGTTGACGTTGACGTAGAGCGAGTCGAAGGAGGTGCCACCGGCCCGCAGCGCCTCGGCGAACACCGCCCGCAGCTCGGCGAGCAGGGTGGCCAGCGCCTGCCGCGAGATGCCGGCGGTCGGCCGGTCACCGTGCAGCTTCGCCCGCCACAGCCCCTCGTCGGCGTAGATGTTGCCGACCCCGGAGATCGAGGACTGGTCGAGCAGCGCCCGCTTGATGGTGGTGTTGCGGCGGCGCACCGAGCTGATCCAGGCCGCGTCGTCGAAGTGGTCGTCCAGCGGATCCCTGGCGATGTGGGCGATCCCGGACGGCACCGGGGTCGGCCCGTCCGGCACCAGCTCGTCCAGGTGCAGGCCGCCGAAGGTGCGCTGGTCGAGAAAGCGCAGTTCGGTGCCGCCGTCGGTGAAGGCGATCCGGGCGCGCAGGTGCGGCCCCGGCTCGCTGCCCGGGGCGAGCATCACCAGTTGCCCGCTCATGCCGAGGTGGCCGATCAGGCAGGCCGGCCCGTCGTCCAGCGGCAGCCAGAGGTACTTGCCGCGCCGCTCGGCCGAGGTGATCCGGCGCCCGACCAGCCGGTCGGTCAGGTCCTGCGGGCCGGCCAGGTGCCGGCGGATGGCGCGCGGGTGCAGCGAGTCGACCTCGGCGACGGTGCGGCCCACCGCCCAGCGCTGCAGGCCGGCCCGGACGGTCTCGACCTCGGGTAGTTCGGGCACGTCAGCCGCCCGCTGGCAGGTCGGGAGCCGACTGCCCGTCGTCCGGCTCGGCGGCGTCCGGCTCGGCGGCGTCCGGCTCGGCGGCGTCTGGCTCGGTTGGCCCGTTCGGCTCGGTGGCGGCGTCGCCGGACAGTGCCCGCCAGGCCGCCTCGGCCGCGGCCTGCTCGGCCTCCTTCTTGTTGCGTCCCAGCCGGACGCCGTAGGTGACGCCATCGACCACCGCGGCGGCCGTGAACGACTTGGCGTGGTCCGGGCCGTCGGAGGTGATCGTGTACTCGGGCACCCCCAGGCCGCGCACCGCGGTCAGCTCCTGCAGCGAGGTCTTCCAGTCCAGCGCCGCACCGAAGCCGGGAGCCGCTGCCAGCACCGGGTCGAACAGCTGGTGCACCACCCGGGCAGCGGTCACCAGGCCGTGCTCGAGATAGATCGCACCCAGGATCGCCTCCAGCGTGTCGGCCAGGATGGAGGGCTTGTCCCGGCCGCCGGTGGCGTCCTCGCCGCGGCCCAGCCGGATGTAGCTGCCGATGCCGTCCGGGCCAATCTGGCGGGCCACCTCGGCCAGTGCGCGCATGTTGACCACCGAGGCGCGCAGCTTGGCCAGCCGGCCCTCGGCGAGGTCAGGGTGGGCGCGGTACAGCGACTCGGTCACCACCAGGCCCAAGACCGAGTCGCCGAGGAACTCCAGCCGCTCGTTGTGCGGCAGGTCGCCGTTCTCGTAGGCGAAGGACCGGTGGGTCAGCGCGCGCCGGAACAGATCAGGGTCGACCTGCACTCCGAGGTGCGCCGCGAGCTCCGCCGGGTCGGCAGAGGAGACCGGCTTGGCTGCCACTTCTCAGCGGCTCCCGCGCCGGCAGGCAGAGCGGATCATGCGGGCGCCGCTCAGACCGCGAGGACCTGCCGGCCGTCGTATTGACCGCAGTTGGAGCACGCGGTGTGCGGCAGCTTGGGCTGGCCGCAGGCACGGTTGGGGCAGCTGACCAGAGTGGGGGCGCTGGTCTTCCACTGCGAGCGTCGTGCCCGGGTGTTGGCACGCGACATCTTTCGCTTCGGAACGGCCACGTCGATCTACTCCTGACTCTGGAAGGAACTATCTGGACGTACTGAACTGTCGGTCTTCTCGACGGCGCCGAACCGCTCTGCCAGAGCGGCCCACCTCGGGTCGAGCTGTGCGTCGTGCGTGTGACCCTCGGGCAGGTCATCGAGCGGTTCCCCGCAGGTAGGACACAAGCCGCCACAGTCCGCCCGGCACAGCGGCGTCAGTGGCAGGCTGAGCACCACCGCGTCGCGCACCACCGGCTCGAGGTCGAGGTGCTCGGCCTCCAGCCGCGGAACCTCGTCCGAGTCGGTGGTCTCCTCGGTCGCACTGTCCGGATAGGCGAACAGTTCGACGAAGTCGACCGCTACGTCGTCGGTGAAGCCGGTCAGGCACCGACCGCACTCGCCGCTGACCGACCCGGTGACCGTACCGGTCGCCAGCACGCCCTCGGTGACCGCTTCGAGCCGGACATCCACCACCAACGGCGAGCCTTGCGGCACGCCGATCATGTCCAGGCCGAGCTGCGCGGGCGCCGGGACCTCGAAGCGGTGCTGCCGTTGCGAACCTGCCCTGCGTCCGAGTTTCCTGGTATCCAGGACGAACGGGCTGCGCGGGTTCACTCGTGACCTCTACCGGTTGGTTTCTCAGTGGTGCATCGTAAGGAAGCACTAGTGCAGGGTTGAGCCTGGCCGTGATGAAGGCCGTCGTCCAGACTACCCGAGCGCCGGACGGCGCGGAAATCGCCGGATCAACCGGCCGGGGAGGGCGAGCTGGCAGGTGGCTCGCCGAGCGCGGCCCGGCCGTTCTCGGCGGTGGCCGCCAGCCGCTGCAGGTTGTCCACCAGCTCCGACAGGGTGCGGTAGGCGTAGCTGTGCGCCTGCCCGGTCAGCGTCCCGGCCTGCTCGCGGGCCGCCGCCAGCGTCGTCTCGGACTGCTGCTCGGCCTCGGCGCGCAACTGGGCCGCCTCGCTGACCGCAGCCTGGTACACGCTCTCGGCCGCCACCAGCTGCTGCTGCTCGCGCCGGCCGGCCGCCACCAGCTCCTGGGCCTGGGCAGCCGCGGCCGACAAACCTGCCTCGGCCTGCTGCTCGGCGGCCGCAACGATCGTCCGGGCCTGGTCGTGGGCGGCCGCTACCGTGGCCTCGGCCTGCTGCTGGGCCTGGCGCAGCTGCTCGGCGGCGATGCTGTCGGCCTCGGTCAGCGTCCGGTCGCGCTGGGCCACCACCCGGCGGGCCTCGGCCAGCTCCGGCGGCAGCACGTCGCGCAGCGCGTCCAGCAGGTCCAGGGTGCGCTCGCGCGGCACCACGCAGGAGGACGACATCGGCAGGGTGCGCGCGGTCTCCACCAGCTCGATGAGCTCGGTCAGCACCTCGTCGGCGCGGGCCAGGGTGTGGTCGGTCATGACCCCGACCCGTCCGGACGGATCTCGTCCAGCCGGCTCAGCAGCCGCTTGTGCACCGAGACCGGCAGCAGGCTGGAGACGTCCCCGCCGTAGGTGGCGATCTCCTTCACCAGGCTGGAGGCGAGGAAGCTGTATTCGGGATTGGTCGGCATGAACAGGGTGTCCACCCCGGCGAGGCCCCGGTTCATCTGGGCCATCTGCAGCTCGTAGTCGAAGTCGCTGATCGCCCGCAGGCCCTTGACGATCACCGGGATCTCCAGCCGGCGGCAGTAGTCCACCAGCAGGCCGTGGAAGGAGTCGACCCGGACGTTGCCGTAGCCGGCCGTCACCTCGGTCAGCATGGCCATCCGCTCCTCGACGGTGAACAGGCTCGACTTGCTGCGGTTGACCAGCACCGCCACCACCACCTCGTCGTAGAGGTCGGCGACCCGTCCGATGATGTCGAGGTGGCCGTTGGTGACCGGGTCGAAGGAGCCGGGACAGGCGACCCGGCGGACTTTCGGCTCAGCGCTCATCTGCTGCCTTCGAAGGGATTCGCCAGCCGACTGGCCTGGCAGGGACGGCGGGTACGGGCGGGCATGCGGTTCCACGTGTTACTCGAGGTGCTTTCCGGGCTGCTATTCCCGGCGACCGTACCAAAGGCAGCCCTCGCCGTAGCGACGCTGCTTGATGGCCTTGATCTCACTCGGCCAGGCCGGCGACGGATCCCGCCAGGACCGTTCCACCACCACCACCGCGCCCGGCACCAGCCAGGTCTGCTCGGCGGTACCGGCCAGGGTGGCCAGCACCGCGGCGATGGTGGCGCCGGACACCGCGTAGGGCGGATCCAGGAACACCAGGTCGAACGGCTCGGCCGCACCGACCGCGCTGAGAAAGGTGGCCGCCGGACAGCGGTGCACGGTGGCGCCCTCCAGCCCCAGCGCGGCGATGTTGTCGCCCAGCACGGCGGCCGCCCGCCGGTCGGACTCGACGAACACAGCCGCCCTGGCACCGCGCGAGAGCGCCTCCAGCCCCACCGCACCGGAACCGGCGTACAGGTCGAGCACCCGGGCCCCGGCCAGGTCCAGCTCGCCGCGCAGGGTGTTGAACAGCGCCTCCCGGGCCCGATCGGAGGTGGGCCGCGTGCCGCGCGGCGGCACGACCAGCCGCCGACCACGCGCCTGACCGCCCACGATCCGCGTCACGGTCACCAAGGGTAGTGCTGGGCCGCGCTGCCGTCGTGCTGGAATCGGCATGCTGGAATGGGCTGAACCGCTCGACGATGACTTCTGCAGACCACCAGCCGACGATCAGCCGACCACCAGCCGACGACTCACCGGCGACCCGCCGGCGACAGGAAGAGAGACCGTCATGGACGCTCCGCGGATGAGCCTGTCCGGCATCGTGCTGGACTCCCCCGACGCGCGGGAACTGGCCGCCTTCTACCAGCGGCTGCTGGGCTGGCAGGTGCAGCAGGACGAGCCGGGCTGGGTGAAGCTGACCTCGCCGGAGGGCGGCGCCGGCCTGTCCTTCCAGACCGAGCCCCACTACCGCCGGCCGCACTGGCCGGTGACGGCGAGCACGCCGCCGGACGAGCAGCAGATGATGATCCATCTCGACATCAAGGTGGACGACCTGGCCACCGCCGGCGAACACGCGCTGGCCGCCGGCGCGGTGCTGGCCGACTACCAGCCGCAGTCCGACGTCCGGGTCTACGTCGACCCGGCCGGGCATCCGTTCTGCCTGTTCCTGCACTGAGTTCTGAAGATCATTCTCGGGGTCGGCCCTCGGGCGCGCCGGACCGTCCGGTGCCGCTGGTGGCGGCCCGGCCTGTCGTGCCCGATGCTGGATCGGTGGCCCACCGACCGGATCCACCCAGTTTCGTGGTTCTCGACGAGGACGACGGCGCGAGCTCGGCGGACGGCCGACGCAGTGTCCCCGGTCGGCCGGTTTCCACCGGCCGGCTGACCGACCTGCTGACCGGCCTGCTCCGAGCCCGGTGGGGCCGCCGGGTGGTCGCCGCGCTCGGCTGCCTGGGCCTCGGCGCGGTGCTGGTCAGCACGGTCACCAGCGAGCACGCGGCACAGCGCACCGCCGCCCCGAACCCCGTCCGGATCCCGGTGCTGAGCACCGGCGGCAAGCCCTGGCCCACCTCGCCCGCCGCCTGCGGATCGGTGCGCTACCTGCCGCTGATCACCGCCGACCCGCTGCGGGAGCGGACCGGCAGCCGGGTGCAGCTGGGCGGCCAGTCGGTGCACACCGTCGACCTGGACGCCCGCTCGAGCGTCCCGACCCCCGGGCTGGACCTTTCCTCGCTGCAGTTCGTCACCCAGCTGGTGCCGGGCCGGGACGCCAGCTACGCCCTGCTGCAGACCTGCGAATCCACCGACACCAGCTCAGTGGTGCGGGTCGGCCGGAACGCCAGCACCATCGCGCTGAGCAGCGACCGGCACATCGACTCGTTGTTCGGCGACGGCCGCGGCGGGGTGTGGGCGGCCGAGGTGGCCGACATCCCCACCGACGGGCCGATCCTGTTGCGGCGGTTGGACGGCCCGGGCGCGGTCCGGCTGCCGGCCGGCCTCAGCCCGGTCGCCATCTACGGCCACCAGCTGATCGGGCTCACCACTGCCTCCGACGGGCGCCGCAGCGAGAGCTCCGGTGCCCTGGTCAGCTACGACCTGGCCAGTCGCCGGCTGGGCCGCACCCTCGGCACCGCCAGCTCGCTGACCGTCGACCGCGACGTGCTGCTCTGGCTGGACCAGCCGTGCACGGCGACCGCGGACTGCGTGCTGCACCGCTACGACCTGGCCTCCGGCGCGGAGTCGGCGCGCGGCTACCCGCTGCCGGTGCAGACCTCGATCGTCGGCGGCGTGCTCAGCCCGGACGGCACCCGGCTGGCCTTTCCGCTGTCCCGGCTCTACGAGGGCCCGCACATCGACGACGCCGGCTTCGGCCCGCCGCTGGACGTGGCGGTGCTGCACCTGGACAGCGGGCAGTTGGAGACCGTGGCCGGCCTCACCCTGCCGCCCACCGAGTTGCCCGGGCTGGCCTTCGCCGGCAACGGCGACTGGCTGGTCATCGCGGTGAACGAGGGCCGCCGGGCCGAGCTGCTGCTCTGGCGGCAGGGCGCGCCCCGGGTGCTGCGTCCGGACCTGCGGGTGGACGACCTGATGCTGCAGTCGCCACCGGTGCTGGCGCTGCCGCGCTGACCGGCACGGTTTCAGAACCGGCCTCGCTCAGGACTTGTGCAGGAACTCGCTGCGGTCGGAATCGAAGGACTCCCAGAGGAACTCCTGCAGCCCGGGGTGGCCGGCCAGCGTCGGGTCGGCCTCGATCAGCCGCTGCGCCTCGGTGCGGGCGGCGGTGATCAGCGGGGCGTCGGCCAGCAGCGACAGCAGTTTGAGCTGGGACTTGCGGCCGGACTGGGCGGCACCGAGCACGTCCCCCTCGCGGCGCTGGGTGAGGTCGAGCTCGGCGAGGGCGAAGCCGTCGCTGGTCTTGGCGACCTCTTCCAGCCGTTGCAGCGCCGGGTGGCCGTACGGCAGCTGGCTGAGCATCAGGCACAGTCCCGGGTGCGCGCCCCGGCCGACCCGGCCGCGTAGCTGGTGCAGCTGGGAGACCCCGAACCGGTCGGCGTCCAGGATCACCATCAGCGAGGCGTTGGGCACGTTGATGCCGACCTCGATCACGGTGGTGGCCACCAGCACGTCGAGGGTGCCGGCGGCGAACGCGGCCATCACCGCACTCTTGTCCTCCGGCGGCATCCGGCCGTGCAGCTGGGCCAGCCGCAGTCCGGCCAGCTGGTCGCTGCTGAGCTCGGCGTAGCTGCCCAGCACCGACGCGGTCTGCGGCTGGCCGTCGGCCGCGGCGCCGATGTCCTCGGCGTCGGACTCGTCGCCGATCCGCGGACAGACCACGAACACCTGGCGGCCGGCGGCCACCTCCTCGTGGATGCGCTGCCAGACCCGATCGCCCCAGTCCGGCCGCTCGGTGACCGGCACCACCGTGCTGCTCACGCTCCCCCGCCCGCCCGGCAGCTCGTGCAGCTCGGAGGTCTCCAGGTCACCGAAGACGGTCATCGCCACGGTGCGCGGGATCGGCGTCGCGGTCATCACCAGCAGGTGCGGCGGGGTGTCGGCCTTGCTGCGCAGGGCGTCGCGCTGCTCGACGCCGAACCGGTGCTGCTCGTCGATCACCACCAGGCCGAGCTCGGCGAACTGCACCTGGTCCTGGATCAGGGCGTGGGTGCCGACCACGATGCCGGCCGCGCCGGAGGCCAGTTCCAGCAGCGCCGCGCGCCGGGCTCGTGCCGACATCGAGCCGGTCAGCAGCACTACCTGGGTGCCCTGCTCGGCGCCACCGAGCCGGCCGGCCTGGGCCAGCGGGCCGAGCAGCTCGGTGATGCTGTGCTCGTGCTGGGCGGCCAGCACCTCGGTAGGGGCCAGCAGCGCCGCCTGGGCACCGGCGTCGACCACCTGCAGCATCGCCCGCAGGGCCAGCACCGTCTTGCCGGAGCCGACCTCGCCCTGCAGCAGCCGGTGCATCGGGTGGGCGGCCGCCAGTTCGGACTCCAGCACCGCCGCGATCTCGCGTTGCTCGCCGGTGAAGCTGAACGGCAATCGGTCCTCGAAGGCGTCGACCAGGCCGCCGGCGATCCGTGGCCGGGCCAGTGCTGGGTTGGCCGCGTTGGCATGCCGGCGCTGGGCCAGCACCAGCTGGACGCCCAGCGCCTCGTCGAAGGCCAGCCGGCGGCGGGCCTGGGAGTACTCGGCCTTGCTGTCCGGCCGGTGGATGCGGCGCAGCGCGGCGTCCAGCCCGATCACCCCCAGCCGGTCCCGGACGTCGGAGGGCAGCGGGTCCGGCACCGGGTCGAGATTGTCCAGGGCCAGCCGGACGCAGCGCGCGATCGTCCAGGACGGCAGGCCGGCGGCGGCCGGGTAGACCGGCAGCAGCGCGCCGGCGAAGTCGGCCAGCTGCTCCGGATCCGCACCGTCCTCGCCGGCATTGGCGGAATCGCCCAGCAGGATGTAGTCCGGCGAGTTCAGCTGCAGCTTGGTGCGGAACCGGGTGACCTTGCCGGCGAACATGCCCTGCCGGCCGGGCCGCAGCTCGCGTTCCCGCCACGGCTGGTTGAAGAAGCTCAAGGTGGCCCGGTGCCGCCCGGATCGGATCGAGACCTCCAGGATGTTCAGCTTGCGGCCGGGGATCCGGCGGGTGCTGGTGGACTCCACCTCGGCCAGCACGGTGACCTCGTCACCCTCGACGAGCTGGGACAGGTCGGTCAGCTCGCCGCGCTCGTTGAACCGGCGCGGGTAGTGCCGCAGCAGCTCGCCGACCGTGCTCAGCCCGAGGGCGTTCTCGACCGCCTTGCTCGCCTTGCCGCCCAGCACCTCGCGCAGCAGGGTGCCCCGGGATGCCATGGGGTCACTGTGCCAGAAGCCGTCGACCCGGCCGGAGCGCTACCCGGCCCCCGGTTGCCGGCTGCCGGACCCGGATTCCCGGCTACTCGACCCCGATCAGCAACGGGTACTTCGGCTGGCCACCGGCGAAGACGTTGACCTCGACCAACGGGTGCCGGCTGCGCAGATAGTGGTGCACCGCCTGCGCCGCGGCACCGGCACCCCGGTCCGATCCGGACAGCACCGTGACCAGCTCACCGCCGGCGGCCACCAGCCGGCGGACCAGGCTGATGCCGACCTTGGCCACGTCGTGGCCGATCTCGACCACCTCGCCGTCGATCAGTCCCAGCACGTCACCGGCCGAGCACCGCCCGGCGTAGGTGATGGAGTCCCGGACGGCGATGGTCACCTCGGCGAACCGGGTGGCGGCGGCGGCCTCGGCCAGCGCGATCACGTTGTCCTCGAAGCGCCGGGTGTCGTCGTGCACCGCCACCGCCGCCAGCCCCTGCACCGGCGACTTGGTCGGCACCACCGCGACGCGTACGCCGCGCTGGCGGGCCCGGGCGGCCGCCGACTCGGCCGCCTCACGCACCGTCGAGGCGTTGGGCAGCAGGATCACCTGGCCGGCACCGGTGGCCAGGATCTCGGCCAGCACGTCCGAGGTCAGCGGCACGGCACCGGACGGCCCGGCGTCGACCACCGACACCCCTTCGGAGCGGAACAGGTCGGCGAGCCCGTGGCCGGGTGACACCGCGACCAGCGCGGTACCCGCCTGGCCGGGCTCGGCGTGCTGGCCCGCCCCGGCGTCGGTGAGGTGGTCGGCGAACCGGACCACGGTGATCCGGTGCGGCCGGCCGGCTTCGATACCGGCCTCGATGGCGGCCCCGACATCGTTGACGTGCACGTGCACGTTGAACAGGCCGGTTCCGCTGCCGACCACCACCAGCGAGTCGCCGAGGTCGGCGAGGGCCTGCTTCAACGGTCCCAGCGCGCTGTCCGGGGCATGCAGCAGGTACTGCACCTCGTAGCCGAACTCCGGGCTGCCGGCCTCGCGCACCACCTCCAGCGCGTGCCGGTTGCGGGCCGGCGGCTGGGCCGGTGCGTGCCGGCCGCCCTGGCCGGTGACCACGACGGCGAGCGCCTCCAGCAGCACCACCAGCCCGCAGCCGCCGGCGTCGACGACGCCCGCCTCGGCCAGCACCGCCAGCTGGGCGGGGGTGTCGGCCAGCGCGGCCGCGGCACCGGCCGCCGCCGCCGCCGCCACCGCGGGCAGCTCGGGCGATCGGCCCAGCCGGCTGGCAGCCTCCGCGCCACCGCGCGCCACCGACAGCATGGTGCCCTCGACCGGCTCGGCGACCGCGGCGTAGGCGGCCTCGGTGGCCCGCCGCAGCCCGGCGACCAGGTGGCCGCCGTCGGCCTCCACGGCACCCTCGCAGGCCTCGGCGAGCCCCGCCAGGATCTGCGAGACGATCACCCCGGAGTTGCCCCGGGCGTTCATCAGCGCGCCCTTGGCCATCGCCGCCAGCACTCCGCCGACGGTCGGCGAGCGGTCGGTGGCCACCGCGTCGGCGGCGCCACGCAGGGTGAGCGCCAGGTTGGTGCCGGTGTCGCCGTCCGGGATCGGGAAGACGTTCAGGTCATCGATCTCGCCGCGGCGGGCCTCCAGCTCCTCGACCGCCGCCGTGCACCAGCGGCGCACCGCCGAGGCGTCGAGCAGCGTGAGCATCTGGCGCACCTTCCGCACCGGCACCCGGACGGTGCGGTTATGGCCGACACCATACTGTGCCGAAAGCGATGCCGGCCGGGTTCGGGCCGACTCCGGTCACTGCCCGTGACTGGTGCGGCTGACTATTGCGGCGCGGCCGGTCCGTCCGGCGGGTGGTTTTGCAGAGCACCGACGGGCCTGGCTACACTTGGCCGGTTGTCCGACTGAACTCTCGAAACTCTCACCTGAACTTGAGGAGGCCATTGTGGCCAGCCACTGCGATGTCTGCGGCAAGGGGCCCGGCTTCGGCATGTCCGTCTCGCACTCGCACCGCCGCACCCACCGCCGGTGGAACCCGAACGTGCAGACCGTCCGCGCGATGGTCGCGCCGGGCACCCGCCGCCGGGTGTCGGTGTGCACCTCCTGCCTGAAGGCGGGCAAGATCACCCGCGGCTAGCCGCAGCGCCTACCGGGCCGGTTCCTCGTCGAGGAGCCGGCCCGTTTGCTATGTCCCCCGTTGCTGTGTCCCCCGTTGCTATGTCCCGTCAGTTCCCTGGTCGCCAGGCCCGGGCTTTCCGGAACTGCGCCGGGCGCTCAACGGAAGTGCTGGTGCCCGGCGTGCGCCCAGCGCAGGCCGTCCACCCGCACCCCGGACCCCTCGTTGACCATGCCGATCACCTGCCAGCTGTCCGGCAGCCGGACGTCGTTGGGAAAGGTGGCCACCAGCGCGTAATCGTCGCCGCCGCCCAGCACCCACATCATCGGGTCGGTGTTGAGGGCCGAGGAGACGTCGCGCAGCTTGGCGACCGGCTCCAGGGCGTCGCGGCGCAGGTCGATCCGCACCCCGCTGGCGTCGGCGAGATGGCCGAGGTCGGTGACCAGGCCGTCGGAGACGTCGGTCATCGCCGTCGCCCCGAGTTCGGCGGCCCGGATGCCCTCGGCGTAGGGCGGTTCCGGCCGGCGGTGGGCGTTGACCACCTGCACCGGCGAGCGGAACCCGCGGGAGAGCACCGCGTAGCCGGCGGCCGCCCAGCCCAGCCGCCCGGTGACCGCGACCAGGTTTCCGGGCCGGGCGCCGGACAACCGGATCGGCTGGCGGCCCTGCAGGTCGCCGAACGCGGTCACCGCCAGCACGACGCAGTCGGCGGCGCTGACATCGCCGCCGACCACGGCGGCCCCGACCTCGGCGCACTCCTCGGCGAAGCCGGCCACCAGCGAGTCCAGCCAGCTCAGCTCCAGGTCGGGCGGGGCGGCCAGGCCGACCAGCAACGCGCTGGGCTGGGCGCCCATCGCGACGATGTCGGCGAAGTTGCGGGCCACCGCCTTGTGGCCGATGTCGTTGGCGGTCGACCAGTCCCGGCGAAAGTGCCGGTTCTCGATCAGCAGGTCGGTGGAGACCACCACCTGCCCGTCCGGACAGTTCAGCACCGCGGCGTCGTCGCCCGGGCCGACCACGGCGGACTCGGCCGGCGGAAGCGCGGCGGTGATCCGCCGGATCAGGCCGAACTCACCCAGCTCAGCGATCGTTCTCGGATCGGAAATCGGTACCAGCCTCCAGTGCGTGCGCCCAGCCCGTCCGGCCGCGCGAGGCCACCCGGGACGGTGTGCAGTCCCCATGATTGCCGACCGGCGGGAGCCGCCGGCAGCCGGATCCGCACGGTGTGACCGGTCCGCCTTGCGCTAGGTTCTCTTCGAGGTCCGACACTGACAACGAAAGGACGTGCCGTGCCAGATTCGGTGAGCGCCTACATCCTGATCCAGACCGAGGTGGGCAAGGCAGCCTCGGTGGCGCAGGAGATCGCCAACCTGCAGGGCGTCACGATGGCCGAGGACGTCACCGGCCCGTACGACGTGATCGTGCGCGCCGAGGCGCAGAACATGGACGAGCTGGGCCGGATGGTGGTGGCCAGGGTGCAGGGCGTCGCGGGCATCACCCGCACCCTGACCTGCCCGGTGGTCCACATCTAGCACCCGATCCGGTTCCGGGACCAGCCATCGACCGCGCACGACGCCGAGCCGCGCTGATCGCCACCGCGATCGCGGCCCCGATCACGGTCCTGTTGGCGTTCCTGCTCTCCGCCGGCCACACCGGCACCCCCGGCCGCGGGTCGTCCGGCCCCGCGCCGTCCTCCTCGGCGCTGCCGGCGGTGAGCGTGCCGGCCCCGCCGGCGCCGGACGCGGCCACCCAGGCCGCCTGCGTCAAGGTGTTCGCCAAGCTGCCGGTGCAGCTGGGCGGCCTGGCACCGCGCCGGACCGACACCGACTCCTCCTTCGTCGCCGCCTGGGGTAACCCCGCCGTGGTGGTCCGCTGCGGGGTGCCGAGGTCCACCGTGTTCGGCACCCCGGAGGCCGCCCAGCTGGTGGAGGTGAACGCGGTGCTGTGGCAACCCGACCCGCAGACCGACCGCACCGTCTACACCACGGTGGACCGCAGCGTGGCCATCGAGGTCACCGTGCCGGCCGGCGCCGACCAGCCGTTGCCGCTGCTGGCCACGGCGGTGTCGGCGCTGCCGGCGCTGTGCACGGCGACCGACGCGGCCGGCAACCCGGGCGCCGCGCTGCCGATCTGCAGAGCCGCCAAGTAGCCCGACGGCAGGTAGCGGGCAAGTAGCCCGACGGCAGGTAGCCGGTCGGACGGTGCCGGGCCGAGGGCTGGCGGCGGGTCAGCCGTCCCGGCGGGCCAGCGCGGTGGCGATCAGCCGGTCCAGCAGCTCGGGGTAGCTCACCCCGCTGGCTTCCCACATCTTCGGGTACATCGAGATGGCGGTGAAGCCGGGCATGGTGTTCACCTCGTTGAGCACCAGCCGGCCATCGGCCCCGAGGAAGAAGTCGACCCGGGCCAGGCCCGCGCAGTCCAGCGCCCGGAAGGCCCGGCAGGACGCGTCCTGGATGGCCTGGATGGTCTCGGCCCCGACCTCGGCCGGCACGTCGAAGTCCGAGGCGTCCTCGAGGTACTTGGCCTCGAAGCTGTACCAGTCGTAGTCCGGGTGCAGCCGGATCTCGGCCGGCAGCGAGGCCGACACGGTGCCGTCGGCGTCCTGCAGCACCCCGCACTCGATCTCGCGGCCGGCCACCGCCGCCTCCAGCAGCACCTTCGAGTCGTGCTCGAAGGCGAGCTTGAGCGCGGCCGGCAGCTCGTCGACGGCCCGCACCTTGCTGATGCCGATGCTGGAGCCGGCCCGGGCCGGCTTGACGAACAGCGGCAGGCCCAGCTCGGCCAGCACCGCGCGCTCGTCGAGCGGGTCGCCGGGCCGCAGCACCCGGTAGCTGCCCACGTCCAGCCCGGCGGCGGCCAGCATGGTCTTGGCGAACGCCTTGTCCATCGCCGCCGCACTGGCCAGCACGCCCGAGCCGACGTAGCCGACGCCGGCCATCTCCAGCAGTCCCTGAATGGTGCCGTCCTCGCCGTAGGCGCCGTGCAGCACCGGAAAGACCAGGTCGACGCCGTCCAGCACCGCGATCGCCGAGGCGGCATCGAACACCGCGACCTCGGTGCTGCCGGAGCGCAGCGCGAGTTCGGTGCCGGCCGGCACCTCGGGCAGCGTGTGCCCGGTGATCTGCAGCTCGCGCGGCTCGACCTCGGTACGCACCCAGCCGCCGTCGCGGGTGATGCCCAGGGTGATGACCTCGTACTTGGCGGGGTCCAGCGCGGCCAGCACGCTGCCGGCGCTGAGTACCGAGATCGGGTGTTCGGTGCTGCGACCGCCGTAGACGACTGCGATGCGAACTCGTGGTGCCATGGTCTTCGAGGCTAGCCCAGAGCTACTCGCTCTTGGTGGACCGGCTCATCAGCAGCCGGGCCGCGTCCACCGGAGCGAGGCTGCCGTAGCAGACCGAGTCCATCACGCGGGTGATCGGCACGTCGATGCCGTGCCGGCCGGCCAGTTCCAGCACCGACCGGCAGGACTTCACCCCTTCGGCGACCTGGCCGTGGGTGGCCTGCTGGGCCTCCTCCAGGCTCTCGCCCTTGCCCAGCCGCTCGCCGAAGCTGCGGTTGCGCGACAGCGGCGAGGCGCAGGTGGCGACCAGGTCGCCGAGACCGGCGAGGCCGGCGAAGGTGAGCGGGTCGGCGCCGAGGGCCAGCCCCAGCCGGGACGTCTCGGCGAGCCCCCGGGTGATCAGCGAGGCGATGGTGTTGTTGCCGTAGCCCATGCCGGCTGCCATGCCGCAGGCCAGCGCGATGACGTTCTTGACCGCGCCGCCGAGCTCGGTGCCGATCACGTCGACGTTGGTGTACGGGCGGAAGTACGGGGCGTTGCAGGCCTGCTGCACCATGGCCCCGCGGTCGGTGTCGGTGCAGGCCACCACGGTGGCGGTCGGCTGCTCCATGGCGATCTCGCGGGCCAGGTTCGGTCCCGACACCACCGCGACCCGGTCGGCCTCGGCCCCGGCGACCTCGCTGATCACCTCGCTCATCCGCTTGACGGTGCCCAGCTCGATGCCCTTCATCAGGCTGACCAGGGTGGCGCCGGCCGGGATCAGCTCGGCCCAGCCGACCAGGTTCTCCCGCAGCGCCTGGGACGGCACCGCCAGCACCACCAGGTCCGCACCGTCCATCGCCTCGGCGGCGTCGGCGGTGGCCCGCAGCGCCGGTGGCAGCGCCAGCCCCGCCAGGTAGTCCGGGTTGGCGTGCTCGCGGCTGATGGTGGCGGCCAGCTCCGGCCGGCGGGCCCAGATCACCGTGTCGGTGCCGGCGTCCACCAGCACCTTGGCGAAGGTGGTGCCCCAGGAGCCGGAGCCCAGCACCGCGGCCCGGGTCACGACCGGCCCCGCTCGGTGGTCTCGGTGGTCTCGGTGGGTGCCGCTGAACCCGGCGCTGAACCCGGCGCTGAACCCGGCGCTGCACCAGGTCCGACCGGACGGCGGTAGAACTCGGCCGGCGGCGTCTCGTTGCGGATGCCGGCGACCAGGTCGCGGATATCGGTCATGATCCGGTCGGTCATCTCGTGCAGCACCTTCGATGTCGGTTGCCTGCCGGCGAAGTCGGACAGGTCCACCGGCGGCCCGGCCGCGATGGTGACCCGCTTGCGCGGCAGCGGACGGAACCGGCGGGCGTAGACGTCGAGGAAGTTCTGGGCGCCCCACTGCCCGACCGGAATCACCGGCACGCCGGGCGCCAGCAACGCCAGCCGGGCCACCCCGGTCTTGGCCTGCATCGGCCAGAAGTCGGGATCCCGGGTCACGGTGCCCTCCGGGTAGATCAGCACCATCTCACCGCGTCCCAGCGCCTCGACGGCACCCTGCAGCGCCTGGCCGGCGTCGGCGGTCTCGCGGTGCACCGGGATCTGCCCCGCGCCGCGAACGATCCGGCCGAGGCCGAACGGCAGCCGGAACAGGCTGGCCTTGGCCAGGTAGCGCGGCACCCGGCCGGCATCCCAGACGAACCGGGCGAAGATCAGCGGGTCGGCGTAGGAGATGTGGTTGACCGCCACGATGGCGGGTCCGGTCGCCGGCAGCCGGTCCAGGCCGATCCAGCGGCGCCGGAACAGCAGGCTGATCAGCGGATAGACCAGGACGACGGCGAACCGCATGTACGGTCCCACCCGCTCGGTATGCCGTACCAATCGAGTTCTCCTTCGCCCTGCGTTGTGCCCTGCAACGCGCCCCTGCGACGTGACCTGCCACCGGCCCGGACGAGCTCCCGGCGGGTGCGAGTCTGCCACCGCCGTGCCCTGGTGGCAGCATCGTGGGAGTGCAATGGCGAGTTGTAGTCCCGATCAAGCACGGCGCGCCGGCCAAGACCCGGTTGCGGGCCGCCCTGCGCGAGGACACCGTGCATGCCGACCTGGTCCGGGCCATCCAGCTCGACACCCTGGACGCGGTGCTGGCGTTGCGCACCCATCCGCTGCTGGGCGGGTTGTTCGTGGTGTCCGGACGGCCGGCGGGACACGGCGCGGCGCTGCCGGTCGAGATCGAACTGCTGCCCGACGCAGGCGGGGGCCTGAACCCGGCGCTGGCCGAGGCCGCCGCCGAACTCGCCCGGCGGTTTCCCGCCGACGGGGTGGTGGCGCTGGTCGGCGACCTGCCGGCGTTGCGCGCCGCCGACCTGCTGGCGGTGCTGTACCAGGCGCCCGCCGACGCCCGGAGCTTCGTCCGGGACCTGGCGGGCAGCGGCACCACCCTGCTGGCCGCCGGGCCCGGGGTGCCGCTGGAGCCGCTGTTCGGCCCGGAATCCGCACACCGGCACCTGGCGTCCGGGGCGGTCGAACTGCCCGCCGCGGCCAGCCTGCGCTGCGACGTGGACTCGGTGGCCGACCTGCACCGGTGCCTGGAACTGGGTGCCGGGGTGCTGACCTCGCGACTGGTGGCCGACCTGGTGTGAGCGGCACTCCTCCTCCCCGACCTCGACGGGCAGAATGGCCTCATGACCGACACAGTTGCCTCCGCGCCGTCGCCGGCCGATTCCGTCGAGCCGGCCGAGCAGCCCTCGGAGGTGCCGGCTGAGGTCGAGCTTCCCGAGGACCGCTTCTCCAACCGGGAGATGTCCTGGCTGAACTTCAACGCCCGGGTACTCGCGCTGGCCGAGGACCGGCGCCAGCCGCTGCTGGAACGGATGAAGTTCCTGGCCATCTTCGCCAGCAACCTCGACGAGTTCTACATGGTTCGGGTGGCCGGGCTGAAGCGGCGGCTGGAGATGGGGCTGGCGGTGCGCGGCCCGGACGGGCTGACCACCCGCGAGACGCTGGGCATGATCGGTGAGCGCAGCCGCGAGCTGATGGCGCGGCACTCCCGCTGCTTCGACTCCGATGTGGAACCCGCGCTGGCCGCCGAGGGCATCCGGATCCTGAACTGGGAGCACCTGGCGCCCGAACAGCAGCAGGAGCTGACCGAGTACTTCCACTCCCACGTCTTTCCGGTGCTCACCCCGCTGGCGGTCGACCCGGCGCACCCGTTCCCCTACATCTCCGGGCTCTCGCTCAACCTCGCGGTGCTCGTCCGCGAACCGAACTCGGAGCTGGACAAGTTCGCCCGGGTCAAGGTGCCCAACAATGTGCCCCGGTTCGTCACGGTCGACAAGACCCCGGAGACGGCAGGGTTCCTGCCGCTGGAGGAGCTGATCGCCGCGCACCTTTCGGCGCTGTTCCCCGGGATGACCATCGTGCAGCACCACCTGTTCCGGGTCACCCGCAACACCGACTTCGAGGTGGAGGAGGACCGCGACGAGGACCTGCTGCAGGCCCTGGAGCGGGAACTGGTGCGGCGCCGGTTCGGCCCGGCGGTCCGGCTGGAGGTGGCCGACAACATCGCCGACGAGGTGCTGGACCTGCTCACCAGCGAGATCGACGTGCAGCCGGAGGAGGTGGTGCGGGTGCCCGGCCTGCTCGACCTCAGCGCGCTCTGGCAGGTCTATGACCTGGATCGGCCGTCGTTGAAGGAGAAGCCGTTCGTGCCGGCCACCCATCCGCGCTTCGTTGACGGCGAGACGCCGAAGTCGGTGTTCGCCACGCTGCGCGACGGCGACGTGCTGGTGCACCACCCCTACGAGTCGTTCGCGACCAGCGTGCAGCGCTTCATCGAGCAGGCCGCGGCCGACCCGAACGTGCTCGCGATCAAGCAGACGCTGTACCGGACGTCGGGTGATTCCCCCATCGTGGACGCCCTGATCGACGCCGCCGAGGCCGGCAAGCAGGTGATGGTGCTGGTCGAGATCAAGGCCCGCTTCGACGAGCAGGCGAACATCAAGTGGGCCAAGGCACTGGAGCGGGCCGGCTGCCACGTGGTGTACGGCCTGGTCGGCCTCAAGACGCACTGCAAGACCTCGCTGGTGGTGCGCCAGGAGGGCGGCTCGCTGCGCCGCTACGCCCACATCGGCACCGGCAACTACCACCCGAAGACCGCCCGGTTGTACGAGGATCTCGGCCTGTTCACCGCCGACGAGAGAATCTGCGCCGATCTCACAGATCTGTTCAACGTGCTCACCGGCTACTCCCGCCAGACCGAGTACCGGACGCTGCTGGTGGCGCCGCAGGGCCTGCGTCCGGGGTTGCTGGCCCGCATCGAACGCGAGATCGACCATGCCCGGCAGGGACGGTCCGGCCACATCCAGATCAAGTGCAACCACCTGGTGGACGAAACCCTGATCGACGCGCTGTACCGGGCCTCACAGGCCGGGGTCCGGATCGAGCTGATGGTGCGAACCTTCTGCACCATCAAGGCCGGGGTGCCCGGGCTGAGCGAGAACATCACGGTCCGCTCGGTGCTGGGCCGGTTCCTGGAGCACTCCCGAATCTTCTACTTCGCCAACGATGACCAGCCCGAATACTGGATCGGCTCGGCCGACCTCATGCACCGCAACCTCGACCGGCGGGTCGAGGTGCTCACCCAGGTCACCGGCGCCAACACCGAGCAGTTGCGCAGCACGCTGGACCTGGCCTTCGACCCGGAGATCACCGCCTGGGAGCTGCAGCCGGACGACCATTGGGTCCGCCGCGGCGGCAGCACCCCGGTGGACTACCAGCAGGTGCTGCTCGCCCGGCTGGCCTCGCGCGCCACGTGAGCGGCACGGCGCAGCGCCGCGCCACTCCGGCGGCCGGCGGGGTGCTGTGGCGCGAGGACGGCCCCCAGGTGCTGGTGGCGGTGGTGCACCGACCGCGTTACGACGACTGGTCGCTGCCGAAAGGCAAGCTGCTCCCTGGCGAGCACCCGGTGGTCGGCGCGGTCCGCGAGGTGGCCGAGGAGACCGGCGCGCGGGTCGAGCTCGGCCGGCGGTTGCCGTCGGTGGAATACCCGTTCGGCGACGGTGCGATCAAGCGGGTGTCCTACTGGGCGATGCGCTACCGCGACGGCGAGCATGCCGCCGGTGACGAGGTCGACCGGCTGCGCTGGGCCACGGTGGCCGAGGCGACCCAGCAGTTGAGCTATCCGGCCGACCGCGGGGTGCTGGCCGATTTCGCCCGGCAACCCATCGACACCCGGACGCTGCTGCTGATGCGGCACGCCAAGGCCGGCAAGCGTTCGGACTATTCCGGCGACGACCGGCTGCGGCCGCTGGACAAGATGGGCCGGCGGCAGGCCCGGGACTCGGTCGCGGTGCTGAGCGCTTTCGATCCGCAGCGGGTGCTGGCCGCCGACCGGGTGCGCTGCGAACAGACCGTCCGGCCGCTGGCCGAGAAGTTGGGCCTGCCGGTGCAGAGTGCCCCCGCGCTGTCCGACGAGGCCTGGGGCGACGACGCGGCCGCAGGCATGGCCGCGGTGCAGCAGGTGCTGGCACAGCCGGGCACCAGCCTGATCTGCAGCCAGGGCGGGGCCATCCCGGCGCTGCTCGGGCAGCTCGGGGTGCCGGGTTCGCCGTTGTGCCGCAAGGGTTCGGTGTGGGCGCTGTCGATGGCCGAGCGCGGGGTAATCGCGGCCGACTACTACTCGCACCCGTACAACTGACCGGTGCCCGAACCGCCCGGCTCGGCCAGGCAATCCGGGCCGGCCTGCCGGCAGGCCGGCCCGGCTGCCGGTCAGCCGGAACGCTTGGCGGGAGCTCGCTTGCTCGGCGCCTTGGCCGGTGCGGCCTTCGCGCCGGTTGCCTTCGCACCGGCCGCCTTCGCGCCGGTTGCCTTCGCACCGGCCGCCTTTGCACCGGCCGTCTTGGTGGCCGTGCTCTTCGCGGCGGCCGCCTTGGCCGGGGCAGCCTTGGAACCCGCAGCCTTCGCACCAGCAGCTTTGGTGCCAGTTGCCTTGGTGCCAGTTGCCTTGGCGCCCGCGGCCCTCGCACCGGCCGCCTTGGTGGCCGTGCTCTTCGCAGCGGCAGGCTTGGTGGCCGTGCCCTTCGCGGCGGCGGCCTTGGTAGCCGCGCTCTTCGCCCCGGCCGCCTTGGGAGCCGCGCTCTTCGCCCCGGCCGCCTTGGTGGCCGTGCTCTTCGCGGCGGCAGGCTTGGTGGCGGTGCTCGTGCCGGCCGCGCTCTTCGCGGCGGTAACGCTGCTAGCGGCCGTGTTGGCCACTGCCTGGCCGGCCGCCTTGCCCGCCGCACCGGCGAGTGCGGTGGCCGCGGTGCCCGCATCGGCGATCGCCCTGGCAGCGGTGCCCGCACCCGACATCGCCTTCGCCGCGGCCCTGGCCGGCACCGCGGTGGCCGGCGCAGCCTTGGCAGCCCGAGCCGAAACAGCCTTGGCCAGCTTCTTCGCGCCGCTGGTGACCGCCTTGAACTCGGCACCGGCCCGGAAGGCCGGCACCGAGGTCTTCTTGACCTTGACGCTGGCACCGGTCGCGGGATTGCGCGCCGTCCGTGCGTCCCGATTGCGCTTCTCGAACGAGCCGAACCCGGTCAGCGCCAGCTTCTCGCCCCGGACCACGACGGCGTAGATCTCGTCGAGTACGGCGTCGAGTGCGGCACCCGCCGACTTCTTGTCCGATCCCAGGCGGTTCGCCAGCGCCTCGATGAACTGAGCCTTGTTCACGTGTCCTCCTCGGACGCCGGTCGGCTACCGTAGCCGACCTGTGCGCAGAACGGTAGGCCGTGACTGCCCGAGAAACAACGCAATCGGTTTGTGTCGCAAGCCCGATCCGGGCCGTGAGGGGTTTTCCGGTGGGCCACAACGGCCCCGGCGCGAAGGTCAGCGAGGTTGCGCTACCGGCAGCCAGGACGCGCGGCCCTGCTCGAAGCGATCGATGGCGGCGGTGTCGCGCAGGGTCAGGGCGATGTCGTCCAACCCTTCCAACAGCCGCCAGCGGGTGTAGTCGTCCAGTTCGAAACCGTGCACCTCGGCCAGCCAGCGCACCTGGCGCTGCTCCAGGTCGACGGTCACCTCGACGCCCGGATCGGCGTCGACGGCATCGAGCAGCCGCTGCACGACCGGCTCCGGCAGCATCACGGTGAGCAGTCCGGTCTTGAGCGAGTTTCCCCTGAAGATATCGGCAAAACGCGAGGAGATGACCACCCGGAAGCCATAGTCCCAGAGCGCCCAGACCGCGTGCTCGCGGGACGAGCCGGTGCCGAAGTCGGCGCCGGCCACCAGCACCGTCGCGCCGGCATGGCGTTGCTGGTTCAGCACGAAATCCGGTTCGTCGGCACGCCACGCCTGGAACAGCGCGTCGGCGAAGCCGGTCCGGGTCACCCGCTTGAGGTAGACCGCCGGAATGATCTGGTCGGTGTCGACATTGCTGCGCCGCAACGGCACGGCCCGGCCGGTGTGCACGGTGAAGGAGTCCATGTCCTGCCTGTCCTACAGATCGGCCGGGCTGGTCAGCCGCCCGGTGACGGCGGTGGCCGCGGCCACCGGCGGCGAGACCAGGTGGGTCCGGCCACCCTTGCCCTGCCGGCCTTCGAAATTCCGGTTCGAGGTCGAGGCGCTGCGCTCGCCGGAGGAGAGCTGATCGGGGTTCATGCCCAGGCACATCGAGCAGCCGGCCTGGCGCCACTCGGCACCGGCCGCGGTGAAGACCGCATCGAGCCCCTCCCGCTCGGCCTGCTCACGCACCCGCATGGAGCCGGGCACCACCAGCATCCGGACCCCGTCGGCCACCGTGCGGCCACGCAGCACGGCGGCAGCGGCCCGCAGGTCCTCGATCCGCCCGTTGGTGCACGAGCCGAGAAAGACGGTGTCCACCGCGATGTCGCGCAGCGGCGTGCCGGCGGTCAATCCCATGTAGGACAGCGCCTTCTCCGCCGACGCCCGCTCAGCCTCGGTGCCGAACCCGGCCGGGTCGGGCACCCGGTCAGACAGCGGCGCGCCCTGGGCGGGATTGGTTCCCCAGGTGACGAACGGGCTGATGTCGGCCGCGGACAGCCGCACCTCGGCGTCGAAGGCCGCGTCGGGATCGGTGACCAGGGTGGTCCAGTAGGCCACCGCGGCGTCCCAGTCGGCGCCGGTCGGTGCGTGCGGGCGGCCGCGCAGGTAGTCGAAGGTGGTCTGGTCCGGAGCGATCAGGCCGGCCCGGGCGCCCCACTCGATACTCATGTTGCACACGGTCATCCGGCCCTCCATGCTCATCTGCCGGAACACCTCGCCGCGGTACTCCACCATGTAGCCCTGGCCGCCGCCGGTGCCGGTCTTCGCGATCACCGCGAGAATCACGTCCTTCGGGGTGACCCCCGGCGGCAGCTGCCCCTCGACGGTGACCGCCATGGTCTTGGGACGTTCCAGCGGCAGCGTCTGGGTGGCCAGCACGTGCTCCACCTGGCTGGTGCCGATGCCGAAGGCCAGCGCCCCGAACGCACCGTGCGTGGAGGTGTGCGAGTCTCCGCACACCAGGGTCATGCCCGGCTGGGTGATGCCGAGCTGCGGGCCGATGACGTGCACGATGCCCTGCTCGGAATGCCCCATCGGGTACAGGGTGATGCCGAATTCGGCGCAGTTGCTGCGCAATGTCTCGACCTGCAGCCGGCTGACCGGATCGGCGATCGGTGCCAGCAGGTCGGTGGTGGGGACGTTGTGGTCCTCGGTGGCCAGGGTCAGCTCGGGCCGGCGCACGGTGCGGCCGGCCAGTCGCAGGCCGTCGAAGGCCTGCGGGCTGGTGACCTCGTGGATCAGGTGCAGATCGATGTAGAGCAGGTCGGGCTCGCCCGCGGCGCTGCGCACCAGGTGCGACGACCACAGTTTCTCCGCCAGCGTGCTGCCCATCGCCACTCCCCCAGCCGTACCGGTTCCGTTCAGCGCTTACCTTGCGTCTCAACATATGAGATTCTAGTATCGCTATATGGGACAGCATAGCGGCATCGGAGTTCTTGACAAGACGGTCGCCGTGCTCACCGCAGCCGCCGCCGGGCCAGTCGGACTCGCAGACCTGGTGCAACGCACCGGACTGCCGCGGGCGACCGCGCACCGGTTGGCGGTGGCACTCGAGGTGCACCGGCTGCTGGTCCGCGATCCCGAGGGCCGGTTCGTGCCCGGGCCACGGCTTGCCGAGCTCGCGGCGGCCGCCTCCGATCCCCTGCTGGAGCGGGCGGCCGAGGTGCTCGCCTGGCTGCGCGACACCGCCGGCGAGAGTGCCCAGCTCTACCGCCGGGACGGGCTGGACCGGGTCTGCGTGGCCGCCGCCGAGCGGGTCAGCGGGCTGCGCACCACCGTGCCGCTCGGAGCCCGGCTGCCGATGACAGCGGGCTCCGGTGCCCAGGTGCTGTGCGCGTGGGAACCGCCCGAGACGGTCGCCCTGCTGCTCGAACGGGCCGAGTTCGGCGACCGGACGCTGGCCGAGGTGCGCCGGCGCGGGTGGGCCCAGTCGATCGGCCAGCGCGAGGCGGGGGTGGCGTCGGTGTCCGCGCCGGTGTTCGGCACCGGGCAGCAGGTGATCGCGGCCATCTCGGTGTCCGGGCCGGTCGAACGGCTGGGCCGCTCCCCCGGCCAGCGCCTGGCGCCGGTGCTGGCGGCGGCGGCACAGCGGCTGCAGAACGGCGGTTACTGAGCGCGCGCCGGGTAGCGCTCTGCCGGACAGGTAGCACCGCCAGCACACGCCGAGGGGGCAGCCGCAACCAGCGACTGCCCCCTCGGGCACGGTCCGGCCGCGGCGCGGCCAGGCGTCAGATCAGCGGATGGCGGACCGCCGGTTGCCGACCCGCTGCCAGATCAGCAGCGCGATGACCGCGCCGATGATCGAGCCGATGATGCCGGACGGCTGGAAGAAGCCCTCGTCACCGTCCTTGTGGAAGATCAGGTAGCCGAGGAAGCCACCGATGAACGAGCCGACGATGCCGAGCACGATCGTTGCGAGGATGCTGATGTCCTGCCGGCCGGGAACCAGCAGCCGGGCGATGGCGCCGGCAATCAGGCCGATGATGATGAGCGAGATGATCAAACCGAGCATTCGACACTCCTTGGCAAGCACAATGACGGGCGGACGGGAACACAGTCACAGCGAGGTCCCGCCGGCCAGGCCGGCGGGACCGATCGGCGCTCAGTCCTTGAAGGCGTCCTTGATCTTCTCGCCGGCCTGCTTGAGGTTGCCCTTGGCCTGGTCGGCCTGACCCTCGGCCTCCAACCGGTCGTCGCCGGTCGCGGCGCCTGCGTGCTCCTTGGCGACGCCACCGATCTCCTCGGCCTTGTTCTTGGCCTTGTCCAGTGCACTCATGGTGATTTCCTTTCGTCCGGGGCGACGCCTGTTCCGACGTCGCCCGATCTTGCAACGGCAGCTATGAGCCTCGGTCGAGGACCTCCGGCGGCCGGGTACGGGGTGACCGTCAGGACAGCGCGGTCAGGTGGGTGGCTGCCGGTACCGGCTCGTCGCCGATCACCAGCGAGACGAGCCGCTCGAGGCGCTCGTGCGCCAGCCGCTCGGTCAGTTCGGGCAGCGCGCCGATGGGCGATCCGCGCAGGTGCAGGCGGGACTCGCGCACCACCTCGACGATCGCGGTGAGCGACAGCCGGTCGTCGAACTCGCGGAACAGCCGCTCGACGATGTCGGCGAAGGACCGGTCGTGATACTGGGGTTCGTCTTCGGGTGAAATACGGGCATCGGGCAGTGTGGTCATGGGGACCTCGGATCAACCGGAGGTATACGCGATAGCGGCACCAGCCCTCGAGCTCAAGTACCGGGTGAGTCCCGGTGCGCTCAGCGTGCCCCGCAAGCAGCGTCGACCTGCATTGAACGGAATCGTTCACGGCTGGCTGCATAGCCGATGTTCACATGATACCGGGTACCTCGCGATGTTGGGGGTACATGTCCAAACACCGGCCCGGCCCGAGCGCCCCGGCACCGGCCCTCAGGGCGCGCCGGCGGCCGCCAACGCGGCCAGGATCGCGTCGGTCACCCGGTCCACCGGTTGGTCGGCCGCCACCTCGATGAGCAGTCGTTGAGCCCGGTAATGCTCGATCAGCGGGCGGGTTTCGGCCTCGAATATCTGCAGCCGGTCCGCGATCACCTCGGCGGTGTCGTCGCTGCGGCCCGCCGTGCCAGCACGTTCCAGCAGCCGGCGGACCAGCTCGTGCTGTTCCACGGTGAGGAACAGCACCGCCTGCGGCCCGGCGCCGGCCCGGGCCAGTGCGGCGTCGAGCTGCACCGCCTGGGCGACCGAGCGCGGAAGGCCGTCCAGGACGTAGCCGCCGGCCCCGGCAGCGCGGAGCACCGCCGGCAGCATCAGGTCCGAGATCAGCTCGTCGGGCACCAGCCGACCGGCGTCGAGGTAGCCGGCCACCTGCCGGCCGAGTTCGGTGCCGGCCTCGACCTCGGCGCGCAGCTTCTCACCCGAGGCGATATGCGGCACGCCGAAGTGCTCGGCCAGCCGGTGGCCCTGGGTCCCCTTGCCCGAACCGGGACCGCCCAACAGGACCGTCCTCATCGGGGCCGCTCCGGTGCGGCGCCGGCGGCGATGCTCACCGGCCGAGCTGCCGTTCGGCCTCGGCCAGTAGCCGCACCACCGACAGGCCCAGCCGCACGTCGCAGGGATGGCTCGGTGCCGGTTGGCCGGCCGCCTCCGCCAGTTCCCGGGCGGCGGTGGCCAGCGCCCGGGCCGGGTCGCCGCGCTCCGGCAGTTCCAGCCGGCCGGCCGGTCCCCATACCGCCAGGCTCACCTGCGCGGCGGCCTGCGGGGTGTCGATACTCACCGCGCAGCTGCTGCTCACCCCGCCGGCGTGCCGCAGGATCAGGTACACCAGGTCACCCCGGCCGGGCCGGGCGGTGATCTCCTCGACCTCTCCCAGCGCCCCGATCAGCATCGCCAGCGCGTGCGGCCCGACGTCCCACAGGCCGCCCTTGTCGTGCCGCCACGGGGTGTCGAAGGGACTTCCGGGGGCGAAGGCCGAGCCGAGCCACAGGCCGGCCGCGCCGCCCCAGTCCGACCGCTGGGTGACCTGCGCCAGCCACCGCTGCTGGTCGGCGTCGAAGCGTCCGGTGAAGAAGACCACCGAGGCCACCCCGGCTTCGGCGACGGCATCGGCGAGCGCCTGCGCCGCGGGCACCGCCACCGCGATCGGCTTCTCCAGCAGCAGGTGCTTGCCGGCCCGAGCGGCACGCACCGCCAGCTCGGCCTGCACCTGGGGCGGCACCGAAAAGGCGACCGCGTCCACCGCGTCGAGGAGTTGGTCCACCTCGTCGTAGCCGGGCGTGTCCAGCTCGTCGGCCAGCGCCCTGGTCTTGGCGCGGTCCCGGCCCCAGATCCCGGCCAGTTCGACCGACGGCTCGCTCTGCAGCCCGGCCGCGTGGGTGACCCGCGCCCAGTAGCCGTTACCGACCAGTCCCACCCGCAGGCTCATCGCGCACTCCCGTCGACTGCGCCCACTCTGCCATCCGCCCGCCGTTGCCGGGCCGGAGCCCCGCCCGGCCGAGTGCCAGACTGGCGCCGTGACCATCTCCGGAGAGCACCCGTTCCTGCCACCGGAGTCCGAGCGCGGCCCGGTCCGGCGGCTGCGGGGCCGGCTGGCCTCGCCGGTGACGCTGTGGACTGCGGGTTCGGCGGACGACCGGGCCGGGTTGACGGTCTCGTCGCTGCTGGTCGCCGACGGCCAGCCCGGTTACGTCGCCGGCGTGCTGGATCCGCTGTCGGAGCTGTGGGACGCGCTGCGCGGCAGCGGAGCCGCGGTGGTCAGCGTGCTGAGCTGGCAGCACCGGCAGCTGGCCGACGCCTTCGGCTATGTGGCGCCGGCACCGGGCGGGCCGTTCCGGCTGGCCGAGTGGACCCAGACCGAGTGGGGCCCGGCGCTGGCCGGAGCGACCGCTTGGGCGGGCTGCCGGCTTGCCGACCGGGCCCCGGTCGAGCTGGGGTGGGGGTTGCTGGTGCAGCTCGAGGTGGCACACGCCGAGTTCGGAGCGGACCAGCCGCCGCTGATCCACCGGCGCGGCCGGTACCTGACGGTGCCGGGTGAGGACGCGGCCGGTACCTGACGGTGCCCGGGCGAGGTCCCGGCGAGCGGCTAGCTGCGCGGCTTGTAGACGGCCAGCAGGGTCCGCCAGGTGCGCGCCTCGATGATGCCGTTGGCCGGCAGCTTGTGCGCGGCCTTGAACCGGTTGACCGCGGCTACCGTGACCGCGTCGTAGCGTCCGGTGATCGGCTTGCCGAGGGCTCGCTGCACCGCCATGATCGGGCCGCCGCGCATCCCCGGGAACATGGTGGCGCCGGAGTAGGTGACCAGCTCCTTCATCGCCGCCGACGACCCGGCCGGGGCGCTGACCTCGCGGTAGCGCGGGCAGGGGGTGGACCGGAAGCTGCCGTAGTCGCCGGACCAGTTCAGGTCGCTCGGGCGGCACGGCCCGTAGTCGGTGGCTGCCCAGACGTGCCGGCTCCAGAACGAGGTACGGCCGATCGCGCCGTTCCAGGACAGCGAGAAGTGCATGTGGTCGCGGTGGCAGGCGGTGTCCATGGACGGCTGCGGGGTGCTGAAGCAGCCGTTGTACTCCTCCCACTTGCCGCTCCAGGAACCCCACATCTTGTTGTTCCAGATCATGTACATCAGGCCCATCCGCCGGGCCATGGCGAACTTGTTGCCGTACTTGTCGGTGGCCAGCAGGAACTTCACCACCATGTAGGCCTGCATGCCCTGTACCGGGTTGCGGACCGAGTTCATCCAGTCCACCGCTCGGGAGTCGTAGTGCTCGCTGGTGTTGGAACCGCAGTCGCGGGGACCACCGAAGCTGGTGTTCGGGTAGGTGGCGACCAGCAACCGGCCGAGCGCCAAGGTGCCGGCGCGGTATCCGGGCTGGCAGGCCACCTGCGGGACGTAGTCGGCCAAGGGTTCGATCGGGCTCAGCAGGCCGGCGGGGGCCTTCAGGCTCGGCACCACGATCGCGGCGGGGCTCGCCGGGGCGGTCGCCACCAGCACACCCCCGCTCAGCGTGGTCGCCAGGAGCAGCAGCACTGCCTTCCGGACGGGCTTGTCGAGCAGGCGGAACAAGGTGGTGCGACGCATGGGCATCTCCAGGAACGGGCTCTCGGCACGGTTTCTCGATCCAGACTTCGGGGGTGCCTATCGGCGGGGAGGCCAAGCGCTGAAGATGAACGCGGAATTTGACCGGAATAGGCCGCCGGCGGGCTCGGAGGACCGGCCACCAGAAAGACCAGCCACCAGAAAGGCAAGAGCCTCCAGAAGATTCTGGAGGCTCTTGGTCGGGTAGCCCCGAAGGGATTCGAACCCTCGCTACCGCCGTGAGAGGGCGGCGTCCTAGGCCGCTAGACGACGGGGCCCTAGGTAGAACACGCTAACTACTGAACTTCGTGCTGCACAAACCGCTGGCTGCGGCTGCCGCGCTGGGGTACCAGGACTCGAACCTAGACTAACTGAACCAGAATCAGTTGGGCTGCCAATTACCCCATACCCCACTGCCTGCTCGCGGCGAACCGTCGAACGGGCTGACTCGGAGACTCTACCCGACGGCCGGCGCGCTACCGAAATCGGGCGCGGCCTCGGCATGTCCATGGCAGCCGGGGTCAGCCGGACCGGGCGCCGCGCATCCTGGCCAGGGTGGTCTCCCGGCCCAGCAGTTCCATCGACTCGAACAGCGGCGGCGAGACCTGCCGGCCCGTGACGGCCACCCGCAGCGGCCCGAAGGCGCTGCGCGGCTTGAGTTCCAGCCGCTCCAGCAGTTCGGCGCGCAACGCCTGCTCGATGGCCTCGACGGTCCAGTCCGGCAGCCCGTCCAGCGCCGCGATGGCGGCGGCCAGCACCGCCTGGCCGTCCGGGCCGAGCTGCTTTGCCACCGCGGCCTCGTCGCGAACGAAGTCGGAGTCGGCGACGAACAGGAAGCGCAGCATGTCCGCACCCTCGCCGAGGGTCTGCACCCGCTCCTGCACCAGCGGCGCCGCCGCGGCGATCAGGTCCCGCTCGCGTGAGCTTGCAGTGCCTGGCTCGTCGCCGATCAGGCCAGCACCGGCCAGGTAGCCGCGCAGCCGGTCCGCGAAGTCGTCCGGAGCGAGTAAGCGGACATGGGTGGCATTGATGGCCAGGCACTTCTTCGGGTCGAACCTGGCCGGGTTGGTGGAGATCCGGGCGCCGTCGAAGGCGGCGACCAGCTCGTCCGGGGTGAAGATGTCACGGTCCTCGGCGATCGACCAGCCGAGCAGCGCGAGGTAGTTGACCATGCCCTCGGGCAGGTAGCCCTCGTCGCGGTAGCGGTAGATCGAGGCCTGCGGATCGCGCTTGGACAGCTTCTTGTTGCCCTCGCCCATCACGTAGGGCAGGTGGCCGAACTCGGGTACCGCCTCGGCCACCCCGATGTCGATCAACGCCCGGTACAGCGCGATCTGGCGCGGCGTGGAGGGAAGCAGGTCCTCACCGCGGATCACGTGGGTGATGCGCATCATCGCGTCGTCCACCGGGTTGACCAGCGTGTAGAGCGGTTCGCCGTTGGCCCGCACCACCACGAAATCAGGCACGGTGCTGGCCAGGAACCGGATCTCGCCGCGCACCAGGTCCTGCCAGACGATCTCCTCGGCCGGCATCCGCAGCCGCAGCACCGGTTGCCGGCCTTCGGCGCGGTAGCCGGCCCGCTGGGAGTCGGTCAGCTCCCGGTCGAAGTTGTCGTAGCCCAGCTTCGGATCGCGACCGGCCGCCCGGTGCCGGGTCTCGGTCTCCTCGGGGGTGCTGTAGGACTCGTACAGGTGACCGGCGGCCTGCAGCTTGTTGATCACGTCGGCGTAGATGTCGCGGCGCTCGCTCTGCCGGTACGGGCCGTACGGGCCGCCCACCTCGGGGCCCTCGTCCCAATCCATGCCGAACCAGCGCAGCGTGTCCAGCAGCATCTCGTAGGACTCCTGGGTGTCCCGCGCGGCGTCGGTGTCCTCGATCCGGAACACGAAGCTGCCGCCGTGGTGGCGCGCGAAAGCCCAGTTGAACAGGCAGGTGCGGATCAGGCCGACGTGCGGCACGCCGGTCGGCGACGGGCAGAACCGCACCCGGATGTCGGAGCCGGTGGCGCTCACTTGGCGCGGACCGGGTTGACGAGCTCGCCGAGGCCCTCGATGGCGATGGTCACCGTGTCACCGTGGACGATCCGGCCGACGCCGTCCGGGGTGCCGGTGAGGATGACGTCGCCCGGCACCAGGGTCATCACGTGCGAGACGAAGGAGACGATGGTGGCCACGTCGAAGATCATGTCGCGGGTGTTGCCGTCCTGCTTGACCTCGCCGTTGACCAGCGCCCGGACCCGCACCGCGGCCGGGTCGAAGCTGGTGTCGATCCACGGTCCGATCGGGCAGAACGAGTCATAGCCCTTGGCGCGGGTGAACTGGACGTCGGCCCGCTGCTGGTCGCGGGCGGTGACGTCGTTGGCGCAGGTGTAGCCGAAGACCGCGCTCAACGCCCGGTCGCGGGGCAGGTCCTTGGCGAGCTTGCCGATCACCAGCGCCAGTTCGGCCTCGTGCTCGACCTGGTCGGAGTCCGCGGGCAGCCGGATCACGTCCTGGGTGCCGATCACCGCGGTGGACGGCTTGAGGAAGATCAGCGGACGTTCCGGGACGTCGGTTCCCATCTCGGCGGCGTGGGCGGCGTAGTTGCGACCCACCGCGATCACCTTGCTGGGCAGGATCGGCGCCAGCAACCGGACGTCGCCGATCGCGAACCGCTCACCGGTGAACTCGATGGCGCCCATCGGATGGTCCTTGATGGCCGCGACGGTCAGGGACTCGGGCGGTGGGTTCGGGCCGGCCGCGGCCGCGGACTCCACCACGCCCCAGGCGATACCGCCGGGATGAACAAATCTCGCGATGCGCACGGCCCTCAGGCTACCGGCCGGGCGATCGGCCCCGGCGGGACGGATCCCGCTGCCGCGGGGCGTGCTCGCCATGCCGGATACTGGAAGGGTGAGCGAGCAGCTGAACGCGATCCCGCCGGGGCGCCGGCGGCGGATGGCGCTCGCGCTTGCTCCGCTCGGCGGGGTACTGCTGACCGCCGGCGTGCTGGCCCTGTTCCGGCACGGCATCGGTTGGCTCCTCGTCGGCCTGCTGGTCGGGCTGCTGGCACTGACCCTGCTGGGGATCGCCTGGGGGTTGTGGCGCTCGGTGGCACTCACCGAGGCAGCTTTGGCCGAGCAGCAGCTGGACGCGGTGCTCACGGCGGCCGCCGGTGCCGGTTCGCAGGCGGGCGATTCGGCCCGCGGCAGTACGGTCTGCGGCAGCACCGGGCAACTGTGCGGCGCGGGCAGCATGCCGAGCGGTTGTGGCGCGGCCTGCCTCAGCCGGGCCACCCGGACCGGTACCGGCTGAGGCCGTAGCCCCGCTCGCCTCATGGCACCCCCAGCCGTCTCAGGCGGTTGTTCGTGCGGGGAACCCGGCCTGGGTCGACGCAGGCCGGCGGAATCCAGGTCGGCAGGCCGTCGACCATCCGGCAGGTCCAGCCGGCGGCCTCGAACTCTCGATGGTGGCCGCCGCACAACAGCGTCAGATTGTCGAGGTCGGTGGCCCCGCCGTCGGCCCAGGCGAGGATGTGATGGCGTTGACACCACTCGGGTGGCTTGTCGCAGTCCGGAAAGGAACAGCCACCATCCCGCGCGATCAGGGCGAGCGTCTGGCCGCGGGTCGCGATCCGCTTGGTGCGGCCCTCGCGCAGCACCACACCGCGGGCATCGCGCAGCAGCAGGGTGATCGCCGCCTCGTCGGCAAGCTTGAGCGCCTGGTCGACGGTCAGCAGCTGGCCGAAGGTGGTCTCGGCCAGGCCCTGCCGGTCGTCGAGCTGGTCGGCGGTGATGCTGATGATCACCTGGGCGGGCGCGCCGGAATCGACCAGTTCGGTGCGCCGGACGGCCAGGCCTGCCAGCTCGTGCAGCGCGTCGTGCATGCGCTGGCCGTGGTTGCGGCTGTCCGCGAGCGCGGGCGATCGACCGCCCTGCGCCGGCCGGGGTGCCGAGCGTGGGCTCAGCCACGACAGCAGCAGCGCGCCGCAGGCCGGTGTCAACCGGCCGACCGCGCGGTAGCCGCCGTCGGCTTCGGAGATCAGCGTGAACGATCGGCGGCGGGCGTGCTCGGCATCGGAGGCGAGCACGCCGTCAGGGTCGAGCTGGGCCAGGATTCGCCGGCCGGCGATGCCGACCTGGCGTGGTGGCAGCTGCGTGGCGGCCGTGACCAGATGCCGTTCGGCGGCCAGCACATCGGCCGGGTCGACTGACGCCGGCAGCTCGTCCAGCGTCTGGGCGATAACCTTGGCCTGCTCCGCCGACACCATTCCCGATGCCTGGCCGGCGGCCACCTCCGGCAACAGGGTTTCGAGCCGCTCGCCGGTCAGCGACCAACGTGGCCCGCATAGCCGCGACGCGCACACCCGCTGCTTCGCCTCGTGCGGCGAGAGCCGCAACGCCGCCTGCAGCAGCCCCGCCGTGGAGGCCACCACCAGCCGGCCGGCCAGCGCCCGCCGCTCGAGTTCGGCGACCAGGGCATGGTCAACCACGGCAAGCCGGCGCCGGAGGCTCTCGAACTCCCGCACTTCGGCGAGCACGTCGGCGTCGGTCAGCTTGCCGAACAGGTCGGCCGAGACGTCGGCGAGGTAGCGCGACAGCTCGGCCTCGACATCGCCCAGAGATGCCGATGCCTGCCCGTCAGCCAGGAGGTCCATGCATCAGACACTAGGCCGGGGGTCTGACAAAACCCTTCCCGTCAAAGGCAATACCTCAGCATGAACAAGAGCATGAGGGCCGGCAGGAGTGGGAGGAACCCACAGTAAGAGAGACCCGCAGTAAGGGAGACCCGCAGTAAAGGGAGACCCGCAGTAAAGGGAGACCCGCAGTAAAGGGAGACGGCAGCAAGAGGAACCCGCAGTAAAGAGAGACCCGCGGTAAGAGGGAGCAGCGCTCAGCTGGCCAGTGGCTCGGAGTGCGAGCCCGCCAGCCGAGAGTCCCGCGCCAGCAAGCCGTACCGCACCGCGTCGGCCAGTGCCAGCCAGGACGCCTCGACGATATTGGGGTGCACCCCGACGGTCGTCCACTCCCCCACCTTGTCCGAGGTCTCGATGAGCACCCGGCTGGTCGCGTCGGTGCCGTGCTTGCCCGGCAGGATGCGCACCTTGTAGTCGGACAGTTCCAGGTCGGCCAACTGCGGAAAGATCCCCTCCAGTGCCGAGCGCAGCGCCAGGTCCAGGGCATTGACCGGGCCGTTGCCCTCGGCGGTGGTGATCATCCGGCGGTCACCGGCACGTACCTTCACCGTCGCCTCGGTGGTCACGCCACCGTCCTCGCTCCGGTCGATGATCAACCGGTAGGACTCCAGCACGAACCGCACCGGCACCGTGTGCAGTTCCTCCCGCACCAGCAGTTCGAACGAGGCGTCGGCCGCCTCGTAGGACCAGCCCGCCGACTCCTGCGCCTTGACGCGGTCCACCACCTTGCCGACCACGTCCGGACGCGCGCGCAGATCCATGCCCAGTTCGGCCGACTTCAACTCCACCGACGCGCGACCGGCCATCTCGGTGATCAGGATCCGCTGGCTGTTGCCGACCAGCGTCGGGTCGAGGTGGTTGTACAGCTCAGGTCCCACCTTGATCGCCGAGGCGTGCAGTCCTGCCTTGTGCGCAAAGGCGGAACTACCCACGTAGGGAGCGTGCGGGTCCGGCGCCAGGTTGGCGATCTCGGCGATGGCATGCGCCACCCGGACGCTCTCGGCGATGGTGCCGGGCGGCAGCACGTCCAGCCCCATCTTGAACACCAACCCGCCGAGCACCGAGAACAGGTTCGCGTTGCCGGCCCGCTCGCCGTAGCCGTTGGCGGTGCACTGGACGTGGCTGGCACCGGCCGCCACCGCGGCCAGCGTGTTGGCCACCGCGCAACCGGAGTCGTCCTGGGCGTGGATGCCCAGCCGGATGCCGGTCCGGGACGCCACCGCCGACACCACCTCGGCGATCCCCATCGGCAGCATGCCGCCGTTGGTGTCGCACAGCACCCCGACCTCCGCACCGGCCGACCAGGCGGCGTCCAGCACCCGCAGCCCGTAGTCGCGATCGTGGGCGTAGCCGTCGAAGAAGTGCTCGCAGTCCAGGAACACCCGCCGGCCCGCCGCCACCAGGTGGCCGACGGTGTCGGACACCATCGCCAGGTTCTCCTCCGGGCTGGTCCGCAGGGCACGCTCGACGTGCCAGACGTCGGACTTGGCCACCAGCGTGATCACCGGCGCCCGGCTGGCCAGCAGGGCGGCCACCTGGGCGTCCTCGGTCACCGCCACGCCGGGCTTGCGGGTGGCGCCGAAGGCCACCAGGGTGGCGTGCCGCAGCGATAGCTCACCGGACGCGGCCCGGGCGAAGAACTCGGTGTCCTTGGGCACCGCGCCCGGCCAGCCACCCTCGATGAACCCGACCCCCAGCGAATCCAGCAGTCGGGCCACCGCCAGCTTGTCGGTGACCGAGTAGCTGATCCCCTCGCGCTGCGCCCCGTCGCGCAGCGTGGTGTCGAAGACGTGGAAGTCGTCGCTGAACATGTTTCCTCAATTCGTCTTCCCGGCGTGGACCCCTGCCGGGCCGGACGGGTGGATCAATGGGCGGCAGCCGCGGCGATCCGCTCGCCGATCTGGTCGGTGCTACCCGGCTGGCCCGGATCGCGCGCACTGAGGTCGGCGGCCACCGCGGCCTCCACCCGGGCCGCGAGCTGCTCATGGCCGAGATGGCCGAGCAGCATCGCGACGGACAGGATCGCCGCGGTCGGATCCGCCTTGCCGAGGCCGGCGATGTCCGGCGCCGAACCGTGCACCGGCTCGAACATCGACGGGGTGGTCCGTTCCGGGTTGAGGTTTCCGCTTGCTGCCAGGCCGATCCCGCCGGCGATCGCCGCCGCCAGGTCGGTGAGGATGTCGCCGAACAGGTTGTCGGTGACGATGACGTCGTAGCGGCCGGGATCGGTGACCAGGTAGATGGTCGCGGCGTCCACGTGGTGGTAGGCGACGGTGACGTCCGGGTACTCCTCGGCCACCTGGTGCACGGTGCGGGTCCACAGGTCGCCGGCGTGCACCAGCACGTTGTTCTTGTGCACCAGGGTCAGGTGCTTGCGCGGCCGGCGGCTGGCACCGTCGAACGCGGCCCGGACCACCCGCTGCACCCCGAAGGCGGTGTTGACGCTGACCTCGGTCGCGATCTCGTGCCCGGTGTGCTTGCGCAGCACCCCGCCGTTACCGGCATAGGGCCCCTCGGTGCCCTCGCGGTACACCACGAAGTCGATCTCGGGCCGGCCGGCGAGCGGCGTGCCGACCCCCGGGTAGAGCTTGGCCGGTCGCAGGTTGACGTAGTGGTCGAGTTCGAAACGCAACCGCAGCAGCAGGCCGCGCTCGAGCACCCCGGACGGCACCGACGGATCGCCCACCGCGCCGAGCAGGATGGCGTCGTGCTGGCGCAGTTCGGCCAGCACCGAATCGGGCAACGCCTCGCCGCTGCGGTGCCACTGGGTCGCGCCGAGTTCGTAGCGGGTGGTGCTCACGCCGGGCAGCACCGCGTCGAGGACCCGCAGTGCCTGCTCGGTGACCTCTACGCCGATCCCGTCGCCCGGGATCACCGCCAACTTCATCGATCTGATCCGCTCTTCGCGCGAGCGCTCATCGCAGCACTCGCTGCGCTCCTCGCTCGTACCTCGCTGCGATGCTCGCTCGCATCTGATCCGCTCTTCGC
>Ga0207708_10000109_pt1 | contig 63095 bp, 53 predicted proteins | sample KBSK5101metaG_FD_184340 | JGI IMG/M metagenome (GOLD analysis project Ga0207708, IMG submission 184340) | Corn, switchgrass and miscanthus rhizosphere microbial communities from Kellogg Biological Station, Michigan, USA - KBS K5-10-1 metaG... | ecosystem: Host-associated > Plants > Roots >... | reverse complement strand
AGGCCCCCCGGCCGTGCCGCGACCCAGTGCTGCGCCATGAAAGCGAGAACGGCACCCGCAGGCCCGGCATTCCCCCGCCTTCCTGCTCGGCTGAACCGGAACCAGGTCACCTGGGGTCTTGGCGGTCAGGACCGCTTGGAGGTGATCGCCCATCGCCACATGCGAGATGACCCTCAGCGAATGCTTGCTGGAGGCGCCTCACGGTCGCATCGCGGTTGTCCTCGCGGATACGTGGCGGCACCTCGTTCGGCCTTGGAGGGTCACCTGTTCAATCCTGTCTGGCTCAAGAACCCGACTATCCAGCCCGACACCACCCGCGACGACAAGCCGAGGCTCACCGCGCCGATCTGCCGACCGCTCTGGGTGTCTCCCGACACGTGGCCGGCCAAGGCAACTCGACGCTCACGATCCGACCCGCAGATCGGGAATCGAGGGCATCGGCTCCTCGATGACGGACCGCGGGGGTGGACGCGACCGCGGTCTAGCGCCCGCTCCAATGTGATTGCGTCTTCGAGTTGGTTGTGACACGCTAATGACAGTCACTGTCAGTGCATACGAGGGTGGGACAATGAACATTCAGGATTCGCCCCGGCGTTGGTGGGCCCTGCTGTCGCTGGTCCCGGCCGTCCTTGCCGTGGGGCTCGACGGCACGATCCTGAGCGTGGCTCTGCCCACGCTCGGCGCGGAGCTGGGCGCCTCCATCGGTCAGCTCCAGTGGTTCGTGGTCGCCTACACGCTGGCGTTCGCTGCCGCGATGATCCCGGCCGGGATGCTCGGGGACCGGTGGGGCCGCAAGCGGATTCTCCTGGTCGCCCTTCTCGTGTTCGGTGTCGGGTCGCTCGCCTGCGCTGTCTCCGGCAGCGCAGGGTGGTTCATCGTGTCGCGGGTGCTGCTAGGTATCGGCGCTGCCGCGATCCTGCCGATGGCTCTGGCCGCGGCACCCTTCCTGTTCCGCGAGGAGGAGCGCTCTCGGGCGGTCGGGATCTTGATGACGGTCACGATGCTGGGCTTCCCGGCAGGCCCGATCCTGGGTGGCTGGCTGCTCTCGCATGCCTGGTGGGGCTGGGTCTTCCTGATGAACCTTCCCGTGGTGGCGGTTGGACTCATCGCCATCGGCATCCTCATGCCGGAGTCACGGGGTGCACGGGGTGGCCGCGTCGACGCCGGGGGGATCGTCCTGTCGGCGCTGTCCCTAAGTGTGCTCAGCTACGGCGTGATCGAGGTCGGGCGGCGTGGCTGGACTGACCCTCACTCTCTCGGGCTGGTGATTCTCGGCACTGTCCTCGTCCTCCTCTTTGTCCGGTGGGAGCGTCGGGTCGACTCTCCCCTGGTCGACCTGCGGCTGTTCCGCTCGCGCGCATTCACCGGCGGGGCATCCCTGGCCACCGTTGCCTCGTTCGTGATGATGGGGTTGCTCTTCGCCCTCCCCCTGTATGCCCAGGGCGTAGGTGGGTTGGATGCCTACGGCAGCGGGCTGCGACTGCTCCCGCTGATCGCAGGAATGCTGGTCACTGCCATCCCGTCAGGGCTGATTGCGCAGCGAGTGGGCGCGGGCCCGGTGGTGGCGGCCGGGATGGTGGTGCTGGCCACTGGACTTGCCTGGGGGGCCAGCACTGGGCTCGGTGACGGGGGCGGGTTCTCCGCAGCGTGGACCGCTGTCTGCGGCGTGGGCCTGGGCCTGTCGCTGCCCACGTCGATGGACACCGCGCTGGGAGCGCTCCCGGCCGACGCTACCGGCACAGGCTCCGCCGTGCTCCAGGCCTTGCGCATGATTGGCAGCTCCTTTGGTGCCGCCATTCTCGGCACGGTGCTCAGCGCCGGCTACCGCTCTGGCCTCCCGGCGGACGACCCGTCGCTGCACAGTCTCGCGCCGTCCCTGGTCGCGGCTGTCCGTGACGGCGTGGTCGAGGCCGTCCAGGTCGCCCACGCGACCGGGTCCGACGCTCTGCTCGTGGCGGCCCGGTCGGCGTTCGTCGACGGACTGGACCTGATGCTCTGGGTCGGAGCCGGACTAGCCGTCGCAGGCGCGGTACTCGCGGTCAACGTCATGGCGAGTCGGCCCGCGCCCAGCGAGACGGAACCGGCAGGATCGGACCATGAATCCTACGCAGCCAGCTGAGGGGGCGCGGCAAGGCCTGCGTGAGCGGAAGAAGGCCCGCACCCGGTTCGCGATCCAGCAGGAGGCGCTCAGACTCTTCCGCGAGCAGGGCTACGGCGCGACCACCGTGGAGCAGATCGCCGAGGCGGCCGAGGTGTCGCCAAGCACCTTCTTCCGGTACTTCCAGACCAAGGATGCCTTGGTCCTCACCGATGACTACGACCCGATCATGGTGGAGCGGTTCCGAGCGCAGCCACCCGGGCTCGGCGCGGTGGCGTCCTTCCGAGCCGCCCTCCGGGAAACCTTCACCGACATGCCGCAGGACCAGTTGGACGCCGCCGAGGAACGCAACGCCCTGATCCTCTCGGTCCCGGAGCTTCGCGCCGCCTTCGCCGAGTTCATGGTCAGCTCGATGCGCCAGGTGATCGAGCTGGTCGCCGAACGCTCCGGACGCTCCACAGAGGATCCCGAGGTCGTCGCCGCGACGGGGGCAGTGATGGGGATCCTGCTCTCCTCGATGCTGCTGGGGGGGAGGAACATGCAGGAACTGCTCAACGTGATCGATGAGCAGCTCGGTCACCTGGAGACCGGGTTCACGCTCTGACCCAGGAAGGTCGTCGCCGCCACTCCTCGATCCGGAAGCGCATGGAGCCCGGTCCACCCACCACGCATGATGATCCGACGATCAGGGTTCGCCGGACGGCGCAGGTCGAAGGGCTCACGACGTCCCTAGGTGCTCGGTCATCTCCTCGTTGAGCGCAGTCTCCAGGACACTCTTGGCGAACCGCTCGAGCAGCCCGTCCGGTGTCGCGTTGACACAAGGTCATCTCGGGATCGCGACCGCGCTCGTGCTCGCGCCCGCGAACCGCGACGGATGAGACTGACGCTGGCACGATTCGCCAACGGAGCCAAGGCAACTCACCGAGCCGCTCGACGTACCCCTCTAGACGGTGCCGTCGGGCTGGACCGTGCCGACGTAGATCTCGCGCCAGTGCTCTTGCGCCGTACTCCGACGGGCTGGCCCGGCTCGTGCGAAGCCATGCTGCACCCCGTGGCCGGGTGACGTCGTTGACGTCCACTCCTACCCGCTTCGCCGAGACGTCGTCGCCGTCCACCAAGAGGCACTCGTCCAGCGGGGTCGCGGCGCTTGGCGACGACATGGACGGCTGACGTCGACCAAACGTCGTCGCGACGCCGTTTCGATCGCCTGCGGTGGAACTCAGGCGGATGTGGTGCAGGCATCTCGCCGATCCGCCCGCGCGGTAGAACGTGTGAGGACAGCTCTCTCGTCACCGGTGAGTGAGTCGTTCACGGAGAGTGCTATTTGGTAGCGACCACCCGCACTCCGTCTGGGAGACGCGTGCCGTCGCCGACTGCATTGTCCAGCCACGCCCCGATCACGCCGGCCAGCCCCACGGGGTGACTGAAGTTCACCGCATGGGCCGCCCCGTCCACGATCGCGACCGTCAGGTGCTGTGGAGCGAGCCGGGCGACTTCGCGTATGCGGTCGGGTGACGGCATGAGTGGGTCGCGGCCCCCCAGGACGGCAAGGGTTGGGACGGGGGTGCGCAGCAGGCGCTCCAGCGACGGGAAGCGTGTCAACTCGCGGAAGAGGCGCAGGCCGTTCAGTGGCCCGAACTTCACATAGTCCGGTAGTGCGACGGGGAACATCGTCGTCCTCTCCCGAAGCACGTCCCGCGCCAGCTGGCCGAGGGCGCGGCTCATGGGCTGGTTGTGCACGCCTCCAGCTGGGGAGACCAGGACCAGGCCGTGGATCCGCTCGGGCGCCTCGTGAGCCACCTCCAAGCTGATTGCGCAGCCCATCGAGTTCCCGACCAGGACGGCCTTGTCGATGTCGAGGCGGTCGAGGATCGCCAGCGTCGTCTCGGCCAGGGCGGGGATGCCCAGGACGCGCTCGCGGCGCTCGCTGCGCCCGTAACCGGGCAGGTCCGGAACCACGTTGACCCCACGAGCGGCAAGGACGCCAGCGGTCGGCATCAGGTATGCCCCGGAGATGGCGAACCCGTGGATGTGGAGGAGAGGGACACCGACCTCGTGGGTGCTGCGCCGGCAGTAGACCGACGTTCCGCCCACCTGCAGTCTCTCGGTCACCCAGCCGTCGCCTGGTTCTCCACGACCTGGCATGGGCTGAGCGTAGTGGGCCGCTCCCGGTCGGTCCCGCGGAAGTCACGGGATGTCGCGGTGCCACTCCTCGAGCGTCACGCGAAGCTCGCGTCAGGCAAGGGCTTGTGTGGGTCGCCGGCGTACGCGATGTGGCGGCCGAGTGCCTGGCTCAGCGCCCGGAACGCCCGTTTGCCATCAAGGGGGCGTCCAGACCACACCAGGCGATGGGGCGGCCGCTGGGCGTCAGGGTCGGGCCGCCCTGGGCCTCGGCGCAGACGTCGTCAGCGTCGCGCTCGGTGGACAGCATCAGCACATCGGAGAGTAGCGGCAACCGATGGGGTGCGATGTCTGAGCCTCTCACTCACGGGCTTCGGTAGCCTGCGATCCACCCTGCGAGAAAGAGGATGGTGCGCATGGGGGTCGAGCCCGCCGATGACTGGCGCCGGGGTGTTGTCGTAGATGAACCTCCTCCGACTACGCCTCCGACGTTCGAGCTGGCTCCGGACGCGGTCTCGGGCACCCCGCTCTGGCCGGTCCAGGAGATCCTCGACGGCGCGTTCTTCGTGGTCGGCACTGCGCTGGTGATGTGGCTGGGATGGATCGTGGTCACTATCGGCTTCGACGGCTGGTTCGCGATCGGCTCTGTCTTTCTCTTTTGGGTGTTGCTGGCCTACGTGGGGCTACCTCGCCTGCAGGAGGTGCTCTCGAAGGTCTACGTGCCTGACTACTTCATCGGGCGAGCGCTCACCGAGGTTGGCGTGCTCGGTGACCCGATCAACCTGGCCCTGGACGGCGGCGAGGCGCACATCCATGCCGCCATGACCCGAGCCGGATGGGTCCGTGCCGAGGAGCTCACGATCCGCTCCTCGTGGGGGATCGTGCTGTCCTCGGTGCTTCGCCGCCCCTACCCTGAGGCACCGGTCTCCTCATTGTTCCTCTTCGGGCAGCGGCAGGCTTTCGCCTATCAGCAGGAGGTGGACGGCAACGCCTCCCAACGCCACCACGTACGTTTCTGGCCGGTCCCTGAGGGCTGGAGGCTTCCCGGGGGGTTCCAGGTGGGGTGGCTGGCCGCTGCGACGTATGACAAGGCAGTGGGCATTTCCCTGTTCACCCTCCAGGTGACGCATCGCGTGGACGCCGACATCGACATCGAGCGCGACTACGTCATCAACACGGTCCGGTACGTCGAGCCGGGAGTTTCCCTGCGCGTCATCAAGGAGTACTCCAGCGCCTTCACCACCCGTAACGGCGGAGGCGATGTCGTGCGCACTGACGGAAGCCTGCCGATCCTGGACCTGACCAGCCTCCCGGTGCAGGAGCCGGACCAGGTGGAACCCGCGACCGATGCGTTGTCGCGTGCGGTGTCCCACCGGGTGCCGCCGCCGGGCCTCCTCGCCGCCGGGGTGATGAGCATGGCCAAGGCCGCGATAACACTGACCGCTGTGCTTGTTGCGATCTTCCGGGGGGATAGCCCTCCGGCTCAGACGTCGACCATGGAGCTGACGGTGATGGGCGGCGGTGCGCTGTGCCTCATTGGCCTGTGGGTGTTCATGCTCGCTCACCATGCCTGGGCTCGGATCGCCCTCATGGTCGCGTGCACCGTGGAGGCGGTCACGCAGCTGCTCGACCTCAGTGCCGTCGCCGAGATCAAGTTCCTCGTGTTGATGAACGCGGCCATCACTGTCCTCATCCTGATCGCGGTGAGTTCCAACGAGGCCAGGCGCTGGGTGAGACTCGGTCGGCGAGGCTGAGCTCGATCCGGCGTGCAACCGCAGGAAGGGATCCGGCCTCGGCACGGCGATCGCTGGTGGCCCTGTCCATGCGCTTCATCCGCGTGCGCGCGCCTATCCGCTTTACGTCGCCGGTGACCACTGCGGCACCAGCTCCCATCCAGGACGCTCTCACCTCCGCCGCACAGGACGCGGAGCAGGAGGCGCTGGCCGAGGAGACGGTGGTGGTGACGGGAGTGGGCTCCGGCCCCGGCATGGCCGCCGCCGCGGCGATGGCCCGTTCGGCGGACCTGTGCGGCCAACGGCAGGATGGACTAGTCGTCGGTTCCGTGCACGAGTCGGTCGAGCTCTTGGGCTGCTGACCCGATGCTCGATGGCAGCGTCTGGACGCCACCAGCAAGGTTCGCCGCGGATGCCCCGCCGGCGCACACCAGGGGGACCGGGGCCTGGCCGAGCAGTCGCTCGGCGACCGCAACCGCGGCCGGGCGGTCCTCTGGGGTGACAACAGACAAGACCGCCGCTCGGGCGTCGCGGCTGCGCACCGCCGCCTCCCAGCTGCTCACCGGCACGTTGGCGCCGAGGTAGAGAACGTCCATGCCCCTTCTGCGGGTTGCGGTGGCGAACGCCAGGGCACCGAGGTCATGCTGGCTGCCGGAGGGCAGGCCGACCACGACCGCTGGACCTCTGGACCTGCTGCCCGCCGCATCGAACGCAGCGGAAAGCCGTCGATGGACCGCGTGGCTGGCCGCGTGCTCGCCCGCGACGTCGATCTCGCCGCGTGCCCAGCCCTCGCCGAGTGCCTCGAGGGTGGGGAACAGCCACGAGTCGACCACGTGCTCGAACGATCCGAGCGCGAAACCTCCATCGAGGCTCTCCTCGATTCCCGCTGTGTCCATCCGTGCTGCCGAGGACAGGAATCGTTGCATGTAGGTGACCGCGTTGGGTTGGTGGAGATCGTCGGAGGTCTCACGACCGACCACCTCGTCCAGAGTGGCGGGAACCGTCCCCTTGCGAACCGCGTCGGCGGCCTCCGCCGGCGACCAGCCGTCTTGCACGAGCCGGCGCATGGTCGAGACGGCCGCCAGGGCTTCCTCGTCGTAGAGGCGATACCCCGAGTCGTTCCGGTGCGGTACGACGACGCCGTAGCGCCTTTCCCAGGCGCGCAGAGACGCCTCGGATACCCCGGTGAGTCGGGAAGCCTGCTTGATCGTGTACATAGTTTGTACAGAGTAGTCCCTCTTCAACTTGTACAAACCTTGGACATCATGCAAAGTTGTGCCTGAGCGCAGCGCGACCGCGGGCGCATAGCAGCCAGCGGGTCAGGGAGAGGGATGGTCGGGGATGGAACTGATGGCGCAGGCGCCGGGTCTCGTCGGCGCGCGCACCCGTGCTCGCGGTCGCCGGTGGAGGCGGACCGCTGAGGCCGAGTCCCGAGGATCCCAGACCGCTTCGACGGCCGAAACTGAGAGCGCACCCGCCGGCGCGGTCGGCCGCGAGCTCGATGAGCGGAAGCTTGAGGACCTGTGGGACCGCCACGGGGGGTCTGCCTACGCACTCGCGTGCGCGCTCCTCGGCAACGAGGTTGCCGCTGCCGAGGCCGTGAGGCTCGCGATGGCCGACGTTGCCTCCTCGATTCGGGACGTGTCGACCCAGGAGGCTCCGCGGTGCCTGGTTGGCCACGTGTACCGGCACACCCAGGAGTTCGCCGGCGCGACGCCCGGCGCGGCACTGCTGTCGCCGGTGATGGTGTCGATGAGCCAGCTGGCTCCGGTCCAGCGCGCGAGCCTTGCGTTGTGCGTCTTCGGCGGACTTACCCACCGTGAGGCGGCTGCCCTGCTCGACGTACCGCCCAGCACAGTGGCCGACCTGCTGACGACCGGCCTGCGAGAGCTAGGGCGCCTCGCTGCCGGCGATACCGCGACCTTCGCGTGACGGGGACGCCTCCATGAATGAGCTGGACGCCGACCAGACCACGTCTCTGCGCAGGGCCAACGTGGGCGCAGCCGTGCTCCATGCGGTCCAGGCCGTCGCGGTGCTCGCACTCGCCACCGACTTCGCTCTGCCGGTGACCGCAAGCTACCTGGCCGGGCCGCCGGGTACGACGCCGTTGGATCCCGTGGTCCTCTTCGACATTCCCACCGGGCTCGCGGTCGCGGGGTTCCTGGCGCTCTCCGCGCTCGCTCACCTCCTTGTCTGCACCGCGTGGTGGCAGAGGTACGTCGCGGATCTGGCCCGTCAGCGCAACCCCGCACGATGGGTCGAGTACTCGTTCTCCGCGTCGCTGATGATCGTCCTGATCGCCCAGCTGGTCGGCATCTCCGACGTGGCGGCACTGGTAGCCCTGTTCGGCGTGAACACCGCCATGATCTTGTTCGGCTGGTTGCAGGAGCGCTACGAGCACCCAGGCAGCGGCGGCTGGCTGCCGTTCGGCTTCGGATGTGTGGCCGGGGTGGTCCCGTGGGTGGCGATCACGATCTACCTGCTGTCGCCGGGCTCAACGTCCTCGGCCTCGCCTCCCGGTTTCGTCTACGGGATCTTCGTGTCGTTGTTCGTCTTCTTCAACGTCTTCGCCCTCAACCAGTGGCTGCAGTACCGCGCCAAGGGGCGGTGGCAGGACTATCTGTTCGGCGAGAAGGTCTACATCGTGCTGAGCCTGACCGCAAAGTCCGCCCTGGCCTGGCAGATCTTCGCCGGCACGTTGGCTTCGTGACCGCCACGTTGAAGGGTGACCGCGCGAGGGAACGGGTGGGGGTGCCCAGGTGACCGAGCAACAGGTGTACGAGGTGCTCAAGGAGTATCCCGACTTCGAGTTGCGTCGCTATCCAGACCACCTCGTCGCCGAGACCGAGGTCGGCGGTCCCTTCGAGCTTGCCGGAAACCTGGCGTTCCCCAGACTCGCCCGCTACATCGGCGGTCACAACCGGTCCTCGCGCAAGATGGCCATGACCGCGCCCGTCGTGCAGGAGCAGGATCCCCGGAGCCGCCGCTACGTCGTGGGTTTCGTGATGGCGGCGGACGTCAGCGCCGAGGATCTCCCGGACCCGGTTGACACCACGGTGCACACGCGCCGGGTGCCGGCCGTGACGGCGGCCGCACTGCGGTTCTCGGGGCGCTGGTCGCGCGGCTCCTATGAGAAGCGGGCCGCCCAGCTGCTTGCCGCCTTGGACGCTGCCGGTCTGGAGGTTGTCGGCGCCCTGCGGTACGCCCGGTTCAACCCGCCCTGGACGCCGTGGTTCCTGCGAAGGAATGAAGTCGTCGTCCCGGTGGCACCCGGACCCGGTCGGCCTCCAGGGAAGCGCGGGGCATGACCACAGGCAGCCCTTTGCATCCTGGTGGCCGCGGCGCGTTCGTGGGTCCACCCGTCAAAGAGCTCGAGAATTTCCCGTGGATCGGCAACCTCCGGCCAGGTCCTGGCGAAGGGAAGGGGCAACAGGGTCGCATCCGGCGGCCTACGACCCAGGGAGATTCTCATGAGGATCCGATCGATCGCAGCCTCGCTTGCGACCACGGCACTGCTCGGGGGCGCCATTGTCGTGCCCACCACCGCTGCTCAGGCGGAGAGCAGCCCGGCCCAGAAGGCGCTGGGCAACAGGAGTCTGGCGAAGGTGCTCACCTCCGACGGCAACAGGTTCGACAGGAACTGGGGCGACTACGACATCGTCACCGAGGCGGCGCTGGCGGTAATCAAGGCCAAGCCGAACAGCCCGGTCAGCGTGCTGACCAAGGGGACGGTCCCGGTTACCGCGTTCATCCCGAACGACTGGTCGTTCCGCAAGCTCGCCAAGGACCTCACCGGCACGAGATTCACGACCGAGAGGCAGGTCTTCAACGCGCTGGCGGGCTTGGGGATCGACACCATCGAGACCGTGCTTCTCTACCACGTGGTGCCCGGTGCCACGATCGACTCCAAGACCGCTCTCGGAGCCGACGGGGTCAAGCTGACCACCGCCCAAGGCGGCACCGTCACCGTCGACGTGATCTACCCGAGGCTGCGCATCGTCCAGCTGCGGGACCAGGACCCGAACGCCATCGACCCGTTCCTGAACCCCACGGCCCTGGACATCAACAAGGGCAACAAGCAGATCGCGCACGGCATCGTCCTGGTGCTGCGGCCGGTCGACCTGTGACCGACGAGCTGACGAGATGACACGAAGCCGATCATGTGAAACCTGATCCGCCCCATCTTCGCCCTCGCAGCGCTGTCCGGGGGCGAGTCTGGCGCTCGCCCCGGCGGCGCAGGCGGCTGACGACGCCCAGGTCTCGGTGCTGCACGCCGTTCCCGGAGCAGTGGTCGACGTCTACGCCGGCGGCGAGGCGCTGTTCTCGGACTTCAAGCCGGGAACGCTGACCGACCCGACGGCCCTGCGGGCGCTTACGACCTCAATGTCGTCGCCGCCGGAGACGGTCCCGACGGGAAGGCGAGCATGGAGGCGGACGGGGTGGGCGTGCCGGCCGGTGCGAACATCACCGTCGTCGATCACCTGGACGAGTCCGGCAAGCCGCGGCTCACGCCGTACGTCAACGACACCTCCCAGGTCGCGGCCGGACAGGCCCGGCTCACCGTCCGCAACGACGCGGCCGCTCCCGCGGTCTACGTGCGGGCTGGTGGCAACCCGGTGTTGACCGACCTGGTGAACCGGATGAGGACAGTGCCGACATCCCCCCGGCGCGGTCTCCGCCGACGTGGTGCTCGCCGGCACCGACAAGGTGGCGATCGGTCCCGCCGACCTCGACCTGGCCGAGGGCGTCCACACGATCGTGTACGCCTGGGGCAGCGCCGAGGACGACAACTCAAGCTCGCCGTCCAGACGATCAGCGGCATGCACTCCGCGCCTTCCGTCGTGCAGAGCGGCACCGGTGGTCAGGCGGCCGGCGACGCCGACGGCTTGCATCCGGTGACCTGCGGCGGTGCCTACCTTCCTGAGGACGGCGGCTACCAGGACAACCGTGGTGGTCGTTGCCCGGCTGCTGTCCGGATCCTGAGGTGGCTGGGGTCGAAGCTCCTGCTGTGGCTGGCAACCATTCGCTCGTCTGCGACGAAGTACGGGCATGCAGCACCTCGACCGCGCAGCCGGACAGGACATCGGGCTGCGGCTCGCGCGTCAGGAGGAGCATGCCCTGGAGGACGCGTACTCGGCCTATGCGCCGACGGTGCTTTCCTACGTCAGCCGTTACGTCGGGCGTGACGAGGCCGAGGACGTGATGCAGCGCACCTTCTTGGACGCCTGGCACCACGCCGGTCGCTACGATCCCTCGCAGCGCTTCACCGGGTGGCTGTTCACGATCGCCCACCGCCGCGCCGTGGACGCGCTGCGAGCGCGCCGCCACCAGGTGGTCGATGTGGCAATCCTGCGTGAGCTCTCAGGCGAGGACGGACGGGAGACGGTCAACCGGTTCGCGGATGCTGCGGACGTCCGGGCCGCGGTGGCAGAGCTGCCCGACCACGAGCGGGTCGTCGTCGAGATGACCTACTTCGACGATCTCAGCCAGCGAGAGATCGCCGAGCGACTCGACGTACCTCTCGGGACAGTCAAGGCCCGAGCTTCGCGCGGGACCCGACGACTCGGAGAGATCATCCGAGCCGCCGAAATGACCTTTACCGGGAAAGGAGAGCCGCGATGAATGATCACCCGGACCTGATGGCGCTCCTGCGAGGCGAGCTGTCCAACGCTCACGTCACAGAGGTGGCCGTCCACCTCGACCACTGCGAGGAGTGCCTGCAGGACCTAGCCGAGACCGCCGTCGGCCACGCCCTGATGACCGGCACCTCCCGGACCTTGCGCCGGCCCGCGCCGCTGCAGCTCCGCGACGTACCGCCGCTGGTCCCTCCGACGTCCTCCCCGCGCGGCCGGGCATGGTTGCGCCCGCTCGGCCTGGTCGCGGCGGCGGCCGCACTGGTCGCCGGCACGGCCCTCGTCACCCAGTGGACCGACCGGCCGACCGCGCCGCGCACGACCGTGTCGGCTCCCGAGAGGAGCGCCGACCTGAAGCCGGTCGACGGCAACGGGTCCGGACGGGTGCTGATGGCCCAGGACTCCCACGACGGAGTCCAGATGACGGTCGAGACCCGGGACCTGCCCCAGACCGGCCGAGGCCAGTTCTACGAGGCCTGGTTGTTCAACCCCAAGACGCAGAAGATGCTCGCGCTCGGGGTGGTCGGTCCCACCGGCAAGGCCTCGTTCGAGGTGCCCGACTCGCTGGTGGGCCGCTACCAGGTCGTCGACGTCAGCCTGGAGCGTGACGACGGAGACCCTGGCCACTCGGTCACCTCGGTTCTGCGGGCGAAGTACGCCTGAGCCGATAACGGCCTGGCTTGCCGCGTGGGGCGGCTGGGCTGCCCTACCCCGGATCAAACAGTCGACGGTTCAGGCTTCGATAGGTGGACCGGGCGGCGACATGACACCAAGCACGATCGACGCCCAGCGGTGTACCGACCTGGTCGGCCCGTCTACAGCCGCTGAACCACCCGCCCGCAGGCCCCGGCTCCCGGATGAAGAGCCACGTTGATCGACGGCTCCCTCTGGGCGCTCTAGGGTCGCGCAGCGAACAAGTCCAGCAAGTGCCCGAACTCGTCGGTGATCGCGTTGGTCCAGGTCTCGGACAGGTGGCCGGGGTCGTGGTAGGTCACGATGTGGTCGACGATGATCGGACAGCGGCGCCGTAGACATACAAGCCCGGTCACGTCGACGAAGTCGGCGCCGAGTCGCTCGCTCGCCCGGCGGGTGATCGAGTTGCCGATCTGGGTGATCTTCTGTTCCCGGGCAAGGCAAGAGGACATCGTCGAGTCCGGATCGGTAATGCAGTCGTCGGGTGAGAAGTCCAGGTTGGTGATGTCGGAAATGACTTTCACCTCCGGTGTGAGGCGGCGCATGTGGCGTACCGCCGAGGAGACGCCCTTGGTCCACATCTCACCGAAGCTCTGGCCCGGCGGCGGCTGAACGGTGAACTGGCCCCCGTGGGCGAGCACCACCACGTCTGGACGGAGCTCGTCGATCCGGCGCAGTGCCCAGCGGCGGAACGCCGGGCACTCGGGGTAGGGCGCACCTTGATTCTTCTGCTCGACGTTGAAGGGGGAGCAGCCGACCTTCACCAACGGAATGACGCGGTAGCCATCGCGCCGTCCCAGCGCACCCAGGGAAGAGGCCCACATGCCAGCGTGCGAGTTGCCGTAGAGGACCACAGTCCTCTTGGCGTTTGGGTCACCAAGCGCACAGATCTTGTGGCCCACGTCCTTCCAGGAGGAATAGCACGTGAAGTGGAACTGCCAGACGTCCTTCTTCAAACCGTCGAGGTTCTGCAGGGGGAACGGGATGGGGGCATTGGAGTCGACGAGCCGGGAAGCGTTCGCGAGGCGCCTGGCGATTGGTACCGGACGCGGAGGGGCACCGGCAGGGGCCCGGGTGACGGCGGAGCTAGCTCCTGCAAGCCGCTCCTGGAAGACCTTCGTCGCGTGCGCCCCCGCCCATACCGTGGCGAGCACAACCGATGTCAGAGCCACTGGCCACATCCCTAGCGCGCGCCGGCCGGACAGTATCGGTCCCCGCCACCGCCGGACCGGGTTCTCGACCAGGTGGTAGCTGCATACGGACAGGGCCAAGACGACGGAGAGCATCACCACCGTCTCCATCGTGCTGCGGGAATCGCCGACGTACTTGGCTCCGAGCACGAGTACCGGCCAGTGCCAAAGGTATAGCGAGTACGAGATGTCCCCGACGTAGCGGAGGGGGGACAGTGTCAGCAGCCGGCCCGCTCCCACCTCGCCCGCTGCCCCAGCGGCGAGAAGCGCGGCCGCACCCAGCACGGGCAGCAACGCGCGCCAGCCCGGAAACGGCGTGGAGGAGTCGTAGGACACGGCCGCGACCACCAGTCCGACGAACCCGAGCGCAGAGAGCACGTGCCGGACCAACCGGGGAATCCGAGGGAGCAGGTGCCCAGCCAGCGCGAGCAAGGCTCCGGTTGCCAGCTCCCAGGCACGAGTGGCAGAGGAAAAATATGACGCCGTGGGGGAGCGGGGGGTCAGCACCACCGACCAGATCAGCGACAGCAACCAGGTCCCACACAGAAGGACCGTCACTACTCTGAGCATGCCGCGAGCTGCGCCCACCAACGCGACCACAAGGAGCAAGACCGGCCACACCAGATAGAACTGTTCCTCCACCGCCAGGGACCAGAAATGCTGCACCGGCGACACGGCGCGGTCCTGCTCGAAGTAGTCCGTGCCGAGCCGGGCGAAGTGCACGTTGGCCGCGAAGAACGCAGCCCAACGTACGTCCTGGACGATCTCAACCACTTTGGTGGTCGAGAGCTCCAGCGCGGCGAACACCGAGGTGGCGACCAGGACCACGGTGGCCGCTGGAAGTATCCGTCTCGCCCGGCGAGCGTAGAAGTGGCCGATACGAACACGACCCGTAGCCGTCACCTCATGTAGCAGCAACGCTGAGATAAGGAACCCGGAGACGACGAAGAAGACGTCTACGCCCACGAATCCGCCTCGAAGCCACGGCACGGCCGCGTGGTCGAAAATCACCATCGCCACGGCGAGGGCGCGGAGCCCCTGCACGTCCGCTCTCGGTGACAAACGCGGCAGTGGTGGCGATGACGCCCCCGCGACAAGGCCCATAGTGACCCCTCAGATCGACACCCGAGCGAAAGCGAGCCACCGGCCCTCACTGCCCGCCGAAAAGAATAGACCGAAGTGCGACCTGCCCCGTGTCAATGGACAGCGGACTTCCCTGTGAGCGGACATGTGATCTCCCTGCTGGCGGGACCGTTAGACGGCCCAAGTTTCCCAAGCAGGACAGGCACTTCCGTGCGTTACGCGCCGAACTCAGCCACGGGGCACGCGAAGATAGCGGCTAGGCCATCAGCTCAGCCAGGACGGCGAGGTCCGGAGGGCTCCTCATCGATGGCGAGGCCGAGGTCTCGGTGCTCGGAGTTTGACGACCGCAAGCGCATCGACGCCCCCAGCCTAGCCCCCAATGGCGCCGACGTTCGTCATCATGAGGTGGCTCTTCGGGAGGGTCCGGCGGAGCGGTCGGTCGAGTCACTCGAGGGTGGACAGCGCATCGGAGAGCTCCGTGCTAGTGGCTGGGTGGTCGATCACTGTCTGGATGGTCCCGTCGGAGCCGACGAACGCGAACCCGACCTCGTGGGTGAGTCCGTAGGCGTGTTGCAGGGCCGTGTCGGGGTCGTTGGCGATCCGCAGCCGCAGACCGGCGGGTACCAGGGGGGACCCGGGTTTGCCTCGCTCGCCGTTCTGCACGGCCAGCACCGTCGGGTCGGTCCGTGATGGCTGAGCTGCTGTGCCAGGAGCAGTGCGGGCACGCAGCGCGGACACAGCTCCCCATAGTCGGAGGCTGTCGTTGCTGGGTTGGCACCGGTAGCGGATCGCGGCGCGGCCCAGGACCCGTCGCGCTCCGGTCAGGCGCTCGGCGTTCTTGCAGGCTGGATTGGCGCTTGCGGTCGGGTCACCGACCATGAACTCCTGGATAAATGCCAGCTCGTGGGGGTGCTCGGACGGGGCTTCGTAGATCGTGTACGGGATCACGCTGTCCGGGTCGTGTTCGAGGACGCGGCGTCCGTCCCATACCTCGAGGATGCGACCGATCTCGGGACCAACGATCCTCACCCGCACCTTCTCCGGGCCGGCCGCGAGTACGTCGACGGTCTCGGTGAGTGGTTCCCCGTCCTCGGTGAACCGGAGCACGAAGTGCACGGCGACCGGACCACCGGCGAACGCCGACGCTTCGGGTGACGCGGGTACGACATGCTGGTCGGCCGTTCCGCGCGCGCCGCAGCCGCCCAGCAGCAGCGCGGCCGTCAGCGTAACGGCAACCGAGACTCGCGGCCGCGTCCACCGGGCAGGGTGCGGCGCAGTCTGGGTGCTCGAGGTGCGCTCTTGGTGTCGTTGGTTCTTGCCTCGTCCGCGGTCCGCGCGGCACGATCCAACCCAAGCACGAGCTTCACGACCAAGGTGCTCGTGACCGACGTAGCGTGAACACCCAGGATTGGGCGCGTCGCTCGGAGCATCCCTGGTCCGGGCCTGTGCCCGAATCCCTGGACCATCCCGGCGTGCACGCCGGGACGCCATCGCCCAAGCGCTGACCACGATCCAGGCGATCCCGCTGCGCTGCTGACCACCCACCCCCACCTTGACCACAGGACCTCGGAGCCCTCCGGTCACCGACGCCGTGGGGGCGGCGCCCACCCCAACGGGTGCGTCCCCTTCGGAACCATCCGCCTACCATTGAGGCGTCGAGACCGGGGGTCACCCCTCTTTTACGCGCCCCTTGGCCTCGATGCAGTGACGGTGGCCTCGGGCTCACGTCTCCCGCGCTTTCCCCCAGCGATGGGAGCCCCCCGGGGCCCCGTTCATGGGTGCAACAGGTGCTGACCACAGCGTGGCACGGGCGTTCCCACCCCATATGCCCGAAATGTTAGGTGTCGTACCGACCGGTCAGGATCGGGTCAGCTGCTAGGGGTGGCAAGCTGAGCAGCCAGGGCGTCGACCCTGGAGCGTACGGACGCGGCCGGGAGCGTGCAGCCCAGCTCCCACTCACGTTGGAACCCGTCCTCGCCGAGCGCCGTTCTCGCCTCGGCCAGCCGTGCCGCGAGGTCGGCCTCGATGGGCTCGTTGGTGCCCGATGGCGAGGCGGACACCTGCTGTGCCAACGCGAAGGCACGGACCGCGGTCACGGGATCCTCAGTGAGGATGGCTAGGCACCCGCCTACCCGAAGACACTGGGCCAGTGCAAGTGACTGGCCGGTCCGGTCAGCCAGTTGCAGAGCAGCGTGGAGATGGTCTCCCGCCGTTTCCGGGTCGCCGTCCACGGCGGCCGCCCTTGCCAGTGTGATTGCCGCGTCCCGAGCCTCCAGCATCAACGCCGATCCGGCGATGAGGACCGACTCCGAGGCGTAGGCGCGTGCCGTCGCCGCGTCCGCCTCGTCGAGCGCGATCTCGGCGAGGGTGTTGAGGGTGTCGGCGATTCTGGCTACGTCACCGCGCGCGGAGACGACCGCGAGCCGACGCTCGTAGTAGGAACGCTCGCCCTCGGCGTCGCCGGCGATGGCGCGCGCAATAGCCAGCACCGAAAGGGCGATCGCGGTGGTCGGGTAGCTGCCGAGCCGCTCAGCTTCCTCCAGCGCCTGCGACGCCAGCGTGGCACCTTCTTCGGCCGCGCCTGTCATGATGAGCGCGGCACCGAGGTGGCAGCGGGCCGCAGTCGCGGTAGCCGGCTGGATGTCGGGCACCGCGAGCGCAGCGCGCATCTCCTCGCCCGCAAGCTTCCAGTCGGTGAGGTGATACGCGAGCTTTCCGGCGGTCAGGTGCAGATCGGCCTGTTGCGCCTGGGTGGGCCCAGCCAGCGCGAGGAGTTGCTGGGTACGTCGCAAGCCTTCGACGAGTCGCCCAGACGCGATCCAGAGGTCGGTGAGCGTCGTGATCATCTCCACGGCCAGGTCAGTCCGGTCTGTTTCGGCAGCCCAGTCAAGAGCCGCGTTCAGATCGGCGGCGGTGTCGTCGAACCTCCCGACCACCGCGGCACCCTCGTCGCCGTCGAGCTGACCTGCCCATTCGCGGGCTCTCGCAAGCAGGTAGTCCGCCAGCGCCACCCTGCGGTCCTCGATGTCCCCTTGCTCATGAAGACGGTTCCGTGCGTACGCCCGGACGGTGCCTAGGACGACGAACCGAATCTCGACGCGCGAGTCGGCACGGCGGATCAGCCGGGCCTCGGCGATCTCTGCAAGCGCGCCCAGGACGTCGGGCACGTCATCGCAAATCGCCTCGACCGCCTCCACCGTGAACCCGCGCTCGAAGAGGGAGAGGCGGTCTGCGACCGTGCGGGCGTCGGGGTCGAGCCTGGCGTAGCTCCACTCGATCGTGGCGGTCAAGGTCCGCTGCCGTTCCGGGAGGTCGCTGGTGGGCGCGGACAGAATCCCGAGGTCCTCCTCCAGCGCAGACCGGACTTGGCCAGGTGTGAGCAGCCGCGCGTGCGCCGCTGCCAGCTCGATCGCAAGTGGAAGGCCGTCGAGGTAGCGGCACAGGTCGGCGACGGCGTCGATGTGGTCGTGGAGCCGGAAGTCGGGCGCGACGGCGGTGGCCCGGTCGACGAACATCTTCACGGCGGGGGCGGCGGCGATCTCATCGGCGGACGCGCCCTCCGGCGGGACCCCGAGAGGAGGGACCGGGATCTCGTGCTCGGCACGGAGCCGCAGCGGCAGTCGGCTCGTGGCCAGCACGGTCAGGTGGGTGGTCCGCTCGACGAGATTGCGGACGAGCCGTTCGCCATCGGTGACCGACTCCAAATTGTCCAGTACGACGAGGGTGTGCGCGTCCAGGTCGCCGAGGGCAGCCTCGTCGTCGGTTCCGGTCACGGCGAGGGTGATCTCGTGTCCGAGCTGGTCCACGTCGGTGCGCTCGGTGGCGGTGACGTAGACGACGCGGTCCTCGTTGTCGTCGGCCGCGGCGGCCGCGGCCACCACTGCCACCCTGGACTTTCCGGCCCCGCCCGGTCCGATCAGGGTCAGCGACCGAACCTCTCGGTCCGACAGCAGGCCGCGGATCTGAGCGACGAGCTCGCGGCGCCCGAAGGTCCGGGTCGAAGGCCGCGGCAGCCTGGCCAGCTCCCGGGGTGCGACCCCCGGCAACTTGGTGGCGGCCAGCGCGACCCGCGCCGTGTCGGCAACACCGCGCGGGGACGCGAGCGGTGCCGGCGGCGCGGTCAGAGCAGGGTCCTGCCGCAGGATCGCCAGCTCGAGCTCTTGCAGCGCCTGTCCGGGGTCGATGCCGAGCTCGTCGGCGAGCCGCTCCCGCGCCTGGGCGTAGGTTCTCAACGCATCGGCCTGGCGGTGACAACGGTAGAGGGCGGTCATGAGCTGGCCCCAGAGGCGTTCGCGCATCGGCTGCTCGAGCACCGCCTGCTCCAGGTCGGCAACCAAGTCGGCGTGCTGGCCAAGCTCGAGGCGGACGTCGTAGAAGTCCTCTTGAGCCAGCATGCGCAGCTCGTCGAGTCGGACTGCCTCCGGTTCGGCGAACGGCACTTCGCGGACGTCAGTGAGAGCCGGTCCGCGCCACAGGCCGAGCGCCTCCTTCAAGGTTGCTGCCGCCGCGGCCGATTCATCTCGCAGGCGCTCGTCTCGCGCCCGCTGCTGGAGTGCCGCGAACCGGCCGATGTCGGTCTGCTCGGCAGTGACCGGGAGCCGGTAGCCGGGCGCAACCCTCTCGACCTGCCCAGTTTCGCTGATCTCCCGGAGCGCCGCGCGCACCCCGTGGATGTGGACGCGGAGCGCGGCCAGTGGCTTGCTAGGCGGATTCTCTCCCCACAGGCCATGGACCAGTCGGTCTGTGGAGACGACGTCGGGTGCGGCGAGGACGAGCATTGCCAGAACGGCGCGTTGGCGTGGCGGACCGAGGCGGGCCGTGCTGCCTGCCTCGGCCACCTCGAGCGGACCCAAAAGCCGGAACTCCACGTCGACAGGCTAGTCGCCGTTTCACCCAGAATTGAGGGCGGCAGTCTTCGATTACGCCTCGGAGGTCTGGGTAGGTTCCAAGGAGGTGACGCTTCCGTTGCCACGTTACTGCTCTGCTGGGAGGCGTAGCGATGTTGACCTTCTCCCGATTCGTCTTTGGATCCGTTGCTGCCTTGGTGTTGGCAGCGTCCGTTCCGGCCGCCGGGAGTACCCCCGCGACGGCCCTGTCCATGCCCGCTCAAGGACTGCCGAGCGTCTGCGATGTCTTGACTGGGCTCACACCCAACCTCTGGCAAGGAGCTGGAGTCACTCCGGGGGCCGACGACCAGTGGGACAACGATGCCAACTGGTCCCTGGGCATTGCTCCGGTGCACCTGAGCAACCCCTACGTCTGCATCCCGCCCGGCGGCCTGCCGGTCATCCGCGGAGGACAGGACGCTCGGCTGGTCGCCCTCGGCGTCGCCTCGGACGCCGTCTTGCAGGTCCAGGCCGGCGGCAAGCTCTACGTGTACGGTGGCGCGCTGACACCCTCGACGATCCAGGGTCGCGTGGAGCTCGACGGTGCCGCGCTCGCCGGTCCGGCCACGGTGAAGGTGTCTGGGACGCTGCTCCTGCACACACCCGGCCCGTCGAGCGAGGCAACGCTCACCACGCGGGAGTGCGCCTACTTCCCGGGGCCCTATCCGCTGGGCGAGGCACCCTGCGTGCCAGGGCTCCCCATCGCGGGCGCGACCGGGCGGCTGGTGGTCGACGACGCCGGGGTTGTCGATGTCTCCGGGGGCCCGGTCAACCTCGGAGACCAGTACCAGCTGCTGGTGCGCGGCCTTCTGCGCGTCCATGACGGCGGAACCATCTTCGCGGACCATGGCACCCGCCTCGAGCTACGCCCTCACACCGGCCTGACCGCTGGCACCGGCACGCTCCGGTTCGAGGACGACGGCAGCTACCTGGAGGGCAACAACGACTTCGGTATCGCCCAGCTGTCGACGGTGGTCAACCAAGGTCAGATCACCAAGAGCGGTGGGACCGGCACCAGCCTGGTCACCGGGGCGTACTCACAGCCGTCTCCGGGGGCCGTGACGGTGGGCAGCGGAAACCTCCTCCTCCCGTCAGGGTCCGCGACGCCGGCCAAGGTGAGCGCCGGTGCTGGGTACGGCACGGGGCGCTGCCTGGTGCCGCGGCAGCCCGGTTGTCAGGCTCAGACGTCCGACCTGGACCGGCAGAGCGCCGGCTTCCAGGTGCCGTTCACGGACACCTCTGGCGCGTCTGTCCTTGTCCAGGAACTCACGTCCGCCTCCTCGTCCGCGGACATCGGACTTCCGGTCGAGGCGCACGCCACCGGCCTGTCGGCCACGGTGTCGGATCCCGCCATCTTGTCGCTTCGGTATGACGAACGCGTCCTGGGCGGTCGAGGGTGGAAGTCGGTTGACGTCTTCCACGCGGCGACCGGCACCAACAACTACACCAAGCTCCAGACCTGTCTCGCCAACGGGAACCCGCCAAGCGGGCAGGTGACCTGCGTGGATCGACGAGGCCTGACCGGCAGCAGCCGCAACGTGTTCGACGATGAGGGGCCTGGCTCCGCTCCAGACGTGATCATGGTCGTCCGCACCCTGTCGACGTCGCGATGGGTGGCTCGCTGAACAACCAGTCAAGCCGGGCAGCCCGACCCCTGCCCTGATCCACCGTCGGTGATCTCTGGAACCCGGTCAGCAGACTCGCGGAGTCTGGGCCAGCATCCGACCTGCGCCCTTGGCCCGACGCTGTGCTGCCCTGCGGAGCCGTACCCGGGCTGACACCGGCCCGCCAGCAGTGGTGGACACCGTGGCGAGCTGGATGTTCAGCCCGCACTCCGGCGTAGCCGCGGCCGCGGCATTCCGCTCACAAGGCATTGTCCTGCTACGCCTGGCTCACCCCGCCACCGTCATCGGTGCCTCGGGGCTGAGCGCGACGGTCAGGAACCAGACGTTAATCGGTCCTTAATGACGGCACGTAAGTCTCTTCTCATCCCCTTCACCGGCACCCGAGGAGATTCCAATGAGCCTCATCCGCTCGCACGTACCGGGCTTGGCGGCCCGGCTGCGGGTCAGCGGATCCACGGCCCCTTCCCTGCTCAGCACTCGACGCGTCAGCTGCAACCGCGAGAACTTGTGCCGCCTCTCAGTGGCGTGCACACCCAGACCTGGTTCGGCTGACCACGGTCGAGCTAGGGCACTCGGGGGACAACGCCCCTTTCCAGTTCTCTGGGAAGGGGCGTTGCGTGCCTTGGCTACAGGGTGATGTCTAGGGGCATCACGGACGGCCGAACCCGATAGATGTGGGTTCGGCCGTCCTTTGTGCTCGCGGATGCTCAAGAACGTCGACGCGGCCCCGCGTCGGAACGACCGATGAGTCCCCGCAAGATAGGGACGCCCTGCCCGGCTTGGCTATTGGGCGATGGTCGTAGTACCGATTTCAACCTTTTTCCTACCGTAGGCAGGCGAGAATCGGCAGGCGCCCCCACGGCTGGCATCGAGGTTCCAGCATGCCCGATGCCAGTGGGCGCCGCCCCGCCTCGCGCACCCGTCCCCCCCGGACGCGCTGAGGCGGGGCGCCTCACACAACACAGCAAAGAGCCGACGACGGACCCGGTGGACGCCGAGCCCACGATCAAGTCCGCGCCGAACGGCATGGACCGTATCTCTCCAGCACCTATGTGCGGCTGGGTGCGGACGTTGATCCTCGTCGCTGCTACTGCCGGGCCAGGATGACAGCGACAGCGAGTGCACCTACCGCGACGGCAAGCGCCGCGATCGGATCGGCCCACCACCACCCCAATGCACTCAGCAGCGTGCCCAGGACGGTCACCACACCCAACACGGCCCCCGTCGTCGACAACAGACCGTCAGCGAAGAGTGCCTGGCTGGGAATCCTGCGGCCGAGCGTGAGCTTCACCCGCGCAAGAAGGGTCAGTGCGACGACTGACGCCGAGGCCACCCCGATCCCGGTAAGGGTCTGCTCACCCTGCGTCTTCGTCAGCAGCCGGCTCACGCTCTCGACCATGGTCGTCAACGCGACAACGACCAGGCCTCCCGTCACGACGAGGAAAGCGATGCGCTCATGGCGTTCTGAGAACGTCTCGTGCCTCAAGGCGTGCCGAAAGTGGACGACGAGAGCGAGGGAGCCAGCCGCGTCCAGCAAACCAGTGCAACCGAACGCGATCAGGACCAGGCTCGAAGCTTGGAGCCCAGCTCCGATAGCCACCGTGCTCGCGACTACCGTCCAGGCAATCGACAATGTGGACACGCGAACACCAGAACGCAGGTCGGCTGTGGCCCTCGACTCGGTCATCGGCAAGTCCTCTGCCGACCAGTCTTCCCGGCGCGCCCTTGAGTTTCGTTCCGCACGACCCTACATGCCCGACGCCTCGTCCACCCGCAGCAGAGCATGCGGTCAGCCGGTCCCGGGCCCGCCGCGCTCGAGGCGACCCTCGGCAGATGTGCGGTCGACCTGGACCTGCACGCTGGTGGGCGCGTACTCGAGTTGTGCCAGCCGTTGACGCCCGCTAGGCGCTGGCGTACCGCTGTCGACCGGTCGCGCCGCCACCAGCCCAGTGCCCGATGTCGAAGATGAAGCCCAGGACCACGAAGGCCCAGCCCCACCCGCTCACCTCGGTCACCGGGTTGTAGGCAAGGACGTAGAACAAGGTCGCGTAGGGGAAGAGGATCACTCCGAACAGCGGGATGAGGAAGCCGGTGAAGGCGCGGTCCACCAAGTTCGTGAAGATCCAGATGAGCACCAGCGCCACTCGAGGCGCGAACCCGGCGAGCAGTGCCAGCAGGCATCCCATCTGTGGATCCTTTCCTCGGCCCAGGTGTGAGCCTGTCCTCGCGTCATTGTGAACGTCACCGGACGCGGAAACGTCACCCGCTGAGGGTGAACCAGCAGCGGCTCTCAGACTCGCACGATCGATGCGAGCCAGGCGCGCACGCTTTCCGGCTCGATCGTGAGCTCGAGCTTCGCCGGTTCGATCGTCTCCACGCGCCAGCCGTCACTGAAGCTGGCCCGGATCTCCGCTTGCTGGACGCGACGCGGCCCCCACTCGCCAGGTTCAAGATCGCTGAAGCAGAGCAGGTAGTACCGAGCGCCGACCGGCATCGAAGCGCGCAAGGCACTCACGAACGTCGGTCGGTCGGGATCGTCAAAGACGTGGAAGAGCCCACAGTCGAGGACGGTGTCGAAGGACTCACCGAGATCGGCCAGCGCCAACGCGTTCCAGGTGATGAAGCGGGCAGCGAGATCGCGCTCGCTCGCCTTCCGCCTTGCGATCTCGAGCGCTGCGGCGGCTGCGTCCACACCGGTCGCGTTGAGCCCGACGGCCGCGGCCATCAGGGCATGCTCGCCGGTGCCGCAGCCGACGTCCAGCACCCGCCCGACCAGTCCGCCTCGATCGGCCAGTTCGCGGAACGCCGCCTGCGGCCTGCCGATGTCCCAAGGCGGCCGCCCTGCCACGTACATGGCGTCGAAATCGGCTGCGCGCGGCGCCTGGCGCGGCCCCGGCAACCCGTTGTCTCGCTCACTCTCCGACATCGCACCTCCCCAGGGAGTCAGCTGCCCTGGTTCCAAACTATGCGCACTCGCTTCTTCTTGGTTGGCGCATGACCTGGTCGGGCTGACGCGTTTCTCATGTCGGTCGGACATTTGTCGCAGTCGCTCGTCGACATCTGGCTCTGCCGCGCTGGCATCGCGGTTCCTAGCGTGGACATGTCGCTCGGGGCCGGGCGCGGAAGGGAGACAGGACGATGAGTGAGACGGTGCAGGACCGGGCAGTGCAGGCGGTTGGCACGTGGCGCGACGACTGGCCGGTGGCGGTGGTCGCCGCGGGTGCGGCGGCGGTGGTGTGGGTCGTCGGGACCGTGGCCGGGGGGGACGTCGCGGTGAGATCCGGGTCGAGCAGCCGCGACGTGGGGCTGTTGTCGGTGGTCGTCACCGCGGTGGTGGTGGGCGCGGCCGGAGCGGGGCTCCTGCGCATCCTGGAGCGTCGTACGCCGGGGGCGCGCCGCGTGTGGACCGGGGTCGCGATGGCGGTGTGGGTGGTGTCCCTGGCCGGGCCGGCCGGTGCACGGACCGTGCCGGCGGCGCTGACCCTGGCTGCCATCCATCTGGTGGTCGGTGCCGTGGTGATCATCGGGCTCCGCCGCCGACACGCGGACCGCGCGACCAACCGCGTAGCGTGACCGCCGTGCGAAGCCGGTTTGGCTGCTCGTGGCAGCGCAATGCCTCGGTGCTGGTGTGGACCCCGGTCCTGCTCATCGGGCCGGTGCTCGACCTGCACGGCAGCGCCGGCGAGATCGTGTTCCAGGTGGCGATGATCCTCGTGATCGCCGCCTCGGCGGTGACCGCGGCCCTCACCGGCGGACCTCCGTGGCGCGACCCGCGGGCCTACGTCGCGCTGTCAACGATGGTGGCCGCGACGTTCGCCGGCGCGACCCACGGCAGCAGCCAGTGGCTGCCCACGTGGGTGCTGCTGGCCAACGCGCTGGCAGCGGTGCTTCGCGGGCGCTGGCTGGTGCTCGCGATCCCGGTCGTCGCGGCCGCGTCGATGTGGGCCGCGTGGGCGGTCACGCCGCACCAGTCCAGCCGTGTGCTCACCGAGGGCTTCGTGGTGCTGCTGGCAGGCGTGGCGAACGCGGCGTTCACCGCGCTGCTGGACACGGTTGCCGAGCTCCGGCGAACCCGGGCGGAGCTCGCGCGGGTCGCGGTCGCGGAGGAGCGGGAGCGCTTCTCCCGCGACCTGCACGACCTGCTGGGCCACACGCTTTCGGTGATGGTGGTCAAGGCCCAGGCCGTCCGCCGGCTGGTGGCGCAGGACCCCGACGCGGCGGCCGAACACGCCGCCGACATCGAGCACATCGGCCGGCAGGCGCTGGTCGACGTACGACAGGCGGTCGACGCGATGCGCGCGCCGACCCTCGCCGAGGAGCTGGCCGGTGCCCGACGCGCGCTCGGCGCGGCCGGGATCGCGACCACGGTCGACGACTCGGTCATGCCATCGGCTGCGGCAGACGAGGTGCTGGCCTGGGTCGTGCGCGAGGGCGCGACCAACGTGCTGCGACACTCCGGTGCGAGCGCGTGCCGGATCGCCCTCACCGACGTGGGTGGACGGATCGCGCTGACCATCGCCGACGACGGTGTCGGCGCACCTTCGACACCGGCGTTCCGGACCGGCGGGATCGAGGGGCTGCGCGACCGCGTGGTCTCGGCGGGGGGCGCGTTGGTCGTGGAGCCGAGCAACGACGGGTTCCGGCTGGTCGCCACCCTCCCCGGAGGCCGGGGGTGATCCGGGTGCTCCTGGCCGAGGACCAGGCGATGATGCGCGGCGCCCTCGCCGTCCTCCTGGACCTCGAGGACGACCTCGAGGTCGTGGCGCAGGTCTCGGACGGTGCCGACATCGTGCCGACGGCCCTGGAGGTCAGGCCCGACGTGGCGCTGCTCGACATCGAGCTCCCGCACGTGTCCGGGCTCGAGGCAGCCGCCGCCCTGACCGAGGCACTGCCGGAGTGCCGGGTGGTGATGGTGACCACCTTCGGCCGGCCGGGCTACCTGCAGCGGGCGATGGCGGCCGGGGCGGTCGGGTTCCTGGTGAAGGACGGACCGGTCGAGGGGCTGGCCGAGGCGATCCGGAAGGTGGCGGGCGGCGCGACCGTGGTTGACCCCGAGCTCGCGGCGAAGGCGCTGCGGACCGCGGTCAGCCCGCTCACGCCGCGCGAGCGCGACGTCCTGGCTGCTGCCGAGGACGGCTCCACCGTCGCCGACGTCGCCAGTCGGCTGCACCTCTCGGCGAGCACGGTGCGCAACTACCTGTCCGACGCGATCGGCAAGACCGGCACCCGCAACCGGACCGAGGCTGCCCTGCTCGCGCGCCGCAACGGCTGGCTCTGAGCGACGTCTCTCTGTCGGGCGCCAGCGATCGCGGTACGCCGCGAATCCGGCTGGGCGCGGCCGGAGTTAGGGCCGGCAACCGCGAGGTGGCGGTCTATGAGGCTCCGCACGCCTTGAGTCGCCACGAGGCCGACGCTCGCGTCGAAGTCGCGAAAGCCGCCGAGAGCGTCCTCTCCGCGCGGCCCCCGGGACACTGCCGAGCGTGGTCTTCGGCACGACCTGCGGCCCGGCGACGCCGATCGCTTGGACCGCTAACCTGATCGAGGACGCGTCCCTCACAAGGCTCACGTGCCAACCACCTACCTGAACGGACCGACAACGACCAGCGCTCGAGCACCCCTTAGTTCGCTTGTCGCGTCCCGAGTCAGCGGCTGGCCATCTCAACAGCGCGTTGTGTCATGAGGCGCCGAGGCGAAGCCCGGCCGGCGCTGCGCGAGCGGGCCGCCAAGAGGTGGCGCTACTGGATGGACGAGTCGCCGTCGGGGACCAAGGACGACTGGTCGGAGGCGACCTCGCGCGCCGTGATCCCGGTAGCCGCCTTGGAACGGTTCTGGACCGAGCACCCCGAGGTCTCGGCGAGGGGGAGCCGCCGGGTCGAGCTGGCACTCTGGCAGTGGGTGCGTATCGAGGGCCGTAGCCCGGGCACGCACGCACTGCCCTCGCGCGCGGTCGAGGCGATGTGGAGGGCCTTGCGGCGCGACGAGGCTGATTGGGAGTCATTCCGCGACTCGCTCGGCATCGAGCTGGACTCCGGGCTCGATGGGTCGACTCGCTGGGTCCCCGACGCCGGTTCGGAGTCGATGTCTGCCACCCGGTCCGACGCCTTCGCCGACGAGCTGCCCTTCGCCGGAGACCCGATGCTGTTCACCGTCGACAGCGTGGCCGGGTTCGCAGAACCCGCCAGCGATCCCACAGAGCCAGACCCGGCACCGACGCCGGATGCGTACGACGTCTACGAACCTGCCGAGACCGGTCCCGCGCCTGTGCGCGGACCCCCAGCCCGGGACACCAGCGCTTGGGACAGGCTGTCCGGAATTGCGGCTGCCGTGGCCGAACTGGCGCCTGCTGGTCCTTCGGTGCGTGGGGATGGTTTGCGGGCGGTTCTTCGCGAGCGGCGAGAGCGGGGCAGTAGGTCGCTGCTGGACGGGTGGGCGGTCCTGGCTGCAAACACGTCCATGCCACCGGGCCTCGACGCGCGGCTCGCTGAGCCGTTTCCTGAGGTGGGCGCCGAAGGCGTCGACCTGGTCTGGGATGCCTTCTTGCAGTGGCTGCGCATCGAGGGCCGCAACTACCCCACGGCGCATGCGATGCCGGCCCGCTCCGTGGAGGCGCTCCTGAGCATGCTCCGGTCAGACCCGAGCGCCTGGAATCAGCTACGCGAAGCGTGGCCGGTGAACCTGGACCACCTCTTCGCCGACCCTCCAGGCCCGTGGATGCCCGGTGATGCCTTGGAACCGTTGCGGGCCACCTGGAGGGACACGTTCAACGAGGAACCGCCAAAGAGCCGCACACCGCTGCTGTTCCGCGTCGACTCCGAGGTCGGGATCACGGGCGCCCGTACGTACCAGACCGTCTGCAAGCAAACCGTCTGCGCCCCGCCGACCCCGGTCATCTGCCTCCACTACTTGGGTTAGGCCACCACATGGACCCGGGGGCCCGCAGTCCTAGGTCGGCCGAGGGTCAGCGCCCGATCTTCTCGAAGTTGTCGTGCAGCACCTCGTGTGCAACCTGCCGAGCCACCCGGATACCGTCCTCGACGCTTGTGCGGAAGTGGATGCCGCCCCAGATCCGGGCCTCGCCGACCTCCCGAGTGAGATCCCGCACCGTCGCGAAGTGCCGCGATCCCAACCCCGTGAGGCTGGGCACCGTCAGATCGATGTGTCGAGTTCCCAGGAACTCAGCCAGTGCCTCGCCGCCAGCAGGCGTGATGCACGAGTGGGCGCTGGGGTACTCGGGGTGGTTTGGTGTGGCGGGAAGGAGCGGCGTCCAGGTGGGGTCAACGGTGGTCGCGTCGTTGCCATCGGTGTCGCCCGCACGAATCGCGGTGATCGGCCGCCAGAACTCGTAGGCGTACTTGGCGTCAAAGCAGGCGATGGCCCCATCGGCGTACGCCACCGAGACCATTGCCACCATCCGAGCGGCCTGGACGACGTCCAGCTCGTGTTGGGTGATGACCCCGCGCAGGGCGAGGTGGGCCTGCTGAACCGGTGCCTCTCCCCAGAACAGGGCTGCCTGTGTCTGCCAGTCCTTCCGAGTCGTGCTCGTCCGCGAGCCGATCTCCTTGACCTCGTTGTACTGTCGCGCCCAGCGCCTGCTCCCGAGTGAAGGGGGCCCGTCCGGTCGGAACTGGTCAGCGGACTCCAGGGCGAAGGGTCGCATCTGCCCGAGGTACGTGCCGATGGGGGGCACGGGAGCTGTCGGGATCCAGTCGCCCGGTCCCGGCGGGGTAGGGGGTTTGTAGCCCACGTCGGCACGGAAGCCGTCGTCCGCCCTCAGGGCGATGAGCGCGTTGGCGACCCGTAGACCCACGGCGACACCGTCGGTCTTCGGCTTCCCGTCGGGGACGCTGGCCAGGGACGCGTCGTACGCCGGGTCGAGGATCGTCGTCTCCTGCGCCGGGAGGTAGTGCTCGTAGATCCGGTGGGCGGCCGCGGCCACAGCGGCCTCGGCAGACGCACCGCGGGCCACGGTGGTGCGGATGGCGAGCGGCGCGTACTTGTGCCGGACCGCCACCACCGCGTCGTACACCGCGATGCTGGCGTACCCGAAGATGACGTGCCCCTCAGCGGGGGTGAGTGCCGCCGCTGTGAAGGCTTGCGTCCCTACCTCGTCCCAGGCCGACACGTAGGTGTCCGTCGCATGCCGACCACGCTGACGGTCGGAGGCGTTCGCGGTCGGCGAGACGGGTGCTATGGCGACCGTGGCGGTCAGGGCTGCTGCGACTCCGGCGAGGAGTAGCCGAGCTGACCTCCGAGCCCGCCGAGCGGGAATCGAGTACCTGCTGGTCGTGCTGTTGGCGTCCATGGTGCTACTCCCATGTGAGGTTGGACCACCACCGTCGGGACGTCCGAAGCCTGGTTTCCAGTACCTGACAGAACTGGCCACTCGGAGCATGCTGGAGTGAAGTGTTCCGCCGGTGGGAGGCGCTTTGGGAGGTTTGGCACGGCCGCAGGTCCCGCCCGGTGCCCAGCGGGCTCTGGTCGACGCGCTCCATGCGCTGCACCACGAGGCGGGGTGGCCGAGCCTGCGGTGGCTGGCACGAGAGGCGGGGTTCTCGCACACCACGGTCTCGACCGTGTTCTCCTCGCCGCGGCTTCCCTCTTGGGGGGTGTTGGAGCTGCTCGTCGAGGCGATGGACGGGGACGTCGGTGAGTTCCACGACTTGTGGTTGACCGCGAGCAGCGTGGACCCGGCGCCGCCCCTCGCGCCTCGGGTCGCGGGACGCCGAGCCGAGCTGGCCGCGGTACGACGTCATCTCGGGTCCGGAAGGGGCTTGCTGCTGGTCACCGGCGAGGCCGGGATCGGGAAGACTCGACTGGTCGATACAGCGATGGGCTCGGCGGGCGACACCTTCGTGGCGAGGGGTGCCTGCTTGCCGTTGTCGGCGCAGGTACCGCTGCTCCCGGTCACCGACGTCCTGCGCTCGGTGTACGAGGTGGACCAAGGCCAGTGGGTCAAGATGGGCATTGCCGGGTGCGCGCCGTACGTGCTGTCGTCGCTGCGCCAGCTTCTTCCGGAACTTGACGAGCCAGGCGACGTGCCGGCGGCCCCCGCCGGGGATGACTGGTGGCGGCAGCGGTTGTTCTCAGCGGTCGGCACGACCTGGTCGGCGCTCGCTTCGGTGAGGCCGCTCGCGGTGCTGGTTGAGGACCTCCACTGGGGGGACTCGACGACTCTCGACCTGCTCGAGTACCTGCTCAGCCGGCTTCCCGGAATCCCGCTGGTGGGCACCTACCGACACAGCGATCCGTCCACTCCTACCGCGACGTGTGAGTGGATGGACCGCACCCGTCGTCGGTCGGCGGTCACCACGCTCGAGCTGGGACCACTCACTCGTGATGAGAGCGCCGAGATGCTCGCGCTGCTCGGCCGGGTCGCGTCTCCCAACGAGGTCGACCGGATCCACCAGCGCAGCGGCGGCCTGCCCCTGTTCACCGAGCAGCTGGCGGCGCAGTCGGCCGAGGAGGAAGCGCTGCCCCGCCTGCTGGCTGACCTGCTCGATGGACGATTCGCCGGCATCAGCCACGCAGAGTGGGCCATCGCACGCGCACTGGGCGTGGCGGACCGACCACTGACCGACGCCCAGCTGCGTTCGCTGACCGGCCTGGCGCCCGCCGCGTTGACCGCGGGGCTTCACGCGCTCGACGAGCAATTCCTGATCACCACGGGGATCCACGAGGTACGTCTGCGGCATCCGCTGTTCGCCGAGGCGGTACGCCGCCGCCTGGTCGCCGGCGAAGCAGCCGCCGAGCACCGACGCCTCGCCCTGACCCTCGCCGAGTCGCCGCGTCCGTCGGCAGCGGAAGTTGCCGAGCACTGGCAGCGCGCCGACGACCCCGAGCAGGAGATCCTCTGGCGGATCCGGGCCGCACAGGAGGCCGGCGCACGGTTCGCCCTCGCGCACGAGGCCGAGCAGTGGCGGCGGGCGCTCGAGCTCTGGCCGGACGACACGGACTACGCCGGGTCGCCCGGCGTACGCAAGGTCGACGCATACCTTGCCGCGATAGACGCGCTGGAGGGCGTCGACTGGCAAGCGGCAGACCGCCTGGCCGACGAAGCCATGCGGTCGGTCGGCGACCCACGAGGACCGAGCGCGGCCGAGGTCTATCGGCGGGCGGGGAAGATCCAGGCCAACCTGGGCAACCCGGACGCGGGCCTCGAGCTCGTGGATCGCGCCCTGCACATTCTCGATGCGGATCAACAGCCGGCCGACCGCGCGCGTGCCCTGCTCACCCGCGGGCTGCTCCTCGGCGGGCTCGATCGGATCGACGAGGCCGCGGCCGCGTGCGCGACGGCCGCCGACCTCGTCGCGCGCCTTGGGGACCCCGTCATGTACCGCCTCGCCCTCGCCGCGCAAGCGGGACACGAGCTCACGGCCGGTCGGGTCGAGCAGGCCTTGGAGCGCGTCAGGGCCGCGGCTCGCGTCGAAACCGAAGGGCCCGACCCACGAGGAGATCTGTCCGTCGCGGTGACCCACACCCACATCCTGATGACCACCTGCCACAGCGCGGACGAGGTCGCCGCCGCGGGCCGCCCGGGACTCGAGGCTGCGCACGAGTGGGGTATCGAGAACCATTCCGCCTCGGTGTTGCTCGGCAATCTGTCGGAAGCCTTGCGACATGCCGGCCGGGTGCAGGAGGCGGCACAGCTGATCGACCCGGTGACCGAGGAACCCCCGTTGCCCCACCAGTGGCCGACCTACAGTGAGCGTGGACAGCTCGACCTGCTCCGGGGCCGTTGTGAGTCGGCCACGCGTCTGCTCGAGGAGCTGTCGGATATGTTCGTCGTAGACCTGGCGAACCGGGTCCTTTGTGCGCAGGACGCGCCCACTGTCGACCTGTGGTGCGGCCGTCCGTGGTCGGCGTACGGCCGGCTGACCGGCCTGCTGCGGGAGGTCGTGGCGGTCGAGGACCCGGAGGTAGACATCGCCGGCTTGCTGGTGCTGGATGCCCGGGCAGCCGCCGATGGAGCCGCCCTCGCGAGCGCTGACCCAGAGGCTCGCACGCGTCTGCTCCGCGAGCTCGAGTGGCTACTCGCGAGGACCAGCCGAGATCCGTTCGCAGCTTCCGATGTCTACGCCGTCCGCGCCGCCCTCCGCGTTGGCTGGGCCGCAGAGCTGGCCCGACTGGCCGGCGCACCGTCGCTGGAGCACTGGGCCGCGGCCACTGCGGAGTGGGAGAAGATCGACCGCCCCCACGACTCGGCGTACTGCCGTTGGCGCGGAGCACAGGCGGCATTGGCGGCCGGGCAAGCGAGCACGGCGACGAAGCTGTTGCGACGGGCCGAGCGCGATGCACGTGAGCACGTGCCGCAGCTCGAGGCAATCCGAGCCACTGTCGGCTCCGGCCTGCGGCGCAGGCGTGACGCGGCCAGTCCAGGGGGGATTGTTCGATGAAGACAGGCGATACGGAGCCCGGTTCGCCATAGCCGGGGCGGGAGGGGCTCGAGCGGTGGATCAGCCCGTGGTGGCCGTGATTCTGTCGGACTCCACCGCACGCTTGAGCGCAGCGTGGTCCTGCTCGTTCTGGTCCGCGTAGCTCTCCGCGAAGTCGGCCAAGGCGCTGTCGAAGCCTTCGCCGGACCCGAGGTACGCCGCGATCGCAGCCGCGTCACCCGAGCGCGCGTGGGCCCGAGCCAGGGTCCAGCCGCACACGCGGGCGTAGGTCTTCATGGCCGAGGGCTTCATCAGTTCCACGACGGCCGAACCCTTGCCGTCCCAGAGCTGACGGATGTAGAAGTCCCGCTGCGTCCCGTCTACGCCATCGGTCCGAGCCCAGCCGAGCAAGACATCACTCGTCGACTGCATCAGCCGCTGACCCTCGACCACCCGCTGCCCGTGGTTGGCATGCTTGCTCCTGCCCAGGAAGGGCTCCAGGACGGAAGCCTCGGCCTCCTTGGCCTGCAGGAACAACGGGTCATCGTCGCCGTTCCCCAGAAGGAACGCGATCCACGCCCGGGTGCCGACGCTGCCCACTCCCACGACCTTGCGGGCGGCTTCCACGAACTCGAAGCCCTCCAGCAGGTGTCGGTGATCACCTTGGAGGCTGCGCCGATAGGACTTGAGCACCGTGCGCAGCCCCGTCTCGAGCTGTCGGTACTCCGCACCAGCAAACAGCTCGTGCACGGGGACGACCAGCGGCGGATCGCTCACCAGCCTCGGCCGCCCGTCGACCTCGCGAACCAGCTTGTTGAACGCCTTCATGCTGTCCTTGGCCCGCGCCTTGGCCACGTTCTTCTCGAACCGCTTTCCTTGGCGTCCCTTGATCTGGTCGCCGATCAGCTGCTCGACCTCGTCCATGTCCAGTCGGGCATACCAGACGTCGAGCCTCTTCCTCTGGGCAAGATCTCGCATCGCCGTGCGATAGGACCGGACCACGGACAGGTTGACCGACCGGCGCTGCGTGGTGTCGAAGCCACGATCGCGGCCGGCGACCGCAAAGCTGGCGACCAGCCGCTTCACGTCCCACTCGAAGGGACCGGGCAGCGTCTCGTCGAAGTCGTTGAGGCCGAAGACCAGCCGACGGTCCGGGGCAGCAAAGGTGCCGAAGTTCGAAAGGTGCGCGTCACCGCACAGCTGCACCGTCAGACCGGTGTGCGGGATGCCTGCAAGGTCAGAGGCCATCAAGTAGGCGGCTCCACGGAAGAAGGTGAAGGGCGACACCAGCATCCGGCCGTATCGCAGCGGTACCAGGTCCTGCACTCGGCTGACCGCTTGCGCCTCCAGGAGGGACACCGGGTCCGGCCGAGCGGGATCCGGCTTCCAGTCTCCGTGGATCCCGCGCGGAACCTGCGCCCGCGCCGCGCGTCCGCGCGACGCTGGTTCGCTCCTGTCCGACGGAGCGGCGCCCCGGGACGCCGGTGACGAGTGAGTTCCGACGGTTGATTGGTGGGGCAGGCTCTTTGCGGTCTCGCGCGGCGTCATCTCCCCATCGCACGGCTGCGACGGGCTCAGCACATCACCCGATCGATGTGAGTTCGCGTCGGGGCGCGCGCCCCTGGACCTACGAATCACGCGCACCGTTCGAAGAGTTGGTCGCTCGTGACCCGGACGAGGCGGGGTGGGTGGTGACGGCGCGCCCCAGCCGCCACACTGAACCGCATGGTGGTGCCTGCCACATCGCGAGCCCAAGTGCGCGCACTGGTCCCTGGGCCTCGTTTGGCGTATCGGTTGGTGCGGTGGAGCGAATGGGTGCGGGAGCGGTTCTGGTCGATCCCCGCAGTCCTGGTGCTGGCTGGAGTGCTCACAGCCGTGGTCGTCTGCAGACCCGACCTGCTGGGACTGCCCACGGACTGGGACCTCGGCCGTGTCGTCCGTATCCGAACCGCCGACACGATGCTGCAAGTGATGGCGTCGTCGATGCTCACCTTCGTGGGCGTGGTCTTCGCGATCACCCTGGTCGGGCTCCAGCTCGCCAGCTCACAGCTGTCCCCGCGGGTCATCCGCACGTTCGTGCGCTCCGCGATCACAAAGATTGCGTTCGGCGTCTTCCTCGCCACGTTCGCCTTCGCCGTGACCGGACTCGCCTTCGACAACGTCGATGACGTCGCGGCGGCCTCACGGACGGTCGGTGCGTGCGTCGCCATGCTGAGCGTGGCCGTGGTGGTGTTCGTCATCTATGTCACAGCGACCATGCGTCTGCTGGAAGTCGGTTGGGTGATCACCAACGTCGCCAACGAGGCTCGCGTGTCTATCCGGAGGGCGTTTCCAGGGGACTCCAGCTACGTCGCTGCTGAACCGCCGGTGTTGCGCGCGACGCCCTACGTCGTACGTCTGAGTGCAACCGACACCCGCGGCTTCAAGGGCGTGTTGGGGACGGTCCTGGGGATCGACCGATCGCACCTGGTCCGGCTGGCCAGCGCGCACGACTGTGTGATCGAGCTGCTCCCACGGATCGGTGAGTATGTGCCCACCGGTGGTCCGGTCTTCGCGGTGCACGGCGACTCGCGACCCGACGATGCCAAGATGCTGGCCTGTCTCGACCTGGGGCGTTCGCGGACCGTCTACCAGGATCCGACGTTCGGGATCCGGCAGCTGGTCGACGTCGCCACCCAGGCCTTGTCCCCGGCGATCAACCAGCCGTCCACCGCGGTGCAGGTCATCGACCGCCTCGAGGACCTCCTACAACGCATCGGAAGGGTCCCTGCGCCCACCGGGCTCCATGTCGACACGAACAGGACAGTGAGACTGGTAGAGCCGACCTTCACGCCGTCGTACCTCCTCGACCTCGCGTTCCAGGAGATCAGCCAGCTCGGGGCATCGTCCTGGCACGTCACCCGACGCCTGGCTGCGGCGTACGACGATCTGGCCTCCACCGCACCCGAAGAGTGGAATCCTGCAGTCGCGCGACTGCAGGAGTCACTGACAGATCTCGCGCGCGCACACAGCCAAGGTGCCTGGCGAGACGGCATCGCCGTCCAGCCCGATCGACTTGGTCTGGGGTAGGGCCGCCCCGGCAAGACCTGGAGGGACTCTCGCGGGCGTCCCGATCGCTATCGTGGTGCTGGCACCCATCCTCGCGGGAGACTTGTGGTGCATCGGGCGACCCGGAGAAGGTTGGGTGGAAGCCCGACTCGACGACGAGTCGGCACGACTACGCCGAACAGGGATGGGGTGGCCCGGTGGACCTCGATACCGGCCTCCGGGCACTGCTCATCGTGTCCATCATCTCGGCGGCCGCGCCGTTCGTGTGCGCTCTGCTGGCCCGGTTCCGGGTCCCCCAGGTGGTGGTGCTGATCGTCGGCGGAGTGCTGATCGGTCCCGACGTTGCCGGGCTCGTGAAGCCGGACTCGATCGAGCTGGTCGCCAACGTCGGCTTGGGGTTCCTTTTCCTGCTTGCCGGCTACGAGCTGGAGCTGGACCATTTCAAGGAGCGGAGCGGGCGGCTGGCCATAACGGGTTGGCTGGTCAGCGCTGCGGTCTCGATCGCGATCACCGGGCTGCTCGCGGTCGGCGGCTTCGTGCACGCCTTCGTCCCGGTGGCGCTGGCGCTGACCACGACTGCGCTCGGCACCTTGCTTCCGATCCTGCGGGACAACGACATGCTGGACGGGCCGTTGGGGCGCCTGATCATGCCTGCCGGCGCCGTCGGCGAGTTCTTCCCCATCGTGGGCATCGCCATCTTCCTCGGATCCCATGGTCGGCTGTACGGGCTTCTTTCGCTCCTGGTGATGTGCGCCGTGGCGCTTGGCTTGGCCTGGCTACCGCGCCTGGCCCGCTTCGGTCGGTTCAAGGCGATCTCTACGGAGCGTGAGCACGAAACGTCGCAGACCACGCTGCGGCTGACCGTGATGCTGCTGTTCGGACTGCTGGTGTTCGCCAGCGACTTCGGTCTCGATGTGGTCCTGGGGGCCTTCCTGGCGGGCGTGGTACTGCGTCGGTGGGCCCCTGGCGACGTGCACGCTCTGGAGGACAAGCTGGACGCAGTGGGATACGGGTTCTTCATCCCGGTGTTCTTCGTCGCGTCCGGTATGGGGCTTGATCTCGACTCGATCGCGGCCGCGCCGGCTCGGCTGGTCGCCTTCTTCGTCTTGCTGGTTGTGGTCCGTGGCCTGCCGTCACTCGTTCTCTACCGCAACGATCTGGACCGGCGCGAGCGGGTGCAGATGACGCTGCTGACCGCGACCTCGTTGCCGCTGCTGGTGGCCCTCGCCGCGGTGGGTCTGTCCAGCGGTGAGATGTTGCCGGAGAACGCCGCTGCACTGGTCGGCGCCGGCGTCCTCTCGGTGATGGTGTTCCCAGGCCTGGCGGTTGCCCTCAACCGCCGGGTTCCCGTCCGCGCGCCCGATGAGACCCCGCCAGCCCGGACCTAGCGGCGTGGGTCGCCCAGACCATCGTGCTCCAGTCGTTCTGCATGCTCATCACAGCCCAACCATCCGTAGTCACTCGGTACAGGGCCCGTGCTGCGCCCGAGGCCTAGTCGGCCGAGGCGCTACCGGGTCTCTGCCAGTTTCCACATTCCTGGTATGCCCTTTGCCATCAGCCCCTCATTGATGAGTGCGACGCGAGCGCGACGGGCGGCATATTGCCATCGCAGCTCGCCTTCGGGCGTACGTTCAAGGTCACCGGGCAGCAGCTGGTCCTCGACCAGGATCTCCAGCTCCAGGAAGAGTTCGGCGGCCTCCAGCTCGCCGCCGGACTCTTGCAGAATCGCGAGGATGTGAGGTCGGAACGTCTCTGGGGGTGTCCACCGGCGGGTCAGCGGTCTTTCGACTGTCGCGGAGACTCGTGGCTTCGCGATCGGGCGCTTCCGAGGCTTCGGTGACGACTTGACCACTGGCTTAGGTGCCGGTGGCCGACCGTGGATGCACTGAGCCAGAGGAAGTTCGCAGAAGTCGCAGTATTCATCGCGCGCCATCATCGCCCACACCATAACGAACCCGTGGCGGCCGCTGTCCAGACTGAAGCCAGAAGGGGTGAGGTGGCCCGACTCGCGGCAGCCCGTGCACTACTCAGGCGACATCCTGGGGACCGCATTTCCGACTGCGTACGATCCGGTCATGACTTCGCTGGAGGAACGGGCAGTCCAGCCGTTCTACCTGGAGATGATGGGGCTGAACGCCCTCCATCTCTCGTTCGGCCTCTGGCCGGAACTGGTGACGGAGGCGAAGGCAGTCACGCTGGATGACGCGAAGTGGCTACTCCGCGTGGGTGCATGGCGGCCGGTTGTGATGGGCGCCTGGTTCAGCGTCCGATTCCCAGCCGCAGAGATAGGCCAGGAGCTGCGCCGAGCAATGGCCGTGTCACAAGGTTCTCTTACGGCACCACCCCTGGCCGTGGCCTGCGTTGTCGTGTCCGGTATCGATGCGGCGCCGGAGATGCGGCAGTACGTTGAGGCGGATCCGGGGCAGGATGGATCGGCGAGCTTTGTGGCAGCAGGCATTGAGCATCTCGGCGGGCCACCCGTCGGCTCGGTCGCGGATGAAGACCGGCAGGCCTTCGAACGGCTCGTGCATGTGGCGACGAGCTTGCGTGCTTCAGTCACCTGATCACGGCATGGCAGATCTGGGATCGGCGCCTGGCCGCCTTGCGCCGCGCTGGGAAGAGCGAGACATCCTTGTTCTCGCTACGCTCGCAGGATGGCTGAGGCACGACGGCGACACTATCTCCAAGGCGAGCCAGGGTGACGAGATGAGCGGTAACAGCACGCGGTCAACGACGTTCCAAGCGAAGCCGCCCGAGGTCTTCTCTGCGCTCCTGAAGGCTGCGGAGCGCACGGGGTTCCAGTACCTGTCGGGCGACGTGAGCACTGGTACCGCGGTGTTCACCTCGGGGAGGTTCCTGCTGAGCTTCGGCGAGAGGGTCACTGCCCGGATGACAGAGGTCGCGCCCGGGACCGTGGAGGTGACGCTGTCCTCGGATCCGAAGTTCGGCGTCGTCGGCAGGTCGGGGCGACGCGATCCCGGTGCAGACCGGCTGTCCGCCGCGTTGAGCGGGCTTCTTCCGCACGCCGGGTAGCGCAAGGGCCGCGGGCATGGCGTCGATGACCGGGCCGAGGCACACTGGCGGTGGAGGCACGAACGGTGGCTGATCTGGACCAACTACGGGAGCTCCACGACACGTATGTCTGGGAAGTGAACGCTGCGGTCGGAGAGGACCGACTCGACCTCGTGTGGCAGCTGGCCGATGACTACATGGATCAGGCGCTGGTGCTGCTGGCACGTGGTGAGTCGCCCACGTGCGGGTCGCCGGACTGCGTGGTCTGCACTAGACCACGTGAGGTCCGCCCGGCGCCGCGGACGCACCTGTTCCGTCGTCGTCGTCGCCGCCGCTCAGCGTGAGCAGAGCGCTGTGCCATCGCGTTGCACCAGTAGCGGGTCCGGTCAGGTCAACAGGTGCACCTCGAAGGTGTAGCGGCTCGACGCGTAGACGTGGTTGCCGAACTCGACCGCCGACCCGTGGTCGTCGTACGTGACCCGCTGCGCCGTGATCAGGGCCGCCCCCCTGGATTCGTCGAGCATCCGGGCCTCCGCGGCGGTGGCGTTGCGGGCGCCCAGGGTCTGGGTGGCGGAGTGCAGCACGACACCCTGGCGCCGGATGAGCTCGTAGAGCCCGTGGTCGACGAGATCATCCTCCGAAAAGACGGCGAGCCGCTCGGGCAGGTAGTTGGTCATCCTGGCGATGGGCTCACCGTCGGCCCGACGGAGACGGACCAGCTCGAGGACCAGGGTGCCCTCGGGCACGTCGAGCCGCTCGGCGACGTCGTCGGCTGCCTCGACCCGCTTGAATGACAGGACCTCGGTGCTCGGCTTCTTGCCGGCCCGGGCCAGGTCGTCGTTGAGGCTGGAGAGCTCCAGCGGCCGGCGCAGCTTGGGCTGGACCACGCGCGTCCCGACGCCACGCCGGCGTACCACGAGGCCCTTGTCGACCAGGTGCTGCATGGCTCGTCGCATGGTGGGACGCGAGAGGCCGAGGGACGCGGCGAGGTCGACCTCGTTCTGGAACAACGTCCCCGTGGCAAGCGCGCCGGAGCGGATTGCATCCTCTAGGTGCTGCGCGACCTGGAAGTACAAGGGAACGGGACTGTTCCGGTCGACGACGAGACGAGGCAGTGCGTCGAGACCGGGAGTTCTCTCGGACATATCGTCAGTATGTCAGATCTAACTATCAAACTGGGAAATCCGGCGAACATTCGCGTCCGCATGCGCGGCGTCGTTCTGAGTCCGATTCGCGTGCCGCTTGCCATGCTTCCTCAGTGGAGGAGCAGCATTGCCGTCCCCGCGGAGAACCCGAGTGCGAGCACCTCGAACTGCCGCTGCCGCAAGCGACCGACCAGCAGGATCCCCAGTCCCGCGCCGAGGAGCAGTGCGGGCACCAACATCAGGTCACGGATGAGGCTGGTGGGCGTGATCAGGCCGAGGCCGGCGCTGAACGGGATCTTGGTCAGGTTGACGACCAGGAAGAACCAGGCGCCGGTGCCGATCATCCGCAGCATCGGCAAGCCCGCCCGGAGCAGGTACACCGTCGTGACCGGTCCCGCCGCGTTGGCCGTCATCGTGGCGAAACCGGCGATGCCACCCGCGCCGAGTGTCGTGGCGCCGTGCGGATGAACTGGTGCACCACCGGTGGTCTGCTCCGCCGCTTGCGCCCGCTGCCACAGTTGGACGCCGCACATCACCAGCAACGTCACGGCGATCGTCCGACGCATCACCGCGTCGTCGGCCACGGCGAGGAACCACACCCCGAGGAGGAGCCCGGGGAGGACACCAGGCAGCAGCCGCAAGAGGATGCCCCAGTCAGCGTGACGCCGGTAGTGGACCACGGCGACGAGGTCTCCGCAGACGAGCAGCGGAAGAATGGCACCGGTCGACTCCCGGGCCGGCAGGACCGCGGCGAAGATCACCACGGCGACGGACCCGACACCGGCGATGGCGGTCTTCGCGACTCCGACCAGCACTCCGGCCAAGGCCAGCCAAAGCCACGTGGTGAGGGTCAGCTCACCCGGCGACAACCGACTGCCGGACCACTAAGGGGCCTTCACGACAAGCACAGGAACGCTCGCCTCCAGGATGATCGTCTGCGTGACGCTTCCGAGCAGCGCCTTGCCTACTGGCGACCGGTGTCGCGCGCCGACGACGAGGAGGTCCGGGCCAAGCCGGTCGACGAGGTCCACGATGGCCTCGCCGACATCCCCGCTCACGCTCTTGAGGTGCAGCTTCCACGTGACGTCGGAGTCCGGTCCGACGGCGCGGTCGATCTCGTCCGACACGCCGACTCGGTAGGCCTCTTCCGTGTCGGGATCGAGCGAGGAGTTCACCACATGCAGCACGGCCAGGTCGGTACCTCGGTACCTGGCCTCCTGCGCCGCGTGCGTCAGAGCCAGCCGGGCGGTGGTCGAGACCTGGTGCGCGACCGCGACCGTCATCGCTTCAGCTCGTGGGACAGCTCCGTGAGCTCGTCGCCACCGGCCATCTGACGAGTGAGCTCGTCAAGGGACACCTCGCTGCGCTTCTTGTCGAGCACCGCCTGGCCGAGCTTGAGGATGACGAAGTGGTCACCGACCAGATTGGCGTGGTGCGGGTTGTGAGTGATGAACACCACCCCCAGGCCGGCGTCACGAGCCGCGGCCGTGTACTTCAGCACGACTCCCGACTGCTTGACTCCCAGAGCAGCTGTGGGCTCGTCGAGGATCAGCACCCGCGCACCAAAGTAGACCGCACGCGCGATCGCGACGCACTGACGCTGACCGCCAGAGAGCTCACCGATGGGCTGGTCGATGTTCTTGACAACGATGCCCATCTTGCGCAGCTCCTCGTCGGCGATGCGCTTCATCTCCTTGACCCTCATGCCGGAGAACGGAATGCCGCTCGTGGTCAGCTCGGAACCGAGGAAGAAGTTGCGCCAGACCTCCATCAGCCCGACCACGGCAAGATCCTGGTAGACCGTGGCGATGCCATGGTCCAGCGCCGCGCGCGGCGAGCCGAAGTGCACCTCCGAGCCGTCGACCTTGAGGACGCCCTCGTTGTGGGGGTGCAGGCCCGAGATGATCTTGATCAAGGTGGACTTCCCGGCGCCGTTGTCGCCGAGCACGCAGGTCACCTCCCCAGCGCGGACGGTGAGGTTGATCCCCTTGAGGGCACGGATCGCGCCGTAGCGCTTGCCCACGTCTTCCAGCTGGACGAGAGCCTCACCCTGTTCAAGGGACTGGTCTGCATGTTCGCTGATGGTGTCGGTCATGACTAACCCACCTTCCTCGTGGTCGAGAGCCTCTTGACGTACAGGTTGACCAGGACGGCGAGCAGGAGCATCACACCGAGGAACGCCCGGAACCAGTTCGGGTCCCAGCCGGCGTAGACGATGCACAGGCTGGTCATGCCGAAGATGAAGGAGCCGATGGCGGCTCCGATGGCGTTACCGTAGCCGCCGGTGAGAAGGGTGCCGCCGACCACCGCAGCGATGATGTAGAGGAACTCGTTGCCAACGCCGTTTCCGGCCTGGATGGTGTTGAAGTTGTAGAGCGTGTGCATACCCATGAACCAGGCCAGGAAGCTCACCGTCATGAAGAGCCCGATCTTGACCCTGATGACCGGTACGCCCACCGCGCGGGCGCTGGCCTGGTTCCCGCCCACCGCATAGATCCAGTTCCCGACCCGGGTGCGCAGCAGCACCCAGGAGGCGGCGGCCACGAACAGGAACCACCACACCACGATGATGCTCACCCGGACGGAGCCGACGTTAAAGGTGGATGCGAAGACCTTCTGGAGCGATGTGTAGCCGTTCATCTGGTTGATGTTGGGGGTGGAAACAGAGCCTGTCACGAGCTTGGTCACGCCGAGGTTGACGCCCTGGAGGACGAAGAACGTGCCCAGGGTGATCAGGAAGCTGGCGATCCCGGTTCTCATCACCAGGTAGCCGTTGAGGAACCCGATCGCCAGGGCGACGACTAGTGAGACGACAGCCCCCACCCACAGGTTGAGGTTGTACTCGTAGGAGAACATCGCGTTGACCAGCCCGGCCGTTGTCACCATGACACCGGCGGAGAGGTCGAACTCGCCGCCGATCATCAGCATGCCGACAGCGACGGCGACGATTCCGATGGTGGCGCTCTGGTAGAGGACAGTCGCTAGCGACTCCGCCGAACGGAAGGGCGGCGCCACGATCAGGAAGAAGATGCCGATCACGATGGCGGCGACCAAGGCACCGATCTCGGGCCTACCCAACATGCGGCTTAGCAGTCCGATCTGGACGCGGTTGGACTCCTCGGCTGGTGTTTCGAGAGCCGGCTTTTGAGACGTCGTACTCATGTGAACCTCCGGGGTTCTGTTGTCGGGGGCGCCGGCCGACGGATGGCCGACCGGCTCCCACAGGGACTCCTTAGCGGGTGCCCTTCTTCGCGAACGGAAGGATGACGTCGATGTTCGACTTGTCCACGAAGGACGGACCGGTCAGAACCGGGCCGCCACCCCCGATGTCGTTGCCGTTCTTCAGCTTCAGGTACAGCGCGGTCACCGCCTGGTATCCCTGGACGTACGGCTGCTGGTCGATCGAGAACTCGATCTTCCCGTCCTTGATGTCCTGCGCCGCATCGGCGTTGAGGTCGAAGGTGATGAGCTTCGCCTTGCTGCCCGAGGAGTCCATGGCCTTGAGGGCGTCGAGGGCGATGGGTGCACCCAGGGTGACGATGTAGTCGATCGACTTGTCCTGTGACAGCTTGGCCTGCAGTGAGGAGACCACAGCGGAGTCGTCGGCACCGTTCACCTGGATGTTCTCGGTGCCCGAAGCCTTGCTCTTCACACCGGCACAACGCGACTCGAGGGCCACCGAGCCGGAGGCCTGGATCACGCAGAGCGGGTGCGTGCCGCCGGCCGAGGCGATCCGTTCACCCGCGGTGGCTCCGGCCAGATTCTCGTCCGAGCCGAAGTACATCTCCGCACCGACCTTCTTGTACTGGTCGATGCCGGAGTTGAAGGCCACGACCGGGATTTTGGCGGAGTTGGCGTCCTTGACCGCGCCGGCGAGGGCGTCAGGAGTGGCCAGCGTGGTCGCGATGCCGTCGACCTTGGAGTCGATGGCATTCTGGATCAGCGTCGCCTGCTTGCCGGGGTCCGGGTCGTTCGAGTACTTCAGGTTGATGCCGTAGTTCGTGGCAGCTTGCTGGGCGCCCGACTTGATCTTGTCCCAGAAGGTGTCGCCCGGGGTCTCATGGGTGATCATCGCGACGGTGTAGCCGGAGTTGTCGCCGGCGCCGCCTCCGCTGTTCTTGGTGTCCTCGATGTCCGTGCGTCCGCCGCTGAGGCAGGCCGACAGGACGACGGCGAGCACAGCGCCCAGCACGAGTGCGCCACTTGTTCGAGCTCGGGTCTGCTTCATGGTCGGTGTTTCCTTTCGTCGTGGATCCCGCGAGATCCCGGCACGGGTGCGTGCCTGGTCGGCCCCAGCGAGCGAGGGCGATCCGACGCGAGGCGGGACGGGGACGCTTGCCCGACCTCAAGGCTGCGTCCCGCTCCAGCGGTGATGGCAGCGAACCTCATGAAGTCGGAACCCTCGTGTCGTGTGCCGACCGAAGTGTCGGCCGTCACAGCCTCGCCGAGCAGATGTTGCTTGTCAAGAGTTTGTCCTAACATTCTGAGGTCAGGAACTAATAGCAGCAAAATTTGTACAGCAGACAGAATGTTAGAACAAACTCTTGACAGTCAAGAGCGTCCTCGCTTGTATAGGGGACGGCGCCCGTTCTCGCGGTTTCGGGCGCGACGAATCGTCATTCTTCGAGCTCCATCACACGCATGCGGGGAGAACCGATGTCCGACCTCTCGAAGCTTCGTCTTGGCACTGCCCCTGACTCCTGGGGGGTCTGGTTCGCGAGTGACCCCCAACAGGTGACGTGGGAGGTCTACCTCGACGAGATCGCCGCGGTGGGCTACGCCTACACCGAGCTCGGGCCGCAGGGGTTCATGCCCCAGGACCCATCCCAGCTGAAGGAGGAGCTCGCCAAGCGCAACCTCACCGCCTGTGGCGGCACCGTCTTCGCGGGGCTGCACAAGGGCAGGGACGCGCTGGACAAGGCGATCGCGGAGTTCGGCCAGGAGGCCCGGCTGTTGTCCGCCGTGGGTGCCGACTACCTGGTGCACCTGCCGGAGCAGTACACCGACCAGCACACGGGGACCGCCACCGAGTCGGGTGATCTGGACTCCGAGCAGTGGAAGAACCTCGTAACCGGCACCGACGAGCTCGCCAAGGTGCTCTTCAACGAGTACGGCGTGAAGCTGGTCTTCCATCCGCACGCGGACACCCACGTGGACACCCAGGACCGCATCGAGCGGTTCTTGACCGACACCGACGCCGAGCTGGTGAACCTGTGTCTCGACACCGGCCACGTCTCCTACTGCGAGGGCGACAACATCGGGATCATCAAGGCGTTCCCCGAGCGGATCACCTACGTGCACCTCAAGTCGGTCGACCCGGTCGTGCGTGCACGTGCCCTCGCGGAGAGGATGCCGCTCTCGGAGTCGGTCAAGCTCGGGATCATGTGCGAGCCGCCGTACGGGGAGCCCGACATGCCGCCTTTGCTCGAAGAGCTCGGCAAGCTCGACCGCGAGATCTACACCGTGATTGAGCAGGACCTCTACCCGGTCGAGCCGCACATCCCACTGCCCATCGGCGCCCGCACCGCCGGCTACTACGTCGGCTGCGGGCTCGGTCCCGTGCGCCGCTGGCCCTACTGACAACAGGAGAGAACACACAATGGCACTCAAAGTCGGAGTCATCGGTACCGGCATGATCGGTCGCGACCACATCCGCCGGCTCACCGAGGTCGTCTCGGGGGCGGAGGTGGTCGCCGTCACCGACGCGAACGAGGTGCTGGCCAAGGAGGTGGCCGCCGGCCTCCCCGACGCGACGGTGCACCTCACCGGCGAGGACCTCATCACCGATGAGAACGTGCAGGCGGTGCTCGTGTGCTCATGGGGGCCGACCCACGAGCAGTACGTCGTCGCCTCGATTGCGGCAGGCAAGCCGGTCTTCTGCGAGAAGCCGTTGGCGACCACCACTGACGCCTGCCGGCGGATCATGGACGCGGAGGGGGCCACCGGCCAGCGCCTGGTGCAGGTCGGCTTCATGCGGCGGTACGACGCGCCCTACCGCGCACTCAAGAAGGCCATCGACTCCGGTGCCGTGGGTGCGCCCCTCATCTACTACTCGGGCCATCGCAACCCCTCGGTGCCCGAGCACTACACGAAGGACATGGCGATCGTCGACACGGCTGTGCACGACTTCGACGTCACCCGCTGGCTGCTCGGTGAGGAACTCTCCTCGATCCGGGTGCTCGCCGCGAAGCCCAACAGCAATGGTGGCGACCTCCAGGACCCGCTGCTGATGATCCTCGAGACGGACTCGGGCGTGCTGGTGAACGTGGAGACCTCGGTGAACATCCGATACGGCTACGACATCCGTGGCGAGGTCATCGGCGAGGACGGCACGGCGGCACTCGCCGAGACCGGCCCGATCGTCCTGCGCAGCGCGCACAGCGTCGGTGTGGCGGTTCCGGAGGACTGGCGCGAACGGTTCATCGCCGCCTACGACGTGGAGTTCCAGGAATGGATCAACGAGGTGGTCACGGGCACCCCTTTGACCGGCCCGAGTGCCTGGGACGGCTACGCCGCGCAGGTCGTCTGCGACGCCGGCGTCGAGTCCCTTTACAGCGGTGAGCGGGTCGAGATCGAGCTCGGCAGCAGACCCGCCCTCTACCTCTGACGACACCTGCCATCGCGAACACCGAGGAAACAGACATGACCGAGAACTCCATCGGCGTCGCCGTCATCGGCGTTGGCATGGTCGGACGTGCCCACGCTGCCGGCTACCGCACCGCCGGCAGCCTGTTCAGCGTCGACCGACCCGACACTCGCCTCGTCGCCATCGCTGATGCCTACGAGCCGTTCGCCGTCGACGCGACCAAGCGCTTCGGCTACGAGCGCGCCGAGACGTCGTGGGAGGCGATCGTGGATGCCCCCGACGTCGACGTCGTCAGCGTCGCGGTCGCCAACTCGATGCACCGTGAGGTGGTCGAGGCCCTGCTGGGCGCCGGCAAGCACGTGCTCTGCGAGAAGCCGTTGGCGCCCTCGGTCGAGGACGCGAAGGCGATGGTTGCCGCCGCCGAGGCAGCCACCACGCATGCCGGCATCGGGTTCACCTTCCGGCGGGCTCCCGGGATCAACGCGATCCGCGAGCAGGTCCTGCAGGGCTCGATCGGCGAGACCCGCCACTTCAACGGTCACTACTGGTGCAACTACGCGCAGGACGCGAGCAACCCGATCAGCTGGCGCTACCGTGGCGGCCCGGGCAGCGGTGCGCTGGCCGACATCGGCAGCCACATGATCGACATCGGCGAGTTCATCTGCGGCCCGATGACGAGTGTCAGCGGTGCCATCTTCCAGACGTTCACGCCAGAGCGCCCCGTGCCCGTCGGCATGACGGTCGGCCACGCGGGTGGCGAGGTCAGTGACGAGATGGAGGCGGTGGACAACGAGGACATCGCCACCTTCACCGCGAGGTTCGCCAACGGCTCCGTGGGCACCTTCTCGATCTCGAGGGTCGCGCACGGCCTGCCCAACGGGCTCGGCTTCGAGGTGTTCGGGGAGTCGGGCTCGGCGGCGTACGACCTGAACCGTCCCGGCGAGTTCACCTTCGCCGACCTTGGTCCTGTCGGCGTCGTGAACGGCCCCCGGCAGGTACTGCTCGGTCCGGAGCACCCGTACCTCGAGCGGGGCCTGCCGATGGACTTCCCGTCGGTGGGACACGGGCAGAACGACTTCTTCGCCTGGCAGGCGCGCGCCTTCCTCGACCAGGTGGCCGGGCTCGAACGGCTGCCCGCCGTACCCACGCTGCGGCACGGGCTCCACAACATGGAGATCCTCGCCGCGGTCACGCAGTCCGCGCTGAACGGCGGCCAGGCCGTCTCCCTGGCCTGACGCCACCCCCACGAACGAGAGGAACCACTCCCATGAAGCTCGGCGCCTACACCGCCTGCCTGCACGACAAGACCCTCGAAGAGACGTTGACCACACTGCGCGACCTCGGCCTGAACAGCGTGGAGATCAACTCCGGCGGGTTCATCGGCACCCCTCACCTGCCCGTCGAGGAGCTGCTCGAGAGCGCCGAGGCGCGCGAGAAGTACCTCGCCATCTTCCCCGAGTACGGCGTCGAGCTCACCGCCCTGAACTGCAACGGGAACCCGCTTCACCCCGACCCCGAGGTGCACCACGCCGAGGACCTCAAGCGCTCCATCAAGCTGGCCGGCCTGCTCGGGATCAAGACCGTGATCACCATGTCCGGGCTTCCCGGCACCGACCCTGACGGCAAGCGCCCCTCCTGGACGGTCATCCCCTGGGACAGCGTCTACAAGGAGACCCTCGACTACCAGTGGAACGAGGTCGCCGTGCCCTTCTGGAGGGAGATCCAGCAGCTCGCTGCCGAGAACGACGTCCAGGTCGCGATCGAGATGCACCCGCACAACATCGTCTTCAACCCCGCCACCATGAAGCGGCTCGTGGAGCTGACCACACCCGAGGGCGGCAAGAACCACGTCGGTGCCGAGATGGACCCGAGCCACCTCTTCTGGCAGCACATCGACCCCATCAAGGCGATCGAGGACCTCGGTCCGCTCGTGTTCTTCGCCGCCGCCAAGGACACGCTGATCCACGAGACGGCGGCGATCAACGGGGTGCTCGACGACCGGTTCGAGTGGATACCCGCTGAGCAGAACCCGGTGGGCCTCGGCGGCCGCTACACGGTCACCAAGTGGCCCGAGGTTCCGGGCTGGTCCTTCGTCGCGGTCGGCCGCGGTCACGACGTCGACTTCTGGGCCCGCTTCCTCACGGCCATCTACAAGGTGGACCCCGACATGCCCGTCAACATCGAGCACGAGGACGCGACGTTCGGGCAGATCGAGGGCCTGAAGTACGCGGCGGACAACCTGCTCGCGGCGGCCGACCAGGCGGGGCTCGCCTGAGGGCAGGTCCTCTGCTAAAGTCAGAATGTAAAGACAAATATGAGGAGGGTTTCCGTTGAGAACCATCGAGCACTGGGTCGCAGGCAAGCCGACCACCGGAGTGTCGGATCGAACGGCTCCGGTCTACAACCCGGCGACCGGCGAGCAGCAGGCCGATGTCCTGCTGGCAGACGCACGGGACGTCGAGGCTGCGATCGCGGCAGCGAAAGATGCCTTCGCGGACTGGTCGCAGACCTCGGTCAGCAAGCGGACCAAGGTGTTGTTCGCCTTCCGCGAGATCGTCAACGCCCGTGCCTCCGAGCTCGCCGAGCTGATCACCGACGAGCACGGCAAGGTGCTCTCCGACGCGCTGGGGGAGGTGCAGCGGGGGCTCGAGGTGGTCGAGTTCGCCTGCGGCATCGCCAGCCTGCTCAAGGGTGACTACTCCGACCAGGTCTCGACCGACGTCGACACCTACTCCTTCCGCGAGCCCCTGGGCGTGGTCGCCGGCATCACACCGTTCAACTTCCCCGCGATGGTGCCGATGTGGATGTTCCCGGTGGCGATCGCCTGCGGCAACACCTTCGTGCTCAAGCCCAGCGAGCGGGACCCCTCCGCCTCGATGCTGATCGCGCAGATGTGGCAGGAGGCGGGACTCCCGGACGGTGTCTTCAACGTGGTGCACGGGGACAAGCTCGCCGTGGACACGATCCTCGACTCGCCCGACGTGGCGGCAGTCTCGTTCGTCGGCTCGACCCCGATCGCGAAGTACATCCACGAGCGAGGTACGGCGAACGGCAAGCGGGTGCAGGCTCTCGGCGGGGCCAAGAACCACGCGATCATCCTGCCCGACGCCGACGTCGAATTTGCGGCCGACCACCTCGCCGCGGCCGCCTTCGGCTCCGCCGGCGAGCGGTGCATGGCGATCTCGGCAGCCGTCACCGTCGGTGACGTCGCCGACCGGCTGGTCGAGGCCGTCAACGAGCGGGCTCGTGCGGTCAAGGTCGGCAGCGGCCGTGACCGCGACAGCGAGATGGGACCCGTGGTCACCCGCGACGCGCAGCAGCGCATCGTCGGGCTGATCGACACGGGCGAGGAGCAGGGTGCCCGGATCGCGGTCGACGGCCGCGGTCACACGGTGGCCGGCCACGAGGACGGCTTCTTCGTCGGCCCCACGGTGATCGACGAGGTCTCCACCGCGATGGACGTCTACACCCAGGAGATCTTCGGCCCCGTGCTCGCCGTCGTACGCACCGAGACCGTGGACGAGGCGATCGCGTTGATCAACGCCAACCCCTACGGCAACGGCACGGCCATCTTCACCAACAGCGGTGAGGCTGCGCGCCGGTTCCAGCGTGGTGTGCACGTCGGGATGATCGGCATCAACGTGCCAGTCCCCGTCCCGATGGCCTACTACTCCTTCGGCGGCTGGAAGGACTCGCTGTTCGGCGACAAGCACGTGCATGGTCCCGAGGGCGTCAGCTTCTACACGCGCGCCAAGGTCGTCACCGCCCGCTGGCCCCGCAGCGAGCACGCCAGTGACGCGAGCTTCCACTTCCCGACGTCGAAGTAGCCACGGCGAGCCGAACCGACCATTGAACGCACGCAGGAGGAGACCATGAAGATCGCGCTCGACCCGTACATGCTCCGCAGCACCCCGCTGCTCGAGCTTCCCGGTGTCGTGGCCGACCTCGGCTACGAGTACATCGAGCTCTCGCCGCGCGAGGACTTCACGCCCTTCTTCCTGCACCCGCGCGCGGACGACGGAACCGTCAAGGCCTTCAAGAAGGCCCTCGACGGTGCAGGGGTCAAGATCGCCTCGCACCTGCCGCTGTACCGCTGGTCGGGGCCCGACGAGGACGAGCGCCAGGCAGCGGTGCGCAACTGGAAGCGCGCGATCCAGATGACCGTCGACCTCGACTGCCGGGTGATGAACTCCGAGTTCAACGGTCGCCCCGAGGCAGTGAGCAGGAGCGAGGGGCAGTTCTGGAAGTCGATGGAGGAGCTGCTGCCGGTCTTCGAGAGCGAGGGCGTCGAGCTCAGGCTCGAGCCGCACCCCGACGACTTCGTCGAGGACGGCCTGGTCGCGATCGACATGATCCGCGGCATCAACTCGCCGCTGGTCTCCTTCCTCTACTGCTGCCCCCACACCTTCCACATGGGCGGGAACATGGTCGAGATCATGGAGTACGCGGGGGACCTGATGACCCAGCTGCACCTTGCCGACTCCTTCGACCACACGGGGTCGTCGGGCCTGCGCTACATCACCAACCCTCCCGGCAACCCGATCCGGGTGCACCAGCACCTGGACATCGGTCAGGGTGAGGTGGACTGGCCGCTGTTCTTCGAGACACTGAACAAGCTCGGCTTCGGTGAGCGCGAGGGCAGCATCATGACCTCCTGCGTGTTCGCGTGGGAGGAGCGTGCCGAGGAGTCCTCCCGGTTCATGCGGAAGACCATCGACTCCTATGTGGGGTCCTGGTGAGCACCGACGCCCTGGAGCTGCTGACCGTCGGTCGGGTCGGTGTCGACATCTACCCCCAGCAGAACGGGCCGCTGAAGGACGTCTCGACGTTCGCCAAGTACCTCGGCGGCACCGCCACGAACGTCGCCGTCGGGGCGGCCCGGCTGGGTCGTCGTACGGCCGTATTGACGAAGGTCGGACCGGACAGCTTCGGCGAGTTCGTGCGCGAGGCGCTGGTCGGCTTCGGCGTCGACCCGGCGTACGTCGGCACGACACCGGGCCTGCTCACCCCGGTCGTGTTCTGCGAGCTCGACCCGCCCGAGGACCCCGCCCTGTTCTTCTACCGGCAGCCGATCGCTCCCGACCTGACCATCGACGACCACGACATCCCCTGGGACGTCGTGCGCGACGTACCGGTCTTCTGGGTGACCGGGACAGGTGCGAGCGTCGAACCGTCCCGCTCATCGCAGCTGGCCATGCTCAAGCACCGCGGCCATCTCACCCCGGGCTCGGGCCGGCACACGGTGCTCGACCTGGACTGGCGACCGATGTTCTGGTCGTCGCCCGAGGAGGCCTCCGCCGAGTACGACGCCATGCTCGACCACGTCACGGTAGCTGTCGGCAACCGTGCCGAGGTCGAGGTGGCGGTCGGCACCAGCGATCCGGACGAGGCTGCCACTCGCCTGCTCGACCGGGGTCTGGAAATGGCCCTGGTGAAGATGGGCGGCGAGGGCGTGCTCGTCGCCACGCACGACAGGCGCGACGTGGTGGCGCCGCACCCGGTCGAGGTCGTCTGCGGCCTCGGCGCCGGTGACGCCTTCGGCGGAGCCCTGGTGCACGGCCTGCTGTCCGGCTGGGAGCCGGTCAGGATCGCGCGCCACGCCAACGCCGCCGGCGCGATCGTGGCGTCCCGCCTGTCGTGCGCGGATGCCATGCCCACCCTGGACGAGCTGACCCACCTCGTCGACAGTGAAGGAGGTGCACCATGACGGTCGCCCAGGACCAGCTGACCAGCGAGCGGCGTGGGCCGATCATCACCGACACCCAGTGGCGGGACCTGCTCGAGCGCCGCGCCACCGACCCCGGCGCGGTCGCCAGCGCCTACGCCGCCCGGCGCCGTCCCGGCCAGTTCGTCTCCGAGCGGGGGACGCTCTTCCTCGTCGCCGCCGACCACCCGGCCCGCGGTTCGCTCGCGTCCGGCGGCGATGCGATGGCGATGGCGGACCGGCGCTCGTTGCTCGCGCGCCTGGTCGAGGCGTTGCACCACCCGGACGTCGACGGCGTGCTCGGCACCCCCGACATCATCGAGGAGCTGCTGCTCCTCGGCGCGCTCGAGGACAAGGTCGTGATCGGCTCGATGAACCGGGGAGGTCTCGACGGCGCACTCTGGACGATGGACGACCGCTTCACCGGGTACGACGCGTCGAGCATCGCCGCCTGTGGGCTCGAGGGCGGCAAGATGCTGCTCCGCATCGACGACACCGACGCCGGGACGGCGACCACCATCGAGGCCTGTGCCCAGGCCGTCAGCGAGCTCGCCGCCCTGGGTCTGGTGGCCATGGTCGAGCCGTTGCCCTACGAGCGCGACGAGCACGGGGCCCTGTTCCTGCGCAAGGACGCTCCCGCGCTGTCCCGCGCGGTCACGATCGCCTCGGGCCTGGGGACGACCAGTGCGTACACGTGGTTGAAGATGCCGGCGTGTGACGACTTCGAGACGGTCTTCGGGTCGACCACGCTGCCCTGCGTGGTGCTCGGCGGCGTACCGAGCTCCGACCCGGCCAAGGACCTCGCGTCGTGGGGAATGACCCTTTCGCACCCCGTGGTGCGAGGACTCGTCGTGGGCCGGACCCTGCTCTACCCGCCCGATGGGGACGTCGGGTCGGCGGTGCACGCGGCCGCCGAGGTGCTCGACACTGCCAAGCGGGTGGGCTGATGACCATTCACCGCCCCTTCCCGGACTCACCCGGAGCAGCCGGCGAGCTGGTGTCACTGACGCCCGAGGACGCCGGCTGGGAGTGGACCGGCCTCCGCGTCGTACAACTCGCCCCGGGGCGACCGGTTCGGCTGGAGACTGGACCGAGCGAGGTCTTCGTGCTGCCGCTGCGTGGGTCGCTGGGAGTCGAGGTGTCCGCCGCTGAAGGAGGCTCGCCGGAGGCGAGGTTCGACCTCGATGGACGGTCGAGCGTGTTCAGCGCGGTGACCGACTTCGTCTACGTCGGCCGTGACAGCACGATCGTTCTCCTCAGCGACGACGTCACGGAGGTGGCGATTCCGGCTGCGCGCTGCAGCACCCGCCTCGAGGCTCGCTACGGCGCCGCCTCGGACGTCCCCGTCGAGACCCGCGGTGCCGGCAGCGCCAGTCGCCAGGTCAACAACTTCGGCGTGCCAGGGGTGTGGGAGCACGCCGAGAAGCTGGTCTGCTGCGAGCTGATCACGCCGCCGGGCAACTGGTCGAGCTACCCACCGCACAAGCACGACGCGTCGGCGCCGTGCGAGGTGGTCAACGAGGAGATCTACTACTACCGGATCGCCGGACCCGACCAGGTCACCCCCTCCCGCACCGGCCTGGGCTACCACCGGACCTACACCGGCCCGGAGCACGAGGCGGCCGGGCTCGCGCCGATCGACGAGACGCTCGAGGTGCGCGACCACGACGTGGTACTCGTTCCGCACGGCTACCACGGTCCGTGCATGGCGGCGTACGGCTACCCGATGTACTACCTCAACGCGATGGCCGGCCCGGCGGACGAACGCGCGCTGGCGTTCTGCGACGATCCGACCCATAGCTGGGTCCGCGCCAGCTGGTCGGGCGTAGAGACAGACCCGCGCTGCCCGGTGACCTCGGCGTCCGGCCGGAGGGATGGCCTCGTTCCCTCGTATGCCGAAGTCAACACCCCGGCACCTGCAAAGGAAGCACGATGACCGGCACCACCAGGCTGACCACGGCCCAGGCGCTCGTCCGCTGGATGATCGCGCAACGCTCGGAGCTGCTCGACGGCACCGAGGTGCCCTTGTTTCGCGGGGTCTTCGCGATCTTCGGCCACGGCAACGTCCTCGGGCTGGGCACCGCCCTGCACGAGAAGCGAGACGAGCTGCCGACCTGGCGCGGCCAGAACGAGCAGGGCATGGCGCTGGCCGCGGTCGGCTTCGCCCGGGCGACCGACCGCCGTCAGGTGATGCCGGTGACCACGTCGGTCGGCCCGGGCGCGCTGAACCTGGTCACCGCGGCCGGGGTGGCGCATGCCAACCGCCTCCCGATGCTGCTCCTCCCAGGGGACACGTTCGTCGGTCGGGCACCCGATCCGGTGCTCCAGCAGGTCGAGCACTTCGGGGACCCCACGACTTCGGTGAACGACGCCTTCCGTTCCGTCGCGCGCTACTTCGACCGGATCACCCGACCCGAGCAGCTGCTCTCGTCGCTGCCCCAGGTGGCCCGCGTGCTCACGGATCCCGCCGACTGCGGGCCGGTCGTGCTCGCGATGCCGCAGGACGCACAGGTGGAGGAGTTCGACTTCCCGCTCTCGATGTTCGAGCCCCGCGTGCACCGGGTTCCGCGGCAGCGCCCCGACCGGGACGACCTGGTCCGCGCCGCCGAGACCATGCGCACCGCACAGCGCCCCCTCCTCGTCCTCGGTGGAGGGGTGCGCTATTCGGGAGCTGCCCCCGAGGCGCTCGCCTTCGCCGAGGCGCACGGCATCCCGGTGGTGGAGACCGTCGCCGGCCGGACCCTCGTGCCGCACGACCACCGGCTCTACGGCGGCCCGCTCGGCATCATCGGGGCGACCTCGGCCAACGACCTCGCCGCCCGAGCCGACGTGGTGCTCGCGGTCGGGACCCGGCTCCAGGACTTCACCACCTCCTCGTGGACCGCGTTCGCGTCCGGCGTCCGGATCGTCACGGTCAACGCGGCCCGCTTCGACGCTGTCAAGCACTCGGCCCAGGCTGTGGTGGGCGACGCGCGAGCGACCGTCGTCGAGCTGGACGAGGCGCTGGGGGACTGGGTGGCGGACGAGGGCTGGGCCGCGGAGGCGTCCCGCAGGCTGGCCGACTGGGACGCGCACGTCGACCGGCTGCGCCAGGGTGTTGCACCCGACGGCAGGCTCACCTACGCCCAGGTCGTCGGCGTCGTGAACGACGCCAGCGGTCCCGAGGACTACGTCCTGACCGCGTCCGGCGGGATGCCGGGCGAGCTGCACGGAGGCTGGCGCACCGGCATCGTCAAGCACGACGGGTCCGCGACCTCTGGTGCCACGATGGACCTCGAGTACGGCTTCTCGTGCATGGGCTACGAAGTGGTCGCACCGTGGGGCGCCGCGATGGCGCGTGCGCAGACGCATCCCGATGGGCTGGTCACTGCGCTGTACGGCGACGGGTCCTACCTGATGCTCAACTCCGAGCTGTACTCCGCTGCCTTCGCCGGTCACCCCTACGTGTCCGTGCTCTGCGACAACTCTGGCTTCGCCGTGATTCACCGGCTGCAGACCAACCAGGGCGCGGAGGGGTTCAACAACATGCTCGCCGACTCCCGCGGCCCCGGAGCCGACGGAAGCGTGCACGTCGACTTCGCGGCGCACGCCCGGTCACTGGGGTGCGTGGTCGAGGACGTGCCCGAGACGGCCGGGGTCGAGGAGCTGCGGTCCGCCTACGAACGCGCCTGCCGTGCGGCTCGCGAGCAGCGGCGTCCGGCGTTGGTGGTCTGCCGCACCCACCACGCGACCTGGACCGAGGCGGGTGCCTGGTGGGAGACCGGCGTGCCCGGGTCGCTCAGCGGCCGGGCGTCGTACGACGAAGCGAAGTCGGAGCAGCTGCGGTGGTTGTGAGGCTGGGCGTCGTTGGGTACGGACTTGGCGGGCGGTGCTTCCACACGCCCTTCATCGAGGCTGCCGAGGGCATCGAGCTGGCCGGTGTGGTCACCCGTTCGCCCGTACGACGGGCCGAGGTCGAGCAGGACTGGCCGGGCGTGCGCGTCTTCGACAGCCTCCAGGCACTTCTGGCCAGCGGGGTCGACGCCGTCACGATCACCACGCCACCCGAAACCCGGCGCGATCTGGTGCTGGAGGCGCTCGCCGCGGGGGTCCACGTCATGTCGGACAAACCCTTCGCGCCCTCGGCCGCCGTCGGCCGTGAGCTCGCGGCCTGGGCAGAACACTCCGGCCGGCTGCTGTCGGTCTTCCACAATCGGCGCTGGGACGCCGACATCCGCACCCTCGCTGCCGTCGTCGGGGGCGGACGGCTGGGGGAGCTGTGGCGAGTGCACTCGCGCTTCGACCTCGACGACCCAGCGACTCTCGAGGCCGGACCGGGCGGTGGGCTGCTTCGGGACCTAGGCAGCCACCTCGTAGACCAGATGGTCTGGCTCTTGGGCGACGTTCGCAGCGTCAACGCCCACCTCGACTGGCTCGACCTGCCGACAGGGCGCACCGACGCGAGCTTCTGCATCGAGATGGAGCACACCTCCGGGGCGCGCTCACAGGTCGAGTCGACCAAGGTCAACCACATCGAGGCGCGCGAGCTGCGTGCCTACGGCAGTGCCGGAAGCTACCGGTCGCTCGGCACCGACGTCCAGGCGCAGGCGATCTTCGCGGGACTGCGGCCGGCGGACGACCTGGCGGGCTGGGGCTACGAGCTGCCCGACCGGTGGGGTGTCTTGGCCACCGCCGAGGGCGACGAGCCAATTCCCTCGGAACAAGGCCGCCACCACGACCTCTACACGGCCTTCGCCGCGGCCATCCGCGGCGAAGGACCACAGCCGGTCCCGGCAGCGGAGGGGGTTCGCACCCTTGCCGTGCTGGACGCGGCGCGGGCCAGCGCCGATCAGCGTTGCAGTGTCGAGGTCGATGCACGCGCGACCACCTCCGCGCTCCCTGCGCCGTCTCACTGACCTCGTCGAGTAATCACGGAAGGAGCTCCGATGACCGTGTCACGCACCCTCCGGGTCGGCGTCATCGGGTTCGGCTGGATGGGTCGGCTGCACGCCCGGTCCTGGGCTCGACTCTCGGCGCACTACCCCGGGCTGCCGTTGCGGCCCGCCCTGGTGGCGGTCGGCGACAGCAACCAGAGCGAGGAGCTTTCGCGGTCCGTCGAAGCGCACGGGTTCGCCGAGCTGCACGCCGACTGGCGCGACCTGCTCGCCCGTGACGACCTCGACGTGGTGTCGGTCTGCGGACCGAACCACCTGCATCGGGACATGGCCGTCGCCGTCGTCGAGTCCGGACGGCACCTCTGGATCGAGAAGCCCGCCGGCCGCAACGCCGAGGAGACCGCCGAGATCGCGACGGCAGTGGAGAAGGCCGGTGTGCAGTCCGCGGCCGGCTTCAACTACCGCAACGCCCCGGCGATCGAGTACGCCCGGCAGTTGGTGCGCGACGGGATCCTGGGCAGGCTGCAGACCGTCGAGGTCCGCTTCCTGGCCGACTACGCCGCCCACCCGGAAGGTGCGCTGTCGTGGCGGTTCCTCAACGAGCAGGCTGGCAGCGGGGTATCGGGAGACCTGGCAAGCCACGCCGTGGACCTCGCGTACTACGTCGCCGGCGACGTGGTCGCGCTCGTCGCCGACGACGGGCGCTTCATCACCGACCGGCCCTTGTCAGCAGGTAGCGGCTCACACTTCGCCCGTGGCGTCCAGGGCACTCTCGGTGCCGTCGAGAACGAGGACTACGTGGGCGCGCTGCTGCGCTTCGCAGGCGGGGCTCGAGGCACCCTGGTGGCCGGTCGGACAGCGGTCGGCGAGCAGTGCGGCTACGGGATCGCGGTCCACGGTGACCGTGGCGCGTTCGCCTGGGACTTCCGCCGGATGGGCGAGCTGCGGGTGTCGATCGGAGCGGACTACCAGGACGCGTCGTACGAGACCGTGCTGGCGAACCGCACCCACGGGGAGTACAGCGCCTTCCAGCCCGGCGGTGGCATCGCGATGGGCTACGACGACCTCAAGGTCATCGAGGCCTACCGGTTGGCCCAGTCGATCGCTGCCTCTGCACCGGTCGGCGCCACCGTCAAGGATGCACTGCGCGCCGCCGAGCTGGTCGACGCGATGCAGCTCTCGATCTCCCAGCACGGCTGGGTGGCGACATGACGACCCGGACGCACGGGCGGCCGCGCGAGCCAGCCGCCGTCCACGACGAGGTGGGTGGGCGTTCACGGACGCGCAGCGTCGCCGTCCTTCGCGGGTCTCAGCATTCAAGGTGACAAGGCATCGAGCCGAGTCAGACGCTGAAGACGTCTCGAAAACGGCGGACGGCTTCCTCCGGGTCACCGCTCGCGAATGCCTCCAGGCCGACCGTGCCGGTGTATCCCATCTCCTTGAGGGCCGTGGCGACCGCCGGGTACGCAATCTCGCCGGTGCCAGGCTCGCAGCGGCCGGGGACGTCGGCCACCTGGATCTCGCCTATCCACGGCAACGCGCGTCGACACAGCCCGATCAAGTTCCCCTCCCCGATCTGAGCGTGGTACAGGTCGAGCATGAGACGCAGGTGTGGGCTGTCCACGGCCTGCACCAGCCGAAGGCAGTCCTCAGCGCGCGCAAACGGCACCCCCGGGTGGTCGACGGCGGTGTTCAGGTTCTCCAGTACGAACGTGACGTCGTGCTGTTCGCCGAGCCGTGCGACCCGCTCCAACGTCCGGACGGCCGCGACCCACATCGGCCCGGTGACCGTGTCTGCCGGCACCACGGGCAGCCCCTGCGAGTCGAGCCCGGTGCCGTGCAGGTTCAGCCGAGGGATGCCGAGTCGTCTTGCCACGTTCACCGAGCGCGCTGCGCTGGCCAGGAGGTCCTCGGCGGCGTCCGGGTCGACGAGTCCTCCGGTGACGTAGCCGGTCATCGAGGAGTAGACCGCCCCTTCGTCGCAGAGCTTCTCCAGGGTGTGGAGGTCGTGGCAGGTCCAGTCCCAGATCTCCACCTGGACGTCGAGCGCAGTGAGGCGCCGCACCCGCTCCGCGACCGGCAGGTCGACGAAGACCATCTCCGAAGAGACGGCCAGGGTGAACGGACCGACCCGGCCCCGCTCGGGCGTCACGGTCGTAGCCACCTCAGGCATGGGCCACCTCCGACGCGCCGAGGCGCACCGGGGCGCCCTGCTCCACCGAGGCAACCGCGGTCAGGGCGACCTCGAGCGCCGCGCGCGCGTCAGCGCCGGTGACCGGGCTCGGCTCACCCGCGCGGACGACCCGGCAGAACGCCTGCAGCTCGGCTCGGTATGAGTCCCGCATGAGCTCGGTGTCTTGACGGGAGGTGGGCTTGACCATGCCGGCAGCTGTCCAGTGCGTGGTGGCCAGGTGCGCGGGGGTCCCTGCCGTGACCATGCCCGCTGAGCCGAAGAACTCGCCGCGGACGTCGTAGCCGTACGCCGCGGCAAAACTCGCCTCAGCGGTGGCGATGGCTCCGTTGTCGAACCGGATGGTTACCACGGCGGTGTCCAAGAGGCCGGCTTCCTTGAAGTCGGGAGCAACAAGCGCGTCGGCGTAGGCGTGCACCTCGACCGGACGGCTGCCGGCGTTGAACCAGAGCAGCATGTCGAAGTCGTGGATCAGCGTCTGGGTGAAGATCGTCCAGGGCGGAACCGCTCCCGGGTTGGCCAGGCCGGGGTCCCGGGTGACCGAGCGCAACAGCTGCGGGGTGCCGATACCCCCCGCAGCGACGACCTCGTGGGCGGCCGCAAAGTCCGGGGAGAAGCGGCGGTTGAAGCCCACCTGCAGTGGGACGGCAGCCTGCTCGCAGGCCGCGACGGCGGCATCGGCCTCCGCCAGGCTCATGGCCATCGGCTTTTCGCACCACACCGCCTTGCCGGCCGCTGCGGCGCGTTGCACCAGGTCGGCATGGACGGTGGAGGTAGAGGTGATCGCGACAGCTTCGACGCGTCCGTCGGCAAGAGCTGAGTCGATGTCCGTGGTGGAGTCGGCGCCGAGCGGCCCGGCGAGACGTTCGGCCGAGTCACCGAACGGATCTGCGACGAGGACCAGCTCGGCATCCGGCACGTGCCGGGCGAGGGCGGCGGCGTGATGGGTGCCGATGCGACCGGCGCCGATGAGCGCGAACCGGACCGGGCGCTTTCCCTGGGTGGTCATGCCTTCTCCTGACTAGAGCGCGCTAGTTGCGTGCGCCCAAGTCTGCGCGCCGGTCCCGTCGCGCGTCAAGACCTTCTGCTGGAGCGCTCTAGTAACCTCTGCCCATGAACCCTGATCGTCCGACCATGGAGGATGTGGCGGCACGTGCAGGCGTTTCGCGCGCGCTCGTCTCGATCGTGTTCCGTCAGGTGCCCGGGGCGTCGGAGAGCACGCGCCGACACGTCCTGAACGCGGCTGAGGAGCTGGGCTACCAACCCGACCGTCGGGCAAGCAGGCTCGGGCGGACCAGGACCCGGATGCTCGGGGTGGTCTTCGGGCTCGGACACGACTTCCACGCCGAGGTCGTGGACAGCATCTACGCCGCTGCTGGTGACCACGGGTACGAGGTCGTGCTCAGCGGGGTCAGTGCGAGGAGGACTGAGCTGGACGCCGTGCGCGCAGTCCTGGCCGAGCGATGTGAGGCAGTGGTGTTGATCGGCTCGCAGCTCGCCCCGCGAGACATCGCTGAGCTCGCCGGGCGACTGCCCACGGTCTCCCTGCTCCGCCAGCTGCGGGTGCCTGCCGTCGACGTCGTCAGGACCGACGAGGTCGCCGGGCTGGAGGAGCTGGTCGACCATCTCCACGGCCTCGGCCACGAGCGCATCCTGCACCTGGACGGAGGGAAGGCGCCGGGGGCGGCACCGCGACGACGGGGCTACCTGGCCGCCATGGACAGGTGGGGCCTGGAGCCAGCGTTGCTACTCGGCGGGATCACCGAGGAGTCCGGAGCCAGGGCCGCCGAACAGATCCTTGGGCGCACCGGGTCGCCTAGGCAAACGGCCGTCGCCGCCTTCAACGACCGGTGTGCGCTCGGGCTCATGCACGCGCTCATGCGGCGTGGCCTCCACGTGCCCGAAGAGGTGTCCGTGGCCGGCTTCGACGACATCGCTGCCGCCGGCTACACGCACGTCGGCCTGACGACCGTTCGGCAGGACACCGATCGTCTCGGGCAACTGGCGGTGGACCGCCTACGTCACCGGCTCGAAGATGGCAGAGCGTCGTCCCCGACAGGAGTGGTCCCCGCGACGCTCATGGTCCGAAGAACGACCGCTCCTCCGAGTGCATGAGGGTGCGGGGGTCTACCGTCCGCCCTCGACTGAGCCCGCGGGCATGGAGCACCCGGTGTCGCGCAGGATGCGGCGTGGGTCGACCGAACTGGTGTGAATGGCTCCGGTCGAGCCTGGGATCCGGGGACTGGCTCGGCCTTGTACGCCGGTGGGTGGCACTCTGCCCGGGCGGTTCCGGCGCTCGGCCTGACACGCTGAAGGCCCCGGACTGCGTGAGCCGGAGACCTTCAGCATCGACGGCTCGAGCCCTCCAGGTTGAACGTGCCGTCAAGACAGAAATGTAGGTCTCCCCGGGTCGATGGCGGATCCGCCTAAACGGGCGAAAAAGTGATGAAACCGTCAACCAGCCCGCACCCTGACCGTGGCCCCCCGCTCACACACCGCTCTGCCCCAGCACAGCACGACGCTTCGCCTGGTCGTCTCGGGACGATGCAGCGCCGAACCGCTGGTCCCGCGGGCCAAGGCTAGAGGGGTCGGCTCTCCGGATCTGCGCGCGTCACGATCCACGCCACCTGCATATGGCATCCCACGTCGGTGCTGACGCTCAGGACATGTCCTGGCTCACCGGTTTGACGGTTGCTCTCCAGGGCGTCCGGGTAGCCGGCGTCACGAAGCCGCTTCACGGCGGCCTGGAGCCGGCTAGGACTACTCATGACGAAGTCCACGGATGGGACACTAGGACGCAGGATCGCCTCGGCACTACCTCTCTTGGGGCGGTTCCGTACGGGTCGTGCATGGCGAATCCGCCCTCCTGCGCCTGGGCATCAAATGACCAGGAAGAGCGCCGCCTTGACCTCCATGTGCGGGGGAGAGACATGACCGAGCACCTTGGTGCTGTGGCGGTCCGCCTTCACGATTCCGTCAGAGTCGACGTGGCCCAGGACCTTGGTGCTGTATGGGCCAGGCTTGATCGTTCCGTCGTTGTCGATGTACGCCAAGACCCGACCGTGACGATCTGACTTGACGGTTCGGTGGTCACGGTCAACGAACGCAACCACTGGTCCGTTCGGACCGCTCGTGATGGATCCGTCCGAACCGAAGACCCAGTCGTCGTCCACAGCATGCCTCTCCGTGATGGGCTTTCACCGTAACTCGGTGCTCGGCAACGAGCAGTCGATGATCGAGCGCGCGATCGCGTGATGAGAGAGTTCTGTTCGCCTTGGTCTCCCGGGCTTACGATTTGCCGCATGGGCCACATCGACGGCCCAGTCGCTGGGCTGGTTGCGATCGCGCTGGTCACCTTGGGCCTGGGCGCGATCGTCGGCGGTGTGCTCTACCAAGCCGAGATCGCGCGCGCGCTCCGGCGCCTCGCCAGCAAGGTCTCCCCGCCGACGCCAACCCCGGAGGGGCCGGCCATCGAGCGTATTGGATGCGACGCGCGTCGGCTTCGCACAGAGCTGCGAACCGTGGCCGCGGACCTACCGATGGCGCGACGGATCGGTCTGCAGCTGGCGTATGACGATGTCCTGGTCGACGCTTGCGCGGCACTCGGTGTCGCGAACACCCTGACCGCCCTTCCCCTGGGACTCGAACGTGATGCCGAACGGTTGTACGTCGAGAACATGCTCAACGCGGCCGGCCTGCATCTCTAGCCAGGTACGAACTCATCGCACGGCGGCGCGTCCGGGCCGGTGACGGGCTCAGGGTGCGCCCGCCACCCGTGCGGTGCCGCCGGTGATCTGGTCCGTCAGCACGAGACCGTGCTGCATCGGTCGCCCGGTGTGTTGGACGGGGAACAGAAGGTGCCTCGGCGGCGACGCAGGATCGACTGATCGAACTGATCCGAGTCGATCCACCGACTCCGATCGCACACACGGACCCGCTACACAGAGAGGCCGTTCCGGAAGGCCGGACGACCCTTCCGCTCGTGCAGCGTCGCAAATGAGCACACATGACTCGCTCGGGAGCCTGCCATCTCACATATCCATCCCCCTTGAAAGGAACCACCACCATGGCACCCAGACCCAGAACCCTCACCGTCGCGAT
>Ga0207708_10000108_pt1 | contig 63624 bp, 48 predicted proteins | sample KBSK5101metaG_FD_184340 | JGI IMG/M metagenome (GOLD analysis project Ga0207708, IMG submission 184340) | Corn, switchgrass and miscanthus rhizosphere microbial communities from Kellogg Biological Station, Michigan, USA - KBS K5-10-1 metaG... | ecosystem: Host-associated > Plants > Roots >... | reverse complement strand
TGCATGGTGGGCTTCAAAGTCGGCCAGAAAGTCGTTTACCCGAATCATGGAATCGGGACCATCGAGCAAATAGAACAGAAGCAAATAGGCGCTACGCTCCTACCCTTTTATACGCTTCGTCTTGCTGCTAATAACTCAGTGGTCTTAGTTCCCGTATCCAATGCTTCAGAAGTTGGCCTGAGAGCCCCAATCTCGTCGGGCGAGTGTGAATTGCTATTCAAAGCATTAGCAGATGATTTTTCTTCCCCCGCTAACGATTGGAAGGATCGCTTCAAAGACTTCTCAGAAAAAATGCGCAGCGGTGACATCTTCGAGGTTGCCGATGTGCTCAAGCATTTAACATATTTAAGCAATATCAAACCGCTCTCTTTTCGCGAACAACGGATGCTCGAGCGTTCCCGATATCTCGTAGTGTCCGAGTTGGCAGCAGTGTGTCGCCAGCCGGAGTGCAGCATCGAGCCTCGCGTCGACCAGGCACTCGCTCGTGCCCACGGCAAACATGACCGGCGTCCGATCCGCGCCCGCGCCGCCGGGGCGACAGTCGGACACTAAACCAACTGCGCAAAGAATTTAGGACTTACCAGTACCTTCCGTGCTGTCTGTGGAGATCTGTCGCCGCACCCTCTCCGTGCTATGATTTCCGTCCCACATGAGTTCCGCCACCGCAATTACCGTAAAACTGCTTGCGGTTGTGTTACTGGTCGCAGCCAATGGCTTTTTCGTCGCCGCCGAGTTTGCGTTCGTAGGGGTGCGCTCGTCGCGCATCGAAACGCTCGCAGCCTCGGGTAGTCGCGCCGCGAAGCGACTGATGGACCTGCTCCAGAACCTCAACGCGTACCTTTCTGCGTGCCAGCTCGGAATCACGCTTGCCTCGCTCGCACTTGGTTGGATTGGCGAGCCCGCAATTGCACGATTACTGGAAGGACCGTTGTCAGGCTTTTCAGACTCTGCCCGGCACATCATTGCTTTCGCTATCGGTTTCGTAATCATCACTTCATTGCACATCGTGGTTGGCGAACAGGCGCCGAAGTTGGTTGGACTCGCGGCGGCCGAAAAGGTTGCGTTGGCAGTTGCCCTTCCGATGCAGCTCTTCTATCGCATCTTCAGTTTGCCGATACGCGCGCTGGATTGGGCCAGTGCACGTGCTGTTGGCTTGGTAGGCATTGCAGCCACGGCTGAACACGCATCAACGTACACTGAAGAAGAGTTGCGCAAGCTGATCGATATCTCGCGCGAAAAGGGCCACCTGCGCGCGGAAGAGCGTCGTTTGATACATCGCGTCTTCGAGTTTTCCGACACGGTGGTGCGCGAGGCGATGGTGCCACGCACCGAGATGGCGGCGATTCCGAGCACGTGCAATCTCGAACAGATTACGAAAGCTTTCGATCAGCATCGCTACTCGCGTTTGCCCGTGTACCGGGAGTCGTTAGACGACGTGATTGGGTTCATCCACAGCAAGGACGTGATGCCTTACCTGCTGCATCCCGAAAGATTCAAGCTCGAAGACGTTTTACAACCGCCGCTTTATGTGGTGGACACTGCGCGACTCGAACACGTGCTGCGCCAGTTGCAAAAGGCCAAGATGCATTTTGGTTTCGTAGTCGACGAGCACGGCGGACTCGAAGGCATCATCACTCTGGAAGACCTGCTCGAAGAGATCGTCGGCGACATTTCAGACGAACACGACGAGGAAGTTAACGAACAGATCACGGAGATCGATAAACACACTTACGTATTGGATGGTGGCCTGGCTGTAAGAGATTTGAACCGGCGCCTGAAGTTGTCAGTGCCTGAATCCGAAGTCTACACGACGGTCGGCGGGTTTCTGATGACCGAAGCCGGTCACGTTTTACAACCCGGTGAAGTGGTCCAACATGACGGACTTGTTTTCGAGGTCGAGCGAGTTGAGAAGCGTCGCGTGATGCGCGTGAAACTCGCAATACAACAAACTGATGGAGAAGGGGAAATAGAGAATGAGCTGGATCGAGCACGTTCTGGGACGGGAGATACTGGACTCGCGCGGTAATCCGACTGTGGAAGCAGAAGTGGTTTTGGCCGATGGTGCAATAGGACGTGCCGCAGTTCCATCCGGCGCTTCAACCGGTGAGAACGAAGCAGTTGAACTGCGAGATGGAGACAAGAAGCGCTACGGCGGCAAGGGCGTTCTGAAGGCAGTTCAGAACGTCAACGAAATTATCGGTCCCGCGCTACAGGGTTTTGACGCGTTGGACCAGGCGGAAGTCGATCGCGCCCTTATCGATCTCGACGGCACTAAAAACAAATCGAAGCTGGGCGCGAATGCGTTGCTCGCAGTTTCCATGGCCACGGCTCGCGCGGCTGCGTTGCAACTGGAAATTCCACTCTATCGCTATCTCGGTGGTCCAAACGCGCGCACTCTGCCCGTGCCGATGATGAATATCGTCAACGGCGGCGCGCATGCCGACAACAACGTCGATTTTCAGGAGTTCATGGTTGTTCCCGCGGGCGCAGCGACTTTCAATGAAGCGTTGCGCGTCGGCGCGGAAGTTTTTCATCAACTCAAAGCGGTACTGAAAGGAAAAGGTTACGCGACGAGTGTCGGCGACGAAGGCGGGTTCGCGCCGAACCTGAGATCGAACGAGGAAGCAGTCGAAACGATTCTCGAGTCGATCGTGAAAGCAGGTTACGCGCCGGGCACTGATTGTTTGCTGGCGCTCGATCCGGCCGCGAGTGAGTTTTACGACGGCAAGCGATACGTATTCAAAAAGAGCGACAAACGAAAACTGACGAGCGACGAGATGGCTGCGTACTGGAAGAGCTGGTGTGATCAGTATCCGATTATCTCAATCGAAGACGGCATGGCCGAGAACGATTGGACGGGTTGGAAAACTTTGACTGACGAGATCGGCGATAGAGTTCAACTCGTCGGCGACGATCTGTTTGTTACCAACACCATCTTCCTGCAAAAAGGAATCGATCTCGGCGTCGCGAATTCGATTCTGATCAAAGTCAATCAGATCGGCACGCTGACGGAAACACTCGACTGCATCGAGCTTGCGCAGAGAAACAAGCGCACCACGATCATCTCGCATCGTTCCGGCGAAACTGAAGATCCGTTCATCGCGGATCTCGCGGTCGCTACCAATGCCGGCCAGATCAAAACCGGATCGCTTTCGCGGACGGATCGCACCGCAAAGTACAATCAACTGTTGCGCATCGAAGAAGATCTGCGCGGCGCCGCGCGTTATCCAGGCCGCAACGCTTTTCACCAGTCGCCACAAAAAGGCACACAAAGCACACAAAGCACAAAAGCCGCAGCTCAGCGGAAGGGCTAGGTTTTTCTTTTTGACCATTTTGTGCTTTTTTGTGGCTAAACATTATGGCTAAAAAGAAAGGGCCGGTGGCCCTGATAATCATTGACGGTTGGGGCTACTCGGTCGCGCGCGATGGTAACGCGATCGCACTCGCAGAAACACCTTTTTACGACGAACTCTCCGAAAAGTATCCCAGTACACTGCTCGAAGCGCATGGCTCGCGTGTCGGACTGCCTGCCGGCGTGATGGGAAACTCCGAAGTTGGACACTTAAACATCGGTTCCGGTCGCGTGATTCGCATGGACGTCTCGTTAGTGGACCACGAGATCGACACGGGCGAGTTTTTCAAAAACAAAGTGTTGACTAAGGCGATGGACGGCGCGCACGAGCGAGGCAAAGCGTTGCACTTGATGGGACTCATCTCTGACGGCCAGGTTCACTCATCGCTGACTCATCTTTACGCGTTGCTCAAGATGGCCAAAGATCACGAACTCGACCAGGTCTTTGTTCATTGTTTTCTCGACGGTAGAGACACGCCACCGTCGTCCGGCGCTCACTACGTCGCAACATTACAGAAAAAGATAGAAGAGCTGGGCTGTGGCGAGATCGCCACTGTGGTCGGTCGTTATTATGCGATGGATCGCGACAAGCGCTGGGAGCGAACACAGCGCGCGTATGAGTTGTTGACCAAAGCAATTGGCGAGCGCGCCACCGACCCGCTTGCGGGTATCAATGAGTCGTATCAACGCGGCGTTACGGATGAGTTTGTGGAGCCGATTGCGATCGTTCGTAAAGACGGCAGTCCGGTTGCGACGATTAAAAATGATGACGCGGTTATCTTCTTTAACTTTCGTCCGGATCGTGCACGCCAGTTGACTCGCGCTCTGATGGTTCCCGGCTTCAAAGAGTTTCCGATTGACGATCGGCCGAAGGTCGAGTTCGTTTGCTTCACGATGTACGACCAGACTTTCGATCTTCCGATCGCGTTTCCGCCACGGCAGCACAAAAACGTTCTCGCGGAAGTTTGGGGCGACCTCAAGGTAAACAATTACCGGCTTGCGGAGACTGAGAAGTACGCGCACGTCACTTACTTCTTCAATGGCGGCGTGGAAAAGGAGTATCGCTGCGAACGTCGGCTGCTTGTGCCGTCGCCGAAGATCGCGACGTACGATCTGCAACCGGAGATGTCGGCGTTCAAAGTTACAGATAAGGTTTTACGTGGCATCGATGAAGGCGAGACGGACGTGTTCGTCATCAACTTCGCGAACCCCGACATGGTGGGCCACACCGGCAAACTCGATAAGACGATCGAGGCTTGCCAGTACGTTGATACGTGTCTAGGTTGGATTACCAAACGAATACGTGAGGCACGCGGCATCACGCTAATCACCGCGGATCACGGTAACGCCGAGCAGATGATCGATCCGATAACCGGCAGTCCGCATACAGCACACACGATCAACCCCGTTCCATTTCATCTGGTTGATGAAGATTCGATCGGAGTCAAGCTGCGCAGTGGCGGCGCGCTCGAAGACGTCGGGCCAACGCTGCTCGGTTTGCTCGATCTCGAGAAGCCATCCGAGATGACGGGAAGAGATTTAAGAGAACTATAGCCGCGGTTTAAAAATGGCATTCGATCCGCGGAACATACTCGTCATCGACTTCGGGCAACTCGGGGACGTGGTGATGAGTTTGCCGGCGCTGCGGGCGATACGCGAACGTTTCCCATATGCGCAGATCGCAGTGGCGGTTGGAAAGCCCGGCAAAGAGTTGCTCAGTCTCTCCGGTTATGCGAACGAGATCCTCGAAGTCGATCGCGTGGCATTGCGCGATGGTCCAACGCTGATCTCGATCGGCCGCATTGTGAAACTGGTTTCAGAAGTCCGTAAGAAAAAGTTTGATTTTGTTATCGACCTGCACAGCTATTACGAGACCAACATACTCGGTTTTCTTTCGGGCGCACCACACCGGCTTTACTCACGCCGTTCCAATCGTTCGCTCGACTTCCTCGCGAACTTCACACCACGGCCGGTTAAGGAAGTAGAGACTACCCATCTCGTCGATCGCTACCTCGACGTGCTCAAGCCGCTCGGGATCGAGAACGTGTCGCGAGCGCCCGCGCTCAGGACCAGCCCGATAGAAGATTCGGCGGTTGAGGGATTACTGAAGAAAGAGAAAGCGCAGACTCGCGAACTGCTCGTAGGCGTGTTCCCGGGTGCAGGGAGCAGCACGCGTCTCTGGCCTCTCGAACGTTTTGTCGAGCTGGCGGACCATTTGATTCGGAACGACAAAGTGCGAGTGATCGTCTTCGCCGGTCCGGAGGAGAGAGAGATGGTGCCGCAGATGCGGAAAGTCTTTCCGGCCGGAACGATCTTTTTTGACCGTTTGACAATCCCGCAGCTCGTCTCGGCGCAGGCCCGTTTGACTGTCTTCATATCGAACGACACCGGACCGGCTCACATCGCGGCGGCAGTCGGGACGCCGGTGATCATGATCATGGACCGCCCCGACCCACACAGCTTCACGCCCTCGGGCCACTCAAATCGCCTAGTTTTTGGGCCTTCAATCGATCAAATTCCTGTAGCTCAGGTTTACAAGGCAGCCCACGAATTAATCGCCATTAGCCGCACAGACGGCCTCTTTCGGTCATAAGAAGGTTTCACGCAAAGGCGCAAAGCCGAGCCGCAAAGGCACAAAGAATTGCGTCTTTGCTTACTTTGCGCCTTTGCGTGAAACCTTCTTAGAAAACCTATAGACAAACATCGTTTAACCGCGTTAGTATGGCTAGGGCCGGTGGGTTCCTAAGAGGCTTGACCTGCCCGACCCTCACGACCCATCTATCCAAATTTGGCCTGCCTCAGCGAATTATGGAGAAAATAATGTTGATGCTGAAGAGATTATGCTTGATTACGCTTGGCCTGATGGTTCTAAGCACTGCCGCAATCGCCCAATCGAACCTGACCGCTAAAGCCGGAAATACCCCAACTGCTGGTCCCGCGGTTGAAAGCGACAGATCCAGGGACGGTTTGATCGGCCCCGTACGCCGCGTGCGCACCGAGGTCGCCAAACTTTTGACCGCCGATGGCCGCCCGGCTGAAGGTAAGCACGCAGTGGTCGAGATTGTTGCCTACGACATCAAGGGCAACAAGATCGAGAACCAGTACTTTCCAATTGCCGGCGCCACGCTCAGGGGCAAAGAAGTATACAAGTACGACGAAAAGGGAAATATCAGTGAGATGACCCTGCTCAATCCAGATGGCACGTTGTTGAGCAAGGAGATCTATAAATACGAGTTTGACTTCGCAGGCAATTGGAACAAGATGACGACGTCGGTGGCAATGGTCGATGCGCGTGGCATCACCTTCGAACCGACCGAAGTGACCTATCGCTCAATCATGTATTACCTCGACGAGAACATGGTGAGAATGGTCACGCCCGGTGCCGCAACTAGTGCGGCGACCACTCCACAGCCTGTCACTCCTCCCCCAACAGCCCCAGCAAACAAGCTCGAGCCAAAAGCGGCAAACTCAAAGAAAGACAACAAGAAGATTCCGAACGCGCCCGACCTGCCGTCAGCTTCAACCAGTGCGACGAAACTCGCATCTGGTCCGGCTGAAGTAAGAGTGCCCGCGGTGAATGCGAATGAAGCGATTCGCGTGATCCTCGATTCCGAACCGCCGCCGAGCCCTGGTCCAAAACCGATTCTCAAGCCCGTTTCAGGTGGAGTTCTCAACGGCACTGCCGTTTACCTGCCGCCGCCCTCCTATCCGGAAGCTGCTAAACGCATGCGAACTCAGGGTGTCGTATCGGTTGACGTGATCCTCGATGAGACCGGCAAAGTGGTCGCGGCAAATGCGTCGAGTGGTCCAGCTGTTTTGCGCGAGGCTGCGGTGCAAGCGGCACTCAAAGCAAAGTTTTCCCCCACTAAGCTTTCCGGCCAACCGGTCAAAGTTTCCGGCGTGATCAACTACAAGTTTGCGCTGGTTAACTAAACCTTTCTTCCATGGCGCGCCGGCAGTCTCGGCGCGCCATTCTCTCCCTCTTTACAATTAAACAGTTTCCTAGAAGGGACTTGTTCTCATGGCATTAACTGGACACCTCAGCGACCTTTCACTTTCAGAACTGATTGAGTTCTTCTGTAATCAACGCAAGAGCGGCCGTCTTAAAGTTTTGTATCCACAGGGCGCGGGCTATTTTTTCCTACAGGCGGGCTCAGTTGTTGATGCGCGCATCGGCGTGCTGCATGGAATCGACGCGGTCTACTATGCTCTCACTCTCCCCAACGCAGAGTTTGAATTCAGTGCAGACGTGGAAGCGAAGAGCCGCACCATCAATCAACCGTGGACACAGGTGGTACTCGAAGGGCTGCGACGGCTGGACGAGAATATTGCTCCCGGTGCTGCGTTTCCGGCTGAGTACGTTCCGGAACCTGATGAACTTGCGGGTAGGGACGTTAAAGTGCAAACGAGCGCTGAGGTTGAGAAATCTTTCGCACCGGCATTTCTGTCACTCGGAAAAGATTCCGGCGGAAGTCGCAAGCCGCTTTTTATCGGCGCGATTGCAGTGGCGGTTCTCGGGAGTGTAGCGGCGATAGGAGTGCCGGCTGGTTGGTACAGCAAGAAAGCTGCTCCTGCTCCGGAAACAGTTACGCAAGCGCCGGCCCCGCAAAATGCGCAAGCTGAGACTCCGGCACAACCGCAACCATCAGCCGCAGAAACATCAGCGGAACCCGCGACTGAGGATCCGGCCGCTTTAGCCGCCAAGCGGCAACGTGAGAAGGAACGAAAGGCTCGCGAAGCGAAACTCGCAGAGAACCCGGGCACCCCTGTTGAGGACGTAAAGCCTAATGCGAAGAAAGTTGTCGTGACGGTTACTTATGATGAATCAGGTCGTGTGACGCAGGCTTCGGGTGGCGATGCTAACGCGTTGCGCATCGCGCGACAGAAGCGCTTCCCTCCTGGAAAACCCGGTTCGGCGACGGTTTCGATCCCGATCAACTAAGCCACAAAAAGGCACATAAGGCTCATAAAAGAAATTACTCTTGTGTCTTATGTGCCTTTTTGTGGCTAACTTCTTCCTGATTTACTTTCTAAATCCTGCCATTCCGAGGACGACCAGCAGTCCGCGCTTCAGACCTTTGTCTCTGTCGCGCGGGTCGTACCATTCATCGAGGGTGTGAGAGCAACCGGAGGTTCCCCCCGCGCCGAGTGTGATGGCGGGAATACCGAGCGAGATTGGCAAGTTTGAGTCGGTCGAAGACTGATCCAGACGCGGCTCGACGCCGAGTATCCTCGTCGCTTCAAGCGCGAGCTCAACGAGCGGCGAATCGCTCGGTGTCTCACCCGTCGGTCGTTCTCCAATCAACTCCAGCTTGAGTTGCAACAACGGATTACCCGCCCGCCTGCTTCCGTTCTCTTCATCAGCGGCATCTCTCATCGCACGACGAAAGAACGCATCCAGTCGTTGTAACTCTGACTCAGCCGCAGATCGCAGATCGACTTCCATCGCGGCCCTGCTCGGAATCGAGTTAACCCCCGTGCCGCCCTCAACGCGACCGACATTAAACGTCGTGCGTGGATCTTTAGGAGCCGGATAGCCGGCAAGTCGAGAAATCGCGCGTCCGATCCCGTGCACCGGATTCGGCACGCCAAAGTCGCCCCACGAATGCCCGCCTGGTCCAGTGAACTCGACGCGATAACGACGCGAGCCGAGCGCGCGGTTCGTAATGCGCTCGAGCCCTGGCCCATCAAAACTCAGGAACGCATCAACCTGCGAAGCCCAGCGACCTTTCGTGAAAAGATGACGAACGCCGCGCAGGTTTCCTTCGCCTTCTTCGCCGACTGTACCGACGAACAGCAACGATCCTTCAAGCGGTATGCGCTCATTTTGAATTACCCGGGCGATGGCGATGAGTGCTGCAAGTCCGCAACCATCGTCCGCTATCCCTGGTGCAAACAATTTGTTCTCACGTTTGACGACGGTGAAATCATCGTCCTTTGAAAACACCGTATCGAGATGTGCGCTGACGACAAGCAGTGGTTTTAACGATGCGCCGGGAAGCAGACCGAGACAATTGCCTTCTTCGTCGATCTCGACTTCAGTTAGACCAAGATCGGAAAACTTTTGCCTGAGATATTCGGCGCGTTCCTGTTCGCCGAAAGGAGTTGCAGGAACCGAACAGATGCGAATCTGTTCTTCGGTGATTGCTTCAGCGTCAGTTTCGAAGAATCGAAGTGCGCGAGCAACCGTGAGGTGCGACATTAGTTGGGCCGCGGATTTACGTAGATCAATCCCGATTTGACTCACAACAACCCCATGATCTCACTCTCTTCGAGTACCCCGGTCGCTGACTTGGCGTGGTCGTAAATGCGATTGACGAGATTTTCATTGGGCTCAATTCCGCGCTTCTCGAGCCAGTAGATGACGTTTGACTTTCCACTCATTGGTCCAATCTCAATCACCTGCTCGAGACCAAACTCACCGGCCGGCACTCCCGAGTAAACGATGTCCGCCAAACGGTGATCACCCTTGCGATAACTCTTGATCACTGCTGCCGCATGAACTCCCGTCGCCGTGCGAAACGCATCACGCCCGAAAACCGGGTAATTCGCCGGCACGTCCCAGCAGCAAATACGCGCAGCTGTTTGGCAGTACTCACCTAAACGCGACAGATCATTATCGATCCAGCCCATCAGTTTCAGATTTACCAGCAACTGATCGAGCGGCGTGTTGCCGACGCGTTCCCCAATTCCAAGCGCTGAGCCATGAATCTGATCGGCGCCACCCTGGATCGCCGCGATCGAGTTGATGACGCCCAGGCCACGATCCTGATGACCATGCCAGTCGAGCCGGATGTTGCCGCCCTGTTCTTCAATAATGTTTTTGACAAACTTCACGACTGAACGCGCGCCATCGGGTGTTGAATGTCCAACCGTATCGCAGACGCAAACTGCTTTGGCGCCGCAGCGAATCGCAGTCGTGTACAGCGCGCGAATCGTTTCGGGCTTCGCGCGTGTGGTGTCTTCAGTCACGTACATCACCGGCAGTCCCTGGGCAGTGGCAAAAGAAACAGCTTCCTCCGTCATTTGCAGTAGCTTTTCGATTGTCCAACCTTCAGCAAAGAAGCGCACTGAGGAAGAACCGATAAACGTACACGCCTCGATGGGAATACCGGCGCGCTGCGAGATTTCAACAATCGGAATGATATCGTTCTGATGTGTGCGAGCGGCGCAATTTGGTCTGATCTTCAGTTTCTTATCAGCGATTTCACGGGCCAAACGTTCGACTCCAGCAGCGTGTGTGCCACCGGCGCCGGGCAGTCCGATGTCGGCAGTATCGATGTTCAGTGCTTCCATCAAGTGAAGCAGTTCGAGTTTTTGTTCAATTGGAGGTTCCTTGACGGAAGGCGACTGCAAACCATCACGCAGCGTCTCGTCGTCGATGCCGATATGGCGGTTGGGTGCGACGAGCGATGGTTCAATCGTATTCCAATCGTAAACTAATTCGTCGATCGTCACGCGAGTACCTCCAAAAAACTTCCTTTGCTCATGATGTAGTGTGAGGTTGGATTACAGCAACCGCGGAAATGAATGTCAAGATGAACCGTCTTGCCATTGCCCATGCGTCTGAGCTAGTTTTAGGCAGGCTTTCAACTTCGCGGCACACGTCTTTTCGATCCACAAGTTCAAGAGGAATTAGTAGATAGGTGACCATCTCCCCGGACCCATTTGATGCTCTGCTTGACTGGCTCGATCCCGATCGCGAAAAAGCAGCAGAGCGATACGAGATAATTCGTGCCGGCTTGATACGCATTTTTGTGTCCAAGGGGCTGAGCGATGCGGAACACTATACGGACGAGACGATCGATCGGGTGATAAAGCGACTGCCCGAGCTTAAGCAGACCTACGTTGGCGAGCCGGCCCGATACTTTCACGGCGTGGCCCGAAACGTTCTGCTGGAATATGGCCGGCGTAAGGAAGTATCGACTGACGCGGTACCGCAACGCCAGACACAGGAAAGCGCGCGTAGTGACCTTCATGAATGCCTGTCAAAGTGTTTAAGACTGTTGCCGCGCGACAAACAGGAGTTCATTCTCGATTATCATCTTTATCAGGGGAACGCGAAGATCCAGAATCACCGGCAGATGGCTGACGAGCTGTCGATTAGCGAAGGGGCGCTGCGAACGCGCGCCCATCATTTACGCGTAAGCCTCGAAAAATGCGTACTTCGCTGTATTGCTCAGGCACGGCAAAACGAAACGGCGGTCTAATGTCATAGTAGACAGGTACCGGTAAATACCACGAATTTGGTATCAGAGCGTACCGACGAACCAGCGGCAACAACCAGAGGAGCAATAAAATCATAGTTAACAGGGATAAAACTGAGGTACGGGAATATCTGCTTGGTCGACTAGCTGAAGCAGACGAGGACCAATTCGAATTACGTTTGCTATCGGATCCCACATTTGGTGAGGAATTTGACACGATAGTAGACGAAATTACTGACGACTATCTGAACAATCAATTATCGGACGACGAACGTGAACGCGTTGAAAAATATTTTCTAAGCACTAACGAACGTCAGAATAAATTGGAGTTTGCGTCTGAGTTGCTACGCCGCGCTGAATCCGAGCGGGGTAAGAAGGTAACTGAACCTCGTCCGAGCCTGTTTGAGCAGATTTCGGCGTTTTGGAGGGGACAATCATTTGCGCACGTCGCGATGACGGCAGCAGCGGTGATCGTCGTGGTCGGCATCTTTTATATTTTGACCAGGGATAACGCAAACTATCTGGCACTCAACCTGGAGATCAGCACTGCCGAGCGAGATCAGGGAGCCGAGGCTAAACACGTGAAGCTGCCGCCGAACACTGGACTCGAATTGACGCTGACGATTCCGGAAAATGCGAGAGGCGCCAAAGATTATGTGGCGCGGTTGGGAAATGGAAATGGTCTAGACATCGACAAACGAACCGATAAGACGGTAACGGTTAAAATACCGCCGGCGTTGTCAAAGCCCGGCACCTACGCGGTTCAACTCTCCAAAGTCAAACCTGACGGTACGCAAGAACGAATTCCCGGTAGTTATTACTTCTCAGTCGAATGATTTAAACCGCGGATCTTCGCGGCTTTAGATTTTTCGGCGGCGCCAGTAGCCCCACCCGATTCCAGCCAACAACGTAATCAGTAGACCAGCGCCAACCGCATTTTGGACTGCGCGTGATGCGGAGGTCGGTGGCGGCAGTCTAATCGATTCTTTGAATTCGCCCTGCAAGGTGAAGCCGGCCCAATAGTGCGGCGAAGACCAATGCGGATTTTGTCTCAACGTATTTTGTGCTTCACGTAATGCCGCCGCCGGACGCATGCCGTTTTTGAGCATGTTTGTGTAGAAGTACTTCATCAACTCCGCGGTCGCTTCGTCATCTACCTTCCACAAGCTCGCCACCACGCTCGAAGCGCCGGCGTGCATAAACCCGCGCGTCAGACCGATCAGTCCTTCACCACGAACATCTTCACCCAGACCAGTGCGGCACGCACTCAGAACTACGAGCGACACGGGGACGCGCAGGTTATAAACGTCCTGCATCGTGATGAAGCCATCCTCGTCCTGTCCCGCTTTGTTGACCATCGAAAGATAAAGCCCCAATTTTTTCGGATTTTTGGGATCGAGCAGTCCGTGCGTGGCGAAATGGAGGATTGCGTATGGTGAGAAGTCGGTTTTTTCCAACATTGCACGCGATGCGTTAAATCCTGTAGCAACGAAAGCTCCCTGGCCGGCGATGTTGCGCAGGTAGTCCAGTTCAAACCTGCTGTAAACAAGCGATTGGATTTTGTCAGGGTCGAATGAATCCGCAGCCACTTCGAGCCCGCGCTCAGTTGCCGCGGATGCAATGACTTCATCCGGCGCGGAGTTTTTGAACTGGGCGTAGTTTGAACGGAATACCGCATCGCCGAAAGCGGCTAGAACCTTCGTGTTTGCCGGGCGCTCCTGTTTCTCTTCACGTAGTTGACCAAGAATCGACGCTGAGGGTGCATTTACAATCTCGTAATTCGCGACTAATGGATTTCCGGAAGGCGCAGGCAACAACTGAAACGGAATGTAATTGAGGGCGCCATCAGCAACGACGATCACTCGCTTAATGTTCGACTGATCGGCCAGGGGCGTGAGAATCATTTTTGCCAGGTCGCCATCGGCTTTATTGAGACGTTGCTCTGTGTCGTCATCAGGCGCTTTGGCGAGGAGTTCATAGACAGCTCGCACCGCATCGGTAATCTCGTCAGCTTTTGGCAATTCGTAAACTCGTGCACCGCTGCGCGTGATCGCCCACACGTAGCTGGCGTTCTTCCCGAGGAAGTACTCCAGCAACATCGTTTCGTTGTCTTCGACGATGAGTTCCTGAACTTGCTGTACGGAGTAGTTAGCCGTCTCTTCTATCTGGTTGTAATGTGGGTTCTGCTTTTGCAGTTCCTGTGTGAGTTGTTGATGTTGCTGGCGCAAACCAGTCATAGATTTCTCTAACTCATCCAGTTGCTCTTTCTTGTAGTCTGTCGCCAGCAAAGAGATTGCTTGTTCCGCTTTGGCGTGGATCGCCTGGCGCAACGTTTTCTCCCGTTCTGCTAACCGCGGATCGATGCCTGTGACGATCGTTGTCTGTCTGTCACGCAACATCGCCGCGAGTGAACGGGCTCGCGCGAGTTCGCTGGCCTGGAAAGCTTGCGCCTCCAAACCTCGCGATGGTTGCCGTTTGTGCTTTTGCATCAGGCACTCGATGTAGGTCTCGTAGCGGTCGTGAACACTGGCGGAAAATGCCGTGGCTAACATACGGCTACGCAAGTCGCTTCGAATGTCTTCGGTGTTGTCGATCGACTCCTTGAGATAACTTTCTGCGGCATCGTAGTTCCCCTGGTTTAACTCCAGGCGTCCGAGTGCGAAGGCAACGACAGCTCTTTTAACCGAGTCAGTCGCCTCACGAAAACCTTTAAGCGCTGCCTGATAATTGGTGCGAGCGAGCCCGATCTTTCCCTGCCGTTGATAGACTTCTCCGATTAGTCCTTTCACCTGTGCGGCGTCACTGTAATTACGTTTGCTTTCAAAGAAGGCGGGGATCGGTAGTAAGTGTTGCAGCGCGAGATTGTACTGCTCTTCGGCGAGATACACCTGGCCGATATACTCGTGGCATTCAGCGACATCGAATTCACTTCCTGGATCACTTGACGATTCGAATTTCGCGAGTGCCTCTTGCAACTGAGCGAGTGCCTCAGAATATCGTTCGAGCTGGAGATAAGTGTAACCAACGAACATCGTCTGACGGTTGTAAGAACGCTCGTTGTGAGCCCGCTGGTAATATTCCTTTGCTCGCTGATATTGAATTAATCCATACTCCGGCAAGCCGCTTTCATCAAAAAAGTAACCCAATCCCGCGGCGATCCCCGCCATTTGAGCAGTGTTTTGCTGATCGTCTATGAGATTCTGCGCTTGCGTTAAGTAGGAAAAGCCGTTGAGCCACTCACCCTTTCGTCCTTCGAGATAACCCAACTGGATCAGCGCCCGGGCTTCTTTTACGGGATCCTGGCGCTGACGCCAGATTTGTCGCGCCAACTCATAGCTCTGAACCGCCTCGTTAAGCCTGTTTAGGGCGAAGTAGTAGCGACCGAGATCGACGTATGTGTCACCGATGCCTTCCTGATCGTTTATGACTTGAAAGAGCGCCAGTGCTTCCTGCGCTGTTTGGATAGCGAGGTCATGATTGATCGCATTTTGTTCAAAACTGAGGTCGAGTAGTTGCTGCGCTTTCTGTTTGGTGTCTGGATTTACGGCAGACGCCGACACCCCAGCGGACAAATGCCAACTGAGGATGAGGCAAAGGAGAAAAACTAAGATCGCTTTCATCAAACGCGGACTAAAACGCTGAAGGCGTTGGTTGCGGCCCAACGCCTTCGACGTAAAACTCTCAATGGTTCGTCAAGACTTACCGTTCTTTTCGGTCGTGCTCTGGTAGCTAACGTTTGGACTGCAACCGTTTTGGCCGTTCTTGCCGTTCTTACCATTGAGGCTCTTTTTGTCGATTAGCTCGAAAGCCTCGAATATCGGGAACGTCGTGACAGCTCGTTGCATCCGTTGTTCGCGAGTTCGTGTATCACGTGGGAAGTTTTTGATCGAAACAGCCTCGTAGTCGCCGCCAGTCTTGTCGTTCGGATCAGATTTGTCAGGGTGACCCAGAGCGCCCCGAAGATCCGGTGTTCCCTCGCCGTTGTAAATAAGGCTGGCAATGTCTTCGTCCAAAACCGATTCGATCGGCACTGGTGCATTAACAGGCAAATGCGGCAGAAAACGCCTGTTATCCGTCTCGATACCACTTACCACACGTTTGGTGGCTTCGAAGTATGCACGCAGGAACTTTAACCACGAGTATTCAATATCGTTGGGATCATCCGTCTTGAAATCGGTGGTGAACCGGTATCTCTCATACTGCGCCATGATGGGACTTTCCCTCGAAGGCTCCGCCCATGGAAAGTAGACTGAGAAACCACGCGAATACTGAAATGCCGGTCCCAGAGAGTCAGCGGCGATAATGAGCTGCTCCATCTCGGGATCGTTTTCTTTCTTCGGATTTTCTTTCACCAGCTTATCCATCACTCTGTTGCAGGCAACTTGAATGTCTTCAAGTTCCTGGCTCAGCCGGCCACCGTCGTCAAGAAGATCCTGGATCTTGTTGTTCAAGCAGAAGCAGAAGTCGTAAAGGTCGGTGTACATCTCGTTGAAAAAGCTTTGCGACTTCCAGTGCGACAGCAGGATAAAGTCACGCGTGAGATTTTGTTCCAAACCAGCCGTCAACGCTTTCGCCAGATCTTTGATCTCGTTATGTATATCCGGGATTTTTTCGAGATCGCAGAGAGTTAGTTGAAAGGAGTAACCGGCCAGCAGGTAGTCCGCACTATTGCGTATGCAGGAGCGATAGATCTCGAACATCAGATTCCGCATATTTATCGGAGTACTGCTGCTGGCTGAGGAGCCGTTTGTGCCGCTTTTGTCCGGCAGGGAGTTGAATATACGAACCAGAATCTGGCGATAAGGCCAGCTGCCGACAAAGGCCGGGCCCTGCGATGCGAGCATGTATTTCGCCGTGCCCTGTAGTTCGTAAGCGACCTCCATCGAGCTCACCGAACAACTGTGAAAACTAACGAGGTCGAAAACTGATCCTTCGAGTTCAATGCTGTGCTTGAACTCACTAAGGATGTCCCCGAGGTTGGTCAACGTCAGCGATTGCTCACTCGCGTGTTCGTCGAGCATAAAGATGTCGTTTCCGACCACAACGCCGTGGCCCAGCAGAAACAACATGTAATGTTTGGCCGGGTATTTATCGGCACAGAACCGCAAAAATTCTCGCAACGACGTTTGCGCGCCCGGTTCTTCCATTCGGTCGGTGCGAGGGTTGAAGGTGCTGTCCGTATTAGGAGCGACTGGCGGTTTATAGTCGATTCCAAAATTCGCTTTCAGCACCTTGTTGAGTACTTTTCGTACCGGCTCTCGATTTGACACTGTCGCTGGTACGCCATCCGGCTCCAATCTGGTCCGTTCGTCTCTCCAGAGCTTGTCTTCGATCAGGTTACGCACGGTCTCATCGGTGCCGGAAAACCCAATATTCGACTTTCCGTTGAATTTGAGTTTATTGACGACATTCACGTCAAAGACGTGAGTGGGAGTTCCTTCAGTGTAAGGATCGAACTGAGCCACGACGTTGGCATCAGGATGAAATCCGGCATCCTTGATGGCCTTCAGTTGGGAAATGGCACTGATCGCAAGCGGATTATCAGTGGCAAAATAAAACATCAATGTCCATTCTTTAGGTTCGCACATTTCAAATCTCCTCCTTCGGAGTCACGCGGGCTAACGTGAGACGCCAGGCCAGAAAGGGATGCTGGGCAGTAGAAATACCAGAGGTGCGACAAAGGCTATTCCTACGTCACATTTCTGTCAACCAAATCTCAGCGTTAATCCTTCGACTGCTTTCAATAGCTATGCAATAGGGAGAGAAAATGTGTCTGGAGAAATAAGTCTTATAGGGTAGTGCCCTATTTTCTTCTGCGTACCTCTGCGCTCTCTGCGTTTATTGGTTTTACATATGAATTCAACGCAGAGTTCGCAGAGGTACGCAGAGAACGCAGAGAACAGTTTCAATTTAGGGCACCACTTCTTATAGGAGCTATTTGCAGTGAACACTCTCCTGTGCTATAGGCTCTTGCTCTGTGGCAGTCAAGACAATCGCCCTGGGGTCTGATCGTGCGGCAAAAATCATGGCTGTGCGCGCCAGCGTCGCGCGAATCGCCACCATCGACCCGTCCTGGGCGAACGCCAACGTCGTCGCGCGCCGCGTCGAGACCAGTGTTCCCAGCATGCCGCTGACTGACTGGCAGTTGATGCAGGGAGCACGCGAACGTGCCCTGGCAGCCCGCGAATCACTACACAGCCGCAGGCTCGAGGCTGACATCTATGTCGGACTCGAAGGCGGCTTTCATTCAGTTTCCATCGAAGGTCAGTGGCATACGTTTTTAAGAGGCTGGGCTTTTGCCACTGACAATAGTGACCGCAGTGCTTTTGGCGCGGCGCCGTCGATTTCAGTTCCACCGGATATTGTTAAGACTGTCATCGAGGGCCGCCGAGAACTGGGCATCGTGATCGATGAAGTCACGGGCGGCCGCGACGTCAGAAGCAAGCAGGGTGCGTGGGGAGTTTTGTCACGCGATCTGGTAACGCGGTCCATGAGTTTTGAGTTGGCACTCATCGCCGCCTTTGCGCCTTTTTACAATCCCAAACTTTACAGTTAATCGGAATGGATGAACTAGTCGCCCAAGTTAACCACGATGAAGCACCGGCCCACTCGCGCCAGAACGCGGGTTGGGTCGAGGTAATCGCCGGCTCGATGTTTTCAGGCAAATCGGAGGAACTGATCCGTCGTTTGCGCCGGGCCAAGATCGCGCGACAAAAAGTGCAGGTCTTCAAGCCCGAGCTCGACTCGCGCTTTTCAGAGAGTCAGATTGTTTCCCATTCGGAGATGCGGCACGACTCGTCTAACAGTCGTTCAGCGGCGGAGATACTCGCGAAGGTTGACGACGATACAGAAGTTGTTGGCATCGATGAGGGACAGTTTTTCGACGGCGAGTTAGTTAACGTTGCCAACACGCTTGCGCGACGAGGCGTGCGCGTGATCATTGCGGGGTTGGACCAGGACTACACCGGTAAACCCTGGGAGCCGATGCCACAGCTACTCGCGATCGCCGAATACATCACCAAGACTCATGCGATCTGCATGAAGTGTGGCCAGCCTGCGAACTATTCTCAGCGCACGTTTGAATCAGAGGAGCGCGTCGCCGTGGGCGCTTCGGACAAGTATGAAGCGCGCTGCCGCATGTGCTTCGTCCCACACGCCGACGCCCCCACCGTGCATGATTGATCTTTATTGACCTATTTGGTTACTCGGAAAGGATAGTCGTTGAAATTCTCACGTACCTGTTGGTCCGTTAAACCATCAACGTGGATGTAATAGCTGCCCTGACGTAACAGCCTGGCGGCTACTTTAAATGGAATAAAATTTCGACTGCCGCGGCGAATGGGCTTTAGCCGGGGATGTTTCAAAATTGGTTTAAGGTCCGCGTCCTGTAGTGTTGCTTCATACTGACGGTAATCGCCGCCGTCAACATTCAGTTGAAGTTCTAATTCATCCTTCCCAGGCGGAATGCGGAGACTCGCTGCCGCATCACCACTGCCGCGAGTGCCAACGCCGGGATTAATAAAAAAAGAGAAGATGGAAGGAGTCCGGCCGCGTTGCTCTGCGAGTTGCCGCTGAAGGTCGGCGAGGAGCTTTTCCTGTTCGGCTTTCTCTTGCTGCGTTTGCGTGAGCGCAGTTTCGAGTCCGCTGCTTTTAGCGTTTTGATCGGCGATCTCTTTTTGTAGTTGTGAGAGTTGTTGTTCCGCCCTGGCCCAACGCTGAGCGTCGGCGCTATGCCTGGTCCACACCAAAACCAGAAGAACACTCGTGAGCAGCAGCAAGGCCAGTGGCGCCACCGCAACCAGCCGCATTGCCGGCGCCATCTGTGGAGTTGGTAAAAACAGTTGCCACCACGGAGTTTTCTTTTCTGCTCTAACTGCCTCGGCCGGTTGTGATGGAACTCTTGTTGTGAGAATTCTCCCTATCTCCACGCGTTCTGCCAGACGTGGTGAATTAAAGATCATTTCCCGCACTCGCCGGCGTTCCTCGGCGCTCAAATCGTCGCGAACATAGCGATCAATCAACTCGTCTTCCGCAATTTCGAGATTTTCAAAGACCTCGTCGTCCGAGAGAATCTGCTCCTCGAGCGTCATTGCCTCATTTTCAGACAGGCCGCCCAGCAGGTAACGACTGGCAAGCTCTTCTCGATTGGTTTGTTCTGCCAAGCAACAGCCCCCCTGAATGAAGTGCCTCCGGTGCGCTATTCGTTTCGCCCCGCAGCCGCCTCCAAACACTGAGTTATACAGTTTTCCAGTGCCATTCTGATTCGATGAGCGCGAATTCTCAACGCATTTTGCGGAATTCCCAGACGTTCGGCCAGTTTTAGCCGCCGATCAATCTTGTTGCGTCTCTCCTGCTGGTAGTATTCCACTATCAAAAAGCGTCTTTCACTACTCAGGCCCTCCAAACACTCGTCAAAGCATTGCATTCGAACATCTGGCTCAACCGGTTCCGGCGTTATTCGAAGCCGAGTTTCGGGAGCCTCGTCCAACGACACTGGCACATGCTTTTTGTGAGCTTCCTTGCAGACGATCTTGGCGACACCCACGATATAGGCGATCGGGTTATCGATCTTCTGTCCCTCATCGATGCGACGCGCCACGCGATTAAAAGTTTCATCAGCAAGTTCATCCGCAGGCCCAACTGCACTCCATTCGAAGACGCGAAACAGTCTTACTCTGGTACGTTCATATTGCCTGCCTGCTTCGTCCCGGTCTAATGAGAAACAACTCAAGAGCTTGTCGAAAGCCGTTTGGGTCATGACCCATTTGGGCTTGTTGTGAGTTCTTTTCGCGTCACTCTTGTCGCGGAGATCGTTCGGCTGGGGATCGTTAAAACTCAATGCAGCTCCAGGGGAAACAAGGTGGGAGAACCTTCGGCGCGGATTATAGTAGAGATAGACAGTTAATGCCCGTCAGAATTATCTCCACTCACCCTGGATAAAGAATCCGGCCCAGTAGACCGGAGCATTCCAACGCCTCGTGCTGCGCAGGTAAAGTTGCGCAGCTTGTAGTGCCGCTGCCGGTTTCTTACCGTTAACGAACATCTCTTTATAGAACTCTGTCATCAACCTTGCAGTCGCGGCATCGTCTACTTTCCAAAGACTCGCGACCAGTCGCGCTGCGCCCGCGTACATGAAACCGCGAGTAAGGGCGATAAGCCCTTCGCCCTTCACCTGTTTGCCGATACCGGTTTGACACGCGCTGAGAACCACCAATTCCGCAGGTAAATTGAGATTGTAGATATCGTGAAGGAAGAGGTAGCCATCCTGCGGCGCACCATTCTTGTCGACGAGTGAAAGCACGATTGCCGACAACTCTGGATGTTGCAAATCGAGAATCCCGTGCGTGGCGAAGTGAATGATCTGGTACTTAGACAACTCCGGGCTAAGCGCGGCTGCACGGGTCGCCTCAAAGCCGAGTTTCGATAAGACCTCACCTTTCGGCGCCACGTTCATGATCGCCACTGCTTCCTGATTCGAGTATGGAAGCTTCCTGAGCTGGTCCACTCCGACGTCACGCAAAGCACTTTTAATGTCACGGCGCTGTTTGGTGCTTTGAGCCAGCGTGTCTCTCTCGGGTTTCTTCTTTTTCGCCTCAGTAACCCGTTCATCGTCCGGTTGAAAAACCGGATTCGCAAGGACAGCAACAGCGTGCGCGGCAGGTTTTCGATTCGCGAGTTCGCGGCGTTGTAAAGTGAGTACGGAAGCGGACGGGAAATAAATGATCTCGTGATCAGTAATCAGCGGCATCTCTGCACCAGCAACGGGCAAAGATGCAAACGGAATCAACTGAAGGGCTCCGTCGGGTATGATTACGAGTCGTTTAGCGCTCAACACCGAAGCGACCGGCGCGATGATGAGTTTTGATAATTCAATGGAACTGTTCGAGTACTGCTGTTGCATGCGCGATTGCGCTTGCAGAGGAGTTTCGTTTTTGTCCTTACGGTCTCCAGTGACTGTCTCCCGCAGTTGCCACACCACTTTTTCGATTTGGTCGCGCGGCGCCAATTCAAAACTCTTTATTGAGTTTTGACTAACTAGCCACGCATAACTGCGCTTGTTTCCGAGTGCGTACTCAAGCAATAACGTGTCGCCATCGAGTTGCTGCTGGCTATCCTTGAGGGTGGCAGGTTGCGGTCTTTTTAGAGTCGCAAACTTCCGGTGCTGCAATCTCATTTGTGTCTCGAGCGAGTCGTAATTTTCTGAGATCGCCTCGATCTCTTTATCGAGCGTCGCTAATTGAGTGGGGTTTGGGTTACCGCTTAAAAACTTCGTACGCGCCTGGGCTTTGGCAGCGAGTTTTTTTCTTACCGCGGCGAGTTGCTCGATCAGAGTTGCCAGTCCGGGTTGAGACGTTTGGCTCGTCTCCAATTGGTCCACTCCGCTTTCAGTCAATGTTTCAAGCAGCACTCTCGCCCGCGCTTTTTCGGCGGTTGCGAATGCTCGCGCAACGTGTTCATTACCACCTGACTTGCTGAGTTGCATGTTCAGGTCGATATTCAGTTCGTAGTAGTTCTCCTGAGTTGCGAAATACGAAGCTCTTAGTTCCCGGCTCGAGAGTGTTGTACGTTGAGATTCGACGATATTGATCGCTTCGTCGCTGTAGTTGAGAGCATCTTTGAGATTTCCGCGGTCCTGCTCAACTTGTGCAAGCGTGTTGAGAGTCGCTGCTCGACCGCGAGGATCCTTGAGTGAGTCCCAGAGGACGAGTGCGCGTTTAAGATCGTCGCTGGCCTGCTGGTGCTGTTTTAAGAGGTTGTATGTTTCACCGCGCTTCTGAAGAGTTAGAGCCTGTCCTCGCTTGTCTTTTCGTGCGACTTGAATATCGAGGGCCTTATTATATGCCAGCATCGCATCCGGCAGTTTTTGCTGCGCGACAAAAACAATCGCAAGATTCGTCAGAACGTCCGCTAAGCGCCGCGGCCCGAGTTTTAGCTCCCTGGCCTGCTCGAGAGTGGCGACAGCGTTCGTTAGGTCTCCCTGAAGGTAAAAAAGCTGGCCCAGGTGGACCAGAATGCCGGCTTTGATGTCAACATTAAACTTTTCAGTCGGCATGATGGACAAAGCCTCGTCGTAAAGCTGTCGCGCTTTCACCGGATCGCCAAAAGAGGCATAGAGTTCACCTTTGTTGTCTAGAGTCGCGGCGCGCTTCGGATCTCCTTCATTGAACATCGCTAGAGCTTGATCGTAGTAATCACGTGCTTTCTCCCACTGGCCTAACTTATCACTCACAGCAGCAAGGCTATTCAGCAGGTTGGGAACTGTTCCTTGATCGTCGGGCGATAACTTACCCAGAGCCTGCCACTCCTTCCAGGCCCTCTCGAGATACTCCAATGCTTTATCCGGTTCACCGAGTTCATTCGAGATGGCGCCAAGGCTGTTCAAAACGTTAACGGCGCCGGCACGATCGTTTTCTTCGTAACGCAACCCCAAAGCTTTTTCTACGAGTTCTCGCGCCAGAGAGTAGTTGCCGGTAATACCGTAAGCGATGGCGAGATTATTGAGTGCGCTGGCCTGACCACGCTGATCTCCGTGGCTCAGAAACAGGTCATAGGCCTCTTGATTAAGATCAAAGGCGCGTTCGATCTGACCAATCTGCCTGTATTGAGATCCGAGATCGTTGAGCGCAACAGCCTTGATGCGCCAATCGTTCGGTGCGAGGCGCTGGTTGACAATCTTATGCACGGCCTCGAGTTCCCTGATTGCGTTGGGACGTTCCGGTTCCCCGATAGCGCTGTAGGTTTGCCTGAGGGCAAGGTGCGTGAGGGCCTGCCAGTGTTCATTATTCGCCGCGGTCCAAAGACTGAGCGCCTGCTTGTAATTAGACAGAGCAGCATCAAAATTTTTGGCTGTGAAATTTTTCCGGCCCTCGGCAAATGCCTGTTGCGCGTCAAGCACCACCTGATCTTCAGCGCGCGGGCTTCTTCGTTCGTCAAGAACGACTTCAAAGTCGGATGGTTTAGCCCATTCTTCCGGCGAATAAATCTCGAGCCGGTAATCACCTGACAGCGACGCGATTGTTGAAATCAGGATCGGACCATGACCACCGGCCGCGTAGTCCATTTTGATGATCTCTTTACCCTGAGGATCGAACAGAGTAGCTAGCAGAATGCTTCCGTGCTGTTCTGTGCGCAGGCTTGCGAACTGTCCGGCGGTGAGAGTGACGAAGGAGGATTTAGTGTCTCCGCCTTTGATTTGCTGCTTAGCGACGTCGCCTTCTTTCTGAAGTTTCTGATTGGGGGCAGACGAAGTCTGAGTCAGGCTCAAGCTTGAGAAACTGACGATCGTCGCTAAGCAGATTTGAATAACCGCTAACATACCAAGCGATTATGGTTTGGTAATGACCCAGACGCCCTCGTCTTGTGGAGGCGGCGGTGCTGGCGCCCCCTCGGGTTCTTCTTTCTTCTTATCTCGGTCACCCGTTACCACAATGGCAGTGTCTTTGTATTGGCCGATAATTACCAGATTTTTTTGACTAATCGTATCTTCCTCGCTAGCTAATAACCCGCTTTGATCCCGAACGTTGTCCGATTCCTCTTGTTTTAAGGTGAGACGAAGACCGTCCGCGGTCGACTTTGCCTCGCCGGTCAACGTTTTACCGTCATGGTTGCTTCCTGTGTCTACCTTGCCGTTGGACTCGTTTATGCGAAGGAAAATAGTTCCATCCGAGACTGGTTTTGTTGAGCCTTTGGGGAATAACATCGATCTCCATAGGCCAGTTAATTTGTGTGGCATTTTTTCTCCTTAATTGTGTTTGATTACAACTCAATCAATTACTTGGCGCTCGATTCCGCCTGCGCGGTCGATAGCAAAGATTTCGATCGATTGCGAACCTTCTGATGATGGACGACAAACAAGCTGGCCATTCTCAGAGGAAACCTCACCCGAGCAGAAGAACTTAAACTGTCGCTCATTATTTTTTCCTGGCTCCCCGGCTGGCTTGAGGTAGCGAACACCATCTTTAACGACGCTCTCTGATGAAAAGAGCAAACGGGAATGACTATGGAACATATTGTCTCCTGGTTTCGATACAGTAAGGGCATCTAAAGCCCTCGCCAGAGGTTCACAGGATGTACGATCACTTCCGACATTCCTTAATAGAAACACCATGTTCGCTCGAGCAAAGAGAATGACAAAATTCGTCGGCACCGCGAATACAACGTCACCAAACGTAGCTTGTTGCTGTAGCTTGATGTCGAGTAGATGGAATCGCGACAGAAGCTTGAGCACTGTCGAGTGAGCGTCAGCTAAAGAATTTCGTTGATGACTCTCAATACGGATAGTCACTCGATTCGCGACGTTTCTGGATTGCCAAAAAGTCTGGAAAACAGGCGCCGTTTGCGTTTGATTAATCAGACGCAGATTGTTGAGTTGCCAATTCGAGAATTCATCTGGACGCAGAAAGAAGTTCAGAACAAACAAACTCTCGGGAAGCCGCCGAATACCTTTCCACGCTTGAAAGTCGTGACGAATTGCAGTGGCGTTGATGAGGGCGTGTGGAACTACCCCGTTCGGACCCGATTCTGACAATCCAATTAGACGGCGCACCTTGCCGCTGGGCTCGGGCGTGCACCGTTCTTCATCCTCTTCCTTAACCAGTCTGAACCGGTATTCGTGCTCGCCTACTCGACCGAAGCGGATGTTCTTCGGAATCATCAAAGGGTGCGGGGCGGTGGCTGGAGTGCTGTCAGAATCTACTCGCACGCAAGCGTCGAATAGTATGTTGTCTTCTCCGCAAGGATCTTTCCAAGCGACAGTATGATGTGAAAACCTGCTCCCATAGAGAACGCCTAATAAGCCGATACGCTCGTGACGATTCAATCCAAAATCGGCTCCCATTATCGACTCGAAGAGATCGCAGCCCACGATGTTGGAAAAAGTTGCTACAAACGCAGCGCAATCATCGCAATTCACTAGCGGGCCGTTATGGTTGTTGTGCCCTCGTAGCAGATTCAGAAAATCAGTGCAATCAAATCGAGCCGGTTCATCATGGACGTAACCAACCGCCCCGCTTTGATCCAGACAGTATTGCAGAATGCCTAGCGCCCCCAGACTGTTGACAGCCGTGGTTATCAGGTTGGCAGCTTCATCTTCTGTTTGCGCGTTGGCAGCCCACGTACAAGCATATTCCAGCACTTCCGTCCAGGGCGTTTGCACAGTTGGATTATGGGTGGGACCTGGTTTCCACGGATCAGTGGGTAACTTCAGGACGGTATAAATTCGGTGAGTAGTGGTCTCAAAGTCGGTCCAATCAGTCGAGTCGGTTCGGAATTGCCAGCGCCAAGTGACGTTGCTCACACTAATGCCGGCGTCAGCTATGCGAACGTCCTTCAGTTCAAATACCTCGAATCCCCCCGCATTACTCAACTCAACATCCCGCTCCACGACCGAGCCAAGCACATTAGTTGTCAAGGCTTCTGCGAATAGCAACCTCATTAACCGAAAGGAAAATCTGGCGAACAGATTGGGAGTCTTTGGTAGAAGGTTGGCATCAAGGGCGCGAATACGAACGGTTTTGGTTTCAGCCGGAAAATCCTCAAAAGTAAACTTCGCTAGAATTGTTGGAGTTTCCTTCAGTTCGTGCCGCGCATAAGCGGCGGGAGACTGTTCCGGCGTGACACTAACCAAGCGTCGCCACTCAGGAGTCGCTACCGGCTCTGTCTCATTTTTTCGAATATTGAAGGCATCGGCCGTTGCAGAGGTCGGATCGTGATTGAAGCTTAGCTCTTGTAGAAATACTTGCATGGAACACAATGACCAGCGGTCGGAAAGGCTGCTCTTTCGATAGTGCGGGAACGAATAAGACGTCCGGGGAAAACCTCTAGCCGGAGGCGCATGTATATTCCTACGTCACTCGTTAGTCAAGACTGAGACCGCTATTTTAGTTTCCTTTCCATACTCTGGTGACTGAGTGAACAAAAGTATTTCAAATGTGAGACAACAGCAGAGGTTCATTGATCCTCTAACGGCGCAAGAAGTCTTCATCGTTTACGTTCCTCTACCCGCAAGGTAGTCCGAGTCTCCCTGCAAGCCGTCTCCCCGGTGGTCCATCGCTAATCGAGCCAGGAGTACGACAATGAAGCTAAAGCACCTAATCACATTCGCGGTTTTTTGTTTGCTAATTGCTCTTCCGCTAGTACTGCAGGGGCAAAACTCCGCAACGAACTCCAACTACCGTCTCTCCGGTCCTTACACACACAAGAACCTGACAGTCTTTCTCATTCATGGAAAGGATCAGACTCACAAAACGTTTCTCACACTTCAGGAGGCGCTCGCACAAAAGAAGGTGAAGGTCTATGAAACCAGGAGCGTCAATGAACTCGCGATCCGGAATCTCTCGAATGAGGACATCTACGTTCAGGCGGGCGACATCGTGCGCGGGGGCGAGCAGGATCGCATGATTTCAGTCGATTTTATCGTGCCGCCGAAATCAGGTCGCATGCCGATCGCGGCGTTCTGCGTTGAGTCGGGTCGTTGGAACAGGCGGGGAAACGAAGCGGCTGCCGTATTCAGCACTTCGGAAAACTCAGTCGCGACGAAGGAGCTGAAACTCGCAGCCAAAAGCGCGAACTCCCAGCAAGCCGTTTGGCAAAACGTGACGGTCGCGCAAGAGAAGTTGAGCCGCAATGTTGGCGGAAATGTTAGCTCGCCGGTTTCCAGTTCGAGCCTGGAGTTGTCGATTGAAAACTCGAAAGTTAAGGAAACAAGCGCGGCCTACATTAATGAGCTTGACGGAATACTGAAGAACAAACCCGACGTGATCGGTTACGTTTTTGCGATCAATGGCAAGGTGAATAGCGCCGATGTTTACTCGTCGCGGGCGTTGTTTGTGAAACTCTGGCCCAAGCTTCTCAAAGCGAGTGCCGTGGAAGCGATTGCCGAATTGAATAACGACGCTGACAACGCTAAACCGGTGGCGTCTGAGACTGTCGAAAATTTTCTGGCCGAATCTGAAAAGCCGGCGGCTGCGGCAAAAGAGGTAACATCACGCGTAAGAATGGTGACCCGCGAAGACGACAAGAACGCTTTCTTCGAAACTCAGGACCGCGACCAGAAGGACGGCTGGGTCCATCGAAACTATATTCGGAAACAGTAGCCACCATAGGCACAAAAGACAGAAAAAACGGCGAGCGGCGCTCCAATTTTTGCCGCTCGCCTTCTATTTATGAGGCATGCATTTAGCATGGAGGGGTGAGGGACTTCGTTTTTGCGTGGGGTGTTTCTCTACAAACGAGCGTCGTCGGCCTCATCGCCGAGGCTCTATTATCCGACGCCTCACTTGTTATGACTCGCCATAGTCAAACATTTCAGAAAAATCTTTGGCGTGGAACGGAGTGAGCGCTTACTTCGAAGTGACACCTACTTTTTGGTTACTCGGAAGGAATAGTTGTCGACGAATGCATCCGGTCCCGACTCGGCCACGCCGCTGAGCTTGATTTGATAATCTCCCGGGCTGAGCACTTCCCCGGCAATCGTCCAGGGAACAACGCGCTGCTCACCGTTTGGTTCCGCTTTTAACTCATCGGCGGTTTGCACGAAATTTTTCTCGCGGAAAAGTCCGGCCCTGTAATTTCGAAAATTTGTATTGGTTACTTCCAGGTTGAGCCGGACATTGACGCCTTTGGGAGGAGCCTTTACACGTTGAGTGCCTGCATCTTCGGACCGCAACGAGGCGGGTGTCAGCGTGTATGGTATTGGATTGGGGGAGTTTTCCTGAACCGTGTCAGGTTTTCTATTTGCACGCCAGCAGACCAGCGTGAGTATGACGAGGATGACGACGACTGCCGATGAGACGGTGAGCGTCGCACCTCTGGCAAAACTGCCGGTGGCAAACGAAAAAAATTTGGTCGCGGGAGCGTCTATTTTGTCCTGGCGAACTACTGGTGCCGGAATATCGTCAGGAGAAACGAAGACCGGTTGGGAGTCCAGGTATCGCCGTAGCAAACGGCCAAAACGCAATTTCTTTTGACGTTCAGCCGTGATCAGAAAATGAGTCTCAAACTGTTGCCTCTCAGAAGGTGATAGATTGTTTGTTATGTACTCGTCGATTAACTCTTCTTCAACTACCACAAGCTCTTCGTAAATTCCCGGATCACACAGAATACTTTCTTCAAGAGCCGCTCGGCGCTCTGCTTCTAAACTGCCAAGCAGATAGTTTCTCATCTCTTGCTTATCAAGCTTCGGGGTCAAATTTGCAATCTCCAGGGGCGATACGGCCGCCTCTAATCTCTATGATTTAAAACTACCACTTATTTCATGCTTCTGAGCGTTCAGTACATTTCTCCACACACTCCTGCAACCCCAGACGAATGCGATAGGCCCGGATGCGCAACGCATTCGGAGCCACCCCTAACTCTTCCGCCAGTTGCTTTCGCTGGTCGACTTTTGAACGTCCCTCCGCTCCATAGTACTTCAGGAGTAAATACCGGTTCTCTTCGCTGAGACTTTCAATGCAGTGTTCGAGGCAGCGATATTCGAGTTCGACTTGATATGAGTCAGTAGTTGAAGGAGGAGGCGGTTGAGGTTGTTTTCTCCTCATATACTCCATGTATACCTTGTTGGCGACGCCGAAAAAGTACCGGGCCCGATCGCCCGTAAACCCCTTTTTAATCTCGCTCAAACGGCTGGTGACACGGTTGATGGTTTCGTCGGCGAGATCTTCGGCCTCGACGCAAGCGCGCCCCGTGAAGATTTTGATCAGGCGCCTGCGAATCTCCTCATACTTGACTCCGGCTTGTTCGCGATCTTGATCAAGCCAGTCAAGCAGGTCATCAAAAGCTTCCTGCGACAAAAACCAATCGTGCTTCATCACGCATTGCGCAGTGACAACTGGCCTGAAATTACTCCTTATGCTTCAACGGCCAGGTTATTGTGTAACTTTGATTTCCGCGGTTATAGATCATGGGGTGTTCGGTAATTCCATTTCGTCTTGAGAGAGACCGTTGTGATCCCTGAGGGTCTGGACGCTAAACACTGTTACACGTAGATGTCAGAAAAAACTGACATACCTCCCCCTGAACTACCCATGTAATCTGATCCATTGTTTGACTCGGGAACTCTGTCTGAGCAAGCCCCAGGAATACTCCGAAAGGATCGTAAGGATGTACTTAGAGCCTGATTAAACTTGCAGACAGTTAGCCTATCGTGGGCAGTATGTCAACTATAAAACCGTGGTGAAGGAAAACTGAGGCATTTTGCGGCACCATTCTGCGGTCCTCTGCAGCCCTCTGCGGTCTTCTGCGGTAGAACGCCCTTTACCGCAGAGAACGCAGAGATTCGCAAAGACCGCGGAGTTAATGCGTGATCTTTGTTGAGTAAAGAATTCCGTATAGCGCGTCTTTGTGACGTTCGAAGTCTTTGCCCTGCGTTGCCAGCATTATGTTAATGCCTTGCACCTGACCGAGGTACTTTCGATAGGACAGCCACTGCAGTCGCCGGGGGGCATCAGGATGTTCCGTGTTTGCTTCACGAAACTGAACGCCTTTCAGCCCGTCAATCTCAACCCACTTCACTTCATCGACTTCACCATTCTTCGCGCGATCTCTCGCCTGTTCGTAAGCTGCGTCATTGGCCGAGTCGGTTGGGAAACTCTCGGGCATTGGCGAGATGCTGACGATCAGTGACGCCGCGTCACCACCACCCGGCGAACGCCAGTGAAACGACTTCGACTCATTCTCCTGCTCGGTCCAACCCTTCGGCACGGTCCACGACATTCCCTGCCGTTCCCACTTCGCGGACTGTCCACCTGCAAGTGCAGCCATTTGCTCGGCAGTGGCCCTACCCGGCTCGGCTGAACTGGTCGAACTGCCGGAGCCAGTTGGTCCAGCATTGGTATTTCCTTTTTTGAATCTCTCTGAAAGGTTACACAGCGAGAGTGCGAAGCCGATAAGTAACACTGCCACAATGTGTTTCATATTGGCAGTCTTCTACTAAAAAGGCACAGGAAAGTCTACAAAAAACAGCCACAAAAAAGCACACAAGGCACAAAAGCAAGTTGGACCAGTTTAAGTTCTTAATAAATTTGTGCCTTTATGTGCCTTTTGGCGGCTAATCCTGTATTCTATCTGCCTTCCCTTCTTAACCCCCGTTAGCCCCTGTTAAGTGAACCTTTGCGGAGAATCTGAACATGAAACTGCTTGTCTTAACTATTTCCATAATTGTTATTGCATCGAGTGGCTGTTCTCGTGGTCCAGCGACTAACGCCAACATCAACACCAATATCAATACCAACGTCAACGCCAATCCAACGGGCGCGAACATCAACGCTACGAGCGCTCCGTCAACGTTCGCCGCACGCGAGCCTGACAGCTACAAAGCCACGATCGTCTTCACTGCCGAGACTGAAGGAGGAGACAAAACCATTGGCATTCCGACTTTTTCCGCGGACGTCGCAAAGAATGGAGCCGACCGTCGACTCTCTTTCAAGTTACCCGACGGATCGGATCTGGTTTATCTCGAACACGGCGGCGTGCAATATGGCATTGCTCCGGCGCGCAAGCAGTATGCTGAGCTAACGCCCGAAGCCACCGGCTTTCAAATTCAGAAGCTGATGACACCGGGCCAGCTCGTGGCCTACCTCGATCGACTGAAGGGCATCGAGTTCGTTGGCGAAGAACAACAAGCAGGAAGAACAGCGCTGAAGTATCGTTACGCGCGGACGTCGGAAACAAAAACGTCCGCGGGCGAAGTCAAAACTGAGTCGTTTATTTTCGTCGACAAAGACACCGGATTACCTTTGCGCGCGGAACTCTTCAGCGAGGCAAGCGGTAACGTGCAGGGAGTGAAAGGCGCGAAAGTCGTAGCCGAAATGCGCGACATTCAGACGAATCCCGAGGCGAGTCTTTTCGAGATCCCGGCCGGTTACAACAAAGTGCCGGAGGCGCAGGTGAGAGCGCAGGTGAACGCAGTCACAAACACGGTTGCAGCGGTCTTGCGGGCGCTCTTGACGAACATGAACTCCGCGCCGTCACCATCACCGTCGCCGACTCTGTCACCAGCGACGAGTCCAAGTCCGAGTCCAAGATAGTAAGGTGAATTCATGAGATATGTTCTTATTCTCCTGTTAGGAATTGTGCTCGGCGGCGGCGCTGCGATCTTCTTTCTGGGCGCCCCGCCAGCAAAGGCGGTGCCGGGCCAGGCCGTGAAACCTCCCGATCAGGGAGGATCTCCGCCGGGCACAGTCGTTATCGCGCTCGAGCAGAGTTTCATAGATGCGGTGATGGCGGCGACGTTCTCAGGCCTGGGAACGCCGACGTTCCACCTGGGCCAGAATCACGACGGCGCCGAGCGCTTCGAGCAAGCACTCTTTCAAGGTGGCTGCACCAACGAGATCACGCTTTTGCCTGAAGGCAGTGGCGCAAAGACCGGCGTGCAATTTCGCAACGGCACCATCTACGCGCCGATGGCGTTCACCGGCAACTACAACCTGGGCGGCTGCATTCAATTCAAAGGCTGGGCACAGACGAGCATCAAGTTACAGTTTGATCAGGAAAAGCAGACTGTTTTCGGATACGTGAATGTTGAAGGTGTGAATCTCGAGGGCGTCAATCCGATTGCGAACAACTTTGTCACAGTGTTTGTGCAGGGCGCGATTAATCAAAAAGTGAATCCACTCGTGCTCGTGGGTGAACCGCAGTTATCGTTGATGATTCCGGTCAAGGCGAGTAATGGCGCGGTGAAAGCGCGCGCGAAGGACGTGCGCGCCGAGATCCTCGACGGTTCGTTGAAGCTTTATTTAACTTATGAGTTTAGTGGCGTGAAAGACCAGGGTACTTAGGCTGATTCGCGTTTATCCGTGTAATCCGCGGCTAAAAGTCTCTGTCGTTCGAAGTGGCCTGCAATCTCTTCCGCAGTCTTGCGTCCGACGAACGGAGTTAACTCGGAAACTCCAGCGCGCGCGATCCGTTGAATCGATCCAAAGTGACGTAACAGCCTTCCTTTTCGCTTATCACCTACACCGGGAATAGCCGTGAGTTCCGACGTGAAGTCGCGCAACTCACGGCGCTTGCGATGATAAGTCACTGCGAAGCGGTGTGTCTCATCGCGCACCATCTGCAACAAACGAAGTATCAATGAGTGGGAGTCGAGATAGATCGGCTCGTCTTCACGGCCCTTCATCAACAGGTAGGCGACGTCGTTGTGACGTTGCGGCGGCTTAACGATGCCCACCATCGGAATCGCTTCGAGCCCGAGCTCGCTCATCGCACTCGCAGCCGCGTTTAGTTGCGCTTTGCCACCGTCGATCATGATCAGATCAGGCAACGGTTTTCCTTCTTCAAGCAGACGACGATAACGACGCGTGACTACTTCGTGCATTGAAGCCACATCGTTCGCACCCTCGACACTTCTGATTCTGAACTTGCGGTACTCGGAACGGTTCATCTTGCCGTTGTCGCAAACAACCATGCCCGCGACGTTCTCGGCGCCCTGTATGTGCGAGATGTCAAACGACTCGATTCGCGCCGGGAAGTGCGGCAACTCCAATGTTTCCTGTAACTCTTCCAACACCCGCTTCATGTCAGGCTTCAGAATGCGGAAGCGCTGTTCAAACGCGAGCTTTGCATTCTTGTCAACCAGATCGATCATGTCGCGCTTCTCGCCACGTTGCGGATCGAAGATCTTCACACGCCGACCTTTTCGCTTCGTCAGTGCTTTCTCGAGCAGTTCGCGATCGTTGAAATCAACCGGCACGTAAATCTCGCGCGGCACGTAGTCAGAAGCGTAGTACTGCGACAGCACGTCACTCAAAAACTCAGCCGGATCAAACTCGTCTTCAGGCAAGTCTTCCCAGAAGAACTCACGGCGCCCGACGATGTTGCCTTCACGCATCGTGAAGAGTTGCAACGCGAGTCGTTGGGCTTCGCGGTAGTAGCCGAAGATGTCGATGTCGCTTTCGGAAGTGGTCGCCATCTTCTGTTGTTCCGAAAGACGGATCACAGTTTTGCGCAAGTCGCGATATTTCGCGGCGAGCTCGTAGCGCGTCGCATCGGAAGCTTCAAACATGCGGCCCTCGAGCTCGTCAGCCAGCTCCTTATTTCGTCCTTCGAGTAACAACCTGACGTCGCGCACCGCTTCCTGATACTGTTCCGGCGTACACAATCCCTTGACGCACGGACCAAGGCAGCGTTTGATGTGATACTCGAGACACGGCCGCGGCGCTTTGCCGTCGATCTCGATATCGCAGGTGCGTAATTGAAACGTGCGGTTGATCAGATCGATGGTCCGGCGCGCGAGACTTGCGGGCAGGAATGGTCCGAAATAGAGTGCGCCATCGCGTTGAATGCGGCGCGTAATGACGACCTTCGGAAACGGTTCGTTGATGGTGAGCTTCAGGTGCGGGTACGACTTGTCGTCCTGAAGTTTGATGTTGTAGCGCGGCTTGTGCTGTTTGACGAGCGACGCTTCGAGAATTAGAGCTTCGACCTCGTTGTCAGTGACGATGAATTCAAGGTCGGCAATCTGCCCGACGAGCGCATCGGTCTTGCGGTCAAACGGCCGGGCGCGAAAGTAGGAACGCACGCGGCTGCGCAGGTTCTTTGCCTTACCGACATAGATCACCTTTCCCGCCGCATCTTTGTGGAGATAGACGCCGGGCGAAGCTGGAATTTCCTTGAGTTTTTCCTCAATCGACACGATCTTTAGATGCTATTCTAGCTGAGACAAATGCTTTTTCCACTTAGGCTTCCCGTAAACAAACCGTTTGACGCTGTTGGCTTCGGACTCAATGCCGTGGATCATCTGATCGTCGTGCCTAAGTATCCGGCGTTCGACACGAAGATGCGTCTGCTTCAGCACAAGCAATCCGCAGGCGGGCAAACAGCTTCGGCGATGGTGGCGTTGCGGCGTCTCGGACTGAAGACAGCTTACGCGGGACGTTTCGGGTCCGATCCCGAAGGTCTCTTCGGATTTCAGACGTTGAAAGACGACGACGTCAACGTCGAGTTTGCCGAAGTTGTCGAAGGAGCACGAAATCAGATCGCGTTCATCACGATCGACGTGCGTAGCGGCGAACGAACAATCGTTTGGGATCGTGACGACCGCCTGGCTTATAAACGCGAAGAAGCGCCGGTTGAGTTTGGACCATTAGGACGGGTGTTGCATCTCGATGCTCACGATCCGCCCGCGTGTGTGCGCGTTGCGCAAGCGGCGCGCGAGACCGGAGCAATCATTTCGGCTGATATCGACAACGTCTACGATGGTCTGCCGCAGCTGCTTCCGTTGATCGACATAATGATCGGCTCAAAAGAATTTGCCGGACGCGTGACGGGAATTGCCGACGCACGCAAGGCGCTGGTTGAATTGAAGGCTCGCTACGGTTGCGCGATAACCGGCATGACCGTCGGCGCTGCGGGCGCAGTGGTTTATCACGACGGAAGTTTTATCGAATCACCCGGCTTCGCAGCGCCCGGTGGTTGCCGCGACACTACAGGCGCCGGCGACGCTTTTCATGGCGGCTTTCTCTACGGCTTTTTGACGGGTGAAGATCTCGAAACGAGTTTGAAATTGGGCAATGCGGTCGCGGCCATCAAGTGCAGCGCCCTCGGCGCACGCACTGCGTTGCCCACGAAGTCTGAACTTGATTCGTTCTTAGGCAACTAATCCGTTTATAATCCGCGTAATCCGTGTCCTAACATCCGAGGAAAACAATGAAACTCTTCTTGCTTTTGGCGAGTGTTCTACTCCTAACGCTGATATCTGCACCACGAACCACCCAATCAGCAGCGGACATCGTCTTTCAAAATGGCAACGTCTACACGGCGAACGATAAAGCACCGCGCGCGCAGGCGATTGCCGTCAAGGGCGACCGTATTGTGTTTGTCGGCTCAAACACAGCGGCGCAGAAGTTCGTCGGCGCGAATACGCGTGTCGTCGATCTGAAAGGCAACACGGTCCTGCCAGGTTTTACTGATTCACACCAGCACCTCTCCGGTGTCGGACAACGCGAGATGACGCTCAATCTCGAAGGCACTACCAGCCTCGACGATCTGCTCGCGAAGTTGAAAGAACGAGTGGATCAGACCAAGCCCGGCGAGTGGGTAACAGGACGCGGCTGGATCGAAACTCACTGGCAACCACCGGTGTTTCCGACGCGCTGGGATCTCGACAAAGTTTCGCCCAATAATCCCGTGATCCTCGGACGTGCTGACGGTCACGGCGCGGTGGCGAATAGTGCTGCTTTGAAACTCGCCGGCGTTGACAAGAGCACGCCCAATCCATTCGGCGGCGAGATCTCGAAGGACAAACAGAGTGGCGAGCCGAACGGCATGTTGCTCGATGCTGCGCAGGGTCTGGTGCGACGTCGCGTTCCGCCAACCTCGGCTGAAGACGCCGAGCGTGCAGTTGTCTTGGGAGTGAAGCGCGACATCGAACTCGGCTGGACGCAGATTCAGGATGCGGGCGGCAGTTACGCCGACGTTGACATCTTCAAAAAACTCTACGCGGCGGGCACGATCAAGCTTCGCATCTACAAAGCCGTTTATGGACCAGGACCAAACGCCACTCGCTTGCTAAACGAAGGTCCAACTATCGGCGCTTTTGGAAATCGTTTCAATGTCAGGACTATAAAAGTTGTTTCCGACGGTGCACTTGGTTCGCGTGGCGCGGCGTTGCTTGGTCCATATTCAGACGCGCCTGACACTTCAGGGTTTTTAACAGTCAAAGCGGAAGAGTTGCGACCGATGCTGGTCGAGGCATTGCGCAAGGGCATTCAAGTCGAGACACATGCGATCGGCGACCGCGCGAATCGCTTCATACTCGACGAGTATGAAGCGGCATTCAAAGCCGTGCCGCCGGGTCAGCGAAAAGTTGCTGAGCCGCGTTGGCGAGTCGAGCATGCGCAGATCGTAAATCCCGCGGACATTCCGCGCTTTGCGAAACTCGGAGTTATTCCGTCGATGCAGCCGTCGCACGCGATTGGCGATCTCTTCTTTGCGCCGAAGCGTCTCGGCATCGAGCGTCTCGCGGGTGCGTACGCGTGGGAGAGTTTTATCAAGTCAGGCGTGGTTGTGCCGGGCGGATCTGACGCTCCGGTTGAACGCGGCGAACCAATGATCGAGTTTTACGCCGCGGTGGCGCGCAAAGATCAGAAAGGGTTCTCGGGTGAAGGTTGGCATCCCGAGGAAGCCGTCACTCGCGAACAGGCGCTCAAGATGTTTACTATCTGGCCTGCTTATGCCGCTTTCGAAGAAAAGCTCCGCGGCACGATCGAGCCCGACAAACTCGCCGATCTCACAATCCTTTCCGCCGACATCATGACCATTCCGCCACTCGAGATTCTAAAGACGCGGTGCGTGATGACAGTGATTAACGGAGAAGTTGTTTATGAAGGAAGCTAACATTCGTAACTGCTGTCTGGCGGCTGCGCTGTTCTCCCTGCTACTAACCTCAGGTTCGCCTGCTCAACAGCAGACCCCACTCGCCGCTAAACCTGTTGGACCAACCGTAGAATTAAGTCTGATTGTTACTGACCCAGCGAAAAAGTCTGTCAACTCAGTTCGTAAGGAAGATATTCGTGTAATCGATAATAAAGTCGAGCAGACAGTACTGAGTGTGGAAGCAGACGAACGTTTAATAGACTGCGGTGTGGCTATTGATTCGTCTGGTTCACTCAGAAGATTGCTTCCGGCCGCACTGGAAGCGGCAAAGACTATTATTCTTAACAAGCGTCCCTCTGAGGAGTACTTCATCGAGGCTTTCGCTGACTCCGCCAACGTCTCAAACATGCAGGAGTTTACGAGCGATACTGACGTTTTGCTTGCAGCGCTGAAGTCGATCTATATCCAACCTGGAAAACCAACAGCGTTTTTGGATGGTGTGTACCTCGGCGCGGAGCATGTCGCAAAAAATAGCAAGACTCCGGCGGGACGGCGCAAGGTTCTCGTTCTTATTTCAGACGGTGAAGACCGAAGCAGTTACTACGAACTGGATGCCGTAATAAAGCAATTGCACACAATCGGCATTCAAGTTTTCGCGATAGGTCTCACTGAGGATCTTGACAAATATGGGAATTTACACGAACTAAAAGCAAGCCCGCGCGAAAAAGCGGAGAAGCTATTAAAGACGATCGCAGAAGAGACTGGCGGTCGAGTGTTTTTCCCAAAGACTGTGGGGGAGCTCAGAGAAGCAGTCAATCAGATCGTTCTGGACCTGCGAGGCCAATTTCGTATCAAGTACCAGTTAGACAAAGCAGTCACGAGGGAGAGTATTCGCAAAGTTGAAGTGAAGTTCATCGAAAACGGAGAAAAGCGTAAAGCAATCTCACCGCGGGCCTACTACGTAAACCCGAAAGACATTCAGAAATCACCATGAACCATATTGTAGCTTCGTCGACGCGAAGAAGATTTCTTGCCCAGGCCGGCCAGAGCCTCGGATTGGCCGCGCTTTCTGTTCCAACCATTGGCGCGCTGTTGAAGGATGTGGAAGCGGCGAGTCGAAACGTCGCGCACCTTGCGCCGGAACAGGCCGCGATGGATGAAGACTACTGGTCCGTCATCCAGAATGCGTTCACCGTCACGCGCGGCATCGTGAATCTCAACAATGGCGGCGTCTCACCGAGCCCGCGCATCGTCACCGAAGCGCTCGTTCGTTACCTCTGGCAGCAGGAAGATGCGACTGCCTACACGATGTGGCAACTACTCGAACCGCAATCGGAAACGATTCGCACCGGGCTCGCCGAAATGTTTGGCTGCAATCCTGAAGAGATAGCGATCACTCGCAACGCTTCCGAATCACTCGAGATTCTTTTGATGGGAATGGATTTCAAACCGGGCGACGAGATACTCACGACCACACAGGATTATCCGCGCATGTTGACAACCTTGCGACAACGTGAACGTCGCGAAGGTCTCGTGCTGAAGATGGTGAAGATTCCGATCCCACCGAAGAACCTTGGGGAGATCACGGCGGCGTTTGAAAAAGGGATCACAAGCCGGACGAAGCTGATCCTCGTATCGCATCAAGTGAACATCACGGGACAGATCACGCCCGTAAAACAGATTTGCGAACTGGCGCGCGCGAAGGGAATCGAGACGATTGTTGACGGCGCGCATTCTTATGCGCAGTTTGATTTTCAACAGAAAGATCTCGGTTGCGATTACTTCGGCACGAGCCTGCACAAGTGGCTTTATGCGCCGAAAGGAACCGGGTTGCTTTACGTCAGGCGTGACAAGATCGAGAAGCTCTGGCCGTTGATGGCGGCGGAGTCGAAGCAGGCTAACGATATTCGCAAGTTTGAAGAGATCGGAACGCACTCGGCCGCGCCGCGAATCGCGATCGGTGAGGCGCTGCTGTTTCACAATGGCATCGGCGGCAAGCGTAAAGAAGCGCGGCTCAGGTACCTGTCGCGTTATTGGATGAATCGTTTGAAAGACGTTCCGAAGATTACTTTCAACACTTCGTTCGATCCGAGTCAATCGTGTGCGATCGCAAACGTGAATGTTGCAGGGATCGAACCGGCGGCGATCGGAAGTTATCTCTTCAACAAGCATCGCGTCTTCACGACGCCCATCGTGCATGAAGAGTTCAAAGGCATCCGCATCACGCCGAACGTTTACACGACCCTCGGAGAGCTCGATCGGTTCTGTGGTTTGATGGAGTCGATCGCCCGAAAAGGCCTGCCTACTTCTTAGCCACAAAAAGGCACAAAAGGCACAAAAACAAGTAATCCAGAAAAATGTTTTTGAGCCTTTTTGTGGCGGAACTATGCCTGTCGTGCAGCCGTAAAGCAGATGGTGCTAGAATGCGAAGCGGTGGAGGTTTTTAATATGGAAGAAGGTCGTGACCCCGTTCGTGATTGCGCAGAGGCTGTTTGCGACGGATTGCGTCAAATCGGTGACTTTTCCTACGCAATTATGCCGAAGGATATGGCCCACGCGCTGGGTGACCTCAAGAAGGCCGTGCTCAGCCAGGTGCGCTGCCTCGTCGATTGGGAGACGAAATGGATCGACGAACGTGTTGCAGGCGGCGATCGGCTGAGAGAAGAGTGGCGCGAGAAGTGTCGCCAACGCACGGCGGCTGACGCCACTTCGGGCCCGGCAGTTTAGGAAACTTAAATGGAAGTCTTACTGGCAGACGAATACGGATTCTGTTTCGGCGTCGAGCGCGCCGTTGAGATGGTCGAAGAAGTAGTTGACGAAGGCGTGCGCCCGATCCGTTCACTTGGACCACTAATTCACAACGCGCAGGAGATGGAGCGACTCGGCGCTCGTGGCGTTTCGACGATCGACTCACCTGAAGAAGCCGGCGCTGACACGATCGCCGTGATTCGCGCGCATGGCGTCACACCGCAAGTGCAGCGCGAGCTGGAAGAACGCGCCGCTAAAGTGATCGATGCAACCTGCCCATTCGTCACGCGCGTACAGCATCTCGCCGAACGAGCCGCGCGTCAGGGCCGCGATGTCGTTGTCGCCGGCAATCCGGATCATCCGGAGATGATCGGCGTCGTTGGTTATGCGCCAAACAACACTTACGTCGTACGCGATGCGAGTGAAGTAGCTTCACTGCCACACTTGCGCGAACCCCTGGTGGTTTCGCAAACGACGATCAAGTTGCAAACGTTTCTGGAAGTCGCGGAAGCCGTGCGTGAGAAGACCGATACGGAGCCGCAGGTAGTCAACACGATCTGCTCGGCTACACGCGATCGACAGGACGCGGCGCGGGCACTCGCCGGACAAGTCGATGCTTTCTACGTCATCGGCGGACGTCACTCGTCAAACAGCGTGAAGTTGTTGGCAGTTTGTCAGGAACAGTGTGCGAAGAGTTTTCTGATCGAAACTCCGGCTGAGATAAATCCCGCTGACTTGAAAGGCGTGAAGAAGGTTGGCGTAACGGCCGGCGCTTCAACTCCCAACTGGCTCATCGATCAGGTAGTCGAACGACTTCACAACATATCGTCGACTTGATCGAGCGCGTTAACTATCTGGCGCGCTTCCTCCGAGCCGTACTCCACCACTTGCCTGCGCAACGCTGCGCGTGCAGTTTCAGAATCAACCGGATCGTTAAGCAAAGCAGCCAGGATTGAAATCGGGCAGCGTGCGAGTGCTTCGTTTGCAAGCTCGCGAACGACTGTGTCTTCGGAGCGCGCCAGTTCGCAAATCTCACTCGGCGGAAAGCGTGAAGTCAGTGCATCGGCGAGCAGGTCGATGCGTCGATAGTCTCTTTGCATCTCGGCGCGCTTGACGAGTTGTGTGAAGACTTCGGCCGACTCGGTTTTTTCCGACAAAACTGCGGCGCAAGTGTCGGCAATCGATTTGAGTTTTCCGCTATTTTCAGCGTCGAGTGCGTCGGTCTTTTCCGCGGCGCGGTCGTCGAGTGTGGCCAGAAACCGACTGAGTTCGAGATCCGCGCGCGCGTCGTAATGGAAATTACGCGGCATTGGCGTACCTGCTTGCAGGGCTCGCTCGACCAGTCCTCGCGTCGTGGGACGAAGCTCAGACCAAGCGGTTGCAATGCGGCTACCGAGATCGTCGATCCTCATAAATTCGGCGTACTATACGCCAAGTGAAGCGAAAAGACGAAATTCGCCGTTTTTAACTGGAAAGGTTGTGATCTTTGATTTCGGCGATCGTCGGGAAGGGGATCTTCACGATCTGGCCGTTGGCGCATTCCATCTTCACGCTGGGGGTGGTGAGCGCCTGGGTGGTTTTCATACTTTTAACTGTGCCGCGCACTCGGCGGCCATCAGTTGTAATAATCTCGACGTTGTCTTTACCGTAAAGCGGTTGCAACGCTGCGAGTGCCTTGGTTATTTCCACCGTCCGCGTCCTCCATGAGTAAATATGCCTGTTAGTGGACAGGAAGTCCATCGGACCCACTGCAATGCAACCGGAAAACATTATTTGGCGTATAGAACCTGTCCGTGTATTCTTCGACTAAACGTTAACAATAGGTGGGACTCTAATGTCGCAGGCTACAGAAATCACATGCTCAAACTGCCATTCGAGGATGCCGTCTGATCTACGGTTTTGTCGAAATTGCGGATTTCGACTTCCTCAAAGCATGGCCGGCTTTGGTGGCGGCGCATATGCCGGTAGTAACGAACTGCCGACCGCTGTTCTGCCGGCGGCGACGCCCAAAAAGAAACGTCGTTTCAGCGGTATGTCGTGGATCTTTGTGGGCTTGCTCATCTTTTTTGTGGCCGCTGCTGCGTTCACGGCGATCGTCGCTCCGAAACGAGCGGCGAATGTTGGTTTTGTACAGACGCCGGTGGTTAAGTCGTATCTCGGCGTTGATGAATTCAACAACACCGACGATGGTGTGATCTTCGAATCCGTAAGCGCGCCCGGCGGACCGGCCGACAAGGCAGGACTCATTGGCGGTGACGTGATTGTGAGTGTCGACGGTCAGCAGATACACGATGAAGATCAGGTAGACGAACTCATGACTCGAACGCCGATTGGAAAAACTGTCGACGTTGAGTACATGAGAGATGGTCAAAAGAAGACTGCCAAATTAACGACGATTTCGCTGGATGAATACCGGCGCTTGAGTCGCGAGTTTGAGCGTCGACCGGAAGGCAGAGCGCAGTTTGGTTACGAAGAGGGCGACGCGGAAACAGTGAAAGTGCCGGGAACGAATATTCACGGGGTGAAGTTGGGAACGATCTTGCGCAATCGTCCCGCCGATATCGCGGGAGTTAAGAATGGCGATATCGCGATTGAGTTTGATGGAGTTCCGATTCGCACTAACGGTGAGTTCCTGATGCGCGTGCGCCGCGCACTGCCTTACACTACGGTGAAGCTCGTGGTGATGCGACCTAAAGGCGATCCTGAAGCTGAAGGTGAACCTAAGGAATATGAAAAAATCGAGATTCCGGTGCGTTTAGGAAAACAGTAACCACAGATAACACAGATAAAAAATCCGATTTTAAATCTGTGTTATCCGCGGCTTATTTCTCTCCGAGAACGTAATCTCTCATCCGTGCTTCCATCTCGAGCTTTACGTCGTCGCGCTGTTCTTCAGTCTCATCGGCCTCGAACGTCTCGAAGAGCGCATAAGGCGTTTGTCCCAGCAGTCGTAATTCCCACGCTTCGCGACTGTTGTGTGATGGGCGCGAGAACCACAACGCATCAAAGCCCGCTTCCTTAACCGGTACTTTGTCGATTAGTTGTGATTCTTGTTTGCCGAGCACTGCGAGTGTCGCTGGTCGTAGTAGCGCATTCCGCAACTCCCAACCATGCTTGCGGTAGGTCGCGACCAGTTCCATAAACAGATCAACACTCTTCATGACAAAACGCTTATGGTTGTTGAGCCTAGCACATTCCGCAACGGTTGACCGCCAGAATCAGCCGCCACTATCATCGTCTGCGCTTTCATCCAATGTATCTGCTAAGTCTGATTTTGATTCTTGTTGCAAGCGGGGTGATACAACTACCGGGAAACATGTCAACACACTCAATGATTTCTCCAAACTCGATTCGCGAATCGAAGGACTTCACCGAACCAACTCCTTTTTACGAAGCACTCGCGAAGGCCCTCAAAAAGCGGAAGATAAAAATCGACAACATTTGCCCGCCGTCGAATCCGGTGTCGCGGCGCATCCTCGAGGAGTATGGCGCGATATTTCTCGCCGATAAGAAAGTTATGCCGCCGCCCGTCTGCGTCTTCACCAACGAAGAACAGGTCACACGATTCCAGGACGCGGCCGGTTTTGACGCGGAAGTTATTGGCTTTGACGAAATCGAGCTCCAACCCGAAGCACTCAAGAAACTGAACAAGGCTCGCGCGGAAGCCCAGAAGGAAGGCCTGGATATCACGCCACGCGACGGCGCGGAAGCTGCGCGTCGCAACTACGAAGATAGTGTCCGGTTGTGGAATTCTCGTTTCGAGCCGGCGCTCGACTACTGGCTCGGGCAGGGACGTTTGACCGCCGAACAAGTCGCTCGTTTGCGGAGTCTGCCACTCTCACAACAGATCGCTGAGGTTCTGGAGCTGGAAAAAACAGGCATTTACTTCAGCAAAGATCTCTCCAAGTCGATTCTTTACTCGATCGCCGCGCCCGGCGCGTCGCAACACATCGCGATGCTCGCGTTCGACGTTAATGAGTTTGACAATCCGCGCGTACGCGAGATCCTGGCGAAGCATGGTTGGTTTCAAACCGTGCTCAGCGACTTGCCTCATTTCACGTTTCTCGGTTTGAAAGAGAAAGACCTGCCGAAGCACGGACTCCGCAGCCTTGAAATAAACGGACAGATGTTCTGGATTCCGAATGTGCCGGGAGTACATCCCGGTTTGGATAAATAGAGCCACGGATTTCGCGAATGAACGCAGATCTTATCCGTATTCATTCGCGAAAATCCGTGGTAAACTAGCGAGCCTCTTTCCCCCAACCCGTCTAAAAAGCGAAACTGCGTTGCGACCTTTTTAACCCGAGGGAAGGTCAAATATGGATGTCCCCCAATTTATCGCTGGCAGATTCAGAATAGAACGTGAAATCGGGACCGGCGGCATGGGCACGGTTTACCTTGCCACGCACCTCGGTCTCGAACGTCCTGTTGCCGTAAAGATTATTCGACGCGAGTTCGCTGGTGATGCGGACGTCACCGATCGTTTTCTGCGGGAAGCGCGAACGATGGCGAAGTTGCGCCACCCAAACGCCGCGATGATCTTCGACGCCGGTAATCTGCCCGATGGCCGTCACTTCATCGTGATGGAGTTTGTTGAGGGCGAAACGCTGTCGCAGACGTTAGCGCGACAGGGACGTTTCTCCGCCGCGCAGGCAGTCGGTATTGCGACGCAGATTTGTGACGTCCTCGAAGAAGCACACCGGCTCGGTATCGTTCATCGCGACTTAAAGCCTTCAAACATCCTGCTCGGCAAACGCGGCGTTTGTGTGCTCGATTTTGGGGTCGCGAAAGTTTTGGCTTCATCGGCTGAGGCCACGCACACACACGCGAGCACCGGTTCAGGTCAGATAGTGGGAACGCCGCGCTACATGTCGCCCGAACAGTGTTTGGGACAGCGTGTTGGCGCCCGCAGCGATCTCTACAGTCTCGGTATTCTGTTATACGAAATGCTCGCGGGTCGACCACCTTTCGTTGATCCACTGCAATCGGCGTTGTTAGTGAAACAGGCAACTGCGCCGGCGCCTCCGTTGCCGCGTTTAAGGCAAGATATTCCGCGACCGCTCGCACTCGCAGTTCACACTTTGCTCGCGAAGCGTCCTGAGGATCGTCCCCGCACGGCAGCGTTGGCGAAGATAGTTCTGGAACGCAGTCTTACGAGGCCTGAAAGCACGTTGCCCGATTTGGAACCACTCTCAGCAATGGTTGCCGCCGCTGACGCTGGAAGAAATTGGGTTTTTAGAGTTGGTGCTCCGCTTGTGCTGGTTACGACCTTCAGTGCGCTGCTCGCCTGGGGTTACACGGGAGAGAGTGCGCCGCAACCACGCATACCTGACTCAGCGCTTCCGGTGGCCGCTTCGAAAGTGAACTTCACGCCGACTTCCTGGCGCAATGATGTTGCTCCTGCTAACAGCACTACGGCTCAACCGCGTGAAAATCGAGCCAGAGTGGAAGAGTTGACACTGAATCAGGCCCGCAAGATCGCAGGGCAATTTGCGCGCGGCGGCTCGGTGGGCGCGCTGGAGATCCTCGATACTGACTCAGGACCGGCGATCGTGTTCGTCAACAATCAACGCAAAGCCGGCGCCACGAATTTCATGGTGCTGCAACGCTGTGACAGTAAGTATCGCGTCACTGTGCAAGGCAAACTCGATACAGAAGGCTTCAGTCACGCGAGTTGGAACTCTGAACTGGTTGACGCCGATGAAGATGGTTATCCGGAACTGCTGTTCAGTGGCAAAGACTCCAGCGAAAGCCGGACGCTGAGACGCATGGTGTTATTTGTCCCCAACGAGAAGAAAACGTACTCGATGCAAATGACCGGGGAAACCACCCCTCGCGGCACCCCACGGATTCAATGGCTATCAAACGCAGCGGGAACTGACGCCGCCCCCTATCGCACCGCCCTCCGTCAAAAAGCGCGCTCACTAGTGCGAAACCGATAGATCATCCACAGATTACACAGATTTTTGAATGGTAACCAAGTATCTGAATCTGTGTAATCTGTGGATAGATCCTCTCCTGTACAATTTTCAACTGGCAAGATAACCTTTTCCCCACGACTAACATCAATTTGCAGCACATGGAGTTATCTGTGAAACGAAGTTCGCTTGTTCTTTTTCTTCTCTTAACTTTGCTGTCGCCTTCCACGCTCTCGGCGCGGATAGTGACTCAACAGCGGGCGACCAGGCCGACCGCAACCGCTCCGGCCGCGGCTCCGGCGCGGCTGCCCGAAGCAAAGATTTTCAGCCAGTTGCTGCCCAATGGTTTGGAAGTGATCATTCTCGAAGATCACTCCATCCCGCTCGTCACGATTGAGTTGGCCGTAAAGAACGGTTCTTACACCGAGCCACCCGAGCTCAACGGGCTCTCGCACCTGTACGAGCACATGTTCTTCAAACAGAACCGCGCAATCGCTAATGCTGAAGACTACCTGCGCACCATCGGCCAGATGGGCATTGCCTATAACGGAACGACGCGCGAAGAAGTGGTTGATTATTACTTCACCACCACCAGCCCCAACATCCGCACGGCAATGCAGTTCATGAAGGACGCGACTCGCTATCCGCTCTTTGACGACCGTGAGTTCAGCCGCGAGAAGCAGGTGGTGATTGGCGAGATCGATCGCAACGAGTCGAATCCGTTTTTCTACCTGAGCAAGGAGATGAACAACCGGCTCTTCTTCAAGTACCCGAGCCGCAAAAATCCTTTGGGTAATCGAGAGACAGTTTCGGGTTCGACCACCGAAATGATGCGTCTGATTCAGCAACGTTATTACGTCCCGAACAACTCCGCGCTCGTGTTGACGGGCGACGTTAATCCAACCGAAGTGATGAAGATGGCGCAGGAGTTTTACGGCGACTGGCCCAAACGCGAAAAGGATCCGTTTATCGAGTTTCCTTTAGTTGAACATCCGCCACTGCCCAAGAGTGAAGGCGCGGTCATCGCGCAGCCGGTGCAGAACGTGATCTTCAACATCGGTTGGCAGGGACCATCGATCGGCAAAGACAATCCTGGAACGTACGCGGCGGACGTCTTTTCTTTCATTCTGCGCCAGCCAAACTCGCGCTTTCAACGCAACCTGGTGGACACGGGTTTAGTGACCGGAGTCGATCTGAGTTACTACACGCAACGTAACGTTGGACCAATCTCGTTAATCGCGCAAACCACACCCGACAAAGCACGCGCCGCGCTCAAAGCGCTCTACGAGGAAGTTTCACACTTCAACGACAAAGACTATTACACCGACGAGCAGCTCGAGAGTGCGAAAGCGTTGCTCGAAGCCGACGATCTTTATTCACGTGAGAAGTTGAGCGACTACACCCATACGTTGAGTTTCTGGTGGGCGTCGACCGGACTCGAATATTTTCGTGGCTATCTCCCAAGACTGCGCGCCACCTCGCGCGCGGACATCAGCCGCTACATCACCACCTACATTCAAGGCAAGCCCCACGTCGGCCTCGCGTTGATGTCAAACGAGGCGCAAGCGAAGGTCAAGCTTCAACCCGAAGAATTAATGGGACAGGGACAGTAAAGAACGGTCAATCTATGAATCAGTCAGAACAGAAATCAGGTATGTCCAAATCCATCCGCCGGACGCTCAGCAGCATGTTGCTGGTTGCGATTCTCCTGGTCGGCGGCCGTGTTTATTCTCAAGCCACTCAACAAACGAAGCCGCAGGCACAACAGACTGTTCAAAGCGTGGTCGCCAAGCAGGCCGCGCTCGTGAGTGAGTTTGACGTTAATGGTCTCAAGGTACTTTTGAAACGACGCGAAGGAAGCTTGACGGTTGCAGCGGGACTTTTTATTCGCGGTGGCGCCGTAAATATCAACGCACAAAATGCGGGTATCGAAACGTTGATGCTCAGCGCCGCGACCGAGGCCAGTGCAAATTTTCCGCGCGAGCGGATGCGCACGGAACTCTCGCGTATGGGGACTGTAATCGGGAGCAGCTCCAACAACGATTACTCGGTGCTTTCACTCGCGACCACGCGTATGCACTTCGATCGCTCGTGGCAGATCTTTACTGACGTTGCGTTGCGGCCATCGTTTACGAAGGAAGACGTCGGGCTCGTGCAACAGCGACAAGTCGTATCGCTAAGTGACGACACTGACAACCCGGATGTTTACCTGCAAAAGCTTCAGGAACGCGTTGCTTATGCAGGACATCCCTACTTGAACAACACGAGTGGCACTCCGGAAACAGTAGGCAAGCTCACCCCTGAAGATCTGCGCGCCTATCACACGAAGTTGATGGAGACTTCGCGACTCTTGTTGGTGATTGTTGGTGATCTGAATCCGTCTGACGTGAAAGATCTGGTTGCAAACAGTTTCGGCAAACTGCCGCGCGGCAATTACAAAGCCGAATCAATACCGCAGTTGGCGTTTGACAAGTCGTCGGTTGAGGTGACGCCGCGTGATTTGCCGACCAACTACATTCAGGGATTGTTTACCGCTCCTGCGCTGACGTCGCCTGACATTTATGCCATGCGCATCGCGAGTTCGCTTTTGCGCGATCGTGTGTTTGAAGAAGTGCGTGTGAAGCGAAATCTCTCGTATGCACCGGATGCGTTTCTGCGTACACAGGCAGCGAATGTAGGTGGGTTATATGTGACGGCGGTCGATGCGAATCAATCGATTCGAGTGATGTTGAGTGAAATCGCGCGCTTACAGAATGAGCCGGTCGGCGCCGACGACATACACGCGGTAATTGCGCAGTACCTGACGACTTACTATCTCGGACAAGAGACGAACGCGGCGCAGGCGGGAGAGCTCGCACAGTATGAATTGATTGGCGGCGGCTGGCGCAACTCGGTCGATTTTCTGGAGAAGCTGACGGCAGTCACACCCGCGGACATTCAACGCGTGTCGCAGAAGTATATGAAGAACATTCGCTTCGTGGTGCTCGGCAATCCACGCAGCATCGACACGGGCGTATTCACCGGCAACGCGGGTGAATAAGATTTGAGCCGCAGATGAACGCGGATAACACGGATCTGATCAGATCCGTGTTATCCGCGTTCATCTGCGGCTCAAACTACATGGTTTCGCGCAGGTATTTCTCGTAGAGCTTTGGATCGAGTTTCTGAAGAATGCGAGCTTGTGTGGCGGCCATGCTTGGATTGCCGCTCTCGGAATACGCAATCGCGAGGTTGTAAAAAGTCTCGGCCCAATCGGGCCGCAGGTGCGCGGCCTCGGTATACGATTCAATCGCTTCACGCAGCCGTCCAGCGTAGTAATAAGCATCACCTAGTTTGTTATAAATCTCCGCATCGGTGGGTTTGAGTTGTAGCGCCTGCAAGTATGCGCGAATCGCTTCCTGGTTTTTCCCCTGCTTCACTTTGCAGTAACCGACCTGCACCCACGCTTCCGCGCGCTTTGGATTCTTGTTCGCGGCGTTCTCGAAATAACCAACCGCGTTGTCGTAATTCCCCAACCAGAGCGAATCGAGTCCGGAGCGATAGAGCGATTCCGCGACGTCACCTTTGCTCTTTGTGCCCAGTTCCGACAACGGCTGAAGCTTGCCGGCGGTAAGCTGCGCCACTCTTGCGGCCGCAATCGCGAGATTGATGTTTTGGCCATTCGTGACTTTAATCGTCACCACGCCAATGACCTCACCTTTCAGATTGAACACAGGACTGCCGCTATTACCGTGAGAAATCGGAGCGGTGATCTGGATGATTCGATAACTATTCGGCACTTCCCTGACTGCCGATACGATCCCGTCGCTTACCGAACCTTCGAGCTTGAGCGGATTACCAATCACAAAAATCGGTTCACCTTCATCCGGAAGATCGCGCGCCAGTTCAGTGGTCCGGGAGCGTTCCAACGGCATATCGATGTTCAGCAGGGCAAGATCGCCTTCCTCATCGAGCGCGAGCGTGCCATTCACTGGAAAGATTTTGCCTTTGCCGTCGAGCGTCTTGATCTCAGCCTTGGCTGCGCCGCGCACGACGTGAAGATTCGTGACCACTTGTCCGGGCCGCAAAAAGAAGCCGCTGCCCGTCATCAACGGTTCGCCATTCGCGTCGTAAGTCGCAATGGCAACCACTGAGGGCTTTACGCGTTTGACAAGAGCCGGCAGGTTTTCTTTGTCCTGAGCAGCATAAACCGCAGGTGTGAGCAGGAGAACGAAAGCAAGCGGGAAGAAGCGGAGGCAACGTCTCTTATTCATGTCGTTAACACTCAGGGTAAAACGGGATACTTCGGCCTGTGATGGGGTCACCGGCAGGGGATCGCGTTATAACTGTAAAAGATGAGGGCTCGTGACCGAGCCAGTCGGGACCTGAACCTGCTCAGTCACAGCCAGGTAGCGGACATATTAACGCAGGACAGGACCAGAGTGGTAGTTTTTTGTGAAGGATTTGACACAGAATAGAATATCCACAGATTACACAGATCAGATCTGTGCAATCTGTGGATTGGGATTTACTACGGAACGATGTGAATTGTTCCTACAGTTGGGCCGCCCGGCATGTCGGCATCGGCACTTTCCATCGTGACCACCAGACCAAAGTCCGGCAACGCGACTTCTGATTTAATCTCAGCTTCATTACGTCCCGGCGCATTCACTACCTGGCCGAGCTTCGTGAATTTATTGTCTGCTGTAACTGCCCACAGGATGAACTTCTGGCCCGCAGGCGCTTCCTTCAAATCGTGAAAACGCATCTTTACCTCGGTCGGTCCGTCCTTCCGCGGCGTGATGAACACGTTTGCACGAGCACCGCTCAAGGCTCCGGTAAAGTCAACCTTGATCTTGGTGTCGTCGCCGGTCTTGTAAGCCGGGATGTTGAGCAACGGCGCGGAGTAAGTGGTCTTTGTCTCCGTCATCGGGACCACAATCGTGGTGTTGCCGCTCGGAGTCGTGACTACTGCGCCCGGCGTTGTGGTTACTGTGGTCTTCGCGGTTGCTGCTCCTGGCGCAGCTACTGCGGACACTGTCTCGCCCGCTGGACTGGTGAACGGTATAACCGTGAAGCCTTCCGGCACTGCACTCCGGAACACAACCTTCGTATTCGCGTCATAAGCGGTCAACGCCGGTTCCGGCGAAGCAACCAGCATGAACCTCGATAGCGGCGTCGTCGTGGCCAGGGTTCCGGTTCCATTTGTAATGGCAACGGGACCGAGCACGGTAACTACGCCTTTATCATCAACTGCATAAAGCGTCATTGCACTTAAATCCGCGGGAACGTCGGTCAGATTCAGTTTGATTCTGGTGCCATCGTCGTCGCGGAGAATGGTGGCTACTCCTTTGGCTCCGGTAACGTTGATCGGCTGCAGGTTAACTGTCACTTCTTTCTTCACGGGATATTCAATGATCGTGTATGTGCCATCGGGGTTTTGCACCGCCGTTTTTTGAGTGACGGTTGTGGTTGTAGTTTGTGCGAGAGCGACAGCGGCGAGTGCGAGAGTCAGCGTCGCAGCCCCCAGAACGCTCAATAGGTGCTTGCTCATCAGTTGTACCTCCCTTGTGTTTAATTAATCGCGATTAATTGTCGACGCGGGGGAACTAATGTCGGGGAGACGCTCCGTGGCGTACTTACCCGATAAATTGGCAAGATTTATGCCATTTTCGTAGGTAGTAAAGCGGTAATAAATAGGTCTGTTTTAGACGAGTTCGCCGAAGGGGAACGATACACGGCTGTACTCAATAGGTCCTATGCGGCATATAGGACCTATTTGTCACGATTTAGTAGGCTTTTAGGTCTGCGATTGCCTTGGCCACATCCGACGCCTGCGGCAGGATTGCATCCTCAACCTGCGGTGCGTAGGCAACGAACGTATCGAGCGCGCAGACGCGCTTCACGGGCGCATCGAGATACTCGAAGAGCTCGTCACTGATACGCGCCACGATCTCGGATGCGTAGCCAAACGAAAGTGAATCCTCGTGTGCGACGATCACGCGATTGGTCTTCTTTACTGTCTCAGCGATCGCGTTCCAGTCAAACGGAACCAGACTTCGCAGATCGATGATCTCAACACTGATACCTTCCTGCTCCATCTGCTTCGCCGCCACGAGTGAGCGTTGCACAAGCGCGCCGTAAGTGATGATCGACAGATCTTTACCTTCGCGAACTTTCTTCGCTTTGCCGAACGGGATCATGAAGTCGTTAGTTGGATACTGCGACTTGTTGTAAGCCTGACGATAGAGATGTTTGTGTTCGAGAAACAGCACCGGATCGTCACAGCGAATCGCGGTGCGAAGCAGGCCATTCGCATCGAGCGCGTTTGATGGATAGACCACGCGCAGGCCGGGTATCTGCGTAAACGTCGAGACGCCCGATTGCGAGTGATAAACGGCGCCGCCTTTCAGATAACCACCTACGGGCACGCGCATCACGAGTGGCGATTTCCATTCGTTTCCGGAGCGCCAACGCATCAGTGCGAGCTCGTTACGAATCTGGTGCATCGCGGGCCAGATGTAATCGAAGAACTGAATCTCGACCACGGGCTTGAGTCCGCGTGTAGCCATGCCGATCGCGCGACCGACGATGTTTGCTTCCGCGAGTGGTGAATTGAACACGCGTGCACTGCCAAACTTGCGCTGGAGATTTGCAGTGACTTTGAAAACGCCGCCTTTGCCTTTGACTGACTGCAAATACTGTTCACGCGAACAATCAGCCACGTCTTCGCCGAAAACAACGATGCGCGGATCGCGCGCCATTTCTGTTTCGAGACAACGATTGATCAGATCGACCATCGTTCCCGCATTGCCGGAAAGCTGCACGCGATCTTCCGTGTCAAACTCTTTACTCGTCGGATCGACGTCGGGTGAGAAGACGTACTCCATCGCTGATTCTTTCGGGGGCTGAGCACTCGCGAGCGCGATGTCGGCTGCTTCGTTAACTTCGCGATCGACTTCATCTTTGATCTTTTGCAGTCCATCCTGGTCGATCACGCCTTCATCGATCAAGAGGGCGCCGAAACGCTTCACCGGATCGCGCTCAGCTTCGCCGGCGCGCTCTTCGTCGGGTCGATAGAGCTTTTCATCGTCCGAAAGAGAATGTGAATAAGGACGGATAACTTTTGCATGGACGAACGCCGGACCTTGTCGACGGCGGCAGTAATCAACTGCACGACGCATGGTTTCGAGAGACTCGATCGGATCGGTCCCGTCACATCGCTGTAGGTAAAGTGACGGAAAATTCTCAACGAGGCGGGAGACGTCGCCGCCGGCAGTTTGCACTTCAACGGGAACACTGATCGCGTAGCCGTTGTCTTCCAAAAGAAAAAGAACCGGGAGTTTCAGGTTCGAAGCTGTGTTGAGCGCTTCCCAGAATTCACCTTGGCTGCTCGTGCCGTCGCCAAGTGAAACGTAGGTTACTTCATCATTCTTGAAACCGCTGATGCGCTTTTGCAGTTCCGGAATGAGTTGATAGCGATAACTCGCTTCCGCACAACCGACTGCTTGCAACAACTGTGTTCCGGTGGGGGATGATTGGGAAACGATATTCAACTTCGAGTGACCCCAGTGTGAAGGCATCTGGCGGCCGTGTGAATTAGGATCCGCTTCCGCGGCGACTGCCGAAAGCAACTGCTCGAGTGGCGTCATTCCGAGTTGCAGGCAGAGCGCGCGGTCGCGGTAGTACGGATAGAACCAGTCGTAGGCCGGTTTCAGAGCTACGCCCGCGGCAGTCAGGATCGCCTCGTGGCCGGCGCCGCTGATCTGAAAAAAGATTCGATTCTGAGCCTTGAGTTGAATTTCCTTATCGTCGAGACGTCGCGAGAGATACATCGTGCGATACATCTCGAGCAGCAGGTTCTGGTCGGGCAACTCGTGCGTCGCGGGCCGCGGAGCAAAGGCAACCGGCATGGATGTTGGACCAGGTGCCATACCCATCTCAGCCTCACGTTCCGGCGCTTCGGTTGTAGACGAAGTCTCGCTCTTGCGAACCAGTCTCAGTACTTTAGTGTCGTTATTCATAGCAGGTTTTAGCCACGGATTTACGCCGATGGACACGGATCTGATCCGCGTTTATCCGCGTAAATCTGCGGCTTATTTTCCAATTATTAACTTCGCGATCGTCTGCAACTGCATGTTCGAAGTGCCTTCGTAAATCGCACCAATCTTCGAGTCGCGCCAGTATTTCTCAACCGGATAATCCTTGACGTATCCATAACCACCGAACAACTCAATCGCCTTTGAACTCACACGCTCCGCCACACGCGATGAAAAAAGCTTCGCCATCGCCGCTTCCTTGACGAAATTCACCCCGGCATCTTTCATTCGGGCGGCGTTGTAAACCAGCAAACGCGCTGCTTCCAAATCCGTAGCCATTTCAGCCAGTTGAAACTGAACTGCCTGAAACTGGTTGACCGATTTGCCAAACTGTTGTCGCTCGGTCGTGTAAGCAAGCGCACTCTCGAGCGCGCCGGCGGCGATGCCGATCATCTGCGCGCCGATGCCGATGCGGCCTTCGTTAAGTGTTTCGATCGAGATCTTGTAGCCCTTGCCCGCTTCGCCGAGCACGTTCTCTTTCGGCACTTTGCAGTCTTCGAGGATCAACTCAACTGTCGACGACGCGCGAATGCCGAGTTTGTTTTCTTTCTTGCCGATCGAAAATCCGGGGAAACTCTTTTCGACGATGAACGCCGTGATGCCTTTGTAACCTGCTTCCGGATTTGAATTCGCAAACAGAACAAAGATGTCCGCTTCGATTCCGTTTGTGATCCAGAGTTTGCGACCGTTCAGGACGTAGTGATCGTCTTTCTCGACCGCGCGCGTCTGCATCGCAAAAGCATCCGAACCCGAGCCGGGTTCACTCAACGCGTAAGCGCCAACATTTTCCGACGCGAGTCTCGTCAAATACGTTTTCTTCTGATCCGGAGTGCCCCAGCGAATGAACGCGTTGTTGACGAGCGTGTTCTGCACGTCGACGAAAACGCCGACAGACGCATCAACACGCGAAAGCTCCTCGACCGCGAGGATCGCAGTGAAGAAACTTGCACCCGCGCCGCCGTACTCCTCAGGCGTCTCGATGCCCATCAATCCGAGCTCGAAACACTGCTTGATGATCGCCGGATCGAGCTTCGCAACCTCGTCCATGTGCTCGACGCGCGGGCGCAGTTCGCCCTCCGCGAATTCCCGCACGCTGGCGCGAAACATCGTCTCGTCTTCAGATAATGTGGTGAGTGGAGTGCCCGAAATCGGCTCGATAGCTGCTTGGGATTGACTCATTGTAATAGTGCCCATTTATCGGTGTCGAAATAGAACGTGTCATCATAAAGCACCGCGGAGATAAATCCCAAATTGTGACACTCCACCAACAGGTACAGGGTTTGCAGCAGCGTCGAACTAGTATGCTACCGTACCGCGATGCCCAATGATGGTTTGAGTCAGAAGCAGACCCGGAGCAGGAGATTCGCGCCACTTGGAGTCGTCTTCGGTCTACTCGGCATACTGCTGTTTGCTTTTTTTGTGAGCAGAGCTGGAGTCAGCGACATCGCCGCGCGGATTCAGCGACTCGGCGCGGGTTTCATTCTGATTCTTGCTGTTTCGAGTCTGCGTTACATCGTTCGCGCACTCGCCTGGACGCGCTGTATCGAACCGCCTTATCAACTGCGCTTTCGTGATGCTTTCGCCGCCCGGCTGATGGGCGACGCCCTCGGCAACATTGTTCCGTTTCTGAGTGTGGCAGTGAGCGAACCGTCGAAGGCGGTGTTTGTTAAAGATCGTGTGCCGTTGATGGTTGGTCTCTCGGGACTGGCGATCGAAAACATCTTTTACGCTCTGTCAGTCGCGATGTTTATCTTCACAGGCACAGCGACTTTGCTGTTGTCGTTTCGACTGCCGAAGGGTTTGCGGTACGCGAGTATTGCCGCGCTCGTTGTGACGCTGCTGATCATTCCCCTTGTTTACTTGATCGTTCGGCGCCAGACGAGGTTTCTCAGCGGCGTGGTGGGTTATTTCGGTGACCGCGGCGTTGCGCGCACCTTCATGAGTAAGTTGAAGCCGCGCGCGCAGTCGTTGGAAGAACGCATCTATGGTTTCTACGCAAACACGCAGCGAAGTTTTCTTTCAATCTTCGCGCTCGACATGTGTTTTCACCTCGCGGGTATAGTCGAGGTGTTTATTACCCTCTCGTTTATCAGTCCGACTGCGCCGACCTGGATGCAGGCTTTCATACTCGAATCGGTGAATCGAATCATCAACGTGACTTTCAAATTTATTCCGCTGCGCGCGGGTGTCGATGAGGGTGGAACCGGTCAGGTATCGAAGGTGCTCGGCTTCGCACGCGGCATCGGCGAGACGCTCGCGATCGTCCGAAAGGGCCGTGACATTTTCTGGAGCGCGATCGGAGTTTTGTTGATCTGGAAGAAAGGCTTCTCGCTGCGTGGAGTTGCGGAGTGAGTTTCACGCAAAGGCGCAAAGTTTACGCCGCAAAGAAAAACTCAAATCGCCGGGGTCTTCCTTTGCGTCTTTGCGTAAACTTTGCGCCTTTGCGTGAAATATTAGTCGTACGCGAGGGCGTTCACCGGGTCGAGGTTAGAAGCGCGCCAGGCTGGATAAAGTGCACCGAGGATGCCGCCGATGACGCCGATTGCTGCCGCCACCAGTGCCCACGCCCAACTGTATTCAAACACGAGCCCGTACGCTCTGTGGATCACGTAGCCCGCCATGAGCGACACGGCGAAACCAGCCAGTAATCCGATCACACTGATCAGGATCGCTTCCTTCTCGATGATCCCGACGATGTAACTGCGCGAGGCGCCCATCGCCTTCAGGATACCAATCTCGCGCGTGCGTTCGGTGATAGTCGTATACATCGCCAGCATCACCACGAGGGAACTCACCACCGCCGAAAGCGCAACCAGCACGCGCAAAAACGTGCCGAGAAACGGAATACTCTTCTCAAAACTCGTAAACACTTCGCGCGTCGGTTGAATCGTGTTGCCGGGAAGTTCGCGATCGATGCGTTGCGCTACTTCCTGTAACTGATCCGGATTGCGCAGCTTGATGAAGATGAACGTACACTTATTCTCTGCTTCGAGCGCCTTCTGCATCGCCTCGAGGGACATCTTCACGCGCGCGCCCGACTCAGGTGAGTAAATGCCGGCCACGCGATACACGTCAGTGCCGAACGGTTTGAACGGATCGCCAATACGCAGATTGCTGTTTTTCGCCTTGGTTTCGTCGATAACGATTTCATTCACATTTTGCGGTCCGTGACCGGCGACCATGTTGATGCCATTCATGCCGGCGTAGATGTTCCAATCAACACCATCGATCTGCTCGAGTCCGATGCCCTTGTTGCCCTGGAAGAAGTAGCGAATCACCGGCAAAGCCTCTTCGACGCCTTCGATCTGCTTCAGACGTTCGACATAACGCGTATCGAGATTGGCTGTGGTCGAGGTCAACTGGACGGCGCCAGGTCGCATAAAGATCAACTCCGCGCGGACGTTGGTCGCGCGTCGCTGGAGATCGTTAGCCATGCCGCGGGCGAGGCCGGTGAAAAGCATCACCAGGCTCACTCCCAGAGCGACGCCCGCCACGCTGACGAGCGTGCGAATCGGGCGCTGGCGAATGTTCGAAGTGACTAAGTTATCCATACAAGATTGCTGCTACAGCAATAAAGTTCCGGCACCGTGTAGGCAGGCTATTACCATAAAGCATTTTGGTCTAAGCTAACAACGACCGGAACGAGTGTTGATGGAAGAGAGGTCCACAGATTACACAGATTGCGCAGAAATAAAATCTGTGTAATCTGTGGATAAACTTATGCAGCCACGTAAACGTTCACCATTCCTTTACTCCCTCGCTACACTCGTCATCCTGCTCGCGCTCGTCCTGGTTGGCCGCAGTTTCGCTCCGGAGCGCATTCAAATAACGATCCTCGGCACCACCGATCTGCACGGTAATATCAATCCGATCGATTACTACACAGACAAGCAGGACAACCGCGGGCTCGCGAAGATCGCCACACTCATCAAACGCGTTCGTAAGGAACAATCCAACGTCCTGCTGATCGACTCGGGCGATACGATCCAGGGCACACCGCTCGAATCGTTCCACAACCGCAAAAACAATCAACCACCGGATCCGATGATGCTGGCGATGACTTCGTTGAACTACGACGCGATGGCCGTCGGCAATCATGAATACAACTTCGGTCTGAAGGTGCTCGAAAAAGCGCGTAAGGAAGCCGGCTTCCCCTGGCTTTCCGCTAACACCTACGACAAAGCCACAGGCCAGCCGCATTACAAACCGTACATCGTCAAAGAAGTCGCGGGCGTAAAGATCGGGATCCTTGGTTTGACTACGCCCGGCGTGCCGAACTGGGACAACCCGCCAAACTATGCGGGCCTGGAATTTCATGAGCCTGTCGCCGAAGCGCGCAAGTGGGTTCCTATCCTCCGCGATCAGGAAAAGGCCGACGTGGTCGTGATCGCGATGCACATGGGTCTCGAAGAAGATCTGCGCACTGGTGAAATAAATCCGGGCCAGGTGCCGCACGAGAACGAAGCGATCGCGATCGCGAAGGAAGTGCCGGGCGTCGATGTGATCTTCATGGGCCACACGCATCGCGAGGTGCCGGCCGTGTACATCAACGGTGTGTTGCTCACTCAGGCGAATCACTGGGGGCGTCATCTCGCGCGCGCCGATCTGTATTTACAAAAAGCGGGCAGCGGCTGGCGCATGTACGCGAAGTCAGCGCGCACCATTCCGGCCGACGATCGCGTCGAACCCGACAGGGACGTAGTCAAACTCGCTGAGCCTTACGATCACGAAACGCAGGGTTGGTTGTCGCGAGTCATTGGCGATTCGAGTCAGGAGTTGACGGCACGGGAAGCGCGTTTTCGCGACACCGCGATTCTCGATTTGATTCAGAAGGTCCAACTCGAAGCGGGCAAGGCAGACGTGTCGATGGTGGCGAGTTTCAATGCCGATGCACGTATCGCAAAAGGTCCCGTGAGCGTACGCGACATCGCGGGTCTCTACGTTTACGAAAACACGCTCGCAGTGCTCGAAGTGACAGGCCAACAGCTCAAAGACGCACTGGAACACTCGGCAAAATATTATAAGCCTTACGTTCCGGGTAAACCGCTCACCGACCTGGTAGACGAGAAGATTCCCGCTTACAACTTCGATATCGCCGAAGGAGTCACTTATGATCTCGACATCTCGAAACCGATCGGACAACGTATTCAGAACCTGCGCTTTCACGGCCAGCCGCTATCGCCAACGAAGAAACTTCGCCTCGCGACGAATAACTATCGCGTGAACGGCGGTGGTGGCTACACGATGTACAAGAACGCGCCGGTTGTTTATCGATCGAGTGAAGAGATCCGTGAGTTGATTATTGACTGGGTCGAGCGGAACAAGACGATCCCGGTTACGCCGAATAACAATTGGCGTATACTTCCGTAAGACAGCAGGAAGTTCTTGCATCCACAGATTACACAGACTTTTTAAATTATCTGTGTAATCTGTGGATGAGTTGTGTGAATAATGCCTCCACGTCTCGCAGCAATCTCCGGCAAACACAAAGGCGCAGTCTTCGCAGTCAACGAAGAAACGCTCGTCATCGGTCGCGAGACTGCCGCCAATCTCTGCATCGCTGACGCCTCCGTTTCACGCCGGCACTCCAAAATCGAAAAGAAAGACGATGGCTTCGTGATCACCGATCTCGAGAGTCTGAACGGCACCTTCGTAAACGACGTTCCAGTTAAGAGTCGCCTGCTCGAGCACGGCGATCGTGTGCGCATCGGCGACTCGCTATTTCTTTTCCTCACACACGAAGGCGACTCGATGTCGAAATCGAGCGACGTCAGGATCGAGGAGACGCAGGTAGTCAGCGGTTCGACAGTGCAGATCCGTTTCGATCACGCGATCTACCTGATGGGACGCGATCTGAGCGCGCTGATGAAAGTCAGCACCACGATCAATTCGATTCGTGGTCTCGACGACCTGTTGGAGCGTCTGCTCGAGTTGTTGTTCGAAGTTGTTCCGGCACAGCGCGGCGCGATTCTTTTAGTTAACGAAGAATCGTTTGAAACAAGCCTGGTGTTTGGCCTCCATCGCACTCATGGAAAAGATCGAACAGTTACCGTTAGCCGCACGTTCGTGCAGCAGGTGTTGAGAGACGGAGTTGCTTTGCTGGCGAATGACGGCGTGTCCGAGTGGACTGAAGCTAGCGATAGCTTGATCTCGACTGGGGCTCAATCCGTGATGTGCGTGCCGTTGTTACTGTTCGATCGCAAGCTCGGCGTGTTGTATCTCGATACCACTTCGCCGCGCGACCCGTTCAACAACGACCACCTGAAACTGGTTGCCGCAATTTCCGGCATCGCCGCGGTCGCGATCGAGAACGCGCGGCAGTTTGAGTGGCTCGCAACTGAACACGAGCGACTGTTATCGGATGTAAACATCGAGCACAACATGATCGGCGAAACCGCCGCGATGCAGCGCGTCTATCATTTCATCTCGAAAGTGGCGCCGACGGACGCGACGGTTCTGATCTCCGGTGAGAGTGGTACGGGCAAGGAGCTCGCCGCGCGTGCAATTCATCGCAACAGCAAACGCGCGCAGAAGGCTTTCATGGCGGTCAACTGCGCCGCGCTGAATGAGTCGTTGTTGGAAACCGAACTGTTTGGTCACGAGAAAGGCTCGTTCACCGGCGCCCTGGCGCAGAAAAAGGGACGACTCGAAATTGCAGACGGCGGCACGATCTTTCTCGATGAGGTCGGCGAGTTGACTCCAGCGCTACAGGTAAAACTTTTGCGCGTGTTGCAGGAGCGCGAGTTTGAACGCGTTGGCGGAACAGTGACGATCAAAGTCGATCTGCGCTTGATTGCGGCCACTAATAAGAATCTTGAAGAAGCAATTGAAGCAGGCCAATTCCGTGAGGATCTTTATTATCGCCTCAATGTTGTTTCTCTCGAAATGCCCGCTCTTCGCGACCGACGTGAAGACATAATGCTGCTCGCGAACTACTTTGCAAATAAGTACAGCGTGAAATGCAATCGAAAGTTGAAAGGGTTTTCGGTTGAGGCGCGAAATTTTTTGACAGCCTACGATTGGCCCGGCAACGTGCGCGAGCTCGAGAACACTATCGAACGGGCGATTGTACTGGGAACAACTGAATGGATCCTGCCGGACGACTTACCTGAGAACTTGCTCGAAAGGGAAGTGAGCTCTGACAAATCAATCGCGAACTATCACGAGGCCGTGATTCAAAACAAGAAACAGATCATTCTGCACGCTCTCGAGCAGGCGAAGGGCGACCCCACCGAGGCTGCGCGCCTGCTCGGAATCCATCCAAACTATCTTCAACGCCTGTTTCGAAATCTGAACTTGACAGGGCAATTGAAGGCCGGTGTTAAGACTCCTTGACTTAAAGCCGGCATCGCACTAGAATTCGCGCTGCCAATTTTTGTCACTACGCGCAGCTTACGGATGCTAATTGCTATTCGAAGGATGCGTGTCCAGTCAACAAGTCGTCCCGACGCCGGTTGACTCGCTGGAATCATCAATTTCCTTGAATTTGGTTTCTGGCAGAGAGAACTACGTAGGGCGGCCATCAGACGCCTGGTCCTCGCATAGTACTGGGTGTTCTGTTCACAAGAGCCGGATCTGGCTGTCGTAGTTTTTGTATGCGTCAAGGGGGTGCGTGTCCCTTCAGAGAAGCCCGTTATTGTCAGCCTTGTCCTAGAAATCCCTAAAACCAAGATAAACAAAGGAGTTTCCGAATGTCCCCCATTGAGCGCCTCGCACGTTATATCCGACGAAATACCTCCCAGAAAAATACGAAAACTACTAAATCTAATCGATCGGTTGCCCCTATGCTGATTGCCGCTGTCGCCGTCTTGGCGGCAGTTGTTTTTTCAGTCTCCGTAGAGTCGAGACGCGCCGGGTGGTTGAGGAAGGCTGAACCAGGTGCGCCGGCTAGCAACCCGGAAGTGGCAAAGAGTTCCACGGTTCCCGCGGCCGTAAAAAAAGCTTTGGAACCACCAACTCCCGCCATTCCATTTGCGCCAACCGTTACGGCCACCAAGACCGACTCCTTTGTCGACGGTGATGGCGATCTCAAGGCGGAACCTGGCCAGACGCTGAATTATACGGTCGTGGTTGGCGCCACTGGCGAAGATGCCACTGGAGTCACTTTTACTGACACGGTGGATCCGAACACCACGTTTGTTCCGGGTTCATTACAAACAACTCCCCTGGCGCGGAACGACAGCTATTCCGCAAGCGGCAACATCCGCATCCAGGTCCCTGCTCCCGGCGTACTGGCGAACGATCAGGACTTCGATGGTGTCGGCCCAGCGCTGAACGTGACAGCAGGCGTTTTCCTGAGCGCTCAGGGTGGAAACGTGGACCTGAGTGCTGACGGATCGTTCAAGTACAACCCTGCCCCAGGTTTTGAAGGAACCGACAGTTTTACCTACACACTGAACGACGGTGAGGGTCCGGGTGATACAGGAACAGTATCAATCACTGTCAGCGGCATGATCTGGTTCATTAATAACAACTCACCTGCTTGCACTACGCTTGCGGCAGGCTGCGGTCGTCTTACAAATCCATTTTCGTCATTGGCCGCATTCGCCACACTTAACAACGGCACCGGAAACAATCCCGCGGCGAATGACAATATCTTCGTTTATGAAAGCGTGACCGCTTACTCCGGCCCGCTCAGTTTGTTGAGTGGCCAGAAGTTCATTGGACAAGACGCCACCGACACCCTTTCAAACATTTCAGGCGTCTTACCTCCAGTCAACAGCGATCCCCTGCCTGCAACGGCTCCAGGTGGAACATTAGTAACAGTAACGAGCGCCGGCGCGGCAATTACGGTTAATACGAACAATGTCCTGCGCGGCTATACGGGCGGTAACGCGGCGCCGGATATCACTGGCACAGCCTTTGGTTCGCTCAATATTTCAGACGTAACGCTGAACGGAACGGGCGGTGCGCTCACTCTTACTAACGGCGCCCTCACAGCAAATATTGCAAGCATTTCAGGCGGCGGCACCGGAATTAGCTTGACCACCGTCTCCGGTAGTTTGGTGAGTGGCTCAACGACTATTTCCAGTCCGACCGGCATCGGCATCAGCATAGCCAGTTCGAGTGGTAATTTTGATTTCAACAACACGGCAATAACCTCGTCGGGTGGCACCGGTGTGAGTCTTACTTCAAACTCCGGTCCGATCACATTTGATGATCTCGACATTTCGCCTAACGCGAATCAGAGAGGCCTGTTAGCGACAGAGAACTCAGGCACGATCACTGCCACAAGCGGCGACATCATCGCCAGCGGTGCGACAGCAGTCGAGATCACGCGCAGCTCCAGTACAACACCGCTTGTAGTATCGCTGTCCAAGGTCTCAGCTAACGGAGGAACCAACGGTATAAAACTTGGCAGGACAAGCGGTAGTTTCACGGTAACCGGCACAGGAACGACCGATGGAAGCGGAGGCGTGATCCAGTCAACCTCCAACCGCGGCGTGGATGCCAACATCGCCTCGAACGTCACGCTGAAGAACATGACGTTCACCAATGCCGGCAACGTCGATCTCGATGGTACTAACGGAGGCCTTTCGACCGGTGACAACCTCGACACCAACGCCGCGATTCACCTGGTGAGTGTTACCACTGTGACGCTCGACAATGTGGACATAACCGGCGGCGCGGAACAGGGCATCAACGGCAACACGGTCTCGAGTTTCAGTCTTCTGAACAGCACAGTCACCAACGCGGGCAATGCGGCCGACGAGGACAACATTCACTTCTTCAACATGAGTGGCACCTGCGCCATCACGAATACGACGTTGACACACAACAGTGGCGGCGGCGATGACAATCTTAATTTGCAGACGAATGCTGGAACGCTGAATCTGACTATCTCCGGCGGCAGTGCCGTTGGCGCAGGCGGCGGGGTGAATCAACTCGGCAGCGGCTATCTGTTTGGTATTCGCGGCACGTCAAACGCGACGATCACTTTCTCGAACGCAAGTTCTACGAACAACTTCAGCGGCGGTATAGTGGCCGATGCGTTTGATACCGCCATCATG
>Ga0207708_10000102_pt1 | contig 64743 bp, 55 predicted proteins | sample KBSK5101metaG_FD_184340 | JGI IMG/M metagenome (GOLD analysis project Ga0207708, IMG submission 184340) | Corn, switchgrass and miscanthus rhizosphere microbial communities from Kellogg Biological Station, Michigan, USA - KBS K5-10-1 metaG... | ecosystem: Host-associated > Plants > Roots >... | reverse complement strand
CGCGGAATTATGGCGGAGGACTGGGCGAGACAGATCGGGCTCGACCGGCGCAGCCAATAGATCATTCTATTGGCAAGACGGGCATGCCCGATATGGCCGACCGGAACCCGCCAGAATCCGCGTAACCCCAAATCCAATTTGGAGGGCAAACCAAACGGCCTTGGATTGGCTACACAGACGCACCTGCAAGCAAACGGGGGTGGCCTGGTGAAATATCCGGGCTAGCCCGGATAGAGGTTCAGATTACCCCGTCGGCTCGCAATCGCGAGATGTCGGCGCCCGTATATCCGGCATCGCGCAGGATTTCGTCGGTATGCTGTCCCACATCGGGAGCAGGCCGTTCCACCTCAAAATGGTATTCGCTCATTTTCCAGGGCGGGGCGAATTGCAGCGCTGCGCCATCGCGCACGACCATATCTCGCGCCAGGATCTGCGCATCCTGAAAACTCTCTTCCAGCGTCAACACCGGACTGACGCAGCAATCCTGTCCGGCAAATTTCTCGACCCAGTGAACTTGCGAGCGCGATGCGAAGATCGCGCTGGTTTCCCCCTTGCCCCACTTCGCATCGCGCGCGCCCGGTTGGCCGCGAACCTCCCAGTGACAGGCTTTGAGGTCCGGACGCTGCAGGACATCGCACACGCGTTCCCAGAATTTCCGCTCGAGCGCCCCCACCGCCATGTGGCGGCCATCCGCCGTGCGATAGACCGCGTAGCAAGGCTCGCGTCCGGACAGGAAATCCTCGCCGCGCGGATGGGCCTTTCCGGTTGACGCAACGGCAGCGAGTGCCTGCAGGTTGTGAACCAGCACCCCTTCCATCATCGCGATATCGACATAACGGCCCTTGCCGCTGCGTTGCGCATCGAGCAGGGCGGCGAGGATACTCATTGCCGGCACGACAGCGCCGCCGAGAATGTCGGCAATCTGCAAGTTGGGGAGCACCGGGTCGCCATGCTCACTGCCGACCTGGTCCGTCAATCCGGCATAGCTGCAATAATTGACGTCATGCCCGGCGCGATCGCGATACGGTCCGTCCTGACCGTAGCCGGAAATCGCGCAATAGACGATGCGCGGATTGACGTCGCGACAGGCGTGGTAGCCCACGCCAAGGCGATCAACCACGCCCGGGCGGAATCCTTCAACTACCGCATCGGCATTGCGCGCCAGACGCAGGAATATTTCGACCCCTTCGGATTTTTTCAGATCAAGGCGCAATGCACGTTTGTTGCGGTTGATGGCGGCGAATACGGGCGCGGTTTTCCCCGCTTCGACGCCGAGCGTTCGCGCATAATCGCCCGCTCCCGTATCTTCGATCTTGATGACGTCGGCGCCAAAATCGGCAAGATGCAGCGTGCAGACGGGCCCGGGCAAAAGCCGGGTAAGGTCGAGAACGCGAATGCCCGACAAAGGCTTGGGGCGCGCCGGAAGTTCAGCCATCCCCGGACTTCTTCGGGCCGGTATAGAACTCCGGGTAGCGCTTGGCGATCACCGGGCTGTCCGATGCCCAGGCATGGCATGAGTCCAGCAGTCCGGGGCGCTTGCGCACGGTTTGCTCACGCTCCCGCCGTGCCCGCAGCGGATAGATTGTCTGGAAGGCAGTGGTCGCCATCGGACCGAGGAGTTCAAGCAGATGCGTGCAGCCCTTGGTCCCGCCCAGGAGTTCGCGTGTCTTTTGCGTCCACCCCGCCTTGATCGCCAATCCCTTCAGCGACTGATAGTTCGGCGTGATGTCGCCGCACATATTGTAGGGACCCCACACCGTGCGGGCTTCCACGCCGACGACGAGAAGGTCGTCATCCACAGTAAGCCGCAGCCACATTTCGTGCAGGGGTTGCCCCGCCGGCGCCGGTCCCCGATCGAGATCTTTGAGGTCGTAGCTCTTGGTGTCGACCAGGTGTCCTTCTATGTCCCAAAGACCATCGTCGCGGCGGTAGCCGGTGCATTCGACGTGGCGGTAGTGCATGGCCTTTCGTGAAGCAGGTGCGCTCAATCCGTTATTCAACGTGAAGATCCCGTGCGTCGACGCTGTTCCAGACGGTCGAGCACTGCAAGTTTCTCGGCTGCGGAAAATTCAAGCCAGCCGGCGATTTCGTCCAGGGTGCGCATACAACCACGGCACAGTCCATTGAACGGATTCATCTGGCAGACATTTACGCAGGGTGAGGGAATGTCGTTTGATGCAGTGTTCACGCCGCAGCCCTGTCGCGTTTCGCGGCGAGCGCGCGGCCGGCTCGGGACACCGTCGGCCTGCCGAGTCGCTCGCATATGAATTGCGCCGCATCGAGCAACTGACTCATGTCGATGCCGGTTTCGACGCCCAGGCCATTGAGCATGTACAGCACGTCTTCCGTGGCCACATTGCCGGTGGCGCCTTTCGCGTAGGGACAACCACCCAGTCCGGCCACCGAACTGTCGAAGCACGCGACACCCAATTCCATCACGGCCAGAATGTTGGCAAGCGCCTGCCCGTAGGTATCGTGAAAATGTCCCGCCAGCAGTTCTACCGGGATTTGGCGGGTCAAGGTTTCGATCAGCCGCTGGGAGCGCACAGGTGTGCCGGTGCCGATGGTGTCGCCAAGGGAAATCTCGTAGCAGCCCATATCGCGCAACTGCGTTGCCACCTCCGCCACTGCCTGTGGTTTCACTTCGCCTTCGTACGGGCAATCGAGCACGACCGAAATATAGCCGCGTACCCTCACGCCAGCGACCAGGGCCGCCTTGCAAACCTCCGCCTGGCGCTGCATGGATTCCGCGATCGTGCAGTTCGTGTTGCGCTTGGAGAATGCCTCGGTCGCGGCAGCAAAGCCGGCTACCTCCGTTGCGCCGGCCGCCATCGCCGCTTCCAATCCTTTCAGATTGGGTACCAGCACGGGATATGCCACGCCCGGCTTGCGGCGAATGCGCGCCATGACGTCGGCGGAATCTGCCATCTGAGGTACCCACTTCGGCGATACGAAGCTGCCCGCCTCTACCGCTTGCAATCCGGCGTCCGACAGCCGGTCGACCAATTCGACCTTGACTGCGGTGGGTACCGAGCCTTTCTCGTTTTGCAGACCGTCGCGAGGGCTCACGTCGACGATTTTCACTTGTGCTGGATATTTCATGCCCCGATCGCCTGCTCCGGTTCGAACTCGAGCAGTTGCGCGCCTTCTGCCACCTGCTCCCCTAAAGAAAAGTATATCTGCTTGACCAATCCGCGCCGCGGAGCACTGATGGTGTGTTCCATTTTCATGGCCTCGATGATCATCAGGGCCTGCCCCTTTGCCACCGTTTCGCCATTTTGGACCAACACCTGGATCACACTCCCCGGTAGAGGCGAAACCAGGCGTCCGGAGGGGTCCTCGTCTTCGGTCATGGCGGCTTGCTCGAACTCGAGCCGGTAACTGCCGCCATCCGCGAATACGGTCAGTTCATTCCCGAGCCGTACCACCGTGGCGCGGGTGCTTCTGCCATCGAGTTCCACATCGATGGTTCCATCGCCGGCGGATCTCGCGGAGGCAACAATGTTGCCGCCCCCCGGCAACTCGAGTGCATAACCGCCCTCCCGATAGTGCGCGACGATTTGCTTGCGATTCCCCGCGTCCAGCAATGCGAATGCGTGATGATTGCCTTCGCTAAGGCGCCAGCCGTGACGCAGGTGCCATGGCGAATGCGGATCGTCCGAGCGTGCCGCCGCCGAAGCCGCTTCGCTATCCATGCGCAGGGATTCTCCCAGTACCGCGATGGCCAGAATCGCGTCTGGCACTGGCGCCGGCTCGGGAAAAAGCTGGGCGCCATTGCGCTCTATCAGCGCGGTGTCAAGGCCGCCGGTGTCGCGGTCTGCGTTAGCGAAGTCCGGGAGTGCAGTCACCGAAGACAGAAAAGACAAATTGGTGACAAGGCCTGCGACATGGTATTCGCCCAGCGCCTTACGCAAGCGCCGCAGCGCCGATGGACGGTCCCGGTCCCACGCAATCAGCTTGGCGATCATGGGATCGTAGTGCACGCCTACTTCATCGCCCGCCTGCACACCGGTGTCGATGCGCAGATGCCCATCGACTTGCGGCTGCCGCAGATATTCGACGCGGCCCGCGGCAGGCAGGAAGCCGCGTGACGGATCTTCCGCGTAGATGCGTGCTTCGATGGCGTGGCCGGAGATGGAAAGTTGTTCCTGGGTAAAGGGCAGGCGCTCGCCCGCGGCAACCTGCAATTGCCACTCAACCAGATCGAGCCCGGCGATCATCTCGGTGACAGGGTGTTCGACCTGCAGCCGGGTATTCATTTCCATGAAATAGAAACGCCCTCCGGGTTCGACGATGAATTCGACCGTGCCTGCGCCGACGTAGGCCACCGCTTTCGCCGCGGCCACAGCGGCATCCCCCATCTGCTTGCGGCGTTGTGCGCTCATGCCGGGCGCGGGCGCTTCCTCCAGAATCTTCTGATGGCGGCGCTGCACGGAGCAGTCCCGTTCGAACAGATGCAGACAGTTGCCCTGCGTATCGGCAAACACCTGCATCTCGACATGGCGCGGACGCTCGAGATATTTTTCGATCAGCACCCGGTCATCGCCAAAAGAAGAGGCGGCCTCGCGCTTCGCAGAAGCCAGCGCCTGTGCAAATTCGCTCGGCTCCTGCGCCACGCGCATGCCTTTGCCACCACCTCCGGCGGAGGCCTTGATCAGGACCGGATAGCCTATGCGCCCGGCTTCCTTTTCCAGAGTCGCGATATCCTGGGCAACCCCGTGATAGCCGGGCACCAGCGGAACACCGGCCTTCTCCATCAAAGTCTTCGCGGCCGATTTCGACCCCATTGCTTCGATGGCGGTGGCTGGCGGGCCGATAAACGTCACGCCAGCCTGTTCGCACTCGCGGGCGAATTGTGCATTCTCGGACAGGAAACCGTAACCGGGATGGATGGCCTGTGCACCGCTTTTTTTTGCGACTTCGAGAATCCGGTCGCCGCGCAGATAAGAGTCGCGCGGGTGCGGTGCGCCAATTAACCATGCTTCGTCGCAACTCGTTACGTGCAGCGCGCGCGCGTCCGCTGTCGAATAGACGGCGACCGTAGCAATACCGAGGCGCTTGGCGGTCCGCGCAACCCGGCAGGCTATTTCACCTCGATTCGCGATCAGTATTTTCTCAAACATGATTTTGGATTCTGGCCACGGAAGTTCCAGGCTCCCGCATGATCGCTTGGAAGATTTTCATTTCCAAGTCTCGTCCACATTGTCCGGAGGCAGTGGGTCGAGCTTGCCTCCAGGCAATCGCGACAGGCTCCGGTGCAGCAGCAACGCCAGCAGAAAACACACGGCAAACAGCGCGAGTCCGATGAAGCTTGCGGTCATCGCAATATGCACGAGCGTTTCGATGGTTCCACCCCGCGCCTCCTCACAAGCCGCCCAACCTTCGCGTGTCCTGAGCGCGAGATCGATTGCCCCGGCGGCGTCCGCGGAACGCAACTCGCCCAGAAGCCGGTCGAACCCGGGCAGGATGAGTTTGTATTGACCCATGTAGTGCCACAACCAGATCCCTGCTCCCAGATCGATGAGGAACATCCCGAGCCCGAGCGCACAGAACAACGCCAGCAACTTCGCTCTCTGCGCATCTACAGCAGCCGAATCGATCCCGACTTGCGTCACGTCCAATCGGGACTGCGTTTGTCGAAAAAAGCTGCGAGGCCTTCCTGCCCCTCCGGTTCTACGCGGATGGCCGCTATGCGCCGCGCAGTTTCGGCTGACAGCCCATCATCCATGGGCCGCCGGCTTACGTCTGCAATCAATTTCTTTGCTGCTGCAAGTGCCCGCGGCCCGCCTTTGAGCAGCTGCCCCGCAATTTTCGCAACGGTATCGTCAAGCGCGACGCCTTCGACCACCTCATGCACCAGGCCCAGGCGCCTGGCCTCCACTGCATCGAAGCGCTCCGCGGTCAGGAAGTAGCGGCGCGCGGCGCGCTCTCCAATTGCGGCGATGACGTAGGGACTGATGACCGAGGGAATCAGGCCGAGACGTACTTCGGAGAGGCAGAACGCTGCCTCGGTGCTGGCAATCGCGATATCGCAACAGGCCACCAGACCGACGCCGCCGCCGAATGCCGCTCCCTGTACTTGCGCGATTGTCGGCTTGCCCATGCCATCAAGCGTGCGCATCAGATCCGCCAGCGCCAAGGCGTCGCGCAGGTTTTCCTCTCGCGAGTACTTGGCCATTCGACGCATCCAATTCAGATCGGCGCCGGCAGAAAAGCTCTTGCCGTTGGCAGCAAGCACGATGATGCGGGCAAGCAGCGAACGGTCCAGCCGACGCAGTTCCGAAGTCAGCGCGGCAATCAACGCATCATCGAAAGCGTTATGCACTTCGGGACGGTTCATGCGTATCGTCGCTACCCCGTCGTTTATTTCGGTTTGCAGCATGCCTTGATTCATCCCGAAAAAATAATTTCACCACCAAGACACGAAGGCACGAAGAAAGACAAAGCGGGGGAATGAAAACATTCTGAGCATTGTCGCTGCTTCAAATGTTTGTATTCTCGACTGGCCTCGGCCAACGTGGCGTTTGGAGAATCGCAACCCCTTTCTGTCGATGCCTCAATTTCTGCTGAATTTCTTCGTGTCTTCGCGCTTTCGTGGTAGATCGCAGTTCCTAGATTCATGTATCTCGGGTTTCGTCAGTCCGGCGCAAAGCGTTTGGCCACTTCCTCGAGCATGACTTCGGTGGCACCGCCGCCTATGGCCAGCACCCGCGCGTCGCGCGCCTGACGCTCGATGGCCGATTCGCGCATATAGCCCATGCCGCCATGAAATTGCTGACAGGTGTAAACCACTTCGTTCGCGAGTTCGCCGGTCAGTGCCTTCAGCATCGACACTTCACGCACGCAATCCCGTTTTTGCGCCGCAAGCCAGCCGCAATGGTAGAGGAACTGCCGGGCGGCATGGGTCTTGGCTTCGAGCATGGCCAGACGCTGGCGGATCACCTGCTTGTCGAACAACACGCCACCGAACGCCTTGCGCGTTTTCACGTACTCGATGGTCAGGCGCAGCGACGTCAGGGCATTGCCCACCGCCATCGCCGCCGCCGCGATGCGCTCCCTCTGGAAATTCTTCATCACTGCATAAAACCCCGCGTTTTCTTCGCCCAGCAGATTCGCTGCAGCCACGCGACAATCCTCGAAAGCCAGTTCGGCAGTGTCTGAACTGCGCCAGCCGGTCTTGTCGAGCGCACGTCCGACGCGAAAACCGGGTGTACCCTTTTCCACGATGAAGATGGAAATACCGCGCGACCCTTTGGCATTCGCATCCGTGCGCGCGGCGACGAAGTACAGGTCTGCGAGCACACCGTTGGTGATGAACATCTTGGCGCCATTGAGAACCCAATCCGCCCCGTCGCGCCGCGCTCGCGTGCGGATGCCTGCCACGTCCGATCCGGCATCCGGCTCGGTGACGGCTACCGCTGTAATCAAGTCGCCGCGGATAATGCCCGGCAGGTACTTGTCCAGCTGTGCTTTGGAACCGCCATGCACGAGGTGGGGCGAGGCCATGTCCGAATGCACCAGCGCCGTGACGACAAATCCGCCGAACGTGCTGCGCGACAACGCTTCGGCGTAGACCAGAGAGGTCAGCGCGTCGGCTTCGCTGCCGCCATATTCGGCCGGGTAGGTGATCCCGAAAAAGCCGAGCTCCCCCATCTTGCGCAGGACTTCACGCGGTACGTGTCCCTGGTCCTCCCAGGCGTTGCCATTGGGTTCGACCTCTCTCGCTAAAAATCGGGCGACCTGATCGCGCAACGCCACATGCTCTTCGGTGAAGTAGATGGATTCCATGTCTGGGCTGCCGTTGCGGCTGAGCTACATCCTGAAAACGCCGAAGGTGGTTTTTTCGATGGGTGCATTCAATGCGGCCGACAGGCCCAGGCCGAGCACCATGCGGGTATCCGCCGGATCGATGACGCCGTCGTCCCATAGACGGGCGCTCGCGTAATAGGGGTGGCCCTGGGTTTCGTATTGCGCGCGGATCGGTGCCTTGAAAGCTTCTTCGTCGTCGCGACTCCAGCTTTGGCCGGCTCTCTCAAACCCGTCGCGCTTGACCTGAGCGAGCACGCTGGCAGCCTGCTCGCCACCCATTACCGAGATGCGTGCGTTCGGCCACATCCACAGGAAGCGGGGGCTGAAGGCCCGGCCGCACATGCCGTAATTTCCCGCGCCGAAGCTGCCGCCGACAATGACAGTCAGCTTCGGCACACGCGCGCAGGAAACGGCAGTGACCAGCTTGGCACCGTCCTTCGCGATGCCGCCGGCCTCGTATTTCTTGCCGACCATGAAGCCGGTGATGTTCTGCAGGAATATCAGCGGAATCCCGCGCTGCGCGCACAGTTCGATGAAGTGCGCGCCTTTCAGTGCCGACTCCGAATACAGAATGCCGTTGTTGCCGACAATGCCCACCGGATAACCGTGCAAGTGCGCGAACCCGCAGACCAGCGTGCTGCCGTAAAGGGGCTTGAATTCGTCGAGTTCGCTGGCGTCGACGACTCGTGCAATTACTTCCCGAATGTCGAATGACTTGCGCGTGTCGGCGGCAACGACACCGTGCAATTCCGCCGCCTCGTACACGGGTTCGCGTGGTTCGCGCGTTTCGAGACCGATTGTTTTCCTGCGGTTGAGATGCGAGACGATGCGCCGCGTAAGTTCGAGCGCGTGGGGATCGTCATTCGCATAGTGATCTGCTACTCCCGACACTCGCGCATGCACGTCGGCGCCGCCGAGTTCTTCCGCGCTGACGATTTCGCCGGTGGCTGCCTTTACCAGCGGCGGCCCGGCGAGGAATATCGTGCCCTGATTTCTGACGATGATCGATTCGTCGGCCATCGCCGGCACATAGGCGCCCCCCGCTGTGCACGACCCCATTACGCACGCAATCTGCGGAATGCCCAATGCCGACATATTGGCCTGGTTGTAGAAGATACGGCCGAAATGGTCGCGGTCGGGAAAGACCTCGTCCCACGTCGGCAGATTCGCTCCACCCGAATCAACCAGGTAAATGCACGGTAGTTGATTCTGTTGCGCAATCTCCTGCGCGCGAACATGTTTCTTCACAGTCATCGGAAAATAAGTGCCACCCTTGACCGTAGCATCGTTTGCCACGACGACGCATTCGCGCCCTGCGATCCTTCCGACGCCCGTGACAATGCCGGCCGCGGGCACCTGGTTGCCGTACATGTTCCACGCTGCGAGTTGCGACAATTCAAGGAAGGGCGAACCGGGATCCAGCAGCCTGCGCACACGTTCGCGCGGCAACAGTTTGCCGCGGCCGACGTGCTTTTCGCGCGCCGCGTCGTCCCCGCCCTGACTGACCAGGCCGATCTTGGCACGCAGGTCGGCGACCAGCGCCGACATCGCTTCGCGCGCAGCCTTGAATTCCGGCGAGCGGGCATTGAGTTTGGTCAGGATCGCGGTCATCTTGGCTCAGGCACGCTTCGCAAGGGGATGGCCGGGCAGCAATTCATAGGGATGTTTCCAGCGAGGCTCGGCGCGGATCCGTTGCAGCCAGTCGCGCAGGTTCGGATACTGATTCCAGTCCACGCCGAGTTCGTCCTCGAAAAACAGATAGCCGCAGGCCGAGATATCCGCGACGGTCAGCCGCCCGGCGGCGAGATAAAGCCTGCCGGACAAATGCGTGTCGAGAATCTTCCAAGTAGATTCGGCTCGCTTGCGGAACTCTTCCTGCACCGGCGGATTCGGATTGGGCGTGAGCACACGCATGAACCGGTAGGTCGCCGTGTAGCTGGTGAGTTTGTGGTTGTCCCATAGCAGCCAGCGCAGGATTTCGCGACGCTCGGCATTGTCGTTCCAGCCGTATTTGCCGAACTGCTCGACCAGATAATCGAGGATGGCGCCTGACTGGCTGAGTTTCTGCCCCTTGTGCTCCAGCACGGGAACTTCGCCCATGACGTTTATCTTGCGGTACTCGGGCGTTCTAGTTTCACCGTTGAAGAAATCGACGAAACGCGGCGCCCAATCGCCGCCCGCCAGTTCGAGGTATAGCGCAGGCTTGTAGGAATTGCCGGATTGCGCAAATCCGTAAAGCAGATACTCCGCCATCTACCAGCCTCCGCTTTGCAGCCAGCGATCGACGTGATCGAGGCGATCGAAACCCCAAAACGGTTCGCCATCCACGATGACGTACGGGGATCCGAACACGCCGCGGGCAATAGCGGCCTCGGTTTCGACCTTGAGTTTTTCCTTCATGACCGGATCGGCGATAACATCCAGAACTTTCTGCCGGTCGAGCCCGATCGAAGCAGCCACGTCGGCGGCAGTTTCCGGGCTGGAGATATCGCGATCGTCGACCATGTAGGCGCGGTAAAGCGCAAGCGTGACTTGCTCCTGTTTCGCGGCGCCTTCGGCTTCCAGCGAGTAGATGACACGCGACGGCGATTGGCCAGCAATGGGAAATTTGCTGGGGAGCGTGAATGGAATATCGAACAGACGCGCCGAGCGTTCCATGTCGTGCCGGCTGTAGTCACCTTTCAACGGAGCGCTCGGCAGCGGCACACCTCCTGTCACCTTGAAGACGACGCCGAGCAGAATCGGCTTCCACTCGACGCTGCGCCGGTGTTTCGCGGCGAGCGCCGAAATTTTGGTCGCGGCCATGTAGCCGTAGGGCGAAGCGAAATCGTAATAGAACTGGATGGGATTGGGCATTCTCTAGTCTGTCCTCAAGACCGCCAGATATTCATCGAAAGTACCTGCGAAGCAATACATCATCGGACTCGAACTCATGAACGTCGGTCGCGGCCAGTTTCAGCCTGTTCCTCAGGCCCGTGGAGGAAAAGTCGTGTTGTTCAATTTCGCCACCGCCGGCACCAGCGACGCCACCATATGCTCGGGACTTCCGAAACCCAGATTCACGGCCTGAGTCAGGGTCTGCAGCGTGGCCACGGCCATCGAGCCGGCGATCCCGGATTCCATGGCCATCTGGTTGTAGTAACGCACATCCTTCAATGCATTCGCGAGTCCGAATTTCATGCCGCCGAAATCGCCTTCGAGCGCTTTGCCCGCCAGCATCTGGAAAATCGCGGAATTGGCCGCGCCGGAAGAGACGAGGGCGAAGTATTTTTTGGGATCGACACCGACTTTGACGCAGGCCGTGAGCGCTTCGGCGATCAACGCCATCTGGCCGATTGCGGCGCAGTTATTGATCAGTTTGATCTTGTGTCCCGCACCCACATCGCCGACGTGGAAGATATTCTCGCAGAAGGCTTTCAGCGCCGGCTCAATCTCCCGGAACGTCGCCTCATCCGCGCCGACCATGGTATTGAGCCTGCCTTGTTCCGCCTCCACCGGCGTCCGGGCCAGGGGCGCGTCGGCGAAACGCACGCCTTTGGCCTTGAGATCCGCTGCTATCTTCAACGTCGAGCCCGGCTGGCTGGTCGAGTTGTCCACGACGATCTGTCCATTTGCCGCCGTCTCAAGGATCCCGCCTTTGCGATACACCAGGTCCTCGACTTGCAGCGATCCTGTCACGCACAAGAAAATGATGTCATTGCCTTTTACCAGCTGTGCAACGTCCTTCGCTTCCCTGGCGCCGTGCTTGACCAGATCTTCGACTGGCGCGCGGTTCTTGTGACCGAGAACCGTGGTTTCGAAACCTTTCGCCACCAGATTTTTCGCCATGCCATGACCCATCAATCCCACGCCGATGAAGCCGATTTTCTTGTTAGCCATTTCTACTTAACCCCCAAGCGCGTCTTTGCCACAGATACCCTACGTGCGTAGCACGTCGGAGTACCCTTTTAGAACACAGAGAACGGCAAACAAGAAATTTGGAAACCAACGCAGGATCAATAACGCCGATTGTCCAATACACTTTCGGGTACATCCTTTGGTTTCCTCGCACTTCTCTGTGTCCTCTGTGACCTCTGTGGCTAATTGGTTCTCGCCTTAAATCAGTTCAACAGCCATGGCGGTGGCTTCGCCGCCGCCGATGCAAAGCGACGCGACGCCACGCTTGAGTCCATGCTTCCTCAATGCGCCGATCAGCGTGACCAGGATGCGCGCGCCGGAGGCACCGATCGGATGGCCCAGCGCACAGGCGCCGCCGTGGACATTTACTTTTTCGTGCGGAAGCTTGTGCTCGCGCATGGCAGCCATCGTCACGACGGCGAATGCTTCATTGATCTCGTAAAGATCAACGCTATCGGCCGTCCAGCCGGTCTTGTCGAACAGCTTCTTAATCGCGCCAACCGGCGCAGTGGTAAAAAGTCCCGGCTCATGCGCGTGGGTCGAATGGCCGACCACGGTTGCAAGCGGCCGCAGATGCAGTTTTTCGGCGCTCGAGCGCCTCATCATTACCAGAGCAGCAGCGCCATCGGAGATGGAACTGGAATTCGCCGCCGTGACGGTACCGTCCTTGCGAAAGGCGGGTTTGAGCAGCGGAATCTTGTCGAAGTTGGCCTTGAACGGCGCTTCGTCGTGCTCGATGAAGCGTTCGTCCTTGCCCGCCTTGATGGCAATAGGAACCGTCTCCCAGGCGAATGAACCGTCCTTGTTTGCTTTCTGGGCGCGCTCGAGCGAGGTAATGGCGAAACGGTCCTGCGCTTCGCGCGTAAAGCCGAACTTCGATGCGCAATCCTCTGCAAAGCTGCCCATCAGGCGACCTTTGTCATAAGCGTCCTCCAGTCCATCCAGAAACATATGATCGATCACCTGCTGATGCCCCATCCGATAACCGGAGCGCGCCTTGGGCAAAAGGTAGGGCGCATTGCTCATGCTCTCCATTCCCCCCGCGACCATGATGTCGTTCGTGCCCGCGATCAGCAGGTCGTTGGCGAACATCGCAGCTTTCATACCGGAGCCGCACATCTTGTTGACCGTCGTGCATCCGGTTGAAAGCGGCAGGCCTGCACCCAGCGACGCCTGGCGGGCCGGGGCCTGACCCTGCCCGGCAGGAAGCACACAGCCCATGATGACTTCCTGCATCTGCTCTGCTTTCAGGCCGGAGCGCTCGACCGCGGCACGCACCGCCGCGGCACCAAGTTGCGGTGCCGTGAAATCCTTGAGTTCCCCCTGCATCGCACCCATCGGCGTGCGTGCGACAGAAACTATCACGACAGGATCATTCGCCATTACTACCTCCACTCGATAATTAATTCAATTTGCCACAGAGGACACAGAGAAAAACGAATGCACGAATTCAGGAATAACTGGTGCATCAGGGTCGCACTTTGTTCAGCAAAGTGAGATTTTCCTTTCTTTGCAATTCTCCTGTTGTTCTCTGTGACCTCTGTGACCTCTGTGACCTCTGTGGCTAACGTGTTTGTCTTGTCACGCAGTGCGGCCAGCGAACCGGTTGCGGAAGCGCAGCGTCTCAGGGTAGGGAAATACATCTTCGACGTGGCCCGCGGCGATCTTGCGCTGCGTGGACGCCCAGAAATCGACGTCCAGCAGTTCCCGATGATTTTCGAGAAACACTTCGCGCACCCGGCTATCGCCTAGAAGGAAAGCAGCAAATTCCTCCGGGAAGACGTCGGCTGCCCCGACCGGATACCAGGGTTCGGCTGAGATCTCGTCCTCCGGCGTGCGCGGCAACGGCATGCGTCGGAAGTTGCAGTCCGTCATATAGACGATTTCGTCGTAATCATAGAACACGATGCGGCCGAAGCGCGTCACGCCGAAATTCTTGAAAAGCATGTCACCCGGGAAAATGTTTGCAGCCGCCAGTTGCCGGATTGCATCGCCATAGTCGCGCACGGCGTGTGCAAGCTGGTTCGGCTGAGCATTGTCGACATACATGTTCAGGGGAATCATGCGCCTTTCTATATAGAGGTGTTTGACGATCAGGGTGTCTTCCTGTTCTTCGATCATGGACGGAGCAAGGCGGCGCAGTTCATCGATGAGTTCGGCCGTGAAACGCTCCTTGGGAAATGCCACTTCCGCGTACTCCAGCGTATCGGCCATGCGCCCTACCCGGTCGTGATATTTCACTAGCAGATACTTGTCCTTGACCTGCTGGCGCGTGATGTCTTTCGGCGGCGAAATTACGTCCTTGATGACTTTGAACACATAAGGATAGGAGGGCAGCGTGAACACCAGCATGACCAGTCCGCGAATGCCGGGCGCTATCACGAATCGGTCGCCTGAATGCTTCAGATGATGCAGGAAATCACGGTAGAAAAGCGTCTTGCCTTGTTTCTGCAAGCCGAGCACGGTGTAGATCTCAGCCGCCGGTTTGTTCGTCAGCAGCCCCTTGAGGAACTCAACGTAACCCGACGGGACCTCCATATCCACCATGAAATAGGCGCGGCTGAATCCGAACAGGATGGACAGATGGGCGGCGTCGAGCAGGATAGTGTCGAGATAAAGACTGCCGTCGCCGTTGCGCAGGATCGCGATCGCAAACGGGATCTCTCGATTGCCGTTGACGATCTTGCCGATGGCGTAGGTGCCCTTGTTACGAAAAAACAGCGAAGCCAATACCTGAATCTGGTGATTCGCCTCGAGCAAGATCGGCCGTCCAAGATGTTCCCGGACAGCGCGCAGCAGCCAGCGGGTGTCGCGATTCAGGTCGCGAAAGGGATTGCGCAGGCCGAAATCGCGCAGAATCCGCGTAATCGTTGCGCGCAGGCCATCCCGGGAGGGGTAGTAGCTGCGATAGGTGGGCGGATCGGAATCTATGTACTCGGTTGACAGCGCCGGGCGCACGAACAGGAAATCGTTGTGGTAATAGCTGCGGTGGAGGATGCGACAGCTGACGGAATTGAAAAAGCTCTCGGCAAGTTCGGGTTGCTTGTGGTTGGTCAGCAACCCGATGTAATGAAGTTTCACCTGCTGCCAGATCGCATCCGGAAGCTGATCGGTGTTGAATCGCCGCTGCAGATATTGGACCGTTTCGGTGATGCGGCGATCGTAAAACTGGATGCGTTCGCGCGAGATGCGCTGGATTTCCGTCCATTGCCCGCCCTCGAACAGCGATTTTGCGTAGCGGCACGTTTCCCGGAACAGACGATAGTGGCGGTTGAACCCGTCGAGTGTGCCCTGCGCGATCAGGAACGCCAGTTCTTGCTGCGTCTGCTCAGTGACGGTCGTCATGAAAGCCACGATCGAACCGCGCTGAACACGAAGGGCACGAAGGAAAAACGAAGGAGCACGAAGGAGGGCAAGTGGAAACTCTCTAATCGAATACCGGCATGGCGCTCGGTGACCAATCCGGACAATGCCAGCGTAGGCAACAGCTACGATGAAATGTTGGATGCACTATTTGCTTTTTTTCTCCTGTTCGCATTTCTTGTTTTCCTTCGTGACCTCGTTCTTCCTTCGTGTGCTTCGTGGTGAACGTGTTTCCTACGACGTTTCCCTGAAAAGCTCGCGGCCGATGAGCATGCGCCGGATCTCCGAGGTGCCGGCGCCGATTTCGTATAGCTTGGCATCGCGCCACAGCCGCCCCGAAGCATATTCGTTGATGTACCCGTTGCCGCCGAGCGCCTGGATGGCTTCGCCTGCCATCCAGGTGGCTTTTTCCGCTGCATACAAAATGGCGCCCGCCGCGTCCTTGCGTGTGGTGTTGCCGCGATCGCATGCCTTCGCAACGGCATAGACGTACGCTTTGCACGCGTTCATGGTCGTATACATGTCGGCGACCTTGCCTTGCATGAGCTGGAATTCGCCGATCGGCTGGCCAAACTGCTCGCGCTGGTGCAGGTAGGGCATGACGACATCCATGCACGCTTGCATGATGCCGAGCGGCCCGCCGGCCAGCACTGCGCGCTCGTAGTCCAGCCCGCTCATCAACACCTGCACGCCCCGGTTGACTTCGCCAAGCACGTTTTCCGCCGGCACTTCGCAATCACGAAACACCAACTCGCAGGTATTGGAGCCGCGCATGCCGAGCTTGTCCAGTTTTTGCGCCGTGGAAAATCCCTCGAAAGATTTCTCGATCAGGAAAGCCGTTATGCCTTTCGGTCCGGCCGCAAGGTCCGTTTTTGCATAGACGACCAGCACATCGGCATCCGGTCCGTTCGTGATCCACATCTTGCTGCCATTGAGCACGAAACCTTCGCCGCGCCGGTCTGCGCGCAGCTTCATGCTGACGACGTCAGATCCCGAGTTGGGCTCGCTCATCGCCAGTGCACCCACGTGTTCTCCGGAAATCAATCGCGGCAGATAGCGGCGCTTCTGGGTTTCGTTTCCATTCCGGTTGATCTGGTTGACGCAGAGGTTGGAGTGCGCGCCGTAGGACAGGCCGACGGCAGCGGAGGCACGGGATATTTCCTCCATCGCCACCACGTGCGCGAGATAGCCCATGTTGGTGCCACCATGCTCCTCGGCGACGGTGATACCCAGCAAGCCCAGGTGGCCCATCTTGGCCCACAGGTCCATCGGGAATTCGTTGCACCGGTCTGTTTCCGCCGCACGCGGCGCGATCTCGACCGCCGCGAAATGCTGCACCGAGTGGCGCAGCATTTCGATGTCCTGTCCGAGATCGAAATCCAGGGTCGGGAAGGAAGCAAGGGCGATTTTGTCAGGGCTGTTCATAGATCCGGCCTCCCATGCATTGTCATGAGCGTCTGCAGCAGCGTCGCGCAGAGCGTTTCGCGGCCGTCTTTTACAACGAAAGCATCTACCCGCGTCACCACCAGCGTGCGCCCTTGCTTCAGTACTCGTCCCCGCGCCACCAGCAGATCGCCATTTCCCGGCGCCAGCAGGTTCATTTTGTATTCGACGGTCAGCACGCTCGCATCCAGCGGCATCAGCGAGAAGGCAGCGTAGCCGCCAGCCGAGTCTGCGATGGTACCGATGATGCCACCGTGAAAATAGCCGTGCTGCTGCGTCAGTTCGGGTTTGAACGGAAGCTGGATTTCGCATTCGCCGGGCGCAACCCGGACCAGCTTTGCCCCCAACCATCCCATGATTTTCTGGCGCCCAAAACTGTCCTCAACGCGCTGCGCGTAAGCGGGATTCATGGGTTCGTGGTCGGGCATGTTTTCTTTGCAAAAGGCCGTAAGGAACTGTAATTGACGTTTACGTCAACGTCAATCTATACGGGCAACTAATGGCTTGATTGCGGCGCTAGACCGGTTTTGAAAATACATGCGGCACCGGGGATATTTTGTTGCGCAACAAATGTGCGCATTCAATATCTTAAGCTGAACTGCCGGCAGACTTGCGGGCTCTTCCTTGACCGCGGTCTAGAAAATCGCGGCACTGCTTCTCGAACTCGGCAATCTCTCCCAGGACTACTTCGATGTCCTCGCGCTGCTGCTCCAGAATGCTGCGGCGTTTCTTCAAAACCTCCTGCAGGCGCTGGACCTGCGCGTGCTCGTCTTTGGCGGCATCGTACATATCGATCAACTCACGGATTTCGGCCAGAGACAATCCCAGCCGCTTTCCGCGCAGGGTAAGTTTCAGGCGCACCTTGTCGCGATTGCCGTAGATCCGGTTGCGGCCTGACCGCGCTGGTGCGAGCAACCCGTGGTCCTCATAGAAACGGATAGCGCGCGTGGTCAGACCGAACTCACGCGCGAGCTCGGTAATGGTAAAAGTTGCGTCGGTCATGCGTCCGGCAGTTTACGTAAGCGTCAAGTAGAATCCCACTATAGCGCGGACCCTCCTTTCCCTGGTATCAGTTCATGCAGACATCCGTTCATCCGGCGGTCCTCGATGTTGCCGGCCCGATGACATTCCCTTTTGCCGAACCACCCACCGCGGGTCACGTTTGCGAAGTCGCGCCCGGCGTCTACTGGCTGCGCATGCCGCTGCCGTTCGCGCTGAACCACATCAATCTCTGGTTGCTGCGCGATGGGAATGGCTGGACAGCGGTGGATTGCGGCATCGGATTGGAGGAGACGCGCGCACACTGGGAAACGATTTTTGCGGATGTCATCGGCAGCGCGGGACTTACGCGCGTGCTGGTGACCCATTTCCATCCTGACCATTTCGGCAACGCCGGTTGGCTGACCAAGCGCTTCGGGGCACCGTTGTGGATGACGGAAACGGAATTCCTGACTGCGCATGCGCAATACGAAGCGTTGCCCGGTTTCGGATCTGATGCTACGGCGTCCCTGTTTTCCGAACACGGCCTCGACGCGCAAGGCGCCGCTGGCATTTCCGCACGGGGCAATTCCTACCGCAAGATAGTGGGAGAACCTCCGGAGCGCTTCGTGCGTATGTTGGACGGCGAGGAAGTGAACATCGGCTCCAACTCATGGAGGGTTATTGTCGGGTACGGCCACGCGCCGGAACACGCGGCCCTGTATTGCAAATCATTGGGCGTGCTGATCTCGGGTGACATGCTGTTGCCGAAAATCAGCACGAACATCAGCGTCTGGCCGAACAAGCCGGAGAGCGATCCCCTCAGGCTGTTCCTGCGTTCGATAGACCGCTTCAGTGAACTTCCCGCCGATACGCTGGTGCTGCCCTCGCACGGCCTGCCGTTCCGCGGCGGCCGACACCGCGTGCAGATGCTGCACGACCATCATCGCGACCGCCTGGCCGAAGTGCTGGATGCGTGCTCCCAACCCCGTAGCGCAGCGAATCTGCTGCCTGTGCTGTTCAGGCGGACGCTGGATACGCATCAGACGTTTTTCGCCATGGGCGAATCAATCGCCCACCTGAATTACCTTTGGCTGAAAGGAAAACTGTCGCGGGCGCTCGAAGCCGATGGCGTCTATCGTTTCGTCAGGCAAACGGGATGAAGGTAGGGGGCACGTCGTATCGCAGCGTCTGGCGCGACGCAAGCCGCGTCGCCATCATCGACCAGACACGGCTGCCTTTCGAATTCCACACCCTGCGTTTGTCCGGCTGTGACGAAATCGCGCATGCAATCCGCTCGATGCAGGTGCGAGGCGCGCCGCTTATCGGAGCAACGGCCGCTTATGGCATTGCGTTGGCGATGTCGGCCGATTCGTCGGATCTCAATCTCAAGCTCGCGGCGGAATCGGTCGGAAAAACGCGGCCGACTGCGGTGAATCTGCGCTGGGCGATCGAGCGCATGTCCCGGCGCCTGCAAACGCTGCCGCCACGCGCGCGTCCGCAGGCAGCCTGGGAGGAAGCGCAGAACATTGCGGACGAGGACGTTGCCTTCAATCTTGCAATTGGCCGGCATGGGCTGCCCTTGCTTCGCGAGATCGCGAATCGCAAGGACAAGGTGAATGTTCTGACCCATTGCAATGCGGGCTGGCTGGCGACTGTGGATGTTGGTACCGCGCTGGCACCGATCTACCTTGCACACGACGCAGGCGTGCCGGTGCACGTCTGGGTCGACGAAACCCGCCCGCGCAATCAGGGGTTGCTCACCGCCTGGGAGCTGACCCAGCACGGCGTGCCCAACACCCTGATCGCCGACAATGCCGGCGGTCACCTGATGCAGCACGGACAGGTGGATCTGGTGCTGGTCGGTGCAGACCGCGTCACGGCAACCGGAGACGTCTGCAACAAGATCGGCACTTATCTGAAAGCGCTTGCCGCCAAGGATTGCGGGGTGCCGTTCTATGCCGCCGTGCCTTCGCCGACAATCGATTGGGAAATCACCGACGCCATGCGCGAAATACCGATCGAGGAACGCGACAGCGAAGAACTTCTGCTCGTGAGGGGTCAGGCTGCGGGCGAAGAGATCGCGCAAGTGCGAATCGCTGCTGAAGGAACTGTCGCGGCGAATCCCGCTTTCGACGTCACACCCGCACGCCTCGTGACGGCGCTGATTACCGATCTGGGCATTGCCGCGGCGACACGAAAAGGCCTGGACAAGCTTTATCACAGGAAAGTGGCCTGATCATGCTCGGGATGGCGCTGCGCAAAGACATTATCGCGACTGCGCTGCGCATGAACGCGCTCGGCATCAATCGCGGCAAATCCGGCAATGTCAGCGTGCGCTGGAAAGACGGTTTCCTGGTGACGCCATCCGGCCTGCCTTATGAGGAAATGCGTCCGGCGGATATCGTTTTAATCGACGCGAAGGGGCGATCCGAGGGCAAGCGCAAACCGTCTTCGGAGTGGCGGTTCCACTTCGACATCTACCGGCACAAAGACAATGCCCTTGCCGTGGTGCACACGCATTCGAGTTTCGCAACGACACTAGCCTGTCTCGGAATGGGCGTACCCGCGTTCCATTACATGGTTGCAGTCGCGGGCGGCAACGATATCCGTTGCGCGCCTTACGCGACGTTCGGCACGCAACTGCTTTCCGACCATGCCATCCAAGCGCTGGAGGGACGCCGGGCCTGCCTGCTGGCCAATCACGGCATGATCGCAACCGGCGACAGCCTGAAAAACGCGCTGGCGCTCGCGGTCGAAGTCGAGGCGCTGTGCGAGCAATACTGGCGTGCACTGCAGATCGGCAAGCCCAATTTGTTGCCGGACGAAGAGATGGCCGCGGTCGTGGAAAAATTCAAGACTTACAACGCGCCGGCAGCCTGAACCATGACCGGGCTTGCGCTGCGGCGGACTTCGTCCTAGCTTAGGCACATGGCTGAAGAAACAAACCACTCGCCCGGCACCGCGGATTCCACCGAATTCGCCCGCGTTTTCGCGGAAATTGCGCTGCGCAGCAAACATTTGTTCGAAACCCATCTGGCGGAGCAGGCCAGGCATACCGGAGTGGAGTCGACCGACGAACTCGGCGTCGGCAAGGCCTTCTCCGAACTCGCCGCCAAGCTCATGAGCGATCCCTTCAAGCTGGCGGAAATGTCGATGCGCATGTGGCGGGACTATTTCACGCTCTGGCAGCACACCCTGCTCAAGGCTTCAGGCGAGGACGCGCCCGCCGTAGCGGAACCAGGCAAGTCCGATAACCGCTTCCGCAGCGAATTGTGGCAAAACAACCTGGTGTTCGATTACATCAAGCAGTCCTATCTGATTGCGGCCCAGAATATTCAGAAAACGGTATCGGAGGTCGAAGGACTCGATGACAAAACCGCGGGCAAAATAAAGTTCTTCACGCGCCAATACATCGATGCGCTCGCGCCGACGAACTTCGTGCTGACCAACCCCGATGTGCTGAAAACCACCATTGAAACCGGCGGCAAGAATCTGCTCGATGGGCTCAACCATCTGCTGCAGGACATCGACCGCGGCGACGGCAGGCTCGCCATCAGCATGACCGACCCGAAGGCGTTCAAGATGGGCGAGAACGTCGCCAGCACGCCGGGCAAGGTGGTCTACCAGAATGATCTGATGCAACTGATCCAGTATCAGCCAACCACCAGCGCGGTCTATAAGCGGCCGCTGCTGATCGTGCCGCCCTGGATCAACAAATACTACATTCTCGACCTGCGGCAGAAAAATTCATTCATCCGGTTCGCGCTCGACCAGGGCATCACCGTGTTCGTTATCTCCTGGGTGAATCCGGACGAGAAGCACGCGGGCAAGACCTTCGACGACTATCTGCTGGAAGGCCCATGGGCCGCGATGGATGCCATCGAGAAGGCGACCGGCGAGCACGACATCAACATGATTGGCTATTGCCTGGGCGGCACGCTTACGGCGGCACTGCTGGCATGGATGAAAGTGAAAGGGGACGATCGCGTGAAGAGCGTGACGTTCTTCACCACCCTGATCGATTTCTCGGAACCCGGCGAACTCGGTGTGTTCGTCGATGAGGCTGCGGTCAATGGCCTCGAGAAAAAAATGACGCAGCACGGCTACCTGGAGGGCTCCGACATGGCGTCGACCTTCAACATGTTGCGCGCCAACGATCTGATCTGGTCCTTCGTGGTCAACAATTACCTGCTCGGAAAAGAGCCGTTTCCGTTCGACCTGCTGTACTGGAATTCGGACGCGACCCGCATGCCGGCGAAAATGCACACGTTCTATTTGCGCAACATGTATATCAGCAACAAGTTGCGCGAACCCGGCGGAATCACGCTGGCGGGAGAACCGATCGACGTCTCCAAAATCGAAATCCCGGCCTATTTCATCTCCACCATCGAAGACCATATCGCGCCCTGGAAGACAACTTACCTGGGGGCGCAACTTTTGCGAGGCCCGGTGCGATTCACCCTCGGCGGCTCGGGTCATATCGCCGGCATCGTCAATCCGCCGTCCGCGAACAAGTATTGGTATTGGACCAACGACGATATGCACGAAACCGCCGACGAGTGGCTCTCCAAGGCCGAAAAGCATCCCGGTTCCTGGTGGACCGACTGGAGCACATGGATCGGTGCGTTCGGCGGCGAAAAAGTGCCGGCCCGCATCGCGGGTGGCGCGCTGAAGGTCATCGAGGATGCGCCGGGCAGCTATGCGAGCCTGCGTCTGGATGCAATGGCACCGGCGAAGCAAAAAAAAGCCAAGACCCGTACGACGACCAAGAAAAGCACCTGATCGCCGGGGAGAAGCAGCGCAGGCCGCTTCAGAATGAAAAAGCCGCAGGGAATGGCCTGCGGCCCTCTCAAGCGGCTGCGGGTTCAGTCGCGTTTGCGATCGTTGTGCTTTTCCCGATGGATGCGCTTGCTCTGGTGATTTTCCGCGGCCTGGATGTTCTTTTGTTCGCCGGCACCAACATGGCCATTACTGGCGGCATTCGCTTCCTTGCGGTCTATCCTTGCCTGGCCACGCTCGAGGTTCGAGGCTTCGCGATTGGTCAGCGACCCGTTTTTGACGCCGTTCTCGATGCGTTGCTCCTGATTCGCATTGCGCTGCACGTCGGCTTGCATGCGTTGCGAGGATGCGGAATTCGGATTCCCGGTCTGCGCGTCATGCTTCTCGCGATAGATATCCCTGCTCGCGTTGTTTTGCGCTCGTTCTATGCGCTGCTTCTCCGCATCGGTCATCTTGCCGTCCTTCAGCGCATTCGACTCCATCTTGTCGATGTGCGCTTCTTCGCGTTCAAGCTTGCCGGCTTCCTTGGTGGTGAGCTGGCCGGATTTCAAACCCTGCTCGATACGATTTTGCTGGTTCACGTCACGCTGCGCAGTATCGGCGGCGTTCTGTGCGCTGACCGCTGTTGCGATGCTGCACGCGGCTAGTCCCGCCGCGATCGCAGTGAGTCGAATTGGCATTGATCTCTCCTCGCTCTCAATTGATCGTCCGGGCGCCGTTGCGCCGGGTCTGGACTACACGTCCATCAACGGCATGCGGCGCGGGTGGTTGACAGTGGTCGTTGACCGCGACGGCAATGATCTGTTGCCGCAGACCGACATTCCTTGCCGCGTTCCCCATTCTGTATACAATAATCGGCGTATCGCTGGTTCCTTCTCTGAACGCTTGAGAAACGCCACTTGAAGTGGCATTTCTGCAAACTGTCGGAGGCGGAACCCGCACTTGAAGCCAAGGAGGACCGGATGAAACTGAGCAAGGAACAACTCGAATTATTCGACCGCGACGGTTACCTGTTTTTCCCGAGCCTGTTTACCCCCGAGGAAGTCAAAGTGCTCCTGAACGAGGTACCGGCGCTCTACGCCCAAAAACGCGCGGAAAATGTGCGCGAGAAAGGCAGCGACGCGGTGCGCACGAACTTCGCCGCGCACATGTACAACCGCCAGTTCGCGAAGCTCGCCCGCCATCCACGCATGGTCGAGCCGATCCGGCAACTCTTCGGCGAAGACCTGTACATGCATCAGTTCAAGGTCAACGGCAAGATGGCTTTCGACGGAGACGTCTGGCAGTGGCACCAGGACTACGGCACCTGGAAGAACGATGACCAGATGCCCGAACCGCGCGCCATGAACGTCGCTATCTTTCTGGGAGAGGTCAACGAGTTCAATGGACCGCTGATGTTCGTCCCCGGCAGCCACAAGCTCGGCGTGCTGGACGCCCAGCACGACACTTCGACCACCAGCTATCCGCTCTGGACCATCAACCACGATACGATCCGCAAACTGGTCGATCGCGGCGGTCTCGTCGCGCCCAAGGGTCCCGCCGGATCGATGATCCTGTTTCATTCGTGCCTGGTGCACGCTTCCAACTGCAACCTCTCGCCGTGGGACCGGATCAACGTCTACCTCAGCCTGTGCACGGTTTCAAACCACATCCGTCGCTTCAAGCGCCCCGAGTACATTGCGCATCGGGACTTCACTCCGATCAAGTGCCTGCCCGACGACTGCCTGCTAAAGGACTATGACGTGCCGCTACCCTGGAAGGATGGCACCCCGGCGGAAGCGCTCAAGCCGCTCGCGGCCTAGCTCGCCAGCGTTCTGGCAGTGAACGTGTCCGATTATTGGAGCGCGGCATCCACATGCGCTAGCGGTCTGGAAACCAGTCAATGAATCTATACGCCAAACTTCGCGAGCGCGATGCGCAAGGCAAACCCTTGCGCGTGGGTCTGGTCGGTGCCGGAAAATTCGGCGCGATGTATTTGGCGCAAGTTCCGAAGACACCGGGCTTGCACCTGGCGGGCATCGCGGATCTTTCGCCTGCTAACGCAAAAATCAATCTTCAGCGCGTTGGCTGGAAGCCGGATCGTTATGCGGCCGCCACCCTGGATGCGGCGTTCTCCTCTGGCCTCACGCACGTCGGCGAGGATTGGCAGGCGCTGATCGCGCATCCCATGATCGACATCGTGGTCGAGGCGACAGGCAATCCGGTTTCCGCCGTCGAGCACGCGCTGGCGGCCTTCAGACATGGCAAGCATGTGGTAATGGTCACCGTCGAAGCTGACGCGATGTGCGGGCCGCTGCTCGCGCGCCGCGCCAAGGAAGCGAACGTAGTCTACAGTCTCGCTTATGGCGACCAGCCTGCGCTGATCTGCGACCTGGTGGACTGGGCGCGCGCCTCGGGCTTCAACGTCGTCGCGGCCGGCCGCGGCCACAAGTGGCTGCCGCATTTCGCGCAATCGACGCCGGAAACGGTGTGGGGTTACTACGGGCTGACGCCGGAACAAGCCAAGACCGGCGGACTCAACCCGAAGATGTTCAATTCCTTCCTCGACGGTTCGAAACCAGCGATCGAAAGTACGGCGGTGTGCAATGCGACCGGCCTGACACCGGCGCCTTACGGCTTGCTGTTTCCGCCCGCCAGCGTCGATGACATTCCAAACGTGATGCGCCCGATCGCGGAAGGTGGCCATCTGCACCACAAGGGCCAGGTAGAAGTGATCTCTTCGCTGGAGACCGATGGCCGCGCAATTCCTTATGACATCCGTTTTGGTGTGTTCGTGGTATTTGAAGGCGATACCGAATACATCCGCAACTGCTTCAAGGAATACATGGTGCGCACCGATTCGTCCGGGCGTTATGCCTGCCTGTACAAGCGCTGGCACCTGATCGGCCTGGAGGTCGGTATCTCGGTTGCCTCTGTGGGCTTGCGCGGCGAAGCGACGGGCTGCCCCACAGGCTTTCGCGCCGACGTGGTGGCAACCGCCAAGCGCGACCTCAAGGCTGGGGAAATACTTGACGGCGAAGGTGGCTACACAGTGGTAGGCAAGCTGATGCCGGCAGAAGCATCCTTGAAAATCGGGGCCTTGTCACTGGGGCTCGCACACAACGTCAGCCTGCTAAAACCTGTCGCCGCCGGCCAATCCGTGCGTTGGAGCGACGTCGCGGTCGATGAGTCCAGTCAGGCGGTAAAACTGCGGCGCGAGATGGAACGGCTGTTCGCTGCGGCTCCGGAACCGGCGCTAGCCCGCTAACGCCAATCACCAGCGTCGCCCAAAGGCCGCGAACGCGGCCTTTGTTTTTTTGCGGTGACGAATGGCCGCGCCGGTACAATGCCAGGCATTCGTCAGGAGACGCCGGCGTGACACCAACAACAAAACCACGCACCAGCCAAATCGTCGCCGCGGTCATCGGCAACGCGCTCGAATGGTATGACTTCGTCGTTTATGGTTTTCTGACCGTCATCATCGCGCGGCTGTTCTTTCCGGCGCAAAACGAATACGCCTCCTTGCTGCTCACCATGGCGACATTCGGCGTGGGTTTTTTCATGCGGCCGGTGGGTGGCATCGTGATCGGCTTGTATGCGGACCGCAAAGGCCGCAAGGCGGCGCTCCAACTAATCATCGGGCTGATGACCCTGGCGATGGCGATGATTGCTTTCGCACCGCCTTATGCAGCGATCGGCATCGCCGCACCTTTACTCATGCTTCTTGCCCGGTTGCTGCAGGGTTTTGCGACCGGCGGCGAGTTCGCGAGCGCAACGACGTTCCTGGTCGAGAGCGCGCCGTCGCACAGACGCGGATTTTACGGTTCACTGCAAATGGTCGGGCAAAGCCTCGCTGCGCTCTGTGGCGCAGTAGCCGGGACGCTGATTACCCGCGGACTGGCCCCCGAGCAGATCGATGCATGGGGCTGGCGCCTGCCGTTTCTGTTTGGGCTCATTATCGGACCGGTTGGTCTTTACATTCGCAGTTATCTGCACGAAACCGACGCGTTCCTCGAGTCACGGCGCGCCGGGGCCGTGCGCAACCCGTTGAGAACCGTGCTGGCTCAGAACGGGCGTGGCCTGGCCGTCACTTTCGGCCTCGTCATCTGCGGCACCATTTCCTATTACGTCGTGCTGGTCTACATGCCGACATTCGCAAAAACGCAACTGGGCATGCCTTTGACCGATGCTTTCGTGGCGCAGGTAATCGGGCTCATCTGTCTGACTGTGACCATTCCCTTGTGCGGCGCGCTGTGCGATCGCGTCGGGCGCCGGCCGCTGCTTCTGGCCGCGACCGTCGCCTATTTCGTGCTGCTTTACCCGCTGTTTGTGTGGGTGTATGCCAGTCCCAGCTTCGGCAGACTGGCGTTCATGCAGGGCATCCTGTGCACCCTCGTCGGCGTTTATTTCGGGCCGATTTCCACTGCCATCGCAGAGCAATTCCCCACCGGCGTGCGTTCCACCGGACTCGCCATCGCCTACAATTTTGCCGTGATGCTGTTTGGCGGCTTCGCCCAATTCATCGTAACCTGGTTGATTCGAGAAACAGGATCGCCCTTGGCTCCTGCGTACTACGTCATGTTCGGCGCCGTCGTGGGATTCGTCGCTTCGCTCTTCCTCGTGGAGCGCTTTCGCGACACCCGCATGCCCCTGACAACGTGAAAGCGGGCGCGGCATTTTTTCCATCTTGATCTATTCATAAGGAGTCCCATGCGCGCGACAAGGAAAACTAACTCGCGGGTTTCCGCTATGCTGATTTTGGCTGTGACCCTGGGAGGGCTGATGATGCGATTCGACGCACTTGCCGCCGACGCCGGCGAAAAAACCATGACCATCGTGCGCATCTATACCGGCTCAGACAACCAGTCCCATTTCGAGGACGTGCAAATTCCGCTGAAAAGCACGGGCAAGATCGGCTTCATCTCCGAACTCATGAAGGCCACTGGCATCGTTTTCCGCGAAACCGGCGGCGATTACAACTACGACTTTCATACTGCGCCGCGGCGCCAGTATGTGGTGAACCTGGAAGGCGAAGTGGAAATCGAAGTTGGGGACGGGACAAAACGCATTCTGCGCAGCGGCGATGTGCTGCTCGCCGAAGACACGACAGGGCAGGGACACATCAGCCGTGCCGTAGCCGGAAAACCGAGAAAGTCGCTGTTCATTACGCTCGACTAGCCGATCTCACCGGTGCGCAGCCGGGACAGGTACTTCATGCCCGCTATGGCGCGGCTGCCGTACCAGGAGGTCATCTCGCCGTCGATCAACGACACCTTGACCGGCGAATCGAATTCCTCGATAGGGGTCGGAACGAAAAGGTTGCCGGGCGAAGCGAGCAACTGCCGGATCTCGTCAAGGTGGCGTTCGCGAAACGTGTAAGGTTCCGACGACAGCATGATACGGTCGACCTTTGCCAGCGATTCCGGGGTGAGTGCGATTTTCGGATAGCGTTCCTGGCCATCGGCTTCGGCGGTATCCCAGCCGACCGCGGCCAGGGTTCGCGAAATATAGGTATCGCGCGACACCGTCATCCAAGGCGACTTCCAGATCAGGTACAGCACGCGCTCGCGCGGAAGATCCGCACAGGCAGTGACCGCATCGTTGTAGGCCTTTTGAAACGCTTCGCACAATTCTGCGGCCCTGTCTTCCCCGCCGAAGATCCGGCCCAACATCCGGTACAGCGCCAGATTGTCCAGCGGACCGAGCGGATGCGTCACCACTACGTTCGGCACGAAGCCCGCGAGTCGGTCGACCGCGGGTTTTTCGTTTTCATCTATGTTCACGATGAGGTGGGTCGGGGAAAGTTCGCGAATCCTTTCGATGTCCACGCTCTTGGTTCCGCCGACTTTCGGCACCGTCCTTATCCTGCCGTGGGGATGGATGCAAAAACCGGTGCGGCCCACCAGACGGTCGCCAACGCCGAGATCGAACAGCAATTCGGTGATGCTGGGAACCAGGCTGACGATGCGCGCATCTGCCCGCGCTGGACCGTGCGTTCGTCCGATGGCGTCGACCGCGCCGGCAGGATTTGTCTTCATGTTCTGGTCGGGGACTATACGCGAAGCCCCTGGGACAATCCCTGGCCTCATTTGCGTTTCGGGGAGCGCTTTTTCCCCGCTGTGGCCTTGTCCGCGGCGGAGGGCGCACCCAGCGCAGCCGACAACGGGATAACACTTTCCTTCAATGTCCGCAGGACAAAGCTCGACTTGCTATGTCGTATGCCTGGAATCCGGTAAAGACGTTCGCGCAACAACCGCTCGTAATCGCGCGTGTCTTTCACCGCAATGCGGATGTAGTAGTCGTAGTCCCCGGATACCAGGTAAGCCTCCATGACCTCCGGGATCTGTTCCAGGATTTTGCCGAAGTCGTACAGTGTTTCGTCCGTGTGGCTCTCGAGCGTCACCTGCACGATGACCGTTTCGGAAAGTCCGATCGAAGGAGGGTCAACGCGAACCGTATATCCGCGTATAACGCCCTCGGTCTCCATGCGCTTGATGCGCGCCCAGCACGGTGTGGACGACAGGCCGACGCGCTCGCTGATCGCCTGCAGACTGGCCCGGGCATCTTCCTGCAGCACTTTCAAAATCGCCAGATCGAATTTATCGACGTTCATTCTGAAATTGAGAAAAAAGCAGAAAATCCTTCTGCAAAGACAGCATTATTGCAGAAAATAAGATGCCTTTTCTGTGAGCCGCCGCGTACCATGCCTGCATGAGCAATCTCGCCTTTCCGCCCGTAACGTCCTCCACCGCTCCGGATACGGATCGAGTCACAGTGACGGGCGCACAATCGTTGCTGGATACGCTGGTCGCCTTGGGTGTCGATACGATTTTCGGCTATCCCGGGGGCGCCGTGCTTCCGGTTTACGATGCGCTCCACGGTGAGCGGCGCATCCGCCACGTCCTCGTGCGTCACGAGCAGGCCGCAGTGCATGCGGCAGAAGGCTATGCGCGCTCGACCGGAAAGCCGGGCATCGTTCTCGTGACGTCAGGCCCCGGCGTGAGCAACACAATCACGGGCTTGCTGGACGCGATGTGCGATTCCATTCCGGTGGTTTGCATTAGCGGCCAGGTCGCAACCAGCTCGATCGGCACCGACGCGTTTCAGGAGTGCGACGCGCTCGGCCTTTCACGCCCGGTCACGAAGTGGAATGCACAAATCCGTACCCCCGACCAGGTTCCGGTCCTGGTGCGCAAGGCGCTGCGCATCGCCATGGAAGGCCGGCCGGGACCGGTGTTGCTCGATTTCCCCAAGGACATTCAGCTCGCAACTTTCTCCCCTTCAGACGGCGTCGTTGACGAACTCCAGGAATCCAGACGCAAACCACTGCGGCGCGGTCGCGTGCGCGAGGCCGCGCAACTCCTGAAGAACGCGCGGCGGCCGGTGTTTTACGGCGGAGGAGGCCTGATCAACGCGGGCACTCGGGCGTGCACAGCCTTCACGCGACTTGTGCGATTCACTGGCGCACCCTGTACGTTGACCTTGATGGGACTGGGCGCCTACCCGGCCGCCGACAAACAGTTTCTGGGCATGCTCGGCATGCATGGAACGCTGGAAGCCAATCTGGCCATGCACAACGCCGACCTTGTCGTTTGCGTCGGCGCACGCTTCGACGACCGGGTGACCGGTAAGCTCAGCGAATTTTGTCCCCATGCAAAGAAAATCCATCTGGATATCGATGCCTCGTCGATCAACAAGGTCGTCAAGGTCGACGTGCCGATGGTCGGTGATTGCCTGGAACTGCTGGATGCCTTGCAGGCCGAGCTGGGCGAGCACGTTTTCCCAGAAGAACGTCTGGCGGATTGGTGGCAGACGATCCAACAATGGCGCGCCCAGGATTCCCTCGGGTTCCAAACGCGCGACGATGCAATCGTGCCTCAGCAACTCATGCGTTCGCTGCAGCAGGCTCTTGCGGGAAGCGACGCAATCGTATCGACCGATGTCGGCCAGCATCAGATGTGGGCGGCGCAGCATTTTCGCTTCGACCAACCCCGGCGCTGGCTGACCTCTGGCGGGGCCGGCACGATGGGTTACGGGCTGCCGGCCGCAATCGGCGCGCAGATCGGCAATCCCGACAAGCTGGTTGTTTGCGTGAGCGGCGATGCCTCGGTGTTGATGAACCTGCAGGAACTGTCCACTGCGGTCCAGCACGGCGCGGCCGTGAAGGTCGTGTTGTGCAATAACGGCTACATGGGCATGGTGCGGCAATGGCAGGAGCTCAACCACGGCAGCCGTTATAGCCACAGCTATACCGCAGCGTTGCCGGATTTTGTGGCGGTGGCCAAGGGTTTCGGTTGGGACGCCCGCCGAGTCAGCGATCCAGCCGAGCTCGAGGCCGCAATCGCTCAATGCATGGCCTGTAAAGGCCCGTTCTTTCTCGACGTCGTCGTTGCGCCGCAGGAAAACTGCTTCCCCATGATCGCTGCGGGCAGCGGACATCACGAAATCATGTTGGACGAGACGACGATTTATGGCTCTGGCGGGAAGACCGCCCGCTGAAAACCGCAAGGTAACTACCCGTGAATTACCAGTTGCACTGCCGGTCCAACGAGTATCGTATAAGGGGCAGTTTTCCTGCAACAGGAAGCGCCCCAGTCACTACAGGAGTCGGCAATGCGGCAAGTCTCGCTTGAAGACAAATATGTATCGGACCAGGACCGCGTCTACCTGACCGGTATCCAGGCGCTGGTGCGCCTGGCATTGGTTCAGCGCCGGCGCGATCTGGCCGCCGGGCTCAACACCGCGGGCTTCATCTCGGGTTATCGCGGCTCTCCCCTGGGTGGGCTCGACGAAGCGTTATGGAAGGCGAAGGCCCATCTCGAGGCGCATCACGTCAAATTCGTGCCGGGCGTCAATGAAGAACTCGCCGCCACTGCGGTCTGGGGATCGCAGCAGGTCGAGATGATCGGCGAGTCGAAATACGACGGCGTCTTTGCCATGTGGTATGGCAAGGGACCGGGCGTCGACCGTTGCGGCGACGTGTTCAAGCACATGAATTTCGCCGGCACCTCGAAACACGGCGGGGTGCTGCTGGTTGCCGGCGACGACCATGGCGCCTATTCTTCCTCGCTGCCTCATCAAAGCGACCATCTGTTTGCTGCTTCGATGATTCCGCTGCTCTATCCGTGCAACGTGCAGGAGTACGTCGAACTCGGGCTGCATGGCTGGGCGATGTCGCGCTTCTCCGGATGCGCCGTCGGCTTCAAGGCCCTGGCCGATACCGTCGAATCGTCGGCTTCGATCGAGGCGGATCCGTTCCGGGTCAGGACGCTGGTACCGGCCGATTTCGCGATGCCGGAAGGGGGCCTGAATTTCCGCTTGTCCAACGAACCCCTTGGCCTGCAGGCGCGCAAGCAGGAAGCCTTGTTGCAGGACTACAAGATTTACGCGGCGATGGCCTACGCGAGATTGAACAAGATCAATCGCACGACCATCGATTCGCCCAACGCCAGACTCGGGATCATAGCCTCCGGCAAGTCCTACATGGATGTGCTGGAAGCCCTGGAGGAACTGGGCATCACCGAAGAGAACGCAGCGCAGATCGGCGTCCGCGTGTTCAAGGTCTCGATGCCCTGGCCGCTGGAACCGGACGGCGTGCGCGAATTCTCGAAAGGGCTGGAAGAAATCCTGGTAGTGGAAGAGAAACGCCAGGTGGTCGAGTATCAACTCAAGGAACACCTCTACAACTGGCATCCTGATGTAAGGCCGCGGGTCATCGGCAAATTCGACGACCAGGGCGAATGGGTGCATCCGCGCGGCGAGTGGTTGCTGCCGGCCAAGGCCGATTTCTCGATCGCGCAGATCGCGCGCGTGATCGCTGGACGCATCGCCCGCTTCCACCAGAGTGACTTGATCAAGGCGCGGCTGATGTTCCTCGAAGCGAAAGAAGCCGTGCTCAAAAAAGCAGTCAGCACACCGCCACGGCCGGCCTACTACTGCTCGGGTTGTCCCCACAACACTTCGACCAAAGTGCCTGATGGCAGCTTCGCGTTGGCGGGAATCGGATGCCACGTCATGGCAACGTCGATTTACCCGGAGCACACCAAAACCACGTGCCAGATGGGCGGCGAAGGTGCGGCCTGGATCGGTCAGGCGCCCTTCTCGAAACTGCCGCACGTCTTCGCCAACCTCGGCGACGGTACCTATTTCCATTCCGGACATCTCGCGATTCGCGCTGCGCTCGCGGCCAATGTCAACATCACCTACAAGATCCTCTACAACGATGCGGTCGCCATGACCGGCGGACAGCCTGTAGACGGGCAGATTTCGGTCAGCCTGATCGCGCAGCAGATGGCAGCCGAAGGCATCCAACGCATCGCCGTCGTCACGGAGGATTTGTCGCGCTACGAGGATCGCTCGCAACTGCCCGCGATGGTCACGGTGCACGATCGCAAGGACATGGACACCGTGCAGCGCGAGTTGCGCGAAATTCCCGGCGTATCCGTATTGATATACGACCAGACCTGTGCGGCGGAAAAGCGCCGGCGCCGCAAGAAGGGCGAGTATCCCAAGGCGACGCAGCGCGTGTTCATCAACGAAGCGGTCTGCGAAGGCTGCGGCGACTGCGGGGTCCAGTCGAATTGCACGTCGATCCTCCCGGTCGAAACCGAATTCGGCCGCAAGCGCGCGATCGACCAGTCATCCTGCAATCAGGATTATTCGTGCGTGAAGGGCTTCTGTCCGAGCTTCGTCACGATTGAAGGCGGCACACCGAAAAAATCCGCCGCCGCCCGGCAGGCTGTTCCGGCGCAACTTGAAGCCCTGCCCGAAGCCACCATCGCGGAACTCAAGCAAGCGCCCTATAACATCCTCATTACCGGGATCGGCGGCACGGGCGTCATCACGATCGGTGCCTTGCTCGGAATGGCTGCGCACCTGGAAGGCAAGGGGACCTCCGCGCTGGACATGACCGGGATGTCGCAGAAGAACGGCGCCGTTACGTCTCATGTGCGCATCGCGCGCACGCCGGAGGACATTCGTGCCCAGCGCATCGCAACCGGAGAGGCGGACCTGATCCTCGGCTGCGACATGCTGACCGCGGGTGCGCACGATGCAATTTCCAAGACGCGTCCGGGCCGCACCGTTGCGGTCATCAACCTGCATCAGCAACCGCCCGGGCAGTTCGCGCAGAACCCCGACTGGCAGTTCCCGGCCGAGCAGATCCGCGCGCTGATCGACGAATCGGTCGGGGGGCGTTCGCACTTCGTCGACGCTACCCGCCTGGCTACCGCGCTGCTGGGCGACTCCATCGCCACCAATTTATTCATGCTTGGGTTCGCCTTCCAGAAAGGACTCATTCCGTTGGGCGCGGAATCGATCCTCAAAGCGATCGAACTCAACGCCGTCGCGATCGATGCCAACAAGCAAGCGTTCGACTGGGGACGCCGTGCGGCCGTCAACCCTCAGCAGGTCGAAAAAGTCGCCTCGCCATCGCAACCGGTGATCGTGCAGATGCCGCAAGGTCTGGACACGCTGATTCGCCGTCGTGTTGCTTTCCTGACCGACTATCACAACGCCCGCTACGCCAAGCGCTACGAGGATTTGGTCGCAAAGGTCCGCGCCGCCGAGGCGGCCATCGGCGCCGGGGAAGCATTGAGCAAGGCAGTGGCCAAGTACCTGTTCAAGCTGATGGCGTACAAGGACGAATACGAAGTCGCGCGCCTTTACACCAACGGCGATTTCGCCAAGCGCCTGCGGGAATCCTTCGAAGGTAATTTCAAGGTCACCTACAACCTTGCGCCGCCACTCGTTGCCAGACGCGATGCGCAGGGACGCCTTGTGAAGGCTCGATATGGGTCCTGGATCAAGACCGCGTTCACCCTGTTGGCCCGGCTCAAAGGCCTGCGCGGGACGCCGTTCGACGTCTTCGGCTACAGCGAGGAAAGAAAGCTGGAACGTGAACTGATCCACGACTACGAAGCATTGATCCGGGAATTGTTGACGACCTTGTCGCCAAAAAACCACCGCGTGGCGGTTGAACTGGCTAGCCTGCCGGAACGCATTCGCGGCTATGGCCATGTGAAGGCGCACAACATCGCCCTGGTCGCCGCGGAGCGGGAAAAATTGTTGCAGCAGTTGCGCCAAGCCAACGGGGTCAGCCTCGCCGCTTGAGAGGCAGTAAATCCGCCCGATTTGAGTTAACGTTCGGGAAATAACAAACTTTGTCTCCCGGCTTGAGCCGGGTCCAGACAGCGGGGAGTCAGAACCATGACCGACTTGAGTCAGCAGCCGGCGGACCAGAAAGGCCGGGCCGTCAACAAGATCCGTTTTGTCACGGCGGCGAGTTTGTTCGACGGCCACGATGCCTCGATCAACATCATGCGCCGTATCCTGCAGTCGAGCGGCGTCGAAGTCATTCATCTCGGCCACAACCGCTCGGTCGATGAAATCGTCAATGCGGCGATCCAGGAAGATGTGCAGGGCATCGCCATTTCTTCCTACCAGGGCGGTCACGTCGAGTATTTCAAATACACCATCGACCTGCTGCGCGAACGCGGCGGCGCCAACATAAAGGTATTCGGTGGAGGCGGCGGCGTAATCGTGCCCGACGAAATCGAAGAGTTGCACAGCTACGGCGTCGCCCGCATTTATTCGCCGCAGGACGGCGCGAAGATGGGCTTGCAAGGCATGATCAGCGACATGATCCGCACCGCGGATCGCGACCTCGCCGCCGAATTGCCCGCCGGCCTGGACGAACTGTTTCAAGGCAACACCCGCGTTCTGGCGCGGGTGATCACCGGACTCGAGAATGCAAGGCTGCCCGAAGCATTGCAGAAAAAACTGGTCGCGCGTGCCGCCGAGAAGGATGGGGTGCCCGTGCTCGGCATCACCGGCACGGGCGGCTCTGGAAAATCGTCGCTGACCGACGAACTGATCCGGCGCTTTCGCATCGACCAGGACGACGCACTGCGCATCGCGGTGGTCGCCGTGGATCCGTCGCGGCGCAAGACCGGCGGCGCGCTGCTGGGCGATCGCATCCGCATGAACTCGATCAACCATCCGAACATCTACATGCGCTCCCTGGCCACGCGCGATGCAGGCAGCGAAATCGCCGCCTGCCTGCCGGACGTGATTGCCGCCTGCAAGTGCGCCGGCTTCGACCTCGTGCTGGTCGAAACGTCGGGCATTGGCCAGGGCGACGCCGCCATCGTGCCTCACGTCGATTTCTCGCTCTATGTGATGACGCCCGAGTTCGGCGCCGCCAGCCAGCTGGAGAAAATCGACATGCTCGACTTCGCCGATTTCGTTTCCATCAACAAATTCGACCGGCGCGGGGCACAGGACGCGCTGCGCGATGTGCGCAAGCAAATGCAACGCAATCGCGCGGCGTTCACGGTCGCAACGGAATCGATGCCGGTATTCGGCACGATCGCATCCCGGTTCAACGACGACGGCGTGACCGCGCTCTACCAGACCATCGTCGCCGAACTGAAAACGCGCGGACTCAAGGCCGCGGATGGCAAGCTCAAGCCCACCACGGTCAAATCCTCCTCGGGACAGAACGTCATCGTCCCGCCGGCGCGCGCGCGCTATCTCGCGGAGATCGCCGAGACGGTGCGCGGTTATCACACCGATGTCGCACGGCAGACGAAGACAGCACGGGAGCGCCAGCAATTGCGCGAAGCCCGTCGCATGCTGGATGCGGCCAAGAAACCCTCCTCCGACCTCGATTCACTGGTCGCGGACCGCGACAAAACCCTGAGTCCCGAAGCCAGGGTGTTGCTGGAGGAGTGGCCGCAAACCAGGCAGGCTTACTCCGGCGACGAGCAAGTCACCAAGGTGCGCGACCGCGAAATCCGCACCACGCTGAGGACAACTTCGCTGTCCGGTACCAAGGTGCCCAAAGTCGCCCTGCCCAGGTTCGAGGATGAAGGAGAAATTCTCAAATGGCTGATGCGGGAAAACCTTCCCGGCTATTTCCCGTACACGGCGGGCGTGTTTCCGTTCAAGCGCGAGAACGAAGACCCGACGCGCATGTTCGCAGGCGAGGGTGATCCATTTCGCACCAACGCGCGCTTCAAATTCCTGTCACGGGACATGCCGGCCAAGCGCCTGTCGACCGCGTTCGACTCGGTGACGCTGTACGGTTTCGATCCGCACGAACGCCCGGACATCTACGGAAAGGTCGGCAATTCCGGCGTGTCCATCGCAACGCTGGACGACATGAAGGTTTTGTATTCCGGCTTCGACCTGTGCGATCCGGCGACTTCTGTCTCCATGACCATCAACGGGCCCGCGCCGACCATTCTCGCCATGTTCATCAATACGGCGATCGACCAGCAGGTCGACAAATTCGCGGCACAACACGGCCGCCAGCCGAACGAGCAGGAATCCGCCAGGATCCGCACCTGGGCCCAGGAGAACGTGCGGGGCACCGTGCAAGCCGACATACTGAAGGAAGACCAGGGGCAGAACACCTGCATTTTCTCCACGGAATTTTCGCTGAAGGTTATGGGCGACATCCAGGAATATTTCGTGAAGAACAAGGTGCGCAATTTCTATTCGGTGTCGATCTCGGGATATCACATCGCCGAGGCCGGCGCGAATCCGATCTCGCAGCTCGCCTTTACGCTGTCGAACGGATTCACATTCGTCGAAGCCTATCTTGCGCGCGGCATGGACATCGACGACTTCGCGCCGAACCTTTCATTTTTCTTCTCCAACGGCATGGACCCCGAGTATGCGGTGCTGGGGCGTGTGGCGCGGCGCATCTGGGCCACGACGATGAGGGACAAATATGGCGCCAACGAACGCAGCCAGAAACTCAAGTATCACGTGCAGACCTCCGGACGCTCGCTGCACGCGCAGGAGATCGCCTTCAACGACATCCGCACCACGTTGCAGGCCCTGATCGCGGTCTACGACAACTGCAACTCGCTGCACACCAACGCCTACGACGAAGCCATCACCACGCCGACGGCGGAATCCGTGCGGCGCGCATTGGCCATCCAGCTCGTCATCAATCGCGAATGGGGCCTGGCCAAGAACGAGAACCCCAGCCAGGGCTCCTTCATCATCGAGGAGCTGACTGACCTGGTCGAGGAGGCCGTGCTGCAGGAATTCGAGCGCATCTCGGAGCGAGGCGGCGTGCTCGGCGCCATGGAAACGGGATATCAGCGCGGCAAAATCCAGGAAGAGTCGATGTATTACGAGCACAAGAAGCACGACGGCTCCTATCCAATCATCGGCGTAAACACGTTCCGCAATCCGGACGCCACCGAAGCTGGCGGCAGCATTCCGCTGCAGCGCTCGACCGACGAGGAGAAGCAAAGCCAGATACGCCGGCTGCGTGAATTCCAGGCGCGCAACGCGAAGGATTCGCCCGCGGCCCTGGCGAAACTGCGTCAGACGGTCATCGACAACGGCAATGTGTTTGCGGAACTCGTCAATGCAGTGCGCGTGTGCTCGCTCGGACAGATTACCGATGCATTGTTCGAAGTCGGCGGCCAGTACCGCCGCAGCATGTAATTGCATTCCATCAGGAGAGAAAGGCAATGTCCGATTTTCAGCTCAACCATCTGAACATTCCCGCGCGCGACCCGGAAGGCCTCGTGCGCTGGTACGCGCAGACCTTCGGCCTCAAGGCCGAGGGCAACAAGGCTCGCGGACCGGGCGTGCTCCTCGTGTTCAAGCCAGGCGAACCGGTGAAGCGGGCGCCCGAACTGCACCTCGGCTTTCAGGTTCCGAGCAACGCCAAGCTGGCGGACTGGGCCGACAAGTTCGGTGCCACAATCACGAAAGGCGACGAATTCAACACATTTCAGGTTTCGGATCCGGAAGACAACTGCCTGGAAATCTATTGCGATAGAAACAGCTGACCGGCGGCACACGACCGCGGCAGATAAGGGGGAGGAGAACATGAGCACCCGTAAGAACGCGTTGCTGTATTCCTGTGCGATCGCGCTGGCAGCCAGTGCGGCTTTGCTGGGGGCCGAAGACAACGAAGACGCCTTGCTTGCCCGCGCGCAGCAGATATTCAAGCCGCTGCCGGCGGACGCCGGCACGCCGGATCGTCCGCTCACGCCCGAACGCGTGGCGCTGGGCCGCGCGCTGTTCTTCGAGACGCGTGTCTCCAGCGACGGCAAGGGCAGTTGCGGCGGGTGCCACAATCCCTTTCTTTACGGAACCGATGCGCTACCGCGCTCGGTCGGCGTCGGCGGCAAAGTCATCCCTCGCAATGCACCGACCGTGTTCAACACCGCGCTGCAATTCGTGCAGCACTACGGCGGCAACCGTGCGGACGTCGAAGAGCAGGCAGTCAAGGCCCTGGTGAGCCCGTTGGCTTACGGCAATGCCGACTATGCTGCCGCCGAAGCGCGGTTGCGCGCGTTGCCCGGTTACCGCGAGATGTTCGTCAGTGCTTTCCCCGGCGAATCCGAGCCGGTGACCGCGAAGAACTGGGGATTGGCGGTCGGCGCGTTCGAGCGCACCTTGATCACGCCGGCGCCCTTCGATCACTACTTGAAAGGGGACAAGGCGGCCCTCAGCGCGCAAGCGAAGCAAGGCCTGGACAAGTTCATGAGCTTCGGGTGTTCAGGCTGTCACAGCGGCGTCACGGTCGGCGGGCAGATGTACCAGAAGTTCGGCTTGACCCAGGACTACTGGGAACTGACCGGCAGCAAGGAAATAGATATCTTCAAGGCACGCGACAAGGGCCGTTTCCAGGACACCAAGAACGAGTCCGATGCCTTCATCTTCAAGGTGCAGCAATTACGCAACGTAGCCGTCACGCCGCCGTATTTCCATGACGGCTCGGTCGCGGAACTGGGAGATGCGGTGCGCATCATGGGCAAGCTGCAACTTGGCCGCGACTTGGGTGACGCGGACATTGCCGACATCAAGGCGTTTCTGCAAAGCCTGACCGGAGAAGTGCCGGCGCAGTTTGCCGCCGTGCCATCGCTGCCCGTGGCAGCTTACAAGTACTGAAGGGGAATGCAGACAAGCGACCTAAGGTCAGGCCGCTTGTCTGTCCGCTTCTGGTAGTGCCGCGAGATAATTCCGTCCCCATTCGCGCAGGGCCGCGATCACCGGCCGCAAGCTTTCGCCTTTGGAAGTCAGGGAATATTCCACGCGCGGAGGCACTTCCGCGTAGACGGTTCTCAGGATCAACCCGGCGGTTTCGAGTTCCCGCAATTGCCGAGTCAGCATGCGCTGCGTGACAGCCGGAACCTTGCGACGCAATTCATCGAAGCGCATGGTCCCCTGCAGCAGGTGGTACAACACTAGCCCCTTCCACTTCCCGCCGATGAGTTCCAGCGTGGCTTCCACCTGACGAAAGTGGCCGGGATGGTGGATGCAGGTAGTATTCGCACCACGCTGTCGGAGGAATTCGGCACGATCGATGCGGCCAACCTCATACGGGCCCACACCCTCATCGAATCCGGACGCGCAACGGGCAAAATCGTACTTTCGGGTTTCTGAACTCCGGTCGTCATCCCGCTTCGCGTTGCGCAAGACACCGGGGCACGAAGGTGATACAAAGACCGGGGCTGGGCACAGGTTCGGCCGGACACAAAAACAGGGAGGGAAGGCTTGATCCAGTCGGATCCCCGCGACGACGGGAACGTTGACACCTTTCCCATGCTTCTTTTGCAGCATGCGAGGAAGCAGGGAAACCGTACCGCCATCCGCGAAAAAGACCTCGGGATCTGGCAGAGCTGGACCTGGGCCCAGGTAGCCGATGAAGTCCGCGCGCTGGCCTGTGGCCTGGCCGCGCACGGATTCCGGCGCGGCATGAACCTGGCGATCATCGGCGACAATCGTCCGCGGCTGTATTGGTCATTCGCGGCCGCGCAATGCCTGGGCGGCGTGCCGGTGCCGATGTATCAGGACGCTGTCGCCCAGGAATTGCTGTTCGTGCTCGACAATGCAGAAATCGAATACGCGATAGTCGAGGATCAAGAACAGGTCGACAAGCTGCTCGAACTGCTTCCGCAGTATCCCAACCTCAAGCATGTCTTCTACGATGACGCGCGCGGATTGCGCCACTATGCGCAGCCGCAATTGATGGCCTATGACCGCCTGCGCGAAATCGGCCAGGAATACGACCGCCAGAATCCCGTTTTTTTTGAAGGTTCGGTCGGGCAAATCAGCCCGCAGGACACCTGCGTAATGCTCTACACCTCCGGCACGACGGGCAAGCCCAAAGGCGTCTGCCATACCCATGCGGGTTTCATCGCGGCGGCACGCGGCGACGTCGAGTTTGACGGCTTCAATGCTTCGGACGAAGTGCTCTCTTACCTGCCGATGGCCTGGGTCGGCGACCATTTGTTCTCTTATGCCCAGGCCATGGTTGCCGGGTTCACTGTCAACTGCCCGGAATCATCGGAAACGGCGATGACTGATTTGCGCGAGATCGGCCCCACCTACTATTTCGCGCCGCCGCGGATTTTCGAAAATCTGTTGACCGCGGTCATGATCCGCATGGACGACGCGGGCTTCCTCAAGCGTGGCCTGTTCCACTACTTCATGGACGTGGCAAGACGTTGCGGAGCGCAAATCATGGACGGCCAACCGGTGCGCCATGTCGAGCGCCTGCTGTACGCCCTGGGCGGATTCCTGGTGTACGCGCCGCTACGCAACATCCTTGGCATGAGCAGGATTCGCGTTGCCTACACAGGGGGGGCCGCGATCGGACCCGACCTGTATCGCTTCTATCGCTCCATCGGCATCAATCTCAAGCAGCTCTATGGCCAGACGGAAACCAGCGTGTACGTCTGCAAACAACCAAACGGACGTGCCAAACTGGACTCGGTGGGCCGGCCGATGAAGGGTGTGGACATCAGGATCGCCGGCAGCGGCGAAGTCCAGGTCAAGACGCCCGGCATGCTCAAGGAATACTACAAGCGCCCTGACGCCACCGCGGAATCCATTTCGGCTGATGGATATTTCCTCACGGGCGACGCCGGTTTTTTCGACAGCGAAGGCGATTTAAAGATCATCGACCGCGCCAGCGACGTCGGCAAGCTCGCCGATGGCGCCCTCTTTGCACCTCAATTCATCGAGAACAAGCTCAAGTTCTACTCCTACGTCAAGGAAGCGGTCTGCTTCGGCAACGGGCGGAACATGGTCTGCGCGTTTGTAAATATCGACCTGCAAGCCGTAGGCAACTGGGCGGAAAAACGCAACATGCCGTACAGCGGTTATCTGGATCTGACCAGCCGGCCAGCGGTGTACGACCTGATCCTTAACTGCGTCGAACAAGTCAATGCAGACCTCGCGCGCGAAGCGGCACTCGCCAGCTCGCAAATCCGGCGCTTTCTGATCCTGCACAAGGAACTCGACGCGGACGATGACGAACTCACGCGCACGCGCAAGGTTCGCCGCAATTTCGTCGCGGAAAAATACGCACCGCTGATCGAGGCCCTGTACTCCGGACAGGATCGCTGCCACATCGCGACCGAGGTGAAGTTCGAGGATGGCCGCCGCGGCACCATCGAAGCGGACATCAGCATCCGGGACGTGAAGACCCTGGTCTCAGGACAGCAGGCCGCTTGACCCGCGTGCGGCCCGCCGCGCTAAACAACAGAAACGAAAGCATGGCCGGTGAACGCAAGAAACGATGAAGTGATGCTGTCCGTGCAAAACATCGCGCTCTCCTTTGGCGGCGTGCGCGCGTTGTCGGACGTCAGCTTTGACGTGCGAGAAGGCGAAATTCGCGCGATCATCGGACCCAACGGCGCCGGCAAGAGCTCCATGCTCAATATCATCAACGGCGTCTATCATCCGCAGCAAGGTCAAATCAGTTTTCGCGGGGTGGTGCGCACTCGCATGGAACCGCATCGCGCCGCGGCGCAAGGTATTGCCCGCACGTTTCAGAATATCGCCCTGTTCAAAGGCATGACCGTGCTGGACAACATCATGACCGGGCGCAATCTGAAAATGCATGCGAGCCTGCTGGAACAGGCGCTGTATGTCGGGCGCAACCAGCGCGAAGAAATCGCGCATCGCGCCAAGGTAGAGGAGATCATCGATTTCCTGCAGATCGAGCACATCCGCAAGACGCCGGTCGGGCGCCTGCCTTATGGATTGCAGAAGCGCGTCGAACTGGCGCGGGCACTCGCCGCGGAGCCCCTGCTTCTGCTGCTTGACGAACCGATGGCCGGCATGAACGTCGAGGAGAAACAGGACATGTGCCGCTTCATCCTCGATGTCAACGACGAATTCGGGACCACCATCGTGCTCATCGAACACGACATGGGCGTGGTCATGGATATCTGCGACCGCATCGTCGTGCTCGACTACGGGCGCAAGATCGGAGACGGCACGCCCGACGAGATCCGCGGCAACAAATCCGTTGTCGATGCCTATCTTGGTGTCTCACATTGACGGTGAGGCGTGAGGCGAGAAGCGTGAGGCGCAGCGACATGAGAATAGCTGTAATTTTGGAGACCATGGACATTCACCACGGTCGGCGCTGGCTAATCTCGAGTGTTGTACCTTCCTTTTTTCGCCTCGCGCCTCACGCCTTACGCCTCACGGACTGACCATGACGTTCTTTTTTGAAGTGCTGATCGGAGGTTTGCTGGCAGGGGTGATGTACTCGCTGGTGGCGCTCGGTTTCGTGCTGATCTACAAGGCGTCGGGGGTGTTCAACTTCGCGCAGGGCGCGATGGTGTTCTTTGCCGCGCTGACGTTCGTCGGATTGCAGGAAAAATTCAGTTTGCCGTTCTGGGGCGCCTTCCTTCTGGCGCTGGCTGCGATGGTGGTACTGGGCATCCTGATCGAACGGATCGTGCTGCGTCCGTTGGTAAATCAGCCGCAGATCACCCTGTTCATGGCCACCATCGGCCTGTCGTTCTTCATCGAAGGGCTCGCGCAACTCATCTGGGGTACCAACGTGCGGCGGCTCGACATCGGCATCAAGGACGAACCCATCGCCGAGGTGCTGCAGCGATTCGACATGGCCATCAGCAGCTTCGATCTCACGGCCGCCGCGGTGGCGGGTGTATTGGTCGCTGTGTTGGCGGTTTTTTTCCAGGTCACGCGAGTTGGCCGGGCATTGCGTGCGGTGGCCGACGATCATCAGGCCGCGCTGGCCGTGGGCATTCCGCTCAAACAAATATGGGCGATCGTGTGGTCCGTGGCGGGTTTCGTAGCGCTCGTCGCCGGCCTGATGTGGGGTGCGCGCAACGGAGTGCAGTTCGCATTGACGTTCGTGGCACTGAAAGCGCTGCCCGTGCTCATCCTGGGCGGTTTCGAATCGGTCCCCGGTGCGATCGTCGGGGGATTGATCATTGGTGCCCTGGAGAAACTCGCGGAAGTCTATCTCGGCCCGCACATCGGCGGCGGCATCGAAGGCTGGTTCGCCTACATGATGGCCCTCGCGTTCCTGCTCGTCCGCCCCGAAGGCCTCTTCGGCGAAAAACGGATCGACCGGGTCTAGGCCATGAACCACGGAGAGCACGGAGGACACGGAGTAAGCCTGGAAAAGTGCGGGACATCTTTCCCAATACCAGCGCGTGTCGATTTCACATTTTCATCATTATCGTTCTTGTTCTTCCCCGTGCTCTCCGTGTCCTCCGTGGTAAAAAGGGCGTAGATGTTCTATCGCGAAGCGGGACAATTCAAAACTACCTACGCTGCGGATCAGGCGCTGTTTCCGATCCGGCAGGACCGGTACGCGATGCTGGTCATCCTGGCGATCGCATTCATCGGCTTGCCGCTGTTTGCCAGCGACTATTGGCTCACCGCTCTGCTGATTCCGTTTCTGGTGTTTTCACTTGCAGCGCTTGGACTAAACATCCTGACCGGCTATGCCGGACAGCTTTCGCTCGGCACGGCGGCCTTCATGGCCGTCGGTGCAGTGGCCGCGTACAACTTCCAGTTGCGCATTCCCGGCATGCCGATATTGCTGAGTTTTCTGCTCGGTGGCGTTTCGGCCGCGCTGGTCGGCATCCTGTTCGGACTGCCCAGCCTGCGCATCAAGGGCTTTTACCTCGCCGTCGCCACCCTTGCGGCACAGTTTTTCATTCCCTGGCTGATAACCAAGGTGGGCTGGTTTTCGAACCATACTGCCTCGGGGGTCATTACCGCACAGCCCATCGCGATCCTCGGCGTGGCCTTCGATTCTCCGCAAAAAAAATACCTGCTGGTGCTGGCAATCGTCGCGCTGATGGCCTTGCTGGCCAAGAATCTCGTGCGCAGCCGCATCGGCCGCGCCTGGATGGCGGTGCGCGACATGGATGTCGCCGCCGAAGTCATCGGCATCCGCATCCTGCGCACGAAGCTGATCGCTTTCGCGGTGAGTTCGTTCTATTGCGGCGTCGCGGGTGCATTGTATGCATTCGCCTATCTGGGCAGCGTCGAACCGGACGGGTTCAATCTGGACCTGTCGTTCCGCATTCTGTTCATGGTGATCGTCGGCGGAGTCGGCAGCATACTCGGCTCCTTTCTGGGAGCGGCCTTCATTACGCTCATGCCCATCGTTATCGAAGTCCTGTTGACGCAAGCGAGCCACGCGTTCAACCTTAACCTTGAGCCGGGCGTTACCTCCATGGTGCAATTGCTCGTGTTCGGCGGGCTGATCATTTTCTTCCTGATCGTCGAGCCGCACGGCCTGGCACGTTTGTGGCAAATTACAAAAGAAAAATTGCGGCTTTGGCCGTTTCCCCACTAGGACTGCAGCAGAACAACGTTCGGAGGAATTCATGAAAGCATGGAAAGCAACATCGATCGCACTGCTCGCTATGGCAGGCGGTGCTGCAATCGTTTTGCCTGCCGCGGCGCAGCAGGCCGGCACCCAGTTCATGGGCATACTTGGCTACCGCGTCGGCCCTTACGGCGCCAATGGGGCCGCCTTCTTCACCGGCTTGCTCGACTACCTCGCGCTGGTAAACGAGCGCGACGGAGGCATCAACGGCGTGAAGTTGTCCTGGGAGGAATGCGAGACGGAGTACAACAATGCCAAGGGCGTCGAGTGCTACGAGCGCCTGAAGACGCGCAGCGAAAACGGTCCCACGGCGATCCACCCGATGTCGACAGGCATCACCTACGGTCTGATCGACAAGGCCCCGGCCGACAAGATCCCGCTCATAACGTTAGGCTATGGACGCACCGACGCAACCGACGGTCGCGTCTTTCCCTGGGTGTTTCCGATCCTGTCCAATTACTGGGATGCCGCAACCGGCATCGTCAAGTTCATCGCTGACAAGGAGGGCGGCAGCGAGAAGCTCAAGGGCAAGAAGATCGTGCTCCTTTATCATGATTCGGCCTATGGCAAGGAGCCGCACCCGGTGCTCGAAGCCGAGGCCGCCAAGCTGGGCTTTGAACTCAAACTGATTCCGGTCCCGCACCCCGGAAACGAACAGCAATCGCAGTGGTTGCAGATCCGCCAATACAAGCCGGACTGGGTCATCCTGTGGGGCTGGGGTGTCATGAGCGCCACGGCGCTGTCGACCGCGCAGAAAGTCGGCTTCCCGCGCGACAAGATGGTCGGTAACTGGTGGGCCGGGTCGGAGATCGACACCGAAGCTGCCGGTCCGGCATCGGAAGGCTATTACGCCGCCAGTCTGAATCTTGCGGGCAAGGATTTCGGCGTGGTCAAAGACGTCGAAAAATACGTCTATGCGAAGGGCAAGGGCGGCGATCCCAAACTGATTGGCACGGTGTTATGGAATCGCGGCCTGGCTGCAGCGATGTACACCGTTGAGGCGGTGCGCACGGCGCAGGCCAAGTTTGGCAAGAAGCCGATGACCGGCGAGCAAACGCGCTGGGGAATTGAAAACCTCAATATCGATCAGAAGCGCCTCGACCAACTCGGTTTCGGCACCATGGTTCCGCCGCTCAAACTGTCGTGCTCGGATCACGGCGGCAGCGGACTCGTGCGCTTCCAAAGATGGGAAGGCGGGAAATGGAAACCCGCGTCAGAGTGGATGAGCGGCGACAAGGCCATGGTGCGCAAAATGGTGGAAGAATCCGCGGCCAAGTACGCCACGGAGAAAAATATAACGGCGGGATGCATGAAGGGATGAGGCTACGCAGGGACGCCCGACTTAATGATTCCCGCGGTTGGATGGCGTGAATCGTCCAATGTCCGCGACACCGCCTCCCCTGCTCGCCCTCAACAACGTCGAGGTCATCTACGACCATGTCATCCTGGTGCTGAAGGGTATTTCGCTCGAGGTGCACAAGGGCACGATCGTGGCGCTACTGGGTGCGAACGGCGCCGGCAAGACCACCACGCTAAAGTCGATTTCGAATCTGCTTTCGTCCGAACGCGGCGACGTGACCAAAGGCTCGATCGAGTTTCAGGGCCAACGCATCGACAAGCTCACGCCCTGGGAACTGGTGAAGCTCGGAGTAGTGCAGGTCATGGAAGGCCGGCACTGCTTCCAGCATCTGACCGTGGAAGAAAACCTGCTGACCGGCGCCTTTACGCGCAGCGGCAACCGCGCCGCGATCCGGCACGACCTGGAAATGGTCTACCAATACTTCCCGCGCCTGAAAGAGCGGCGCAAGAGTCAGGCTGGCTACACCTCGGGAGGCGAACAGCAGATGACCGCCCTGGGACGCGCGCTGATGGCCAGACCGAGCATGATCCTGCTGGATGAACCGTCGATGGGTCTCGCGCCGCAAATCGTCGATGAAATTTTCGACATCGTCCGCAGCCTGAACGAAAAAGAACGAGTCAGTTTCCTGCTGGCCGAGCAGAATGCCCGAGTCGCCCTGCGTCACGCGGACTATGGCTACATTCTGGAAAACGGGCGCGTGGTCATGAATGGGCCAGCGGCAGACCTCGCGGGCAATGAAGACGTGAAAGAATTTTACCTCGGCATATCTGGCGCGGGACGCAAGAGTTTCCGCGACGCCAAACACTACCGGCGCCGTAAACGCTGGCTCGCATGACTGACGAAGTCATGGACTACCACTACGACGACCTCGAAACGCGGGACCCGGAACAGCGCGAACGTGCGCTGTTCAATACGTTGCCGGGGCAGATCCAGCATGCCAAGGCCTCGGCGCCCTACTTCGCGCGCCTGCTGCGGGATGTTGATTCGGGCACGATCCGCGATCGTAAGACGCTGGCCGGGTTGCCCGTTACCCGCAAATCCGATCTGATCGCCTTGCAAAGGCAGGCGCCTCCATTCGCCGGGATGACAGCAGTCGCGACGGGAGTCCTCGGCAGAGTGTTTTCGTCGCCCGGCCCCATCTACGATCCGCAAGGCGCTCGCGGGGATTTCTGGCGGTTCGGGCGCGCGCTGTTCGCTGCGGGATTCCGCAGCGGCGACCTGGTGCACAACACGTTCTCGTATCACTTTACGCCAGCCGGTTTCATGATAGACCTCGCCGCGCAGGCTGTCGGCTGCGCGGTATTTCCCGCCGGCACCGGGCAGACTGAAATGCAGGTTGCGGCCATTGCCGACCTCAAGCCCCATGGTTATGCCGGCACGCCGTCCTTTCTCAAGATCATTCTCGAAAAAGCGGATGACTTGAAGGCAGATGTCAGCAGTCTCAACAAAGCCCTGGTGTCCGGAGAAGCGTTATTGCCCGCGGTGCGCGATATGCTCAAAGCCCGCGGCATCGACGTGCGCCAGTCTTATGGCACAGCGGATCTGGGCCTGATCGCCTACGAAACTGAGCCCATGGCCGGCCTGGTGGTGGACGAGGGAGTCATTGTTGAGATTTTGCGCCCGGGCAGCGGCGATCCCGTAGCGCCAGGTGAAGTCGGAGAAGTAGTGGTCACCACGTTGTGCATGGAATATCCGCTTATCCGCTTCGCCACAGGCGATTTGTCGGCCGTGGCCGCGGGTGTGAGCGCCTGCGGTCGTACCAACATGCGCATCAAGGGCTGGATGGGCCGCGCCGACCAGACGACGAAAGTCAAAGGCATGTTCGTGCATCCTTCGCAGGTGGACCAGATAGTCAAACGCCATCCCGAAATCCTCAAGGCGCGACTCACGGTGGAACACGACGCCGAGCGCAACGATCGCATGCGCTTGCGCTGCGAGGTGCGCAGCCGCAGCGATGCGTTGTCCAACGCGATCGGCGAGAGCCTGCGCGACGTATCCAAACTGCGCGGCGAAGTCGAGTTCGCCGACGTCGGTTCATTGCCTGACGACGGCAAGGTCATCGAGGACTTACGAAAGTACGATTGAACTTTAGACCTTCACCGCAGAGGCGCAGAGGCGCGGAGAAAGGCACGCAGAGAAAAGCAAAAGTACTCTATATTTGTCCGCTGATCATTGCACGCACCGGATGCTGTTATTCCCGGCGTTTGTTTTTCTCTGCGTTTCCTCTGCGCCTCCGCGCCTCTGCGGTGAGGTTTTGAATTCTACGGAGCATCAATGTCCACCCAACCAATCAGCAAATATCCCGTTCCCAAGCTGGAAGACCTGCCCGCCGATATTCGCGACAAGATGCTGGAGGTGCAGCAGAAGGCGGGATTCATCCCAAACGTGTTCGTGACTCTGGCGCACCGGCCGGACGAATTTCGCGCCTTCTTTGCCTATCACGACGCGCTGATGCTAAAGCAGTCCGGCCTGTCGAAAGCAGAGAAGGAGATGATCGTGGTCGCCACCAGCGGCCTCAGCCAGTGTCCGTACTGCGTTATCGCGCACGGCGCCATCTTGCGCATCTACGCGAAAAATCCACAGATCGCCGATCAAGTGGCGATCCATCATCGCAAGGCCGATCTGACGCCGCGGCAAAAATCCATGCTGGATTTCGCCTGCAAACTCTCGCGCACGCCGGAGGCGATGACCGATCTGGACCACGATGCTCTGAAAAATCACGGTTTCAGTGCCGAGGACATCTGGGACATCGGCGGCATCACCGCGTTTTTCGCCCTATCCAACCGCATGGCGCACCTGATCGACATGCGCCCGAATGACGAGTTCTACCTGATGGGGCGCATTCCGCCCGCTGCCAAATGACGCAATGCAACGCCATAGGGCGGGCCGCTGCCGCCGGCCTGCGGTGCTATAATTTTTTTGGGAATGGGAACAGCGTCACAAACGCTCGAGTCCCTTGAAAGCAGCAGCCACCTCATCAAGGGCAGATCAATGGCGGCACTTCCGGATGACGATCCGCAAGAAACAAACGAGTGGCTGGATGCGCTGGACGGCGTACTGCAGCACGAAGGGCCTGAGCGAGCGCATTTCATCCTCGAGCAACTGATCGAGAAAGCGCGGCGCTCCGGTGCTTACCTGCCCTACAGCGCGAATACCGCTTACATCAACACGATTCCACCCGGCCAGGAGGAACGTTCTCCCGGCGATCACGAACTCGAACACCGCATCCGCTCCTACGTGCGCTGGAATGCGGCGGCAATGGTATTGCGCGCCAACAAGCAATCTTCCGAACTCGGCGGGCACATCGCCAGCTTCGCTTCTGCCGCCACGTTGTACGATGTCGGCTTCAATCACTTCTGGCATGCGCCGTCGGAAAACCACGGCGGCGATCTGATTTTCGTACAGGGACATTCGGCACCCGGCGTATACGCGCGCGCCTTCATGCTGGGCCGTCTGTCAGCGGAGCAAATGGATAGTTTCCGCCAGGAAGTCGACGGCAAAGGCCTGTCCTCTTATCCCCACCCGTGGTTGATGCCGGATTTCTGGCAGTTCCCCACCGTATCCATGGGACTGGGTCCCATCATGGCGATCTACCAGGCCCGCTTCATGAAGTACCTGCAGGACCGCGGCCTCGCCAACACCGAAGGACGCAAGGTCTGGTGTTTCCTGGGCGACGGCGAAATCGACGAGCCGGAATCCATGGGCGCCATCGGCGTTGCAGCGCGCGAGAAACTCGACAATCTCATTTTCGTGGTGAACTGCAATCTGCAGCGGCTCGACGGCCCGGTGCGCGGCAACGGCAAGATCATCCAGGAGCTCGAGGCCGATTTCCGCGGCGCCGGCTGGAACGTGATCAAAGTTATCTGGGGCGCGTACTGGGACCCGCTGTTGATGAAGGACAAGAACGGCACGCTGGTCAAGCGCATGGAAGAGGCGGTCGACGGCGAGTACCAGGCCTTCAAGGCCAGGGACGGCGCCTATGTGCGCAAGCACTTCTTCGGCAAGTATCCCGAACTGCTGGAAATGGTCGCCAACATGTCAGACGACGACATCTGGCGGCTCAATCGCGGCGGACACGATCCTCACAAGCTGTACGCAGCCTATGCGTCGGCAGTCAAGACCGTAGGCCAGCCGACCGTCATCCTGGCCAAGACCATCAAGGGTTACGGCATGGGCGAAGCCGGCGAGGCGCAGAACATCACCCACCAGCAAAAAAAAATGGGCACGACTTCGCTGCGCGCATTCCGCGACCGCTTCAGGCTGCCGGTCCCGGACGAGAAGCTCGAGGACATGCCCTACCTAACGTTCGAGCCAGGTTCGCCGGAACTCGAATACATGCGCAAGAGCCGGGAGGCGCTTGGGGGCTACCTGCCCGCGCGCAGACGCAAAGGCGATACGCTGGAAATCCCGCCCCTGTCGAACTTCGAACCGCTGCTGAAAAGTTCGGAGGAGCGCGAATCGTCGACGACGATGGCATTCGTGCGCATCCTGAACATCCTGGTAAAAGACAAGACCATCGGCAAGCGCGTCGTGCCGATCGTGCCCGACGAATCGCGTACCTTCGGCATGGAGGGCATGTTCCGCCAGCTCGCTATCTGGTCGTCGGTCGGACAGCTCTATACGCCGCACGATGCCGACCAGCTGATGTTCTACAAGGAAGACAAGCAAGGCCAGATTCTGCAGGAAGGCATCAACGAGCCCGGGGCGATGTCGTCCTGGATCGCGGCTGCGACGTCGTATTCGAATCATGGCGTGTCGATGATTCCTTTCTACATCTACTATTCGATGTTCGGCTTCCAGCGTGTGGGCGATCTCGCCTGGGCAGCCGGCGACCAGCGTGCGCGCGGCTTCATGCTCGGCGGAACATCCGGGCGGACCACGCTGAACGGCGAAGGGCTGCAGCACGAAGACGGCCACAGCCATATCCTGTCATCGACAATCCCGAATTGCATTTCGTACGACCCGACTTACGCATACGAAGTCGCCGTGATAATTCAGGACGGCCTGCGCCGCATGTTCAAGGAGCAGGAGGACGTTTTCTACTACATAACGCTGCTCAACGAAAACTACGTCCAGCCGGCGATGCCCAAAGGCGTAGAAGAGGGCATCCTCAAGGGGATGTACAGGCTTCGAGAGGGGCGAGGGACGAGGGACGAGGGGAAAGGCAAGAAAGACGCACCGCACGTGCAGCTGCTGGGCAGTGGCGCGATCCTGCGCGAGGTCATTGCCGCGCAGGATTTGCTGGAAAAGGATTTTGGCATAGCGGGTGACGTCTGGAGCTGCCCCAGCTTCAACGAACTGCGGCGCGAAGGCCTTGACGTTCAACGCTGGAACCTGCTGCATCCGGAAGACAAGCCGCGCGAGTCCTACGTGGGGCGGTGTCTGAACGCGGCACCGGGTCCGGTCGTGGCGGCAACCGACTATATGAAACTGTTCGCCGACCAGATCAGGCCGTTCATCTACAAGCACTACGTGGTGCTGGGAACGGATGGTTACGGCCGCTCGGATTACCGGCGGCAATTGCGCAAATTCTTCGAGGTGGATCGTTACTATGTGACCGTGGCGGCGTTGAAAGCGCTGGCCGACGAGGGCAGCATCCCGGCAGCGACGGTCGCCAAGGCGATCAAGAAATACGGCATCGATCCCGACAAACCCAATCCAGTAACTGTATGAAATCGGTGAATGCGTGAAGGGTGAATGTGTGAATGAGTCGCTTCGCGAAAAGCATCGGGGTTTAGACCCTTCACCCTTCACGCCTTCACTCATTCACGCATTTACGATTCAACCCTTCACTATTCACCAATCACTGAATCAACATGGGTAGCCTCAGAGACGTCCTCGTTCCCGACATCGGCGACTTCAAGAACATCCCGGTAATCGAAGTCCTGGTCAAACCCGGTGACAACGTAAAGGCGGAGGATTCGCTGATCACATTGGAATCCGACAAGGCGACCATGGAAGTGCCGGCGCCGTTCGCGGGCGTGGTAAAGGAATTGAAGATCAAGGCGGGCGACAAGGTATCGGAAGGCGCGGCAATTCTGAGTCTGGAAGTCAGCGAGGCTGCAGCTGCGCCGGCTACCGCGCCACCAACGGCCGCGGCACCACAGAAACCAGCCGCAGCCGCGGCCTCTGCTCCCGTCGCGCCGCCCTCGCCGCCAGCTGCTGCACCCCAGCCCCAAGCTGCTGCGCCCGCACCGACAATTGCTGCGCACGCGCCCGCGTCCACGCCTGTCAATGAAGCAGCGTTTTCACTCGCGCACGCCAGTCCATCCGTGCGCCGCTTCGCGCGCGAACTCGGCGTCGATCTCGGTCGCGTCAAGGGCAGTGGTCCCAAAGAACGCATCCTCAAGGAAGATATCGCCGGCTTCGTCAAGGGCGCACTTTCGCAGCCGTCCGGTGGTAACGGCGCGGGGGGCGCGGGACTTTCGCTCGGATTGCCGCCATGGCCACAAGTGGATTTTGCCAAGTTCGGACCTGTGGAGAACCTTGCGCTTTCGCGCATCAAGAAAATCTCCGGTCCATTCCTGCATCGCAACTGGGTATCGATTCCGCACGTCACGCAGAACGACGAAGCCGATATCACCGAACTCGAAGCTTTCCGCAAGGGCATGGCGGACGAGGCCCAGAAACAGGGGGTGAAGCTCACGCCCCTGGCCTTCATCATGAAGGCAGTGGTCGCCGCGCTGAAGAGCCATCCGGAATTCAACGCGTCGTTGGCACCCGCGGGAGATGCGCTGATTCTTAAGCTGTACTACCACATCGGCGTCGCGGTCGACACACCCGGCGGTCTGGTGGTGCCGGTGGTACGCAACGTCGACCAGAAAGGCGTGCTGCAACTGGCGAAGGAACTGGCGGAAATCAGCGCCAAGGCGCGCGACGGCAAGCTCGGTCCCGGCGAGATGCAGGGTGGCACATTCTCCATCTCCAGCCTGGGCGGCATTGGAGGCACGCACTTCACCCCGATCATCAATGCCCCCGAAGTTGCCATCCTCGGTGTATCCAAGTCATCGATCAAGCCGGTCTGGAAAGACAGCCAGTTCGTGCCCCGGCTGATGATGCCTTTGTCGCTATCCTACGATCATCGGGCAGTCGACGGAGCGCAGGGAGCGCGGTTCATCACGAATCTGACGGCGATTCTGTCGGATATCCGGCGCGTTCTGCTGTGATCGGTGATCGGCAAACGGTGAACGGTCAAAACCGGACTTTGCCGTTGGGCGCTGTCCACTATCCCGTTCGCCCGGCTTGACTTCGTCAAGCCCGATCGGCGTGCTGGGCGGTACGTTCGACCCGGTGCATTGCGCCCACCTGCGCCTGGCCGAGGAATGCGCCGACGCCATCGGACTGTCGAAAGTCCGATTCATTCCCACCGGTACACCTCCGCACCGCGGCACCCCGCGCGTAAGCGGCCCGCACAGGATGGAAATGGTGCGCCTGGCGATCCGGGGCAATCCGCGTTTCGAAGGGGACGACCGCGAAATTCGCCGGCAGGGCGTTTGCTACACCTTCGATACGCTCAATGAGCTACGCACCGAACTAGGCGACCGTCCGCTTTGTCTCTTGATGGGATCCGACGCGTTTTCCGCGCTGACAACATGGCATCGCTGGGAGGAGTTGTTCGATCTGGCCCATTTCGTGATCGCGCACCGGCCGGGATTTTCCCTGCAGCAGTTGCAGTCTTCCCTACCCGGACCGCTGCGCAAGATCTATCTGCAGCGGCTGGCCTCTTCTTCCGGCATTTTGCGCCGGGACAGCGGGGGCGCCATTTATGCCAAGGAAATCACGGCTCTGGACATTGCCGCCACACAAATCCGGGGCCTGTTGGCGGGGGGCGGGAGCGCGCGGTATCTGGTTCCGGAAGCGGTTCTCGATTACATTGAACATCATCGTCTTTACAAGGAACGCGATGCACGTTGAAGCAGTGAAACAAGCCGCCGTCGAGGCGCTGGAGGAGATCAAAGCCAGGGACATCACCGTTCTCGACGTCAGGAAAATGACGTCCCTGTTCGACTATATGATTATCGCAACCGCCGAATCGGCCCGTCAGACCAAGGCGCTTGCGAGGAACGTGCAGGAAAAGCTCAAGGAACTGGGGCTACGCGTCCAGGGCCTGGAAGGCGAAAAAACCGGGGAATGGGTTCTGGTCGACCTGGGGGATGTCATAGTTCATGTGATGCAACCGGCCATTCGCACCTACTACAACCTCGAGCAGCTATGGGGCGGACGGCCACCGTCGCCGCATCCGACCACGTGGAGGAACTCGCCAGTCGCCGAAGCGCCCTTGCCGCCTCCTCCCGGTTGAAACTGCACATCCTCGCTATCGGCCACAAGCCGCCTGACTGGGTCGTTTCCGGCTTCGAGGACTATGCCCGGCGCATGCCGCGTGAGGCGCGTATGGAGCTGACCGAGCTCAAATCCGCCCCGCGTAGCCGCAAAACGCCGTCTGCGGCGTCGATTTCCCGCATCCTCGCGGCAGAAAAGTCCTGCTTCCTTGCAGCCCTGCCGCCGGGCTGTGTAAGAATAGCGCTGGATGAGCACGGTAAGCCGCTTTCCACCGCTGATTTGGCCCGCAGATTTGCAGTCTGGCTGCAGGAAGGCCGCGACGTTGCTTTTATGATTGGCAGTGCCGACGGGCTCGACCAGGAATTAAAAGCCGGCGCAGATCTGGTGCTCGCGTTGTCTGCGCTGACGCTTCCGCACGCCTTGGTGCGGGTGTTGCTCGCGGAACAGCTTTACCGTGCGATGTCGATGATCCAGAACCACCCTTATCACCGGGAATAGTGCCGCCGATCCAGGGCGCAACAACAAAAGCCGAACACACGTGGCATCGCTGGAAAAACATATCTACCTCGCCTCGCGCAGCGCGCGCCGCCGCGATCTGCTCAAACAAATGGGCGTGAACTTCGAGATGCTGCTGCTGCGCGAAGGCGCCGGCCGCGACGCTGATTTCGACGAATCGCAAATCGGCAACGAATTGCCGCGCGAGTATGTCGTGCGTGTCGCCCGGCTAAAGGCTGAAGCAGGCTGGCTGCGTCTGGAGCAGCGCCGTCTCATGCGCCATCCCGTGCTTGCTGGCGACACTACGGTCGCCTTGAATGACGTGATTCTCGCCAAACCCACCGACCGTGAAGATGCGGTCGCGATGCTGAAGAAGCTCTCCGGCACGGTGCATCAGGTTTATACGGCGGTGGCGGTCAAATTTCACGATGCCATGCAGGAAGCCCTGTCGGTGACCGACGTGAAATTACGCGAGCTCTCCGACGATGAAATCCGGCGCTACGTTTCGAGCGGCGACCCGATGGACAAGGCCGGCGCATACGGCATCCAGGGCAAGGCGTCGATGTTCATTGAATCCATCAACGGCAGCTACAGCGGCGTCGTCGGCCTGCCGATGTTCGAAACCGCGCGTCTGCTGACTCATTTCGGCTTTCAATTGCTGTGAACGGGGAAATCCTGATCAACGTCACCCCGCAGGAAACTCGGGTCGCGGTGATGCAGCAGGGGGTCGCCCAGGAATTGCATGTCGAACGCAGCGCCAGCCGCGGCATCGTGGGCAACATCTATGTAGGCGAAGTCAGCCGGGTGTTGCCGGGTATGCAATCCGCGTTCATCCAGATCGGTCTTGATCGAGCCGCGTTTTTACATGTCGCGGACATCTGGTTCCACCGCCAGAACCACGAAGAAGCCAAGCCGATCGAGCGCATCCTGCACGACGGCCAGCGCTTGCTGGTCCAGGTCATCAAGGATCCCATCGGAACCAAAGGCGCGCGCCTGTCGACGCAGATCAGCATCGCCGGGCGCCTCCTGGTCTATTTGCCGCAGGAATCGCATATAGGCATTTCGCAACGCATCGAGGACGAAACCGAGCGCGCGTTGTTACGTGAAAAACTGCAACACCTGATTCCGGCCGAAGAGGCCGGTGGCTATATCGTACGCACGATGGCGGAGACCGCCAGTGAAAAGGAGCTCGGCGCCGACATCGAGTACTTGCGCAAACTCTGGTCCGACATCCTGGAGAGATCGCGCATCATTACCGTGCCGACGCTGCTCTATCAGGACCTCAGCCTGTCGCAGCGCGTATTGCGCGATTTCGTCAATGACGAGAGCGGCCGCATCCTGGTGGATTCGCGCGAGACTTACCTGCGCATGCAGGCGTTTGCGACCGAGTACACCCTGTCCTTCGTCGATCGCATCCATCACTACACCGGCGATCGTCCATTGTTCGACCTGTATGGCGTGGAGGATGAAATAGAGCGCGCGCTGGCGCGCCGCGTGCCGCTGAAATCGGGCGGGTATCTGATCATCGATCAGACGGAGGCCTTGACGACCATCGACGTGAATACCGGCGGCTTCGTCGGCGGGCGCAATTTCGACGACACCATTTTCAAGACCAATCTCGAAGCGGCGCAGGTGATCGCGCGCCAGCTTCGGCTGCGCAACCTGGGCGGCATCATCATCATCGACTTCATCGATATGGACAATGAGGTGCACCGCAATGCGGTCATCTCGGAGTTCAAGAAGGCGCTGCTTCCCGACCGCACACGCATGACGGTCAACGGATTCACGCATCTGGGATTGGTGGAAATGACGAGAAAGCGCACGCGCGAGAGCCTTGCGCATATCCTGTGCGAACCCTGTCCCACCTGTCAGGCGCGCGGCGAGGTCAAGACCGCGCAAACGATCTGTTACGAAATCCTGCGCGAACTGGTGCGCGAGGCGCGCCAGTTCGACGCACGCGAGTTCCGCATCCTCGCCTCGCAAAAAGTCATCGATATCTTCCTTGACGAGGAATCGCAAAGCCTGGCGATGCTCGAGGAGTTCATAGCCAAGCCCATTTCACTCCAAGTCGAAACGATCTACACGCAGGAGCAGTACGACATAGTCCTGATGTGAGACGGCGCAGATTAGCCCGGATATTTCATCAGGACTCGGAATTAGGTTGCTTCGCTCGAAACTCGCCAAGTGCAAGCGATATTGTACTTGGCTCGTTTTGGCGGAGGACTGGGCGAGACAGTTCGGATCGGGCGATGGGTGAAGGGTGCCCCGCGTTGCGGGATCCCGAAAGGGTACCGGGCTCTGCCCATAACCGGTCTTCGGCCATAAAGGGCTATTACCCATTCCTCATTCCCCATCCTTGGATTGGCTGCACAGACTCACCTGCAAGCAAACGGGGGTGGCCTGGTGAAATATCCGGATTAGGGCATGGCGGGACCTTGCACTTCTCCCGTGCTCAACGGCGGCGCGACTTCCTCCAGGGGCTTGCGCTCGGCGTCGACGCCATAGCGCAACGCGATGGCCGCTGCGACGAGCACGAGTATTGCGCCGATCGCATAGCCAATGAATACACTGGCGCGGCTGCCGGTGCCGATGAGCATGCCGAAGAACGCCGGTGCGATGAATCCGCCGATGCCCGTTCCGACGGCATAGAAGATGGAGATGGACAATCCCCGCATCTCGAGAGGAAACACCTCGCTTACCGTCAGATAGGCCGAACTTGCCGCGGCGGAGGCAAGGAAGAATACGACCGACCAGCACATCGTCTGCGTGGTCGCATCCAGCCAGCCCTGCATGAAACCGTAGCCCGTAGCGGCCAGTCCGGCGCCCGAGAGGCCATAAGTCAGCGCGATCATCCTGCGCCGGCCCACGCGGTCGAACAGCGGCCCGAGAATTACGGGCCCGAGAAAATTGGCGATCGCGAAAGGGAAGATGTAGAGGCCGACCTCTCCCTCGAAAACCCCCTGGAATCGCGTAAGCACCAGGGCGTAGGTGAAGAAGATCGCGTTATAGAAGAAGGCCTGCGAAATCATCAGTGCCAATCCCAGCAGCGTACGCTTGGGATAGCGTCGCAACAGGACGTGAGTGACTTCGCGCAACGTGGGCCGCTCCCTCAAAGTCACGGCGAGTGTCCGGTCAGGCCGGTCGAGCTGACCCCGCTGTTGCGTAACTACGGCTTCTATGCCCGCGACCACGCGCTCGGCCTCTTCGCTCTGTCCGTGCACCAGCAGCCAGCGCGGACTTTCGGGCACGTCCCGGCGCACCAACAGCAATGCAATGGCAAGCAGCGCGCCGAGACCGAATCCGATGCGCCAGCCGACGTCGGCATGGAACCATCGCGGATCGAGCAACGCGAGGCTAAGGCCCGCGCCGAGCGCCGCGCCAATCCAGAAGCTGCCATTGATCGCGAGATTCACGCGGCCGCGCAGGCGCGCGGGAATGAGTTCGTCTATCGCGGAATTGATCGCCGCATATTCGCCGCCGATGCCGAATCCGGTGAAGAACCGGCACACCAGGAAAGTAAAGAAATTGTAGGAAAAGGCCGTGGCAAGCGTCGCGCCCAGGTAAACCGCGAGGGTAAGCAGGAACAGGCGTTTCCTGCCAAAGCGGTCCGCGAGCCGGCCAAAAAACAGGGCGCCGAACACGGCGCCACCAACATAGGCCGAACCGGACCAGCCGACTTGCGCGGCCGTAAGACCGAGCGTATCCGGCCTCTCGAGAATGCTGCCTACCGAGCCGACCAGCGTAACTTCCAGCCCGTCCAGCATCCAGGCGATTCCAAGCGCGATCACCACGCGCCAGTGCCAGCGCGACCATGGCAACCGATCGAGTCGAGCGGGGATGTCGGAGTAAATCAACTCGGCCCTCCAACGGCGAATCGTTCTACATCGCATCACTCATGCGCATTCGGCTTCACGAGTGAAAACCCGGAGTCGCCATTCGGCGGTCCTCGTTTCGACTGCCAACGTGTCGTTAGGTTTCCCACGCAAACGCGGCCTCGATCAGTTCTTGCGCGTCTGCAATATCACTTGCGCCAAGCCACCCGCAACAAGACCCCAGAATGCCGAGCCTATACCGACAAGCGTTACGCCGGATGCGGTAACTAGGAAGGTAATCAGCGCGGCCTCGCGTTCGCGTTCAGATGCCAGCGCCGCTGCCAGTCCGTTGCCGATCGTACCGATCAATGCGAGACCCGCGATGGCGGCGACGAGTTCATGGGGAAAAGCCGCGAATAGCGCTGCGACCGTGGCGCCAAACAATCCAACCAGCACATAGAAAAATCCGGTCGCGACGGACGCAACATAGCGCCGCTTCGGATCCTCGTGCGCTTCGCGTCCCATGCAGATCGCCGCGGTGATTGCGGCGAGGTTTATTGTAAACGCGCCAAACGGCGCAAGCAGGAAATTGGCCACACCGGTCCAACCCACCACGGGCGAAATCGGGATCGGAAAGCCGGACGCGCGTATCACGGCCACACCCGGCACGTTCTGGGATGCCATGGTCACGACGAACAGCGGCAACGCCACGCCGATAAGTGCAGCCAGCGAAAGGCTCGGCGTGACCCATACCGGCGTCGCCAGTTCCAGATGGACGGTTTCCATATGCAACCTGCCTTGCACGGCGGCGATCCCGACGCCAAGGGCGAAGGCCGCTATGACTGCGTAACGCGGGGACATTCTGCGCATGAACAAATAGACGGCGAACATCGCAACGGCCATCAGGAACTGTGTCTTCATGACGGCAAACAATTCCAGGCCAAACCGCAGCAAAACACCCGCCAGCATGCCTGATGCGATCGACACCGGGATGCGATTCATCGCGCGTTCGAACCAGCCCGAGAAGCCGACGAAGGCGATCATCAGCGCGGAAACCAGAAATGCGCCGGTGGCCTGTCCCAACGAGACGCCTGCCGCGCCGGTTATCAGCATGGCCGCACCGGGCGTGGACCACGCCGTAACCACCGGCATGCGATAGCGCAGAGACAATGCGATGCAGGTCAGGCCCATCCCCAGACCGAGCGCCCACATCCATGAGGCGATTTCCGCGGCACCCGCGCCCACCGCATGGGCCGCCTGAAAGACGATGACCGCCGAACTCGTGAACCCGACCAGGACGGTTACAAAACCGGCTACAACGGCCGAAACGGAAAGGTCGCGCAGAAATGACATGGGATCACAGATTCGTTATTTTTGTTTTGTCCTTCCGGCAGCGGGGCGGGAAGTCGGAAACGCAAAACCGATACACCAGTCGCCGCAGCGAACTCACGCCACCTTTGCGACTTTCATCTGTGCGGGATCGCGCTGCAGGACGTCGCGGATCTGGGTCAGCTCCTCGACTTGCTTGCCGAACTGAAGTTGCTGCTGCTCGAGCTGGCGAACGCGCTCCTGAAGCGTCGTGATATCGCCCGCGACTTTGCGCAGGTTTTCGAGCTTGCGCTCAAGCAGTTTCTGGTGCTCCTTCAGCTGCAGTGAAAGGGGCATCAAGGCTGAGCTGACCCACGTGTCCAGCTCCAGGCGCAGCTGGCTGAACAATTCACGCGCGTGGGCAACCAGGCCATTGTAAAAGCGGCGCACCAGGAAATGCTTTTCTGTCATCACATTGACGGGATCCTTGCAGAAGCGCTCGGTGTTCTGGTGCAGCGAATGCATATGCAGGATATGGCGCTCGAGGTTCAGGGCCGGCGGCGTCATCTTGGGAAACCCGTACAGCTTGTGGAATTCGCCGTAAACGCCGTCGACGTAATTGCGCGTTTCGACCGCGAATTCGAGAATTTTTTCGGCCTGGCGCGAGAAGGTATCGAACAGCGCCTGCATGCTGCGCATCAGGCCGGCCGTGGTCCAGCTGCCCTCGATCGACTGCAGGCTGCGGTTCATCATTTCGTCGAGGCGATCGTCGGACAGTGTGCCGACCAGCACGTGGCCCTGCTTCAGCACGACGGATGAGGAGCGTTTGAAGCTTTCCATGTGCCGCAGGTAGTGTCCCTTGTCCTGCTCGAGCTTCGTGAGCAGCAGCTTTGCCAGCTCGCGGTTTTTTCCGGAAAGTTTGCCCATCTCCTGCAACTCGCCATGCGTGCTGGCAAGCTGCGTTGTCGCGCTCTGCAGGGAGGTTTCCAGCATGTTGCCGATCTCCCTGGAGACGGCCGCGCGCAGGATTTGCTGTTTGGATGGAATGATTTCCTCCGCCAGCAAGCGTTCCAGGACCTCGATCCGGCTCCTCGCGAGCAAAGGGGCGTCGCCGCGGATGCGAGCGATCAAGCCCTTTTGCGCGGACAGCGCGATGACGTGATCGCGCGACAGGCCGAGAATTCTCGCGGTCTCGACCAGCTGGCGCTCGATTCCGATCTCGATTTGCTCTTCGGTTTTCAGATCGTCCCACATCAGATCGATCTTGTTCAGCACTGCGATGCGTCGCGTGACATAGCTCTGCACGTATTTTTGCCACACGTCCAGGTCCGACTTGGTCACACCGGTATCCATCGCCAGCAGGAACAGTACTGCGTGCGCGCTCGGGATCATGGAAAGCGTGAGTTCCGGCTCGGTGCCAAGCGCATTCAGGCCGGGCGTATCGAGGATCACCAGCCCCTTCTTCAGCAGCGGGTGCGGGTAGTTGATCAAGGCGTGGCGCCAGCAAGGAATCTCGACTTTGCCACCTTGTTTCACGACCACAGTGGTCGTCACGAAATCGGTTTCATCCAGCAGGCCAAGCCGGCCGGCTTCTTCCACGCTGACCGATTTGACCTGGGCAAGGCTGGACATGGCCGTGGCCATCTCTTCCTGGGAGGCGAGATTCAGCTTGACCTTCACCCACTCGACCGGCTTGTGCTTCAAAGCCGCTATGCTTTCGTCGCCTTTGCGCGATTCGATCGGCAGCAATTTGATGTAGGGTTCCTCGGCTCCGTCGTAGTAGATCTCGGTCGGGCACATGGTCGTTCGGCCGACGTCGGAGGGAAGCAGACGTTGCTTGAAATCGGAGAAAAACATCGCATTGATCAGCTCGGTCTTGCCGCGGGAGAATTCCGCAAGGAAAGCGAGGATCATGCGGTCGTTGCGCAGGCTTTCGATCAGGTCGTAAATGCGCAGGCTGCGCTGGATGTCGGCGTGGCCGTTGTTTTCCAGCCAGTCCTGATAGGCCTGGATGCAGTCGCGTAATTCATCGCGCCACTGCTGATATGCCGATACCTGAATTTCGAGATCGCTGGTCATGAGTGCAGAAGCTCTTTAGCCCGCGCCAGAAGGGAAGCGGCCTGGCCGTGAATTTCGACGGTCTTGGTGCGCCCGTGACTGCCACGGCGAATCATAACCTGCCCGCCCTTCAGATCAAACTTGTCCGCCAGGAAGCCAACCAGCAACTGGTTGGCCATGCCTTCTACGGCTGGCGCAGCGAGCCGAACCTTGAGGCGTCCGCCATGAAGGCCGGCAATCTCCGTGCGCCTTGCATTGGGTTGCACGTGCAAATCCAGCGACAACAGGCCGCGATCCGGGTCGTAACGGTACCAGGACTCGATCGTTTCGCTCACAGCATGCGGGTAATGGCAAGTTCAAGCGAATGCACCGGCCACATCAGCAAGATCTGGCAGATGACGAGCACGAACAGAGGCGAGAGATCGACTCCTCCAACCGGCGGAACACGGCGCTGGAACAGGCCGAGGAACGGGCGCGTCAGGCTGGCGAGAATGGATGTCGCCGGCCCGCGTGGAGCAATGAATGACAGGATGGCTTGCGCGAAGACGGCCACCATCAGGATATACATGAATAGCTTTACGAGGTTCAGCGAAGCGAGCAGCATGAATCCGACTATGGCGCTGCCGACACCTGGTCCGAGTTGGTAGCCCTTCAATGCGAGCACGCTAGCGACCAACAACAGTTCCGTCAGCCAGGCCAGCAACAGCGTGGACAGGTCATAGCCCCACAAGCCCGGAATTATTCGCCGCGTCGGACGCACGATGAAATCCGTCAGCGCCGCCAGAAATTGTGTCATGGGATTGCGCGCCGGTGCACGCACCGCTTGCAGATAGAACCGCAGCAGCAGTGCCAGCGAGAACAGGCCGAGGAAGGTTTCGAGCAGAAAAATCAACGCCTGGTTCATTCTTTTGCAGCCTTGGCTTTCGTTGCCTATTCCTCGCCGAACTCGTCGCCGAGCTGTTTCGAACGCTCGGCCGCTGCGCGCACGGCGTGCCCGATCTTGCGCCTGATTTCGCCCGCTTCCATGGATTTCAGCGCCGCTTCCGTGGTTCCTGCTTTCGAGGTCACGCGCGCGCGCAGTACAGCCACAGGCTCTTCGCTGGCAGCCGCGAGTTTTGCGGCCCCGACGAAGGTCTGTACGGCCAGTTCGTGGGCCTGTCCCTCAGTCAGTCCCAGTTCGACTGCCGCCCGCTCCAGCGCCTCGATAAAGTAAAAGACATAGGCTGGCCCGCTCCCGGAAACAGCCGTGACCACATCGAGATCCGACTCGTCTTGCACCCATATCGAGCCGCCGACTGCGCCGAGGATGGTCTGCGCACTGTCCCTGTCGGCTTGCTTGAGGGACGTTGTGGCATACAGGCCGGAAATACCCGAGCGAATCAACGCGGGCGTATTCGGCATTGCGCGCACGATACGATCATGACCCCCGAGCCAGCGTGACAGATCGGTAGTCCGGATTCCCGCAGCAATGCTGATCACCAATTGTCCGCTGAGGACGGCTCGCAGCTCCATAGCCGCCGCGCGCATTTGCTGCGGCTTCACCGCCAGCACGACGGCATCTTCTGCGATTGCACCATCGGGCGCAGCGCCGACCGTCACCCCGAATTTCTGCTGCAAGAGTTGGAGGGCCTGCTCCGATACATCGATAACGCGCAGTTCTGCGGGCTTGAAGCCCTGCTGCAACAGCCCGCCAATCAATGCGGTGGCCATGTTGCCGCCGCCCAGGAAAAGTATGCGCATGATTTCGATTCAAGCGGGACTGCCGCCTGCAAAAACACACGCGGCGCGAACGATATCCGCGCCGCGCTGAACTCGTTACTTTGCTTCCGCCATTTTCTTGACGTTTTGCAGGCCGGCCTGATAGGCGCCGCTGATCGCTTTCCTGACTCCGGCGTCGTCCTGACCTGCAGGGGGATTGTCAGCCACCTTGCGCTTGAACTTGCCCTTCCACACCAGCACGGAGGTGTTTTTATCCTTGCCCGACTTGACCTGGATGGTGGAGGAGTAGTCCGCGACGGGCAGGGGAGAATCGGTGATGATGCGGTAGCCGTACTTGCGTTTCTTGTCGCTGAATCCGTCCAGTTCCTCGTCGAATTTGGCTCCGCCATCGGCCATTGTCAACGTACGCACCGCGCCTACTTTGTTATTCGTGCCCGATTTGATTTCGGTATTCGAGAACGCCGGATGCCACTTGTGCAGGCCATTCCAGTTCTTGACCAGGCTCCACACCTTGGCAGGCGGCGCGTTGATCTCGACGCTTTCGTTTACGTGAATATAGCCCGGCTTTGCCGCCCAAACCATTCCAGGCAACGCCATCAGCATGACGGCCGCCATGATCCAGTGATTCCTGTTCATTCAGTTCCCCTTGTTCGCAATAGTAAGATTTCTTGGACCGGCTCCCCGCATCCGTTGAATGCGTCCGTAAGAATCCGTTTGCGGTCGCCTGGCGAGTCCAGTATAGGTGCGCCCCGCCATTGCGGGCAAATTGAGTTCCCAGGCCCGGATATTTCACCAGGCCACCCCCGTTT
>Ga0207708_10000101_pt1 | contig 64996 bp, 51 predicted proteins | sample KBSK5101metaG_FD_184340 | JGI IMG/M metagenome (GOLD analysis project Ga0207708, IMG submission 184340) | Corn, switchgrass and miscanthus rhizosphere microbial communities from Kellogg Biological Station, Michigan, USA - KBS K5-10-1 metaG... | ecosystem: Host-associated > Plants > Roots >... | reverse complement strand
GTCACGCCACAAACGTCTTAGACTCAGCATCAGAAACGCCGTGATCAGAAAGTTAACTCCGGCACACGGCACAGCGATCACGAACCTGTGATCGCTGCTCATGTAACCCGTGTACGACTCGAACGCGAACGACCTGCCGCTCAGCAATTCAACCAACATCGTCGTCGGCCCCAGTATCCATCGCAGCTCGTCGGCCGTCGCGTTCGAGTAATAAAACTTGAGCGCCAGAGCGCACAGCAGCACTAACGCCAACTGTGCGCCCCAGATTAGCCTGCGACGATTCATACAAACCACCGCTTCCGTCGCAGGATCATGATCGTGGCCAGCAGCAACGAGCCAACTACCAACCACACCAACTCCGGTTCGCTTCCGACTTCCGCACCACCGACAGCCAATTCGCTTACGTGCATCGGCAACGGCTGCGGCTGGTTCACGTCTTCCGCCGAACCGGTCGGATTCGTCACCACTTCGCGCACCGCGATGAACGACGTGTATTGCGTCAACAGGTTGTACTTCAACCCGAGCGCGGTTATCTGTTTCGCATCGTCTTCCGAAACATCCGATGAGCCATAATCAGACAACTCGGCGATTCGCGAACGCGCCCACAAATAACGCAGCGCACTGTTGCCTTCGTCGAGTTGACCATTAGCCACGTCGAACCGGCTAACGAAGTCGCCCCGGCCGGTCTTGCCGGTGAGTTCGATAGTGCCTGCGACTGGTCCACGCCACTTACCGAAAAGAACGATCGGGCGCTGCGCGAAGAGATCAGGGAAGTTCATCGGATTGACATCGTACGTGTCGAAACCAACTGAACGTACGTGGATATCAGTCAGCACCGGTGTCTGAATGTACTCGCGAAACTTGTTCGCTACGGCTCCGGCTTCCGTCTCATCAGTGACGATAAACGGTTCACCCATGCCGGCCTTCGCCACACCTTCGATGAGATAGCGATTCACGGATCCGCCGATACCGAACGCGAACATGTTGCACCGGTTCAGGTTCGTGCGAATGTGTTCAAACACACCCTGCTCGCCCGAGATATAACCGTCAGTAACAAGAACTACGCTGCGAGAGATGCCATCCTGTCGCGGCAGGGCCATCGCTTCTTTGATCGCCGCGAGCAACTCTGTGCCGCCGCCACCGCGTTGTTGTTCAATCAAACCAATCGCGCGCCCGATATTCTGCTGGTTCGCCTGCAACGACTCCGGCGAGAGCACTGCAGCATCACCGGCGAAGAGAACCACGTTGAACAAATCAGTCGACCGCAGGTTTCCGATCAGGTCTTTGAGCAACCGCTTGGACGTGTTCAGCGGAAATCCGTCCATTGAGCCGGATACGTCAACGACAAAGATGTACTCTCGCGGCGGGATCGCTTCAGTCGCGACGCGCGCGGGCGGTTGGGCCATGTAGAGAAAGTAGTTTTCATCGGCGCCCTGGAACAGCAGCAGACCAGACGTGATCTGATCGCCGGCCAGGCGATAGCGAACTACGAAGTCGCGATTTCCCTGAAACGGATTCGAATCGTCCAGCGTGAATCGCGCGACACCCTGACTTTGCCACTGCGGTACGATCTGGTGAGACGGGCACGCCAGATCGTAAATCGGCACACCGGCGGAGATCCGCGTCGAGATGTGCAACGCACTGGGCGACTGTTGCCCCTGACGCAAATAAGGCGTGGCGACAAACTTGTCGTCTCTCTTCTTCTTGTCGTCCGGTGGCGAGGCATAGCGTGGTCCAACAACAGTAGGAAACACGAGTTCGTAAACGTTGTCGGTCGGGATCAGAAGCTCCGTATAGCTGAGTGTGATCTCAACCTGTTCCTGCGGCATGATGTTGGCCAAACTCATCGAAAAGACGTTCGGCCGCTCCTGCTCGAGCAGTGATGCGCTCTTCCCTTCCTCTTTGGCTTTGTCGAATTCTTCTTTGGCCTTTTCGCGTTCCTTGATCTTCGCGACGATTATCTCGTTGCCGATCTGCATGCGCATCGCGTAAACAGCGGCGCGCGTCGATGCCGGAAACACGTACGAAGCATTGATCGGACGCGAACCTTCGTTACGATAAATCTGCCGGACTTTGACGTCGGCAATAACACCTGAAACTGAAATGTCGACCTGCGTGTCTTTGAGTGGCAGTTGATCGACAGTCGGGTCTCCTTTGACTACGAAATAGGGCGCCAGCGTTTTGTCATCCTCCTGGTGCTGGGCGTAACCAGATTTGAAAACGATCGCAACTGCGATCAAAGCAAAACACAGATTGCGCAAATTGAATTGCATACGGTCCTCTCCGCCTTAAGGCGACTGCAAATTCGGGCTCCGATTTGCCCCTACTTAAAACGCGCAGATCGTATGGAAGGAAGGCTTTGAAACTAACGATACGGACCACAGGATGGCACCGTACCGACCACAGTCGCGGGGTGGGGATGGCCGGATTTTGGCCGCAAAAAGGCACAAACAGCACACCTGATCTGCTAAGGTATTTGTGTTTTATGTGCTTCTTTGTGGCCTGATAATGAAAGAGTCGCCGGTCAAGATTGATGTCCTGCTCGAGCCTTTGTTGGCTGAAAGCAGCCCTGACCAGGCCGACGAACTCCTTTCGCAATTGATTACGGTCCATGCCGAGCCCGTAATCAAAGCCGTCATTCGCTACAAACTCCGCTTCAGCACCAATCGTGAAACGCAACGCGCGGAAGCCGATGACATTCAACAGGAAGTCGTGCTGCAACTGCTGGCCCAGTTGCAACGCTTTCGCAAAACTCCCGAAAGTCATCCGATTACCGACCTGCGTGGCATGGCGGCAGTCATCGCGCATCGCACCTGCGCGCGCTGGCTGCGGCGCCAGTTTCCCGAACGACACGCGCTCAAGAATCGTCTTCATTATTTACTGACACGCCAGCGTGGCTTTGCACTCTGGCAAAGCGAGGATGGAAAACTCGTCGCCGGTTTTGCAGTCTGGCAACAAAAGAACGTGACGCATAACCTCTCGGGTATCGAGAAGTTGCCCAAACGCGAAGGACTTGCCGAAACCGTCGCGGCGATCTTCAACCATTTGAACGCACCTGTTGACTTCGACGAACTGGTCAGCGGTGTCGCCGCAATCCAGGGAATCAGCGATCAGCCGGTCGAGTCGCTCACGGACGATGAAGACGCGGTGCACGAACCGACGGCGCCCGAACCCGATCAAGCGTGGCGCACCGAGAAGCGCATGTTTCTCCAGCGACTGTGGGAAGAGTTGCAACAACTGCCGCGGAATCAGCGCGCCGCGTTGTTGCTCAATCTCAAAGACGCGAGTGGATTCAGTAGCATCACACTCTTCCCTGCGACCGGCATCGCCACGGTGCGCCAACTCGCCGCGACTTTGGAAATCAGCGCCGAAGACTTCGCGGCGGTGTGGAACGACCTGCCGATCGAAGACGCGCGCATCGCGGAGTTGCTCGGGTTAACGCGCCAACAGGTCATAAACACCCGAAAATCCGGCCGCGAACGGCTGGCGAGGCGACTGAAAGGATTTATTTAAGGCGATGGTAATACGCAACAATTTTCGCCAACTTATGCATTTGAAGCCCGCCGGATTCCCGGCTAAGGATCAGACGAAATTCAGTGGAACACCTGACTTCACAACAAGTTGAGGCTTACTCCCTCTGCCGATTGCCCGCCGCAGAACTGCTGGCCGTGAGCGATCACCTGGGCGAATGCGGCGCCTGCCGGTTGCGTGTGGAAAGCGCGTTGACCAACGACGCGGCATTCGTCGCGCTGCATGAAGAAGCGTTTAGTGAAAACGGGAGTGCCGGGCATCTTACTGTTGAGCAGACTGCCGGCTATGTTGACCAGCATCTCTCCGGCGAAGCGCTTCAGTTCGTCAACGATCACCTGGCCGGTTGCGAGCACTGCGTGCTTGCGGTTGCAGACTTGCGTGCATTTCGAAATGAGATCGCGCCGTTGCTCGATCGCGAATATGGTCCAACAACGGCGCCCGCTGTCGTTAAGACCGGATGGCGTGAGAAGTTTGCGTCGTTATTTAAGGTGGCGCCGGTGCCTGCGTTTGGTGGAGCGGCGCTGGCGATGCTCTTGCTCGCCGCGATTGCATGGATCATTTGGCGGATGCCGAAGGAATCTCATCAGGAAGTCGTCGTCGCGCCAACTCCGGTTTCGCAACCGGCGCCCTCAGTTGAACCTTCGGTACCGCCTCAGCTTGCACCGGCGATGGTGGCGCAGTTGAACGATGGCAATGGCGTGTTGAGTTTGGACCAGGAAGGCAAACTCTCCGGAGCTGATAATTTACCGCCTATTTATCAAAGTCTTTTGAAGAAGGCTTTGACTTCTCAGAGGATCGAACGATCGTCGCAGCTCCAGGGATTGACGCGAGCGTCGAGCACGTTGATGGGTTCGGATAACAAGGCACGCGAGTTTGCGGTTGTCGAGCCGGTGGGGAGTGTGGTGCTAAGTAATCAGCCGGCGTTTCGCTGGTCCACTTTGGAAGGTGCGACGAGTTATGTGGTTGAAGTTTACGACGATCAGTTTAAGCTCGTCGCATCGAGCCCGGAACTCACGAATCGCTCATGGACGGTGTCGCAGTCACTTGCGCGTGGGAAGGTTTATTCGTGGCAGGTGAAGGCGATCAAAGACGGGCAGGAAGTCACTTCACCGCGTCCGCCCGCGCCACAGGCGAAGTTTCGCGTGCTCGATCAGGCGAAGGCGAATGAGATCGTGAAGGCGAAGCGTGCCTATGCATCGTCCCACTTAACGCTCGGTTTGCTGTATGCGGACGCAGGACTATTGAGAGAAGCGGAGCAGGAGTTTCGGTTGTTGAGACGTGCTAATCCCGACTCTGATGTCGCGCGCAACCTCTTGCGCCAGATCCAAAGCCTACAGCATTAAAACTCCGCGGCCCTCTGCGTATCTCTGCGATCTCTGCGTTTAATGGCGCTCTTAAACGCAGAGAACGCAGAGAACGCAGAGAGCCGCAGAGGGCCGCAGAGAATCAGCGACCATCACCGACGAGCACAAAGCCGCCCCAGTAAAACGGATGGCTTGTCTCCGGATTCTTCATCACCTTCAACGCCGCTTGCCGCAGCGCTTCGCTCTTGCGCACTTTCGCCGGAGAAAGCAGTCCGCGGTGGAAGTTCACCATCAGGTCGCGCGTGCCCGCTGACTCGACTTTCCACTGGCTCACGACAATCGACGGCACGCCTGCGATAAACATGGCCCATGAGAAACCAACCACGCCCTCGCCCGCCCCGATGCGTCCGCGTGCGGTTTCACACGCCGACAGTACCGCGAGATCCGCGTGCAAATTCAATTGCATCAGTTCCCAGGCTTCCAACAACCCATCTTCGGTGACGCTACCTTCAGCAAGCGCGAGGTGCGAGTACATCGGCGACGCATTGTTCAGCATGCCGTGCGTGGCGAAGTGAAGTATCTTCGCGCTACTCGCCTCACTCTTAACACGATCCTCGCGCGCTTCGGCACCAACGTAAACTTTGCTGCGCGCGACACCATACAACCGTCCCAACGCTTTGACTTCCTGTTCCGCCTCGGGCAAAGGATCGAGTTTGCCGTCACGCAACGTGAGCGCCGCGCGCTTCAACGTCTCAGTTCCCAGCACCGGATTGCCAAGCGCGAGAAGAGTTGCAGGCGAAGCATGCGCAGCCTCGACCTGCCGGCGTTTGGTCATCTCACGCAACACAGTCAACGACGGCGCATACGAAATCACAGCATCCTCGATTACAAACCGGTTCGAACTATTGAGTAGCGTTTGAAACGGCAGGTCCCACAACGTGTTATCGGGAGCGATGATCAAATTCGTTTTTCCGGTGAGTTGAGCCGCGGCTGGTTTGATCAGCAGTTCATAAAGTTTGGACGCCGAGGTCCTGAACCCAAGGTCGCGTGACGCGAGTTGCTGCCGGAAAGCCTCAGTCTGCTTCGCCAACGCCTCTCGCTTGATCGGCAACGTATAAACGCGAACGTCGGCTTCTTTCATTCCCTTCGTAACGATAAATAGATACGTCTTATCGTCACCTACAACATATTCGAGCAGCGCGCTCGAAGCATCCGGCAACAGTGTCGCCAACTCATCCGTCTTGATGATCGGCGTCTCGCCACGTTGCACCTTCAACTTCGGATGCGCGAGGTTGAGTCGAGTCTCAAAATCTTCATACTCCAAACGCGCTTTCTCGACCGCGGTCTTCAGCTCAGTCACGCGTTTCACGTCCGGCTTATCCTTGCGCACTTCCATCGTGAACTGTGAATTGAGCGAAACGAGTCGCAGCCGTAGTTCTTCCTCGGCCTGTTGCTCTTCTTTGGACCACGACTTCCGCAGGTCCGTGCGACCACTCTGCAACGCATCGAGCAACACGCGTGACTTCGACTGCTCCGCAAACGTCAACGCTTCGGTAACTTTCTGTTGCGACACGAGTAGATCGACCATGTCGTACCACGGTGACAACCTGCCTTCGAGAAAACTCATTTGCTGTTGTTCACCACCGGCAACTTCACGGCGCAGGGTTTCAAGAGTATTGATTGCGGTGAGAAAAGCAGTGCGCGCTTCCTCCGGTTGGCCTAATGCAACAAGGGCGCGTCCCATTTGGTCCTGCGCGGTCCAGATCTCTTCGCGACTGTAAAGATCGTCGGCGAGTTTCGCTGAGCGCCGGCTTACTTCGAGCATCTCGGCATACTTACCCTGCGCTTCATACAAGCGCGCGAGATTGTTCAGCGACAACATCGCCGCGCCTCGATCTTTGCCCTGCTCGCGTAATTGAAGGCTTTTCTGTAACGGCTCGAGCGCTTCGTCGAGGTGCCCCTGCAAACGATACGTGTCGCCGATGTTGTTAAGAGCTCGGGCCATGCCGGGCGTGGCCTTCAACGTCTCGTAATTTGCAAATGCTTTCCGAAAATACTCGAGGCCTTCTTCGTATTGTCCCTGCGATTTGTAGATAACACCGATGTTGTTTTGTAAATTCGCGATGCCAAACTTGTCGTCAATCTCGACGAGGATGTCGAGACTCTTTTGCGAGTACGCCAGCGCCTGTTCGAGACGACCTTGTCTTCGATAGACCAAACCGATGTTCTGATATTTATAGGCGAGACTGCGTCGATCCACTGACTCACCCATTTCCTGGATCACGGCGAGACTCTTGTTCAGGTAAACGAGCGCTTCGCCATAACGACCCTGCGCGAGATAGCGTGTGCCGATGTTATTCAGCGCCATGTTTAGCGTGCTTTTATCACCGATCTCTTCGCTCAGCGCACGTGCCTTGTGATAGTAGTCAAGACCAACTTCGTAATGGCCCAGCGACGTGTGGGCCAGACCGAGACTGTTAAAACTCAACGCCGTGAGTTTTTTGTCCTCGGTCTCCTGTGCTAACGCGAGACTCTTTTCGTAATACTCGACAGCCAACTCATGCCGCCGCTCGGTGTCGTAGGCATAACCCAGCGAGTGAAGCGCGCGCGCCTGGCCCTTCTTGTCAGCAGTTTCTTCAAAGATGTTGAGGCATCGCTTCAGGTAAGTCTCTGCTTCCTTCGGCGGATTGCGGCGTCCGTAAATATCGCCAATCTCACACAACGCGTTCGCTACGCGCTTGCGGTCGCCGCTCTTTTCGGCGATGTGCAGCGCGAGATTAGAAATCCGCAGTGCCTCGTTGTAATCGCCTTTTTGAACAATGGGTTCGGCCAGCGCCTTCAACGCCGCCTGCAGGGAGTCGTCAATCAGTTCCGGTTTTTGCGCCAGCAACTGATCCTGTTCTGCTTCTGACTTGAGCTTTACGAGCGCCGCAGCGAAGTCTTTTGAAGCTGTTTGCGATTGACCGAATGCGACAGTGATGAGGCTGAGGCTCAAGATGGGTAAAGTGAGCACCCGGCGGAACGTGATCGGCATACAACGATCCCTCCTTAGCTGTACTGGCTCAAAAAGTTAACGCGAAAAAAATTGCTCAGGAGGGCCAGTAATATCTTCAAAACTTCGGCAACTTCCTTATGTCGGAGGAGATTTTATGTTCAAACGAATCGCAACATTCATTTACGGTGTCATCTGTTACCTGCTTTTTTTAGGCACGTTTCTTTATGCGATCGGCTTCATTGGCAATCTCGTTGTCCCCAAGTCGATCGATTCCGGCCGCACTGGTCCACTGAGTCAGGCGCTCTTGATCGACGCGGTCTTGCTGACACTGTTCGCAGTGCAACACAGCCTGATGGCGCGTCCATGGTTTAAGCGTGCGTGGACACGCATGGTTTCAAAGCCGGCCGAGCGCAGCACTTACGTGTTGCTCTCTTCTCTGGCGCTGCTACTTCTGTTCTGGCAGTGGCAACCGATCGGCGGCGTGGTGTGGACCGTAGAGCGACCAGTGATTCAAATGGTCATCTATGGGCTCTATGCCATAGGCTGGCTGCTGGTGCTGAGCAGCACGTTCCTGATCAATCACTTCGATCTGTTTGGACTGAGACAGGTATTCCTGTTTCTGATCGGACGACCATACACGCAGTTGAAATTCGGGACGCCAATGTTTTACCGGCACATTCGCCATCCACTCTATCTCGGCTGGCTCTTCGCATTCTGGTCCACGCCGACGATGACTGTGGCCCATCTCGTCTTTGCCATCGCCACGACTGCATACATCTTCGTCGCGATCCAGCTCGAAGAGAAAGATCTCGTGAACACCTTTGGCGACGACTATCGTCGTTATAAGAAAAGCGTCCCCATGATCATCCCGATCGGGCGTCGAGCCTAACCATAGCCACAATAAGGCGCAAAAAGATCAGAAATCATTTTTGCGCCTTATGTGCTTTTTGTGGCTAGTAATATCTCGCCATGTTCAGCAACTTCATATGTCGGTATTACAAATTTTGAAGGAGACAATCATGTACCGCACTAAAATCAATCGCGTCATTCAACTTCTTGCACTTATCGCTCTCGTTACGCTCGGCGTGCAATCCGCGCAAGCATTCGATAACTCAAACGGCCCCGAACTGCCCGCGCAGTGTGGCAGCATTCAGGTCGAGGCAGGAAACAAGCTCGCGTTCCACGCTTACGCCAAGGGCGTGCAGATCTACAAGTGGAACGTCATCACACAAAAGTGGGATCTCTTTGGACCGCAGGCCGGCCTTTTCGCGGAGGAGAACTACCACGGCGAAATCGGCACCCACTACGTTGGTCCAACCTGGGAAAGCAAGAGCGGCAGCAAAGTCGAAGCTCGTCGCGTGTTAGGCACGGGCTGCACTCCCGATCCAACTGCCGTCGCGTGGTTGCTGCTCAAGCAGATTCGCACCGAAGGCAACGGCATCTTCAGTAAAGTCACATTCGTTCAACGCGTGAACACAACCGGCGGTCTTCCTCCGACTACTCCGGGCACAGTCGATGGCGAAACCAGCGAATCAGCCTACACCGCGGAATACTACTTCTACCGTGCCGAGAATCCGGCCAGCAACTAAATCATCATTCATGAGGTTCATCGGAGGAATTATGAATTTACTACTACGAATCAAACGCGGCGGACAGACGCTGCTCGCTGGCATGGCCGCTCTTATGCTCATGCCGGTAGCGCTGGTGGCGCAGGAACGAATCGCCTACGTCGACAATACGTTCGACATCTGGTCCATGCAGACCGACGGCTCTGATCCAAAACAGTTGACCAAGAATACTGCCGGTGATGGAGATCCGTCATTCAGCCCGGATGGCGGCAAGATCGCCTTTGTTTCAAGCCGCGACGGCAACTCGGAAATCTATGTAATGAACGCCGATGGCACAAACCAGAAGCGTTTGACCATCAACACAGTCACTGACCAGGATCCGAGCTGGAGTCCGGATGGAAGCAAAATCCTCTTTGTCTCTTTCCGCGACAGCAGCGCCGACGTTTTCATAATGAATGCTGACGGCACGAATCCTGTTAACCTGACGAAATATCCCACCGGCAACGAAACGGAACCGGTCTTTAGCCCGAACGGCAAGAAGATCGCTTTTCGTGCACTTCGTGACGGCGGCATCAACATCTATATCATGAACGAGGACGGCACAGAACAAACGGCGTTGACCGACGCCAGTGGCATCGACACTGAGCCAGCCTTTAGTCCCGATGGTTCAAAGATCGTTTTTCGTTCAGACCGTGATGCCGGCGACCGCGAGATTTACATGATGGATGCGGATGGTTCCAATGAAGTGAATCTTACGCACACGCCGGGCGTCACTGAACTGGCTCCGGGATTCAGTCCTGACGGCAACAAGATCATCTTTTACGATACGGTGGGCCAGATTCTGGTAATGGATCCTAACGGCGCTAACAGGGATCGCATCGGTACGGTTGAAGGAAACGAACCATCATGGGGCGCCGAGAACTCGTTGCCAGTGCTGAGCGATGTAACTATCACCCAGCAGGTTGACGAAGGAAGTTTTGCGACTCTGACTTTAAAGATTTCCGACGCAGACGAGAACGACAGCTTTACTCTCGGCGTTCAATGGGATTCGAAGCAGATTACGCAATTGATCGAAATACCGGCGGGAACGAAGAGCTTTGAATTCATGCATAAGTACACGGACGACAAACCCGACGGCACGGCATCAGACACTTATCCGGTCAAAGTCACTATTGACGATCATCGTTTTGGCAAAGCCTCGGCTGAGACGCAGGTCACGGTCAACAACGTCGATCCGACCCTCGTGGGTTTCGCCATCAGTCCGTCGCCAGTTGTTCTTGGCGGCACAGTGAAGCTGAGCGGCACTGTCGAAGATCCGGGTTATATCTCTGACATTGCTGACGAAGCTCTGCGCGTTTCGCTCGACTGGGGTGACGGCTCAACCGAGATCATGGACCTCTTCATGCCTGGTCCAATCAATCCGCCGCAACACAAATACGCGGCGCTCGGCACGTATCACGTCACCGTCAAGGTAACGGATAACGACATGGGTGAGACAGTGCAGATGTTCGACGTTGTAGTTTCACCTCCACCGCCACCGGCGGCGCCGAGTGGTCTCCGCGTCGACTTCGTCGCGATGGACCGAATTCAGATTGTATGGACTGACAACTCAAACAACGAAGACGGGTTCATCATCGAGAGTTGTCAGCAGCGAGGCTGCAACAACTTCATCGAAGTGGGCCGCGTATTTCCGGACATCCGCCACTTCGTCCACGGCAATCTGTTCAGTAACACGCAGTACTACTATCGCGTACGAGCATTTAATGCTGGAGGCAAGAGTGCTTATACCGATGTCGTGTCAGCAAAGACGCTGCGGAAATAATCCGGGCTTCATCCAAAGCTTCTTTGCGAACCTCTGCGTCCGCTGCGTTAGAATAATTCAACGCCGCGGGCGCAGAGTTATTTTATTGCCGATTTCCAATTGCCGATTGCCGATTTGGTTAAGTAGAGCCAGTCAATTGGCAATCGGCAATTTAAATTGGCAATTCTATGATCGAGCTCAAGGGACTCTCACCTGAACAAGTGGACCGGCTGCTGCCGGAAGGACTGATCTCACTTTGCTGGCGCGGCAGTGTGGCGCATGGCATGTACGTACCGAAGTCTGATCCTGACTCAATCGACGATAAGGACGTGATGGGAGTTTACATTGGACCACTCGAACAGTATCTCGGTTTTGGCCGGCGTGACGTTTACGAACAGTGGGAAGGCGAATGGGATTGTGTTTTCTACGAACTGCGCAAGTTCGTCGGCCTGCTGCTCAATTGCAATCCGAATGTGCTGAGTCTGCTCTGGCTAAAGCCGAACGGAATTATCTACGAGAGTGAGCTGGGTGCGCGTTTGCGTGAGCACCGCGATCTGTTTGTCACGAAGAAGGCTTATCACTCGTTTTCCGGCTACGCGCACGCGCAGTTTAAGAAGATGATCTCGTTCAACCAGGAAGCACAGGCGTTAATGCAACAGCTCGAGGATCAACTCACGGCGTTTGGCATTAATCCCGAGACGTGCGATGCGGGTCATTCGTTGCGCACTCTCGACGGCCAACCATTTGTCGGTGCGACGACTGAGATGATGGAAGTCGTGAAGCGTTATCGAGGAGAGCGACGGCGTTACTACAGTGGCGGTTACATGGGCCAGAAGCGCCGCGAGTTAGTGCGTCGTATTGGTTACGACGCCAAAAACGCGGCGCATCTGATCCGTCTGTTGCGGATGGGCATTGAGTTTCTGACTGAAGGAACGATGCACGTTGAACGCGCTGACGCACCAGAGTTGTTGGACATCAAACGCGGCGCCTGGGCACTCGAGAAAGTTAAAGCCGAAGCGGAGCGTCTGTTTCAACTCTCTCAGGAAGCTTATGTCCGCTCATCCCTGCCAAGCGAACCCGATCGCGATCGCGCCGAGCGGCTGTGCGTCGAGATGATCTCCACCTATCACAACCTTTCCTGATCCGCGTCCATTCGCGTAATCCGCGGCTTATTTACTGGTGCGCCTGCTATACGCCGCATACGCCATCTTCTTGCGGCTCATCTTGTCCTTGAGCCGATCCTTCAACGACATCGCAGTGTCCTGCAAGGACGCCATCTCTTCCACCATTCCCGGAGCCGAAGCAAAGCCAAGTGCCTGAGTTGCACTCAGGGCGCTTCCGATAACAAACTCCGCACCCGCGTAGTCGCCACGGTCGAGGCGCTTCATTGCCTCGTTTCGCGCCCGCGCGTTCATCAGAAACTGCACGGTCTTGATCACTTCTTCGTTCATCTCACTGCGCTCGACCTCCGCGCGCGTTGTAAACTCCACGGTATGCGCTTGTTTCAAAACCTCTGCGTTCTTCGCGTCCTGCGGCGTAAAGCCAAGACGCAGATCGAGCAAACGCATCTGCGTGCCAACGTCTTCCGAGCCAACTCGCAACTGCACCACGATGTCGAGCGGCGAACCGGCCTGCAAATTCGGCAAGCGATAGCGTCCTGTTTCAGTTAAATCAAAGTCATTAAGCAGATCGACGACACGAACGCCATCAGCAGGAATCAAGGAAAGGGAGACTGTATGAGCAAACTGCGCGATCAGGCCTTCGAGTTCGACCTGAAAGATGCGTTGCATGTCGTCAGGTTCGACGACGTGCCATGCATTACCGCCGCCCGATTGGGCCATCGGCATCAACAAGTCTTCATTGAAGTCAGCGCCGATACCGATCGTCGAGGTGCTGACGCCGCGCTGGTACAAACCCATCGCCTGCGTCACGATCTCGTCTGTGTTGGTGATGCCGACGTTCGCGAGCCCGTCAGTGATGAGCACGACGCGATTGATCCCTTCGTCAAGCATGCGCTCGCTGACACCCAGACCACCGCGCACCCATGCTTCGTGCAAAGCCGTCGAGCCGCGGGCAGTGACACGCGAGATCAAGTCTTTCATCGACTGCTTGTTCGTGACCGGTTCGCTGGGGAAGAGCACCTCGATTCGATCGTCAAACGTGACCACGCTGAGACGATCTGTCGGCAGCATCTGGTCCACGCAAAACATTGCCGCTTCTCGCGCACGGACCATCTTTTCGCCTTCCATCGAACCCGAACGATCGAGTACGAGACTGAGATTCAGATCGGGCCGGCCTTTCCAGTTGGACCGGCTGCTCGGATCGAGACTCAGCGCCGGCGGTGTAATGCGAATCAGCACATCCACAGTCTGCTCGCGTCCCGCTTCCAGTTTCGAGTGGGTGGTGAAAAACTCTACCTTCGGGTATTCCATAATCTTTATCTCCTTATCCGCGTAATCTGCGTAATCTATGGATGGCTTTTTCCAGCAAATTCTTGGTTCGCGCGCCTGTAGTTGGCGGCGCGTAATCTGAGCGAATGTGCAATTCCAACCCCGGTTCGATCTCAACTCTTTGCCACGAGGGTGACTGCCCGGCTGCTGCTTGCGGTGGTGGTGGCGGCGGCGCGGCGCTGGTTTCCATTAGTGGCTGACTCGGTGCTGAGGCAAGCAACGTCTCCAGATATCGCTTCGCTTCAGTTTTCCGTCCTGAACCGCCGCGCACGCCGAGCATCGTCTCGAGTTCCTGTTCGTTCTTTCCCGCAACGAGCTCTCGAATCTTGCGAATCGGTAAGTGCTCGGCTTGCAGCTTCTTCACTGTCAAAAGCTGCAACAGATTTACGTAACCGAAGACTGAAGCAGTTCCCTGCTTTTCCTCCGGCGTTTGAACGAGCCCCTCGGCCATGTAGTAACGAATCGTCCGCTCGTCGGGAACACTCGTCACCGTCCCGCGTTCCTGTTCGAGATTCATCTCCGCCAGGATCTGCTCGCTGACCCGCGCAAACTCGGGCAATCCGATGTATTTCCTTCCCTTTTCCCTCAGCACCGTCTGCGTCATGAGTGGCACTATACTCTTGACAGTATTTACTGTCAACAGTAGTTTCAAGCGCGCCAGTCTGTCTTTGAGGAGAGCCGAACACAGAGAATTAGCGGTATTGGTTCAGCTTGAATACGCCGAAGGCGTTCACTAATTTCAGCCCAGTGGTTCGCAGCGTAGCGAGAACCCTGGGTAACGTTAATATAAATAGCCTTTCAACCCTGAAGGGGTTCGCCTCGAGATGAACCCCTTCAGGGTTGGTGGGTACATTTGATAGCTCAAACCCTGGGTTGTCGCTGCGCTCCAACCCAGGGCTGAAGTTAGCCAACGCCTTCGGCGTTTTTCAAACGGAGCCAGTAATGAATCAGCGCAATCTCAATAAGCACGAACAAAAATTTATCGCTATACTTCGCCGCAGATATGGTTTCACTCTTTTCACATTCCAAACCTGTCATTGGTGTGATTCACGTTGGGGCGTTGCCGGGGACGCCGCGTGAGGTGTTGAGTGTGGCGGAGTTGGTGCAACAAGCCAGGGAGGAGGCGAGGGTTTATAGAGAGTGCGGGGTGGATGGGATCATCATTGAGAATATGCATGACGTGCCGTATCTCAAGGGCGCAGTGGGGCCGGAGATTGTGGCTGCGATGGCGATCATTGCGAGTGAAGTGAAGAACGAGTACCGGTTGCCCGTGGGTGTGCAGATACTCGCGGGCGCGAACATCGAAGCGATGGCCGTTGCACACACGGCGGGACTCGATTTCATTCGCGCTGAGGGTTATGCGTATGCGCACGTTGCGGATGAAGGACTCATTGAAGCGTCGGCCGCGAAGCTGCTCAGGTACCGGAAGATGATCGGCGCCGAGCGCGTGCAGGTCTGGGCCGACGTCAAGAAGAAACACTCAGCACACGCGATCACCGTGGATGTGAGCCTGGGCCAGACTGCTGAGACCGTCGAGTTTATGGGCGCCGATTGCGTGATCGTCACGGGCAGCGTCACCGGCGAAGCGCCGAAGGTGGCTGACGTGCAGGAGGCGAAGAGTCATTGCCGTTTGCCCGTGTTTCTTGGCTCCGGAATTAACACGGACAATATCGAGCAGTTTCATGGGGAAGCAGATGGGTTCATTATCGGAACCGCGTTCAAGGTTGACGGGCTGTGGTCCAATGCAGTCGATCCGAATCGCGTCAGGCAGTTTGTACACAGATTACGCGGATGAATACGGATCTACTGATTATCGGTGCGGGACCGTTTGGATTGGCGCTGGCGGCGCAGGCACAGCACGATCGGATCGAGCATCTGATTGTCGGCAAGCCGATGGAGTTCTGGCGCCGGAACATGCCGAAAGGAATGTTTCTGCGTTCAGCGTGCGACTGGCATCTCGATCCGCAGAACGTCGATACAATCGAGGCTTATCTCCAAACGCAAAATAGAACGCCCGCTGAAGTTGAACCACTCTCGCTCGACTTCTATCTCACCTACGCCGATTGGTTCCAGCAGCAGAAGAACATTCAGCCACTTCCGCTCTTTGTACAACGTCTCGATCGTAACGATCACTTCCACGCTACGACTCTCGACGGCGAGGTCATCAAGGCGCAGCGCGTTGTGCTCGCTCCGGGTTTCAGACACTTCGCAAGCATCCCTGACGACGTAAAAGCCAAACTTCCCCCCAGTCGTTTCCAACACACGGCCGAGTTCGTCGATTTCAGCAACGTGCAAAACAAACGCTACTTGATCATCGGCGGACGGCAGAGCGCGTTTGAATGGGCAGCACTACTCCTCGAAGCAGGCGCGGCCGCGGTCCATCTCTCACACAGACACGCGAGTCCGGCGTTTGCAGTCGCCGACTGGTCCTGGGTAAATCCGATGGTCGACAATATGATTACGAATCCGAACTGGTTTCGATTTTTATCGCAAGCCGAAAAGGACGACATGAATCATCGACTGTGGGCAGAAGGCCGACTCAAGATCGAGCCATGGTTGGAATCGCGGTTAAACGACGAACGTGTGAAGGTGTGGCCGCAAACTCAACTTGAAAGCTGTAGTGAGAATCTGGAGGTAACGTTAACTAACGGCGCGACATTCAACGTCGACGAGATCATCCTCGCCACTGGTTACAAGGTGAATATCACGCGTTTGCCGTACCTGGCCGCAGGTAATCTTCTCCAACGACTCAAGACACGCAACGGCTTCCCAGTGCTTGACGATCACTTCGAGACTTCCGTGCCCGGACTCTTCATTACCAGCATGCCGGCAACGCAGGATTTCGGCCCATTCTTCGGCTTCACGATCTCGGTGCGCACTTCAGCGAGGTTGATTTGCGAACGTCTAATCGCTTGATGTGGTGCTCTGAATCTGCCAGATGCCGTTGCGCTTGACCCAGACGTCGATGAACGGCCACTCGGTTGTCGAACCATCGCCGTAAGTGACCAGCATCAGACCACGCGACACGGCTGAGTTGCCAAAAACTCTTACGCGATGAACGCGGACGTCATAGACGGTGTCCAACGGCTGTCGCTCCATCCACTGAATGTCTTCCTCGCGAGTGAGTCGCTCCCGGCCGACAAACAGCATGAAATTCTCGGCCTCGACGCGTTCGAAAAAGGCGCGATCGTGCCGGGTTTGGGCAGTGCCGTACTCATTGTAAACGGCCATGATCTGGGCGTGATCATCGGAAAAATCTGTAAACGGCTGCGGCGCTTCTACGGCCACAACGTCGACCGGGGTGCCGCCGCCAAACACAAATCTAAAAGCACCTGTGAGGACAACGCTCAGAATGAAAGTCATCAAGGCGACAAACAAACGAAGAAACCACTTTTTCATGTGTACCTCCGAACAATAACGACGCGACACCAGGCTAGACACCTAATTGAATAAAATGTTCCCGCAAGTAGAAGAATATCCCCGTTGTCAATAGCCTCTCTGCCTTACGACGCAGAGATCGGCGCAAGCACCACGCAGAAACTAGGCGGCCTGAGCTGTACCCGGCTTCTGATCCGGCGCCTTTTCGCCCTTCTCTTTCGCCTCCGGCTCACCTTGTTGCGCGGCGGCGTTCTCGATTTCGGAGTTAATTTCACCACCAATCAGCACCGCGGCGCCCGTGAAATAAAGCCACAGCATCAGGATAATCACGGCACCGAGCGAACCATAAGTAGCGCTGTAAGAATCGAAAAAGTGCAGGTAAACACGAAACCCAATTGAGACGAGCAGCCACAACGCGACCCCGATTGCGGCGCCAGGCGTCAGCCATTTCCAGGCTTGCTCACGAAAATCGGGCGCGAAGTAGTAAATCAGCGCAAAAGCGAAGGTCATGCACGCAAGCACCACCGGCCATTGAATAATCTTCCACGCGAGCGGAAATGTGCCGCCCAAACCGTAAGCCGCAGCAAGCCAATCTGCAATATGGCCACCCGCGACGACCAACACCAGCGCCAGAATGATGAAAACTGACAATGCGGTGGTTAAACCGATGGCGGTCAGACGCTGTTTCCACCAGGGACGACTCTCCTTCAGATCGTACGCAGTGTTGAGCGATTCCGTGATCGCGCTGAGTCCATTCGACGCCGCCCACAATGCCGCAAGGATTCCAAACGACAGTTTCCCACCGCCACTCGCAGACGACACTTCCAACATCGTGCTGTCGATCAACTGAAACGCCGACGGCGGCATGATGCGAGCGAGATAGTTGAAAAGCTGGTGGCGCGTGCCGGTGCCGGACCCGAGCACCATTCCGATTGTCGAAGTGAGAAAGATTAGAAATGGGAAGAGCGCCAGCAGGAAGTAGTACGACAACTCCGCGGCGCGCCCAAACACGTTGTCTTCCTGAATCTCGCGCCAAACTCGTTTGGCTAATTCGAGCCAACTGAGACCTCCGAGACGCCAAAGTGATCTCATTTGAGTCATTTCCTCCCTGATGATCTGCGTGCTGAGCAAATTCCTAGCCACGGATGAAGAGCCTGTATACTAGCCGCATGGCAATACAGGTATGCACTCATATCGACGCGATTACTGACGTTAAGCAACCGGAAGAGAGAGTTTGTGTGGAGTGTGTGAAGATCGGAGCACGCTGGATGCATCTCCGCACGTGCCAGCAGTGCAGCGTCACGCTCTGTTGTGACAGTTCACCAAACAAACACGCGTCCAAGCATGCGCGTGCAACCGGTCATCCGGTGATCGCGTCGGCGGAACGCGGTGAGCGTTGGTTGTACTGTTATCCGGATGATGCGTTTGCGGAGTATTAAGAGTGTTTCACGCAAAGGCGCAAAGCTAAGACGCAAAGACACAGAGCGAATCTCGTTGCGACTTTGCGTCTTAACTTTGCGCCTTTGAGTGAAATTCTGTCATGGCCACTGAATGACTTTCGCGTTTTTGGCTGGCGCAATCAGATGTGGGCTGACTGCTGCATTCGGCGCACTCTTCACTGGTGACTCACGGGGCTTTGGCTTTTCAACAGTCGGAGTTGGAACCTGTGGCTCTTCCCTGCTCGGCACTACCGCTGCAACGTTCTCCTCAGTAACAGCACGAGGTTTTGAATGCCGCGTCACCGTCAGCGGAGCTTTCTTGGTGACTGGACTTTCAACCGGAGCTGGAGGTGGTTCGGGAGGACGAGTCACCGGAACCTCAGCCGCAGCCTGAACCGGAATCTGAACGGGCGGCGGTTGTATCGACACTTTACTCGCCTTCGAACTTCTCAAAACGAACATTCCCACTCCACACGCAATCACGAACAACACCGCAAACGCACCAACCGCAACCGGCCACTTCGTCGAACTGATGCGCGTCAAAAACGCGGAGCGAGCATCAAATCCTTTAGGAACTTCATGAACCAGATCCCAGATCTCCGGCGGATCTTTGAGCGTCTTGATCACCGGAGCCGGAGCAGCAGAAACAGGTGCAGGTGCAGGCGCCACAGGCATAGGCGCAGGCGAAACGGGTGCAGGAACAGATCGAAGAGGCGCCGCTTTTTCGAAACAGCGCGCTGTTTCTGTAAACGTACGCGCTGTCGCCCACAAACGCGGCGACGTTCCTGAGCGGGTGACGACTTCAGTCTTCGCGCCATGCTCGATCAGAATCCTGACAGTTTCCGTGTGACCGAAAAAAGCCGCCAACGCGAGCGCCGTGAATTTATCGTTACGCGCAATGTTCGGATCTGCGCCATGATCGAGCAGCACGCGCACAACCGGAGCGTGCCCGTTGCGCGCGGCACGCATGAGCGCCGTCATCCCGTGTTCGTTACGTGCATTGACATTGACGCCAAGCGACAGGATCGCAGCCACCTCATTCACGTCACCGCTCTCCGCCGCACGCCATAGTTCACGTGTCGCAGTATCGACGATAACGAGTTTTCTTGCTTGTGCTGACATCTCAATCGTGAATCGTGATCCGGTCACCCGGTTTGACTACCGGATCCGCAACCTTCCCTGATTCGATATCCTTCAACTTGTAACGCGTGACGACCAGGAACCCCTCGCCGTTGTCTCGACCAAGCCGCGCTTCTTTCGCTTTCGGCGTCATACCACCGGCCGCGATGATCGCCTGCGTCAGTGTTAGACCACGACGAAACGTCTTTTCACCCGGCGCCTTCACTTCACCGCCGACGTAGACAAATTGCGTCACATTCGGCAGCAAAGTTATTACATCACCCGGGCGAACCAGCAGACTCATATCCTTCGTTTGCGCGAGATCGATTTCAAAAGTGGCATTCGACTCGTTGCGAAGCACTGTCACACGCGCCGCTTCAGGCAACGGCTGCGCATCGGCAACAACGACGTAGAGTGGAATGGCTTCGCGACGAAGAATCTTGGTGCCGGAGTCTTTAACAAGCCCGCTCACGAGGATCGTGTGGCTGGCATAATCACGCACACCGACCGAGACTTTCGGGTTCTCGACGAGTGCGCGTCGTTTTAGTTCGCTTTCAAACTTACTACTGATCTCATCGACCGTCAGACCACTCGCTTGCATCGGTTCAGCGAGCATCGGATGCTCGACGAACCCGGCTGGCGTGACGGTAAATAGAGTTGATTGTGACGCGGCGTTGTCGTTGATTCGAATATCCAACACGTCGCTTGGTCCAATGCGATAAATCCTGGTGAGGATTAGTTCATTTGCGGCGGCGGCGTTAACTTCAGGCGCAGGTGGAGCGGCGGCGGTGGTTTTGGTTGTTGGCGGCGCGCTGACCTTCAGCGACACCGATTCGGCAACTGGTTGCGGGGGGTTCTGTCGTCGCTGCGCGGCTAACTTCGCGCTGTCTTCCTCCCACAACATGGAGCGGGCGAGGCCGAGACGGTCTCGTGCTTCTTGATCTTTCGGATTCAGTTCAGCTGCTGCTTTAAAACTCTCGACTGCATTTCGCCACTGTTTAAGATCGAAATACGCGTGACCAAGAGCGAAATGAGCGTCGGCGAATTGTGGGTCCAACTTTATGGCGCGTTGAAGGATCGTGATCGCCTGTGAGTAGAGGCCGGTCAGACCATACTTCACACCTTCCTTGTAAAGTCGTTTTGCTTCGGCTTTCGCTTCGGGTGAGGCCGGCGCGCCTTCAGTTGAGCGCGGGTTGTCGACATAATTATTGGCTGTTTGCGCGGAGACAATGCTGAGGCACACGCCAACCAGTATGACAACGGATAATGCGAGCAATTTGAACATCGAAACCCCCTTGAAAGGAGTTGATAGTAAAACCCGCACGGGAGGGGGAAGGAACTCAGGGGATAATAGGTGAGTTGCTTATACCACTTTTAGACTTATAACTCCAGCATTTCCAGCGATCTTTTTCACGCAAAATCGCAAAGCAAAGCACGCAAAGACGCAACGGATTTCTTTTGTGCCTTTGCGTCTTTCTTTGCGGCTTTGCGTGAAACCTTAGGCCGGCGCCAACTCTTCTATGCCGGAGGCATTGCCGGAACCAGACGCTTGCCAAGGCGTCGCGGCCTGACAATCGGTCGAACTATTCGTTCTCTCTCAGGTCGTGGAGCGGGAGGCAGTGGCGGTAGTGACATGACTGGTTGCGCAGCCATTTCCTGTAACGCCTTCTGAATCGGCGGCAGCTTTTCATAAAACAACACGATCACTTCCCCCTTGATCATCTGGCTGACTGCACGACGCAGCGCTTCGATCTCGTCCAGCACCACTTCGCATTCAGTGCCCGGCGAAACTTCTTTAATCGCGCGGCACACGATGCTTGCAACGTCGCCCGGTTTGCGACCACGCAGATCGTGATCTTCTCGCACAATCACTTTGTTGAAACCCCTGGCGGCCACACGCGCCGCGCGATCGATAATCGAATTGTCCCGATCGCCTGGTATCGTGATGATCCCTGTCACGCGCCGGTCGTTCCAACTGGACGTGAGCCGGCAAATCGCATCGAACGCCTGCGTGTTATGCCCGTAGTCAACCATCACATGCCCGCCGTTCAAGCGATACAGGTTCGCGCGACCGGGATTGTTGGCCCAACTGGAAAAACTGATCAGGCTCTTCAGCAGCACATCCTGTTCAACTCCAAATGCGCGACACGCAGCAATCGCCGCGAGTAAGTTTCCGATCTGAAACTGTGCTGCTCCGTTCATCACCACCGGCAACATCGACACGTCCGCGAGGGTTCGTTGCACCTCGCCAATCGATTCAATCAACGCGTTGTTTCGAGTGAAGTAAGCTTTGCCACCGGCTTGCAAGTGATTCCTCACAACCGGATTGTTTTCGTCGATCGCGAAATAGACCGCAGTCTTGGGAACCTTTTTCACTCGCTCGTTTTCCATCAACCTCGCGAGGTGCTCGTCATCGGCATTGAGCACGAGTGTCCCGCCTTCTTTCACACGCTCCGCCACCAGCGACTTGATGTAAAGAACATCTTCTACTGACTTGATGCCATCCTGACCGACATGATCGTCGCTGATGTTTGTCATGACGCCGATGTCGGACCAGTCGTAACCCAGGCCACGTCTGATAATTCCGCCGCGTGCTGTTTCCAGCACTGCGACTTCGACCGCTGGATCTGACAACACCACCTGCGCAGACTGTGGCCCGGTCGTATCACCTTCAACGACCTGTTCCCCGCCGACATAGATCCCGTCAGTCGTCGTCATGCCCACGCAAAGGTTGGTCTTGTCCAGCACGTGACCAATCATTCTCGTGACCGTCGTCTTTCCATTGGTCCCCGTAATCGAAATGATAGGAATGCGACTCGGCGCCCCCGCTGGATAGATCGCATCGACCACCGCCTCGCCAACGTCGCGCGGCTTACCAACCGACGGGTAATGATGCATTCGCAAACCAGGAGAGGCGTTGACCTCGATCACACCGCCGCTCGTGATCGGTGTTGAGATGTCGGGTATAACGAGATCGACTCCGCAAACGTCGAGACCGATGACTCGTGCGGCGCGCTCACACAGGCGCGCAATTGATGGATGAACCTGGTCAGTAACATCCTGCGCCGTGGCCCCGGTGGACAAATTTGATCGATTTGAAATAGTGACACGCTGATCTCGCGCCGGCACTGACTCGAGCGTTATGCCTGCATGTTGCAAGTGTGTGATCACTTCGGCATCGACTTTGATCTTGGTCAGAGGTTTTTCATGACCATCACCACGCAGCGGGTTGCGATTCTCATGTGCGATCAAGTCGCCGATCGTGTTGACGCCGTCGCCAATCACGTAAGGCAACACGCGCTCACTCGCCGCAACCATTCGGCCGCCGACAATCATCACGCGATAGTTGAGCCCCTCGAACGTTTCTTCAATCACGACTGCCGGCGAATACTCGCGCGCCGCGTCGAAAGCAGTCTTCATCTCCTGGCGCGTCGAAACTTCGAGCGTTACGCCAAGCCCCTGATGTCCGCTTACCGGCTTCACTACGACCGGACGGCCAATCTCATCGGCAGCCTTGAGCGCTTCCTTGAATGAATAAACTACCTTGCCCTTCGGAACGGGAATGCCGTGCAGATCCAGACGCTCCTTCGTTTCCTCTTTATCCTGCGCCAACTCCACGGCAATCGCGTTTGTTTTGTCGGTCATAGCGGCCTGAACGTAATGAAGATACTTTCCATAGCCGAGTTGAACGCGATTGCCCGTGCCATCACGACGACAAGGAATGCCACGTCGCTCGGCCGCTTCAGTGATCGCCCGAGTAGTCGGACCAGTCTCATTATCGGAGATCAGCCGTTTCGCTTCTTCCAGGACCGGCGGCAATTGAAACGGGCGTTCGCGAAGCAAAGCTTCGACGAGATTCACGGCCTGCTCGAGCAGGTATGTACTTGCTTTCTCAGCGCGGAACTCGATCGCGACATGGTACAAACTGCCACTGTCGTGTCGCGTCTTGCCATGCGACCGTCCGATCCCCGCTAGTTCCGTCAACTCGAGTGCGACGTGTTCGACGATGTGACCGAAGTAAGTACCTTCTTCGAGCCTGGTCACAAAGCCGCCCGGTCGTCCTAAACTGCAATGATGATTATTTATTCCCGGAAGAATTGTGAGAAGTTGTTTGTTGAACCCCTTGAACTCACGACTTTCGCGTTCAGCAAGGTCACCGAGATCCAGGTGCATGAGCAGCACCGGACGGTGGCTATAGACATTCGGACCGTTTAGTGCGCGAATGCTTTGGATCTTCATACCCTGCTTGCCTTTCAACTTCATGTGCTTGGACAGTGTCAATTTTCATGCCAATAAGCGTCGTTGAAAGCTGTGTCACCAACATGTTTAGAACGTTAAAAAATTTGAGTGGAGTACGGACGAGGTAAGTTCATGTTTGACATTACTACATGGTGAGAAAGTGGTGAGGATCGTTTTCGATACAAGACTTCTCTGCGATCTCTGCGGCCCTCTGCGGTCTCTGCGTAAAATTGCGCCGTTAACACAGAGATCGCAGAGGGCCGCAGAGACCGCAGAGATTAATCTTCCACACTCTCCAACATCCAGATATCAACACTCACCTGTTCCGCGTAATGCAGTATCGGTTGCGTCTTTGGTTGTGGTATCTGCTTCGGCTCGAGGAGAGTGGATCCGAAGTTGGTTAGTTCAGCTTGAAAGAGTTGCCACGGTTCGTGGTAGATGCGCGCGCGGAAAAGCTCGCCTTCATATTCCGAATAGAGCACATAACGCTCAGTCAGAAAAAACTCGCGCGATCCGGGTTGCGACTTTGGCAGCGCATCGCCAACACTCCAGTCAGCCTTAAACTCCGCGAGTGGATCATCGCGACGCTTCAACCGGTACTTGATCTTCTTCTTACCGTCGATCTTTATGTCGGCGAAGTAATACGGCAGGTGATAAGCGGTACGCGCTGCCAGGACTGCCGCTTTGCTGTCGCAGTCGAGCGAGAAGAACCAAACGCCGGGCACGCCGTTGTAGTGAACGTAAGTACGTACGTTCAATTCATTCATTGAATCAAGACCGGGAATGGGTGGCATGTAAGGCGGCAGACCGCGAATGTCCCACATTGTGAACGGGGTGATCGCGATCCACGCCGAGTCGCCGTAAGTATCGATTTCAAGAGAACGTGGAATGTGCGGGCGCAACAAGGTCGGATCAATCCGCCAGTGCATGAAGAGCAGCTTGCCCCATTCCTGGTGCATGACCGGCTGGCCGGGCGGTCGATGCCGCACGGCCAGCCGATCGACATCAATAACTTTCCGCATCGGTCATCCTCTTCTTCTTCTCAGGTGCGTCGTGAGTCAAAGAATTCGGGGCGTTGAGATTGGCTCCGGGCGCCACACCGACGCCGAGTCGTTCAACCAGTTCGCCACCAAGCCAGCCTCCCAGCAAAGCTCCGGCTACACCAATGAACGACAATGCAAACGCAGTGGTCGGTGGTACGCCCGGAGAATCACGCCTGAGCAGCCAACTGGCGATAAATAAAATCATTACTCCCAGATTCGTCAGACCATGAATGAGGCCGATGCGGCTGGCCCTGGTGCCTGAAGGAATCCCGAGATAGTCGATGAGACCAAAAACAGCAGCCAGCAGACCACCGACAATACCGGCGGCGATCATCCAGAACGAGACCAACGTCCAGGTTTGGTTTCCGGTAACCAGATAGATTACGTCGAAGATCACACCCGCAGATAACAGACCCAGTGGGTAAACGATCAGGATCGGATGAATAGCATGACCAAAGAGTTTAGCTCTACTTTCCATGTTGAAAGCCTCCTTGAATACCCGTGATGCAATCAAGTAGCGCGCCACACAGACGGGTTTTCACACAAAGGCGCAAAGAAAGGACGAAGGCACAAAGGAAACTTATTATTTGTGACTTATTTTTTTCTTTGCGCCTTTGCGTGAAATATTCAGCCAAACTTCCGAAACAGCTCCGCATGGACCGCGGCAATCGCTTCCGCCTCGACTTTAGGCCTGCGATCGTACGTAAGCAGTCCATTGATCTCCTGCTCGATGTCCGTCAACTGCGTGTAACAAAACCCCGCCAGAAACTCCAACGAAGCAATGCCCTTCATCAGGTCGCGATACTTCGCCAACAACTCTTCCGGCTTCTGAAACGAATCGTAGAACCGGTACAGCAGGTCGCGCTTCTCAGGCGGAATGTCCTCCGGTATCGCCAGGAAACCTCCAACCTCTGACAGCACGATTGGCTGCCCACGGTATCTCGAACCGCGCGCAAAAAGTGGCTTGTCGATCCAGACCTTCGGCGGTAATTGACCGCCCTTCAGCATCTCCTGGTAACGGCTCGTTATTTTTTCCGCGGTTGGAGTGTAGTCGTGGATCGCGCAGATATCGGTGATGTCAGTGTGTTCCCAACCATCGTTGTCGATCACCGGCCGCGTCGAGTCGAGTCTCCTCGTAACGCGCACCATTCGCTCGATGAACGCATATTGCCCCGCATGTTCCGAACTCAATCCGGGAAAACCCATGCTCTCATTCACGGGCACCCACGCGACGATGCACGGATGGTTGAAGTCACGTCGCACTGCGTCCTGCCACTCCGCCGACAACCACTCTTCCGCTTTCGGCGACCACTCACGCGCGTTCGGCATCTCCTCCCAGACGAGCAGGCCGAGTCGATCGCACCAGTAAAGCCAGCGCGGATCTTCGATCTTCTGATGTTTGCGAACGCCATTGAAACCAAATCGCTTGATCCAACCGATGTCTGTTTGCAGTGCTTCGTCTGACGGGGCGGTCAGATAACCATCCGGCCAAAAACCCTGGTCCAGGACCATCTTCATGTAGGTAGATTTGCCGTTTAGCAGAAAGTGTCCGTCACGCAGCTCAATGCCGCGCAGTCCGACGTAAGAACCGATTTCATCGAGCAGATTGTTGCCGTCGTAGAGCCTGACTTGCAGGTCGTAAAGATGCGGTGACTCAGGTGACCAGAGTTTCGCGTAAGGGATTGTTATTCCGAGTCGACCGGTTGCAACGGCAGTTTGATCTTCCGCAATCGCAACCCGCTTACCTTCTTCGAGCACTTCCACCTGCACACGCCACGCCGACGACGGCGCATGAAGATACACTGTCAACTCGAGCAGGCTTCGTTTGGCGTGAGTGATGACACGCAGCTCTTCGATTCTGATCGGTGGGACAGGTTCGAGCCAAACGGTTTGCCAGATTCCGGTGGTGCAGTAGTAGTCGATACTTTCAGGCAGTCCGGTATACGACTGTTTACCGCGCGGTTGTTCCGGGTCCTGACGATCTTCGACGCGCAACGTCAGTCGATTCACACCAGACTTAAGATACGGGGCGATATCAAACTGAAACGGGACGTGACCGCCACGATTGTGGCCCACCTCCTGACCGTTCACCCAAACTGTACATGCATAATCGACGGCGCCGAAATTGAGCAGCAGATCGCGTTTGTAAAATTCTTCCGGAAGTTGAAACGAGCGCGCATACCAAACCACTTCATGAACTGACTTGTCGTTGATTCCCGAAAGTTCGGTCTGATAGCCAAAAGGGACATTGATTCGCAGCGGCAATTCGCGACCGTCGTACCACCCGAGGCTCATTCCCTCCTCGGCGTCGTCAAACGCAAACTCCCACTCGCCGTTGAGATTGAACCAGATACTTCGTACAAACTGTGGGCGTGGATATTCTGAGCGGGGGATCTCTTTTTTACTAAGAATCATGCCAAATGTTAGCCGCAAAAAGGCACAAAAGCCACGGATTATTTACCGGCACTTTTTGCTTTTTGTGCCTCTTTGTGGCCCAATTTCATATCGCGAACACACCTATCAAGTCCATCTTCAAACGGCGCCATAAAGCTGCCGCGTTCACTTGCTAATGCCGTAAACAACGGGCGCGGAGCCACAAAGCCCAGCGCCTGGCCGGGACAAGCCTTCACCGCAGCCGGATCGCGTCCGGCCTTCATGGCAGCCAGCCGTGCGAATTCAGCCCACGTGACGTTGCCGGTATTGGCGAGGTGCCAAATGCCGTGCTCACCGTCTATCAACAGGTCCAAAACTGCATTGACCAGGTCGGGAACATACGTCGGGGAAACTGTGATGTCCGCTGCTGCATAAAACTGCCGGCCCTGGGCCAACGTATCGAGCAGAGCATGGACGAAATTGAACCGGTCCCATGGACCAAAGAACGCGCTCGTGCGAATGATCAACGACTGCGAGAAATGCTCGAGCACGCGCAATTCAGCTTCTGCTTTACTTCTCCCATAGACATTCAGTGGCGAACACACATCACTCTCGACATAGTAATCGTTCTTCAAACCATCGAACACGAGATCCGAAGAGAATGTAACAAACGGTAGCCCGTTGCGTTCACATTCTTTTGCGAGGCACACAGGACCAGCAACGTTCTCGCGCATGCACCGTTCGACGTCGCCTTCAGCATCGTCAACACGCACGTACCCCGCGGCATTGATGATGGCCCAGGGCTCGTAACGATCGAGTGCACTGAGCACGGAGTCCCGATCGGCGATATCGAGCTGATCGCGACGCAGTAGTTGGTAGGCAAGTCCGCGTCTCGTGCAGATGCGAGCAAATGCCTGGCCCAACGTACCAGTGGCGCCTGTAACTAATAAACAACGACTGTCATCACCGCTTCTTCTCACACTGCGACTGCTCGACTGTTCGTTATGATGACTGACCGGCGGATAGCAAAGTCGCTCCAATCGGTGCCACCATCCGGGCGTGTCCAGCACCGGATGATCAAACTCTCTGCCTGCCGCAAGCGTGCGGATCATTTTGGATAAAGCCGTCGGCCGCGGCGATGGTGAACGAAGATCGAAAACGCCGGGCTCGTAACACCCCGCATCGTTGGTCAACAAACTATTCCAGTCGAACGCGCCGAATGCTGCCCATGCAGTCACAGCCCTCACGTCGATCTGTTGTTCACGTAACTCGACCGCCGCGTCCCAAACTTCTTTTACCCAACGCAGTTGCTCTTCGCGCGTGCAACCGAGGTGAATTTCAGTGACGGCAAGTGGCAGTCGATACCGCTCCCACGCTTCTCTCAAGATCTCTTTCGGGCCTGCCACACCGGTCGCACAAACTCTGACAGCTTCGACGTCGGCGTAAGTGTGCCGGCCGTTGCCGCCGTGAAAGTGGGCGGGATATCTAGTGGTCCGCTCGTCTAAAAATCGTTCGCTGGTGATGTAGTGGTTGATGCCAAGCACTGCCGGAACTACTTGATTATCGAGAAACCACTGCAACTCGTCTGCTTCGATACCGAGCCAGCGGAAGTAGTCCCACATTGGCGTTTGCGGTTCGAGCCGTCCACACAAAACGTCATAGGTCAGCCAGCGACGCTCGTTCTCAAAGTCTGCCTGGTATGCGAGCGTCGGCGTGCTGAATGTTTTCCCGAGATCTTCTGTTTGAATTAACCGCGCCGCGGGATTGATCGCGCGAATCGCGCGCATTGAAAGCACGGTTCCGCGACACTGCGCCAGAAACGCTTTTGCGAAGCGCAGTGGGTCGCGTTCGTGCGGGTACCAGTGACCGTAGAGACAACTGAAGCGCGCGGTTGTCAGTGGTTCGTTAACCGGAGTGTACTCAGTTACCCACGGATAACGTTGCGCCACTGCTGCTGCGTACTGCGCGAGTTTTTCAGGAAACTCAGGATCGAGAAGATTAGTGTAACGTGGACCACTGCCGTGATGGACCAGCCCGACGATCGGCTGCAAGCCGAGGCGGCGGAGTTGTTTCATCCGCTCATCCGGCCAGGACCAGGCAAAGGTGTTCAAGTCATCGGGAGCGGTACGTTCCCAAAGAATCGGATAGCGGAGCCGGCGCACACCAAGCCCCGCCAATCGTTCCAGATCCTTCGTTCGTAAGGCGTGCCCGCTACGTTCAAGTTGGTCTGAATAATTCTCACCAACCCGGTTGACTGTACATTCAACTCCGGCCCACAGTTGAGGCAATCGGGCCGTCACCGTCGTCACACTCATAATGCTCTAACCAATCTCACTACCAGGCCCATCATAGCGGCTATGCCGCCTGATGTGAGGCGGGGGCTGTGCCCCGCCGTTAAGCCCACTATTGATTCACCGCCGTGATCACTCGCTCCGAGATGAGAAGACGATCAGTTCTGGCGCCGTAGCCCTTGCCATTCCCGTTGCCGTGACTATGGACCATCGCCTCAACGCGCTTCATACCCGCAATCTTGCCGTAGGTTGTAAGCGCCTGCGCCACGATCTGGTCCATGTTGTAATACTTGTAAGTCGCCAGACGACCAACAAAGTGGACATCCGGAGTCGTATCTGCAAGCGTCTTGTAACGCGCGTACAAATCCGCATTCTCCTTGCGCGGCACCGGGTAATAAGCATCGCCCTGTGACTTCGGAAACTCGTACACGATACTCGTCTTCGCATGCTCCTGGCCGGTTAGATACTTGAATTCCGTTACCCGCGTGTAGAGCTGCTCGTTTGGATAATTAACCACCGGCGCCTGCTGAAACACCGGCGTGTCATGCGTTTCGTGTTTGAATTCAAGTGAACGATAAGGCAGTTTTCCGTAGCAATAATCGAAGTATGCGTCAACCGGACCGGTGTAGATCATCTCAGCAAATGGTATGTCTTTCTCTATCTCGCGATAGTCGCAGTTCAACATGATCTTAATGTTGGGATGATCGAGCATGTTCTCGAACATGCGCGTAAAACCGTGCAACGGCATGGCCTGGTAAGTGTCGGTGAAGTATCGATCGTCACGGTTGGTTCGCGTCGGTACTCTCGACGTCACACTCGCATCGAGCTCCGAAGGATCGAGACCCCATTGTTTGCGCGTGTAGTTGCGAAAGAACTTCTCGTACAACTCGCGACCGACTTTGCTGACTACAACGTCTTCAGACGTCCGCACTCGTTCGACAGGTTCCGCAACCTTCTTGAAAAACTCTTCGACTTCAAACGAAGTCAGACTCAAACCGTAGAGAGCGTTGATCGTGTCGAGGTTGATCGGAATGGGAACGATCTGCCCATCGACACTCGCTTTCACGCGATGCTGATAAGGACGCCACTCAGTAAAACGCGAGAGATACTCAAACACCTCGCGCGAGTTGGTGTGAAATATATGCGGGCCGTACTTATGAACCAAAATCCCGGCATCGTTGTAATGATCGTAAGCATTACCACCGATATGTGGCCGTTTGTCGCAAAGTAAAACCTTCTTATTCGATCCCGCTGCTAGTCGTTCAGCGAGCACACTGCCGGCAAAGCCGGCTCCTACAATCAAATAATCAAACATTACATGAACCCTCCTTGTTCTTGCGTTGGCTAAGTAGTTGCCCCGGCACTCGCCCGACGACTGGCGTTGTCGAGCGGCAGCGACGCTGCGCGTGCAGGGCGCTTTCGGTTTATTACTTCAGTAATCAAATCGGACATCTGTCCCCACGTTTTGTCCCACGATATTTCTTTGAGAAATGCGTCGACTTTGCTCAGCCATTCCGACTGATCCGAACCGGCGAGGATCTTTTCCGCGGCGTGTATAAACTCGTCGGGCGTGTCAGTAATCTCGACCAGTTTCAATTCACCGTATGGCCGCACCACGTCTCTGATCGAAGTGGAAATCACGGGTTTACCGGCTGCGAGATATTCGGGCGTCTTCGTCGGACTGATAAAACGAGTCGACTCGTTGCGCGCAAACAACAACAGCGCAATGTCCCAACCTGCCAGGTAATGCGGAAGCTCGTCGTATTTCTTGCCGCCGAGATAATGAATGTTGGCGTGTTTCGGCAGTGTCTCCGGATCGATCTTCACCACCGGACCGATGATGACGAATTGCCATTCCGGACGCTGTTTAGCAACTTGATCGAGGAGATCGATGTCGAAGCGTTCATCGATCACACCAAAGAACCCGAGACGCGGATGCGGAATGTGTGTCTGATCTTCAGGATCGGTAACTGTCGTTCTCGCCTTGCCAAAGTGGGCCGCATCGATGCTGCTCGGGAATGCATGTACTGATGGATGCTGGCCACGCTTCGCTTCATACAAACTCTGCCCGCCTGTAAAAACGAGATCGACTTTCCGGAACAATTGCTTCTCGAGAATCGGTAAATGGGAGTGCGCGCCCTTAAAGGCTGACAACTCGTCCATGCAATCGTAAACAGAAGCTACGGGCTTGAAATGATCCGTGAACTTGAGCGCCATCGGCGTGTAGTACCAAAAGACGTATTCATCGATTTCGTGATCGTTGAACATCTGCCGGAGCATCTCTCGCATAACCGCGTTGATCGCGATTTCACTTCGCAGCCCATCGGGTAAATGCGGCACAACGACACGTACACCAGCGTCGGCCTCTCGCATATCAAGGCGCATCGATCCGTTGCCGAAGATGGGTTCTTCAACAAAGAAGACGCGTCGCTCACGCGCGCAACGAGTTAAAAGATGTTGTGGACGCTGAAAGACAAAGTCCCAACGCAGGTGCGAGAAGCAGACTAGATCCGTCGAGTCGCTCGCGTTAAGTATTGCAGGTGGAAACATTTCGTTAGTCATCGTATCTCCCGTCATGTACTGAGACTGAGACGGTGCCGCACACACCTGTCGCGTGGAGAGAGCGTCCTCACAACTTGCGACTGATTTTAATGGCCGGCTGGGCTGAGAATCTGTTGCTTGACCCGGCCAATTAATGGGTTGGTTACTGCTGGCCCATTGGAACCACTGGGATTGAGTCGAGGGCTTCTCGCCTTAATTCAATACAACAAATCCTCGCGCTTGTTTGCTTCTCAACCGTCCGTGCACCTCTTTCGTCACGATTCACTGACATGGCAAACCTGATGCCGCGGTCTCGTGAGTCTAGTGGGAAGATAGTGACAAAATTGTACGCAGACGTACGTTTAAAGTTACGACTTCGTAGAATTTCTCTGAAGAGAGATTGGTTTCACACAAAGGCACAAAGCAAAGACACAAAGGCACTGAGAAGAAGCTACTGGGTTCTCTTCGTGCCTTTGTGTCTTTGCTTTGTGCCTTTGTGTGAAATATTCTTCAGCGCAGCACTTCGTTATTTCGTTCCGCTGCCGCTTCGTTAAGCGTCGTCAGCCATGACGGCGACCAGGCGGACGTGCTGTCGCGTCCCTTCATAGTTTGCTTTCCCACGCCACCTGCTTCGGGCAGAAGCTGATTCACAACCGCCAGGATCTGTGACATTGCTTCAGGAAACAGTGATTCAAAGAGCACCGCAACTTTCGCAGGCACGGAGATGACGAGTTCCCCCTGGCCACGCTTGCACACGCGCACGATCTGCCGTGCCGCGTTCTCCGCACTCACTGTCAACAGCGGCAACGCATCACTAATACTGAACCACGCATATTCGAGGTGATGCTTGCCCTTGAAATCCGCATTGCGCGGACTGCCGGTGCGCATTAGTCCCGGACACACTGTAGTAACCATGATACCGTCCTTCATTAACTCTGTACGCAAACCCTTCGACAGTCCAACGAGTGCAAACTTGCTCGCACTGTACGGCACCAAATGCGGAACACTTACTTTGCCGCCGATTGAACTGATGTTGACGATTCGTCCTGCCTTCTTCGCACGCATCGAAGGCAAAACCGCGAGGATAGTGTTGAGCGGTCCCCAGAAGTGCGCCTGCATCGCGATCTCGAAATCTTCCGGCATCATCACCTCGATTGGTCCCACTTGAATCACGCCGGCGTTATTGACGAGTACGTCCACGCCGCTAAAACTACTGTTGACGCGCTCGATCATCTCAGTCACTGATTGTTTATCAGTGACGTCGCACGCAACAGTCATCACTTCAACGCCTAAAGTTTCGATGTCGGTGCGCGCGCGTTCAAGTTCCGTCTCGTCGCGTGCGCAAAGCACGAGACGCGCTCCTTCACCCGCAAACTCGCGCGCCATGACGAGTCCGAGGCCTCTCGATCCGCCAGTGATTAAAACGGTCTTCCCGTTCAGATCGAATTCGGTGAGCTGATTCCAAACTGATTTGAGTACGAATACGCCGGCCGCAGCGGCGGTTAACCTCGCGATATCTTTTCCATTAGCCATGTCAACGAGGAATGCAACTCCTGCTCCTTCTGGAATCCTACGTGCTTCTTACTACTTTCAACGGCCCGACACGTACGTAAACAGAACAAACGCGGAGATCACTATGGAAAATCGGAATGCAGATGTCCCGAATAAATCGACGGAAACAACTTTGCCCGAGAAGCTGCTTGAAAAACTTTTAGACTTTGATCCGGTGGAGGCGCCTGTAATCAGTCTGTATCTCGACGCGCGCGCGGATCAGCACGGGCAGCGGAATTTTCTCCCGTTCGTGAGGAAGCAGTTAACCAGTCGCATCAAGTCTTACGACAACCAGTCAGACGAACAACTGAGTCTCGAGGAAGACTTTGTAAGGATCGTGCGCTACCTGGAAAGCGAGGTTCCGGCGTCAGTGCAGGGACTGGCGATCTTCGCGTGCTCGAAGGCTAAGGACTGGTTTGAAGTGGGACAGTTTGATGCGCCGTTTGAACGGAACCGGTTGTTTGTTTCTGATCGTCCGCATGTTTATCCACTTGCGCGTCTGATCGATCAGTACCGGCGTTATGCAGTCGTGCTTGCCGACACAAACCGAGCGCAGATTTTTGTTTTTGCGGCGGGTCATACTGTAGACCGGCAGGACGTGGAGAACGTAAAGACGAAACACTCGAAAGTTGGCGGCTGGTCACAATCGCGTTACCAGCGGCACGTGCAGAACTACCACATGCAGCATGCGAAGGAAAGTGTCGAAATGCTCGAGCGGATCGTGCGCGAAGAAGGTATCGAACAGATCATACTTGCCGGCGACGAAGCGACAGTGATCCCTATGCTGCGCGAGCAGATGCCAAAGCCGATCCAGGAAAAAGTCATCGACTCGCTGAGTCTAGGCATTAACACACCCGAACACGAGTTGCTGGAAGAGTCGTTGACGGCATTTCGCAGGTTCGATTCGCTGACGGATATGGAGAAGGTCGAACGTTTGTTGAACGAATATCGCGCGGATAATCTCGGTGTGGGCGGAGTTCCGGAGACGATCGCCGCGTTATCGAATGGTCAAGTGGAAGAAATACTGATAGCAGCGAAGGCGGAGAGTATTCAGTTCGACGAAGAAGAAGTTAGAAAAGTGCTGGAGCTCTATCAAGTCGATGAGCGTTTGCCTGAGCCGCTGGACCAGCGGACGATTGCGGACGAACTCGTGCGACGCGCGAATGTGTTGTCGTCAGCGAAGGTCACGTTTATCGAAGACAGCACGCGTCTGGAACGTATGGGCGGCGTCGGAGCGCTGCTGCGTTATCGAATTTCAGCGGAAGAGGCGGCGCCATACGAGGATAGTGGAACGGTCCCGCGTGCGAAAGCCTTGACTACACAAGCGAACTAGGGGAGGAGTGCAATGTCAGATAAAGATCGCCCGAAGAAAGGTCACATGCGAACGGACAAGAAGAACAAAGCCACGCGCGAACGCGAAAACCCGCGCACGCAAAAAGCCGAACCACGCCACCAGGCGCGCGACGAATCAAGCCTGACCGACGCGCAACCAGCTCCGGAAAGGAGCCGCCGGTAGATACCTCTTAAAGGATGGTGCGGCAGGCGGCGATGTAGGCTTGCGATCTTAATGGCTTCGACTCAATGCTTTGCGCTGCGGCAAGCGCGCCCGTCCAGTCGCGCTTTGCCGCCTGCTCGAAGCAGTGGTTCAGGTCGGAGTTGGGGAGCGGGCGCCAAATCTTAAACTTCGTCACTTCGAGCGCGACACGGTACATACCACCATCGTACTGGTTTGCATGGTTAATCCCGTTCACATCCTCGGTAAGCACCTGTGCAGCCCACGATGCATCGCGGGAGTAGAGCATCCCGGCAGCCGTGACTAACGCAGCCGCTCGCGCGTTTGAGTCTTCGATTTTCGAAAACAACGCCATGGCCGAAAGCAGAAATTCCGTAGACATCTTTTTCTGTTTTGCATCACTCGCCGCCACTGCCGCCGAGAGCACCAGGTATGTGCGAAGTCTCGCGTCCGACACGCGGTTTACCTGAGCGTTGAAGCTATACCAGTCGAGCTTTTTGAGCGACGCCTCGGCCATGTGGAAAGACAGGTAGATGTTAAGCTGCTCCCGGATCTTCTCGTCCTGAAGCTCATCGATCTTCTGAACAGCCTCCGCATACTTACCGTCATCGATGAGTTGACGTATACCAGTCGCCAGCAGTTCCGCACGCTCGGCTGGATCTTTTGATTTCTCGGCAGCGGTGAACGCAGTTTCGCCGCTGTCGAAGCGGAACATAGTATTTTCCGTCACGATTCTTTGGGCCACGGTAGCCAGCCCGCTCAAGATCTGGTCATTTACCTTCGCCCGCTCCGCAATCAAAGTGTATTTCGTTTCGAGTGAGGCCCAATTTTGGCCGCCGTAGAAACCCAGTCTTGCAGCGTAGCCGCCCAGTTTCTTAGCCAGAAACCAAAGGAAGGCGACATGGGACACGTCCGCAGCACCGCGCTGTTCGAGGCCGATTGCTTCAGAGTTTAGATAACCGCCTGCCGCAGCGAGATACGCGGTCACGAGCTCCCGATTCAAGTCTCTGCTCGGCGGGGACAGCGGGCTTGCGAACATGCCGAATTCCGGTGGCATGCCTCCCGCTCCGCTGCGGATCATTGGGACAGTCATTTCCGACTCTCTGAAGACATAAGTCGAAAGCACTGTCACCTCGACGGGGTTATAAACCCGCCCGGCAACTCTGGAGAGTGCTGCGCGGAAGAGTGAGGCGGCCGCCATAGCGTCACGCTGCTCCAGTTCATTCAAGTATGAGGGGAACGATCCAGGTACGCCACCCTCTACCACCTTCGCTGCGAGCGCGGCCGACTGTACCGCGTCGGAGTCAAGGCTCGCCTGTGCGAGGGACAATCGCTCGTTAAGCGAAAGCGTGTTTCCCTTCAACACCTCTTCCAACAGTCTTTGGAATTTATCGAGCAGCCGTGCCGCCACTTGAGGATCGTGGTGGGCCAACGCCATCAGCAGCACGCCCATCGCCGCCCTGATCTCGGAACGCTCCTGCCTCTGGGTTGTGTCTGAAGCGAACCGATCCGACAAGGCGTCGGCGGATTTGATGAAGTTCGCGCGCGCGTACGCCTCATCGTGCTTCCAGAGTAGATCGAGAGCGCCCGTCAATACAGCCACGCGTGTCTGCGTCTCCTGAATCTCGGCGGCACTCTCAACGACACCCTTCAAAACATCCACAGCCTGCGCCTTGCGTTGCGCCTCTTCTGCCTTGCGCTGTGCTGTGTCGCGGACTTTAACCTGCGCAGCCAAGGGTGGCGTCAAAAACACTAAGATCAATAACAGGTGAAGAAATTTCAATCGGATCTTTTTGTTCCTTGTGTGGCTTTTTGTGGCTATTGCACTGCTCGATCGGTGATCTCGAGGCCTTTGTCGATGATTGCGAATGCTTCGCGCATCTCTGCCTCAGTGATGCACAGGGGCGGGTTTGTGAAAAACGTGTTCCAGCGAACGAAGGTGTACAGTCCTTCCTGCCGGAAAAACTTGCCGAGCGCCTGCATCTCAGGCGCTGCAGAGTTGAATGGCGCCATCGGTTCACGTGTTTCGCGATTGCGGATCAACTCAACAATACCAAAGAGTCCGATATTGCGTGTGGCGCCCACCGAAGGATGACGTCTCTCTAAATCCTCTAGCATCCCACGCATCACCGTGCCCATGCGTCGCGCGTTCTCGATGAGATTATCTTCTTCATAGACTGCAATCGTCGCCAGCGCCGCGGCACACGCGAGTGGATGACTGTTGTAAGTCAGACCACCGTTGAAGACGTTCTTCTCGAAGTGATCCGCGATCTGGCGGCGCATGCCGACTGCGCCAAGTTGCACGTACGCACTCGTCAAACCCTTCGCCATCGTGATCAGATCGGGAACGACTTTCCAGTGATCGACCGAGAACCACTCGCCCGTGCGACCAAATCCAGCCATCACTTCGTCAGCGATCAGAAGAATGCCGTACTTGTCGCAGAGATCGCGCAACCCCTGCATGTAACCGTCCGGCGGAATCAGTATTCCGTTTGTTCCGACCACGGGTTCGACAATCAGCGCCGCGATCGTCTTTGCCCCTTCGAGTTCGAGCACCTCTTCAGTCCGCGCGAGCACGTCTTCCGTCGTGTCCGAACCTTTTTGAATGCCGTGATAGAAATCAGGTATGCGAAACACTCCCGGGATACCAGGGTCCGCAGCCCAGCGACGCGGATCGCCAGTGAGTGTTAGACACCCGGCAGTACCACCGTGATAGCTACGATAGCGCGCACCGATCTTGTGACGGCCCGTGTAGAGTCTTGCGATGCGAATCGCGTTTTCATTCGACTCAGCACCGCCGTTAGTGAAGAAGAACGCGTCGATATCGCCCGGCGTCAGTTCAGCAAGCTTCGCACTCAAGCGCCCGCGCACTTCAGTCGCCATAAACGGATTCGCATACGGAAGCGTCTCGGCCTGGTCCTTAATCGCCTGGATCACACGTTCATCGCCATGACCGATATTGACGCACATCAACTGGCTGTTGAAGTCGATGAAACGCTTCCCTTCCGGCGTGTAAAAGTAAATGCCCTTTGCATGCGCAACGGGAATCGGATCGACAGCAGCCTGTGCGGACCATTCGAAGAGTGTATGACGGCGGCAGAGTTCGATAATCTGCTCACCCGTTAAACTTGCAGCGGTGGTACTCATAATGTTCGGCATGCTAACACTTCCTTTGCGTCTTTGCGACTTTGCGTGAATACTGTTTCTGATGACTCAACCAGGCGATCTTTCGCGTGAGCGAATCCAGGCAACCGAGCGTGTGATCAGACCACACATTCGCCGCACTCCGATTGTCGAAGTCGATGGTGCGGACTTTGGTCTCGACTCGATCAGGATCATTTTCAAACTCGAACTGCTTCAACACGCCGGATCGTTCAAGGCACGTGGCGCGCTCACAAACCTGTTGACGCGCGACGTTCCGCGGTCGGGTGTGGTCGCAGCATCCGGCGGCAATCACGGCGTTGCTATCGCGTATGCGGCGATGAAACTCCGAAAACCGGCAACTATCTTTGTCCCTTCAGTTGCTTCGAAAACCAAGCTCGATCGCATCCGCAGCTACGGCGCGGAGCTAATCATCGCTGGAGATCGTTACGCGGATTCACTCGAAGCGAGCGAGGCCTGGATCACGCAATCAGGAGCGATGCCGATTCACGCTTATGAAGGAGACGAAACACTGCTAGGCCAGGGCACATTGGGATTGGAGTTGGAAGGGCAGGATCCGAAACTCGACTCACTGCTCGTTGCAGTTGGCGGTGGCGGATTACTCGGCGGTGTTGCAGCGTGGTATCAGGAGCGTTTGAAGCTGATCTCGGTTGAACCAATGGAGGCGCCTACGCTCAATCTCGCGTTGCACGCCGGAAGGCCCGTCGATTCACCGGCAGGCGGTATCGCCGCGGATTCACTTGCGCCGAGACAAGTCGGACAGCAGATGTTTCCGATCGCGCAGAAGTTTGTGAACAGTTCAATTCTCGTTTCGGATGAAGAGATCATCGCAGCGCAGAAACGATTATGGGAAAGTGTGCGCGTCGCAGCCGAACCCGGCGGTGCAGCAGCGTTTGCGGGTCTGCTCTCAGGCAGATACAAACCCGAACCCGGCGAACGTGTCGGCGTGATCGTCTGCGGCGGTAACACAGATAAGGTGAGTCTTTAACCGCGAATGACACGGAATGAAATCCGGATTTTTTCCGTGTCATCCGCGGTTGAATTAACTCTTCGCGTCGAGCACTTCGCGCACTTTCATTGCCAGTGCTCCCGGGCTAAACGGCTTCTGGAGAAAGTTGATCCCCGGTTCCAACACGCCGTGCTGCACGATCGCATCGTCCGTATAACCAGACATGTAAAGCACCGGCATATCCGGTTGCCGCGCGAGCAGGATCCTCGACATATCATTCCCGCTCATGCCCGGCATCACCACGTCAGTCAGCAACAGATCGATGTGTGTCCCGTTGATGCTCTCGCAAACCTTGAGCGCAGCTTCAGCACTCTCGGCTTCAAGCACGCAATACCCCGCGGTTTCGAGCACCTGCCGTGCGAGCGTTCGCACTGGTGCTGCGTCTTCAACGAGCAGAATAGTTTCGCAACCTTTCGGCACCTCGGCCGACCCGTTAGTGCGTTTATATTCCTGCGCCTCCGCAGTCACGCGCGGGAAGTAGATCTTGAACGTCGTTCCCGTTCCTTCTTCACTGTAGACCCAGATATTGCCGCCCGACTGTCTAACGATTCCATAGACCATCGAGAGGCCGAGCCCTGTTCCCTTGCCGGGTTCTTTCGTCGTGAAAAACGGTTCGAAGATCTGCTGCCGTGTTTCTTCGTCCATGCCGCATCCGGTGTCACTGATCGCGAGCATCACGTACTCACCCGGAACCACTGAAACATGTTCGCGCGCGTATGACTCGTCGAGACAGACGTTGCTCGTCTCGATCGACAACTTGCCGCCTTTGGGCATCGCGTCGCGCGCGTTCACTACGAGGTTCATGATCACCTGTTCGAGTTGGACGGGATCGGCTTTGATGTTTCCGAGTTCCGGTTCCAAACTGACTCGCAATTCGACGTCTTCACCGATCATGCGCCGCAGCATCTTCCTGAGATCGCTGACGACGGTGTTCACGTCAAACACCTTCGGTTGCATGACTTGCTTGCGACTGAATGCCAGCAACTGGCGCGTGAGCGACGACGCACGTTCGCTGGCCTTCGAGATCTCTTCGAGATTGCGGAGTAAAGGATCGCCTTCCTGCAAACTTCGTTTCGAGATGTCGGTGTATCCGAGAATTACCGTTAACAGGTTGTTGAAGTCGTGCGAGATGCCTCCGGCCAGGCGACCTACGGCTTCGAGTTTCTGTGATTGGACCAACTGCTTTTCGGTATTGTGCAGCGCTTCGAGAGCGTCTTCCCGTTCTCTTTCAGCGAGGCTCCGCTTTTCAGCGTGCGACTCGGAGAGAAGCTCGAGTTGGCGATTCGCCTCTTCGAGTTGTGCGGTGCGTTCCTGGACCTTGCGTTCGAGTTCGCGTTGCGACTCGCGCAACTTCTCAACCATCGCGTTGAACGCGGTGGCCAGTTGTCCGATTTCGTCACGGCGATTGATGTTGACGGTGCGCGAGTGATCACCGCGACTGATTGCAGTTGCGCCGGCGGTAAGCTCGTAAAGCGGCCCGGTGATGTTGCAGCTCAACACAAAAGCGCTGGCCACACCCATCACAAACAGAAAGGCGCCGATGATCAGCATTCGCTTCACGAAGCCACCCACCGGTTTCAGCACGACATCATCCGGAAACTCAATCAGGATCAGCCACGGTGTGCCCACGATCGGACGCGCCAGCGCAAGTACCGGCGTATTGCCGTCGCGATCGTACATCTGAACATCTTCGTGGGCGCGCACTTCCAACGGAGGCTTCGCGACGATCGTTGCGAGATCGGTCCAGGTGTCGTTGGCCTGATTACCGAGATAGAGTGTGGCGTTGGTGCCGAGCAGTCGCGTCATCTGCTGACGCGTGTCAGCACTGGCGGCGAGCTTGCGCCAGCGCACGAGGTAGCCGGCAACTTTCCCGTCGTCATTCTTCACTGCTGCAACTGCTGGAAAGCCAACCGTATCTTTCAACTGGCGAATGTTGCCTATAGACCTGAATGGTTCTACGGCACTCTGCTTGAATTCAGGAGTTAAATCGCCGAGCGGCGTTGCCTCGCTCTCGGGCGAGACGAGCAGCAGTCGATCAGTGCTCCATAATTCGACACGAATGCTATTCGCATCCTGCGGCGCAACGAACTGTTGCAAAAGTTTCTGAACTTCGGTTTGCGACGCTGTTGTTGGCGACTTCACAAAGCCGCGAATGGCGGGTTCGTTCGCGACCGTTGCGGTCTTCGTGGCAATGTTATTCGCAGACTGCTGCAACAGTCCGGATAGTTGTTGAGTTAAGTTCTGCAAACGCTCGCGACCGGCAGCAAACGCCGAAGCCTCGACGGCGCGATAAGAGGCCCAACCACACGCCACGATGACGAGCGCCAGGAGCGTCCCGATTAGAAGCGGTAGACGATATTTAAACGGAATATTTGAAAGTGACCACGTATCCAACTTGCCGTGTTTCATGAGAACCCCTTCCCATTTCCTTGTTCACTGCCAGGCAGAGTGCTGACGGTAAAACAAATCTGCCGCACGGCTGGGCAGCCAAAAACTTGGGAGCTATGCACTTGGGAGGAACACGCGCGAATGCCGCGTGCCGTCGGGGTTTATTTGGGGGTAGAGCATAAGGATACTCTCAATAGAGGTCAAGTTCCTTTTTTTAATTGGGGGTATTGGGCCCGCGGTCCAGGATCTCTTTGCCAGCGTTCGCAAAGATTTAATATAGCGAAATCGACTAATCGTGTTATATAAGTCGCTTTGGGTCAACTCACCGGGAGGTATTTGTCATGCGAAAGTACTCACAGCGACTGTACGTTGTCGCACTTCTCTGCTCCGTTCTCTTTGCGCCAATCAGAACGACAACCGCTGCCGACTTCAAGCGCGAAGTCATCTATCAAATCATCACCGACCGCTTCTTCGACGGCAGTAGCTCAAACAACAATCCATCGCAAAGCTCCGGACTTTACGATTCAACCAAGACGAACTGGCGCGCTTACTGGGGCGGCGATCTGGCCGGCATTCAACAGAAGATGTCGTACCTTGCAGGTCTCGGCGTGACCGCGATCTGGATCTCACCGCCCGTCGACAATCTCAACACGAATATTCCTGACGGCGGCGGCAATCCGACCGCTTCATATCACGGCTACCAGGCACGCGATTTCAAACGCATCGAAGAACACTTCGGCAATGCAAGTAACACCTGGACCGAGTTTGACAACCTCGTCACCGCGGCCCATTCAAACGGGATCAAGGTGATCATCGATTTTGCGCCGAATCACTCAACGCAAAACAACGCGGGCGAGTTTGGCGCGCTTTACGACAACGGCACTTTTCTCGGCAACTTCAGTAGCGACAGCAACGGCTATTTCCATCACAACGCAAACATCTCCGGCGGTGGCTGGGACGATCGTTACCAGGTGCAGTACTACACACTCTTCGATCTCTCGGACATCAATCAGGAACACGCCACGATGGACAGTTACCTGAAGGCCGCCGCACAACTCTTCCAGCAACACGGCGTTGATGGCTTTCGCATCGATGCGGTCAAACACTTGTCTTGGGGTTGGCAGTACAGTCTCGCGAACTCGATCTACACGTATGGCGACAGCTTTCTGTTTGGTGAGTGGTATCAGGGTAACACTTCAGATCCGCTCTATCGCGACTCTTACAAGTTTGCGAACAAGAGTGGTATCTCCCTGCTCGATTTCCCACTAAACACGGCGATTCGAAACGTGTTTGGCTCGAACGCAAACTTTTCCGACATCGATTCGGTCATCTCAACCGAAGGCGGCAACTTCACCTGGAAGGAAGATCTCGTCACCTTCATCGACAATCACGACATGTCGCGCTTCCTCTCGCTCAACAATAACAACAACCGTTTGCACGAAGCGCTTGCTTTTGTCCTGACCGGTCGTGGCATTCCGTGCATCTATTACGGCACCGAACAGTACCTGCACAACGACACAAGCGGCGGCACGGATCCTTACAACCGCCCGATGATGGTTAACTTCAGCACCAGCACGACCGCTTATCAACTCGTCGGTTCGCTTTCGACGCTTCGTCGCAACAACCCTGCGATTGCTTATGGTTCGATGGGCCAACGTTGGATCAATAACGACGTCTATATTTACGAACGAAAGTTTTTCGGCAACGTGGTGCTGATCGCGATCAATAAGAACGAGACGACGGGCTACAGCATCAGCGGCTTGAACACGTCGTTGCCGGCGGGAAGTTATTCGGATTATATGAGCGGACTGTTGGGCGGTTCTTCGATTACTGTCAGTACCGGATCGGGCGGCAACAATCCTGTGACGACGTTTACTCTTCCGGCGCATACGGTCGGAGTTTGGCAATTCACGGAAGGCGCATCGACACCGCAAATCGGTTCGCTCGGACCAACGGCCGGACAGCCCGGTGTGAAGACGGTCATCGCCGGTAAGAACTTCGGTTCAACGACCGGGACAGTCAAGTTTGGAACGACCACCGCAACCGTGAACTCGTGGTCGCCGACTTCGATTACAGTGACGACACCGTCAGTCACGAATGGCAGTTACAACGTCACCGTGACCAATTCGAGCTCGCAGGTCTCAAACACGATCCAGTACACAGTGCTGACAGCGAAACTCGTGCCCGTAACATTCACCGTCAACAATGCGTCGCCGACGCAGGTGGGGGACTATATCTTTCTGACGGGAAATACGGTCGAACTGAGTAACTGGTCGACGACGTGGGACGCGGCGGTGGGACCGATGCTGACGCCGAACTATCCGAACTGGTTCATCGTCGCCTCGGTTCCAGCCGGACAGACGATACAGTTCAAGTTCATCAAAATCGCGGCAAACGGCACGGTCACCTGGGAGGCCGGGAGCAACCACACCTACACCGTCCCGACCAGCGGCACCGGCTTCGTGAATGTGAATTGGCAGTACTGAGAGTTAGTTATCCACAGATTACACGGATTCAATTCAAACAATCTGTGTAATCGGTGGATAGATAGTTTTCCCGCCTAAAGTCTTTCCGCAGAGTTGTGTCTTGCTGAAATGTTTTTTCGGCTAAGGCCATATCCCATTAGATCGCATCAATTCCATCTCCCGGGAGAAGAAAATGAAACCCACTCAGTCGCCCATGATCGCTGTAATTCTGATTATTTCACTCCTCCTGACCAGCTTTGGTCATCCGGTTTTTGCACAACGTCCAAGACCTATCGTGATCACTTTCGGCCAACCGAATATCTGGTCGCTGGAGCAGGCCCATTACCTCCTGGCCCGCATGCATCGCCAGAACCTCGATCTGCAAACAGCCCCTCTCGGAACATTAGACCCGAATGCGGCAAATGCAAGCCGGATCGACATTCTAAAGACACTCCTGCAAGCCGGCGTGAGCTTCGATCAGGCGGTTGGGCTCAATAACGAGTTGTTGAGGCAGGACAAAACCTTCAATGCCGATCGCCGACGGCAACTTTTGAACAACCGTACGACGTTACAGGGAGAATCAACCCAACTGGCGCGGGATATTGCTGCCTTGAAAAGCGATAAAGCAAAGGCCGCGACCGAAAAAGAGCAGGCGCAGATCCAGGACTTAATCGATGCAAAGACGGAGCAGAAGGCGGCTGTAGACAACGAATTGACGCAAACCAATGATGAAGTGAAAGGTTTGACGTCGGCGAGTGGTGAATTCCAATCAGCAACAGTGCCGGAACAAACTTTCAGCCCCATCACCGGTGATCTGGATACCTTGATCAGTAAGGTTCAACTCATCAACCCGTCTATCGCCGCCATACTGCGTCTGGACAATCATATCCAGATGCAATACGAGATCATCTCGAAGCAACTGACACTGCTGCGCGACGAAGTTGGTCCCGGTGAACGGGTCGTCTTTCTGGAGCTGCCGCAATCAATCAACGCCACGCAGGATCGCGCGGCAGACAAGATGGCGCAAACGTGGTGGCGAATCGCGGGCTACACGACCGTTGACAGACGTTGGGTCGCTCTCAAGGAAATGCAAGTATTGCTCACTAAAATCAAGAAGATCCAAGACGATATAAAAAATGTCCAACCCGATAAGAATTGGGAACAAACGAACAAGAAGAATAAGGAAACCCTCACCTCACAATTGAACGCACTATGTGAGAAAAAAAGAGAACGCGAGGTAGAGCTTAAACAAGCACAGGACCTTCTAAAAGAGTTGAACAACCCAGAAAGAAAGCCTCCGGCAACTCCCCAAGAACGGGAGGAATTATGCAAGAAACTCATTCACGATCTTGAAGGATTGACAAAAGAGATCGACGAAATCGATGAGAGCATTAAGAGAACTCGACGAGCCATTGTGGAGATCGATAATCAGGAGATCAAAGTGAAAAATGAGCTTGCTCGTTTGTATCAGGCATTCACCTCCCTCTCAACCAAATACAACAGACTGCAAGTAGAACAGCTTAGAAACGAAATTCGACGCGAGCGCAACACTGCGGATAGATTGCTTCAAGGTGGGGGTGCAGACACGACAGACATTGTAAAGCAGACTCTTGAGTTATTAGCGAAAGAAAAGAAGTTTAAGCCAGCCGAATACAAGGAATCAGCCTCTGGTATCGCAGGCTGTGCCCCACTGATGATGCAGCAAGAGGCATCCAACTGCGAACCTAGAAAATTCATAGATCTAGAGGACACCGCAGACACTAACTACGATAAAACCGCAAAAAAGGATAAAGGAGAATCGACAGGTAACACAGAAACCAAACCGGCTCCACTGAAATTCCGTTCGGTACGCACCATTGATATTATTCCTCGCCAGAACGCCATCAATGTTCAAGACACAAAGCAGACGGTAGCTCGCACCGGCATCTTCGCGGCGGTTTCATTCCTGTTTGGATTTGCCGGGAAGTTCACGTATGAGCGCCAAAGAGAACACGCTGAACAGTTCCTGAATCAGGAGTTGTTTACGTCCGGTTTCGGCAAAGGAGAAAAGGACTTCGGCTGGAGCTTCTATCCGTTCGCCGGCACAAAGCAGTTGGCTTCAGGCGTCAGAACTACCTACGCCGTAGCGATCATTCCCGAGAATGCTGAGACACTCGTGTTAAAAGCGCGCGGCTGTTACTTTCCGCGGAAGGACAACCAACCACTCAGTTACGACCTCGCGGGCTCGCCGGAATGGACCGGTCATGATGCTGATCATAAGAAATGTACGCCTGATGAGCAGGTTTTTGTGGTTCCAGTACCGGGCGGCAGTGGGGACGGCGCGGATTATTACGTTACCGATATCCGGTATAGCGCCTTTCAGCAACCCGGGAACCGTATCGTTGTTTCTATTGGTGGCCAAAACCTTCCCTCCCAGATCGGCATACTGATCAACGGAGTTCCGCTTCGTGAGGCGGTGGGATTGGGCCAATTGAACATCGAGTCAATTCTCGGGGAGGATAAAACTCGAGACAATTGCGTCGGGCAAACTTGCGGACGCTTCGAGCGCATAGACGCGAACCAAATCATTGTTTCCTTTCAAACTCCTGCCGACTTTAAGGGCATACCGAAAATAGCGATTATTGGACCAGGTAGAGAAATCGAGCTCAATAGGCTACCGCTAACCATTAACGATGTAGAAGATGCTCGATTGGACGACTCGCCGGCGATGTTTGGAGAAGAGCCCGATCCGCCCGGTTCAACTTTACGCCGCATCGCAGACTTCAAGGTTGCGGCGACAGGCGGGGGAAGTACCACCATGACTGGCGTGCTAACCGGGAGCAGATTCAAACCTACGGATAATATTTTCGTGAATGGCTCACCGGCTACAAAGGGCAGTTGTCGCAAAGATTTGTGCATCGTTACCTTCGCACCCCAGGAAACTGATTTCCTTACAGTGACGATTTCCCCGGCCAATGATGACGAAAAGGCAGTCAGCAAGACCTTTGTTAACCCATCAAACCTGAGCATTATCAATGCTTCAGTCGTGAGCTTCGAGCCGCAAGAGGGTTCGCGTGACGCCGTTTTGACTGTGAAACTTGATGGCTCCGGATTTAACGAAGATCTCAAGGTGAGCGTTGTCAAATCTGAAGGTGCGCCGGTGAAACCAAAGACAATTATTGCCTCAGCAGGCCAGATGTTTTTGAAGATTACGCAGCCTGAAGCCGTAGTCCATATAAATGTCAGGGATCCTGCAAACAACAGGGTCGTCAGTGCTGTAGTTGTCAGGCCTGAGCCGCCACCAAAAGAAAAGAAGTAGTGCTTATGCACTATTGAGGGTTGTCTGGGGAGGCGAGAGTTCGCCTCCCTTTCTCGTCTTTACGACATTTCTCACAATTTCCCTTGACACAATTAAATCAACGATTTAAATTCTGTTTGTCTTTGTTGTCCCGACGAAGATAAGCACTTTTGGGGCTTCCCTTTCCAGATCTTCTTCAACAGAAGCGGCTCGATTTCAAAACTAAATAAGACTGAGGTGTCACTATGTCCTTTCCCTTGCTCTCCGGACTGCGTTCCAACGACCTGGCCATCGATCTGGGCACCGCCAACACCCTCGTTTACGCCAAAGGGCGTGGCGTGGTGCTGAGCGAACCGTCAATCGTCGCTATTAATAAGGTGACGAATAATGTCGAGGCTGTTGGTAAGGACGCGAAGGAGATGCTCGGCCGCACACCCGGCAACATCGTTGCCATCCGGCCGATGCGCGACGGAGTGATCGCCAATTTCGAAGTGACTGAGAAGATGCTTCAGCACTTCATTCGCAAGGCACACAACGGCCGCACATGGGTCAGCCCGCGAGTCGTGATTGGTATTCCGAGTGAGATTACACAGGTTGAGCGCCGCGCAGTGGAGGATTCAGCCTATAGAGCCAAGGCTTCGGAAGTGTACCTGGTTGAAGAGGCCGTGGCCGCAGCGATTGGCGCCGGCTTGCCGATCACCGAACCGCACGGAAATATCGTCGTCGATATCGGCGGCGGCACGACGGACATCGCGGTCATCAGTCTCGGTGGCATCGTCTACGCGCGCGCCGTGCGTACCGCGGGCGACGCAATGGACAGTGCTGTATCCGAGTTTGTGAAACGCAAGTACAACCTTTTGATTGGCGAGCGCACGGCAGAAGAGATCAAGATTAACCTCGGCAGTGCGTTCCCGCTTGACGAACCTTTGACGATGGAAGTGCGCGGCCGCAATCTCGTCGAAGGCATTCCGCAAACGATTACCGTAACTGATGAAGAAGTGCGCCAGGCGCTCGATCCGGCAGTATGCGCGATCGTCGACGCAGTGCGTGTGGCACTCGAGCGCACTCCACCTGAGCTTTCCGCTGATATCATCGATCGTGGCGTAGTGCTGACCGGCGGTGGCGCGCTGCTCGCAAATCTCGACAAACGCTTGCGCACCGAAACCGGCTTGCCCGTGTTTGTTGCCGACGATCCGCTTACCTCCGTCGTGCTTGGTGCAGGCAAGATGCTCTCCGACTTCGCGCTGTTGAAGCGAGTCAAATGGGAAAACACTTTACAGTATTAATCCGTGGACAGGCATGTTCGACTCAGACGAACAGAAGAAACGCGCTGAACTCATCATCACGTTACTGGCGAAGCTCTACGTAGTGCTGGAGCTGTCAGGCGACGACTGCCCTGTCTGTCACAAAGCCCTCGCCCACGACTCCGAATGTCCGATAGCGCTCGCCTGGTCCCTGCTAAGTGAAGAACAACAACACGACGCCCGTACCGCTATCCGCGCCCTCGCCCTCACCATCGGCCACGACGAATTCTTAGCCGATCCTCCGCTAGTCCATTAATTTACCCGCCTTCTTTGTGGCTTTTCGCTTCTTCTGGATCTTCGCGCGAAACCCGATCGGTTTTCGTCGAGGAACGCGTGTCGTCAGTAGTTGTTCAATTGCCTCGAGCACCATTTCAAATTGCCACTCATAAGTGCGCTCCAGCGCGTCGAGTCGTTTTGCTAACTCTTCGTTGGAAACCCTCTTTTTGCGGCAAACTGATTCGGACTGGAGACAGATCAATTCATGAGTCATTTGAGATTTCCTCGTGAAAGTCTTGGAGTTGCCCTCTCAGTTGCGAAGAGCATATTACTCGCAACAGCGAATAGGCGTCAAGAGACTTTAATTAAGAGGAGTGTTTTTCTGAGGATCTGCGACAAGCTTTCGTCTGGCGCGGTTGAAGTTGAAACTTCCCGGCAGCGTGTCAGGTAGAGCCGCCTCGTCGTCTATCAGAGCTTCGACATGCACCCGGGCCACGCGACCGTAAGCCAGTAACATCCAGAGAGACGGTTCGCGCACACCCGATTCATATTCAGAGATCCGCGCCGCGGAAAACGAATCGGCAGCGCCTAAACGCCGCAACATCTGTGACTGCGACAACCCCAGAGTATTTCTAATCTGTAGCAGCTTGCGAGCGAGATTTTTGGGCCGGTTGCGCGACTTTGAACCCATATCAGGGGCCACATACTACTCCCAGTTGTGAGTATGCACAAGCATGTAAATAGACATAGCAGGCCTGCTACGAAGCGACTTGGTAGTGGCCGCCCATAATTTTACGTTGACTTTTGGAGGTTCCGAGCGTAACAATTGGCACCCCTACGCCAGCAACAGGCGCCTTACGTTTGCGACAATCGAACCGGCGTCCCTGAATTACGGCGTTACTCTGCAACCACATTCGCTTTACAAAGGAGAACCTCTCAATGTTTAGAGTCAAGACCCTTCTTGTCTTCGCCCTCGTCGCTACGGTCTCGTTGTGCAGTTCAATGCTGACACCCGGCCTGGCAGATGGCGGCGCTAATCACCAGGTTAGAAATCAGCATTTCGGCGTTTCGGGCGGAAATGTGAATGATCACAGCAGTGCCTTCTGTTGCAGCGGCACTCTGGGCAGTCTGGTAACATTCGGATCCACTAAATACATCCTGAGCAACAATCACGTACTGGGTCGAAGCGGCGCCGCTACAGTCGGCGACGACGTTTCCCAACCCGGTTTGATCGATAACAGTTGCCGCATCGCCACTGTTGTCGCAGACTTCACCGCAGCAGCCCCACTCGGGTCGAATGTGGATGCTGCCGTAGCGCAGTTGCGATCGGGTCAGATGGACTCGACCGGTTTTATCGAAGACATCGGCGTGCCGAGCAGCACGATCGCTAATCCCTCCGTCGGTATGTCGGTCGCGAAGAGCGGTCGCACTACCGGCTTCACAACCGGAACGGTTTCGTCCGTCAATACGAGCGTCAGCGTTCAGTATCAGCAGGGATGCAATCAAGGTAAGAAATTCACCGTTTCCTACACGAACCAGGTTGTGATCAATAGCAGCACGTTCAGTGCAGGCGGCGACTCGGGTTCACTAATCGTCACCAACAATGGTTCGCACAATCCGGTCGCGCTTCTTTTTGCAGGCAGCAGCACGACCACGATTGGAAACCCGATCGGTGAAGTGTTGACCAAACTCGGTGCGGCGCTGGGCGGTGTGGTCACCTTCAATGGTGTTGCCAGCACTGGTGGTGGCGGCGGCCATGCAAGAGGACTGGATGAAATCGGCCCGGGCGGACGCCGACCCTTCACTCCGGGAATTCAAAGCCTTATGCCGGAACTTCCGCAACAAGCCATAGATCGCGTGTCGGCAGTACTCGAAAACCATCGCGCCAACCTGATGTTCCAGCCCGCCGTAATGGGCGTCGGTGTCGGAGCGTCCGGACGGTCTGATAGCGAAGCAGGCATCGTGATCTACGTAAACAAGGATGCCGGCCAAATGCCGTTCCTGCCTGATTCGATAGAGGGAATCCCGGTAAACGTGGTCCTGACGGATCAATTTATCGCCTTCTAAACGACCACTTGGGCCACAAATCTTTGCGATCTGTGGCCCAACTTGAATTTTTCTATTTACGATTGATGCCCTCTCGTTTTAGGATGCATCTGTCTTTGACAATTCAGCAACGGCAAAATGCGCGGCTCAACCTCCCACACTGAAGAGTGATGAGCATCGCCGTTGAGCATGGAAGGTTCATACTCACGGCGAAAAACGAAAGCGAACGCAGCTTACTCCCAACTGCGAGTATAGGCCGGCGGGTCTCATCAGGAGGCGACTACTGATGGGAAATCCGCGACCCCGCCCCATGCGTCTGGCTGAAAAACTCCTGCAAATCCGTGTTGGTCTTGGTCTGTCGCAGACTCAGATGCTCGAGCGCCTGGGCCTCTCCGACTCAATGCACTACGGTCGCATCTCGGAATACGAACAGGACAAACGCGAACCCAACCTGATCACGCTGCTCGCCTACGCTCGCGCTGCGAGCGTCCATCTCGAAGACATCGTCGACGACAATTTCGAACTGCCTCGCAAATTACCCGGCAATGTGACCTACCGCGGCGTCACGCGAAAGTCCAATCGCAAGTCATAGGTTTCACGCAAAGACGCAAAGGTTTCGCTAAGGCGCTGCGTCTTTGTGCGCAACCTTTGCGCCTTTGCATGGAAAATCTTGTAATATCTCCCCTGCGTGCAAGTCTTCTACTCACCCAGGTACTACGCCGACATCGGTCGGGGTCACATTTTCCCTATTCGCAAATTCGAACTCGTGCGCGACAAGTTGCTCGCAGAAGGCACGCTGCATCCCGAAGAGATCATTGAGCCAGCTCCGGCGCCGCTCGAAGACGTGCTCCTAGTCCATTCTGAAGACTACGTTTCACGTCTGCGCAGCGGCGACTTAACCGCGAAAGAAGTCAGGCGACTCGGCTTGCCCTGGTCTGAATCACTCGTGCGCCGTTCGTTTTACGCCGTCGGAGGTACACTCGCAGCCACACAGGCTTCACTGACCGAAGGTTACAGCTCGAACCTCGCAGGCGGCACGCATCACTCGTTCTCCGATCGCGGCGAAGGCTTCTGTGTGCTCAACGACGTCGCCATCGCGATTCGCGCCATGCGCGCGCGGAAGTTGATCCGGCGCGCGGCGATCGTCGATTGTGACGTACACCAGGGCAACGGCACGGCGACTATATTTGCCGGCGACGCCGAGACCTTCACCTTCTCCATGCACGGCGCCAACAACTACCCGCTCTTCAAAGCCCGCTCGACGCTTGATGTCGAGTTACCAGACGGGACGTCCGATGCCGCATATATCAAGGCACTCGCCAATCATCTGCCGCAGGTTTTTCAGAGCGATCCGGACATAGCTTTCTACCTCGCTGGCGCTGATCCGTACCGTGGCGACAAACTCGGCCGCCTTGCGCTTTCAATCGATGGGTTGCGCGAGCGCGACGCTCTGGTGCTGCGTGAGTGTTATGAACGCGAAATACCAATTGTGACTTTGATGTCCGGCGGCTATGGCAAGGACATCGACGACACGATCGAGATTCACTGCAACACCATTCGCACGGTCAAGGAGATATTTGAACGGAGAGTCGCGACTCGCCGGTTCGCCTGAAGATCAAGATGCGCAGATTATTCCGACTCTTTTTTCTGGTGGTATTGGGCCTCGTTGCCGGCGTTATCGTTTACGAAGCGATCTTTTTCATTCGCGTGATGCGTCTACGGAACGGGAATCCCACGTCCACGTCGTTGATCGACGTGCGAATAAAAGAAGCGGAAGAGAAGGGCCAGCAACCGAGGCGGGAACAGGTTTGGGTGCCACTCGACAGAATCTCACCAAACCTTCAACGCGCGGTGCTCGCCGGTGAAGACACCAATTTCCTGACGCATCGCGGCTTCGATTACGAAGCTATTCAGAAAGCTTTTGAACAGGCACAACGCGAAGCTGCGAAACAGGCGAAAGCTGAAGGCGAAGATGACGATTGGCTGCCGAGTCTGCCCGAGTTCAAGCGCGGCGGTTCGACGATCAGCCAGCAGCTCGCGAAGAATCTCTACCTTTCATCGCAGCGATCGTTTCTGAGGAAAGGTCAGGAAGCCGCGTTGACGATCATGCTCGAACGCACGCTGACTAAACGTCGCATACTCGAGATCTATTTGAACGTGATTGAGTGGGGCGATGGGATTTACGGAGCGGAAGCTGCGGCGCAGCACTATTTTCACAAACCGGCATCGGCGTTGACGGCAAACGAAGCGGCTTTTCTTTCGGCGATGATTCCGAATCCACGCACAGTGTTCAATCCGCTGGTGAATCCGCGGCGCGTGGCACGGCGGCAACGGATCATCCTCCGCGGTATGCCTTACATCAAATTGCCTTAGTGTGTGCGGGTCTTAGCGCCTGTAATCACGAATGATTCCAGGAAGCGAGTCACGTTCTCATCCTGTTCACCGTAAACGACCGTGCCGAGATACAACTGTCGCTGGTTGTTCACTACTCTCGTGTACATACGCACGCCCACCGGAATCGGGCACGACGACAGGTCATATTCAATTCCGGTATAACCGGATTGGGAAATATTCTTTTGTCTTCGCGGTTCACAGTTGAAAGCATCGCCGCTGCCGCGCTGGTAACCTTCAGCAGCTCCCTTTAAAAACGCTTTCAGATATCCTTTGAGTGCGACCTGATCTGTTTCGCCATAACTTGCAGTTTTGAACCAGCTCAACGAGTAGACAGCCCATCCGTCGCGGACCATGTAAGTGTTGACCGCAATCGTTTCATCTCCGCTCGGAACCGACGTGGTCAAACGCTCGCCATCTTCAGGTACGTTTACTGAAAAATTCTCGTCCGGAGGTTGCAGACGGCTCCAACTTTTCCGCGCACTGGAGCGGGCCCAGGCGTAGTTCGGTTCGGATGCGGTAGGTCGTGCCGGAGCGGCGTTCATTCCGGTCATCATCAGTGTCAGATTGTTTAATTCCGGAGTTGGACCACTGTGTCTCGGCTTTGTGTCGGGAACGATCTCTTTCGGGGTGGCCGCTAAGTTTCTTCGCTGCGCTTCAGCTTTGACAAATTCCCACGGCGCAACCGGGTTCTCCTGTTGCCACAAACCACGCTTCTCGCTTCGGGCTGCCAGTTCTGATTGCTGGTAGACATCACGGTTCGTTGGGCCGAGTCGATTTCCATTGTTCGGATCAAACCACGCTGCCCCGTCGCGAATCATCTGCGCGCCGATGTCGGCGTCGTTCAACAGCACACGTCCGGTTAAGCTGCTGTCTGCCGCGATGCCGGCGTATTCGACTAATACCGACTTCTCAAGGACAAGGTCCGACAGGTGTTTCTTCGCCAGACCACCAAACTCCTGGTTCATCTCCGGCGCGTCGATACCCATTAACTTCACACGCACCGGGCGGTTCAAGTTGAAGATCGTGATCACATCGCCGCTGTTGACCTCGATCACTTTGCCAAACAGCGAAGAGGCGTTAACGGCAGGCGTACACAAAAAAGCACAAAGAACCACAAAAGGCACAAAAGACCTTAGCAAGTTCTTAGTGCTTTTTGTGCCTTTTCGTGGCATTAAACAGCGAACTCTTTCGCCAGTTTCAACTCCGCCTTGCGCAACTCAAACCGCGCGCGGCCCAGATTGCCTTGCGAATTCAACGCCAGCACAACGAAATAATCGCGACTCAACAGTCGCATCACCAGCACCGCACGCTCGAGCGAGACCACCAGTTCACGCAAACCACCAAGACCCGTGTCGTTTCCCGCACGCTGAGCACTGCGCACCAGCGAAGTAAACTCCGCCGCCGCAACGTCGAGATTCGCTTCCATACCGGCCTCGCCGAGAACTTTTTCAACAGCGATGCCATCTGTTCCCATTATGAGCGCTCCGAGACTGCCCTCGGTATGTTCGATAACGTCATTAAGCATTTCCTTGAACATATGGCCCTCCAATTAAGGACGTTGACCGCTGAGTGTTCCCGGCCGCGCCGTGGTCGTTCCGTTCGGGCTATTCGGCAGCGGAGCACTCAACAACTGCGGCTGAGTCGGTGTCGTCGTGGGTTGCGTTTGCGGCTGCTGTTGCAACTGAGTCGGCGTGGGCGTGTTGCTCGGCGGATTTCCGAGTGGAACTGGTTGCGGAATCGTCACCGAGCGCTGACCGTTGGACACTGTTCCCGCAGTCGGCCGGCCCTGATAGTCAGGACGGTAGATGTGCGGTGTGATGAAGAAGAGGATCTCACTGTTCTGTCGTGTCGTCAGTTTTCGCTTGAAGAGATTGCCAACGACTGGAATCGAAGCAAGCCCCGGCGTGCGCTGCTGTGCTTCACCTTCGGTGTCGGCAAGCACGCCACCCATGACGGTCGTGCCGCCATCGGGGACCAGCACTTCCGATTGCATGCGCTGCGTGTCGATACCCGGAACGCCGCCAACTGCGATACCCGTGTTGAGCGTGTTGTTCTCAATCGTAACTCGAAGCACAACCGTGCCCGCATCCGTAATCTGCGGCGTGATGGAAAGACGCAGCGGCACGGACACGAAAGTCGTCGTCACTACCGCGGTACCACTCGCAGCCTGTGTAGTTTGCACGGGAATTTGCGAGCCACTTTCAATCTGTGCGGGACGATTGTTCAAAGCGGTCACGCGCGGAGTCGCAACTGTCTTCGCCTGGCCACGTGATTCCGCGAGAGTGATCAGCGCGCTGATCTGAGCGGTGCCGAACAGTCCCGTCGTCAGACCGATAACGGTGCTTGCTGCGGCCGCAGCGAGGTTGTTGGCCGGAACCGGAGTACCGGTCAACCCGCCGAAGACACCAAATGGATTTGGACCAGAAGTTGGACCAGTACTTGCTCCCGATCCAGAACCCGAGCCTGAACCTGAACCCGAGCCGGACCCACTGCCGCTTCCGCCTCCGGAGCCGCTATTGGTGCCGCTGGAAGGCAGTGTAGAAATATTCGCCAAACCACCACGGCCTAGATTTACGATACCCATCGAGAGTTGCGCGCCCAGATCGCGACTGAAATTGCGCTGCGCGATCACGATACGTGTTTCGATTTCGACTTGCGGTTCAGGTTGGTCCAGGATCGCAACCAACTGGCGAACTGCGTCAATATTCTCTTTTACGTCGGTGATGATCAGCGTGTTGCTGCGGCCATCGACTTCGATCGATCCGCGTCGCGAGAGTCTGCGCGAGATGATCGGCATCAACCCCTGATCGCCGCCGCCACCGGTCGCATCACCGCCGGCGCCGCCGCTGAAACTGAGGTTCGTCGAACCACCCGAGAAGGCTCCTGTCGATCCGGCTGCCTGGGCCAACGTGCCCGACGCACGCGCGTAATTAAGCCTGATGAATTCGGTAACCAGTGGTGAAGCATCCAGACGCGAGTCGTTGATCACCTTCTGAGTTTCTGCTTCTTTGGCCAGCACGTCGTTGGTCGCTACGCGCAAAATGTTGCCGTTGACTTCGATGCCGAGCCGGTTAGCTTTGAGCACTGCATCGAGCGCAACATTCCACGGCACATCCTGAACGTTCACCGTCACCGGAACAGCAGTAACTGACGCATCGATGACGAAGTTCACGCCATACTGTTCCGTGATGTAGTTGAGGATGTCGCGGATGTCAGCATTGACAACGTTCAGATTGATCGGTTCACCGATGAATCCGGGTTGTCCATACTGTCGACCCTGGTCCGACTGCTTGTCAGTAGCGCGCGACATGCCAACGGGCGGCGTTGGCATTGGCGCTGCTGACGAAGTTTGCTGTTGGGCCAAAACACCTGTGGCCGCGAGGCACACAAGCGCGAGGACGAGCGTGGTCCTGCTTATGGCTGATCTGACTCGAAACTGAGAACGCATCGTTCCCTCCTTAGGGGAATTTCCAAACGTGCCGCCACGCACTACGCTCGATTGCCGGGGCAACTAAAGCGCGCGCCGCACTAACACGGCAACGTTTCGGGTTGTCAAATGGTTAAGGGTTGGCAGTCGCGACGGACTGATTGGTTGGTACGGTCATCGAGTTCACCGGCGTTGGTTGCCGCAGTGGTTTGTACTCGACTGCTCGTTCGCGATGGCCGTCAGTAAAAACCGTCTCGCGCCGGAACACCAGACGGTTGTCTTCAATTGCCACTAGCTGGCCGTCAAAGAAGGGCTCACCAGGATAGATGACATACGAAAGTTTGATTGGCGTTGCTTCGACGATCGCAGCGTAGCCTCTTGGCGAACGCGAGATACCAATCACCTGAATCTCACTGAGCAACAAAGCGGTGGTGGGCTTGGGTGCCGCCATACGCGCGTTCATCGCGGCAGCTTTCTGCGCCTTATACTGCGCAATTCGTTCCTGAATCGATGGCACCGGCGACTGACCGGCGATCTTCTTCACTGTCGGCGCGGGTGGCTCATATTTTCTAAACGGATCGCGACCGCTACTGACAGTGCGCTTGGTCACTACCGGCTTCTCGGTCTTCGTTTCCTGGGCCACTACGCCGATCGGGAAACCACTCGCGATAAGCAGTGCGGCGCTAAACAGGAAAGTCGTAAACCGGATTCTCGTCTGATTGACTTGCATCATCATGTTCGCTTTCTATCTATCCACAGATTTCACAGATTTTTATGCATCTGTGTAATCTGTGGATGAGTTTATTTCGCGGGTTGCGGGGCTGGGACAGCGGGAGCCGGTACCGCTCCACCCTTGGCATTTGGAGCCGGCGCCGGACGATCGGGCGAAAGGTAATAAGCTGTCAGATCAAAGCGGGCGTCCACGGTCTTAGTAAGAGACTGCTTCTCCAACTGCTTCAATTCAAAGTTGGTAACCGAAACTATTCGCTGATAGTGGGCCAACTGTTCGAAGAAAGCTCGTAATCCACTGAAGCCGCTGACTACGCTGACTTCGATCTTCTTGCCACTGTAGTCAGCTTCCAGCGTATCTTCTTTGGGATTGAAACGCGTCAAGACCAGGCCGTTGGTGCGCGCGCGATCCTGAATTCCCTGTAGGACCATCGTCAGCTCGCGCTGTTCGGGAAGTAGTGCTTTCAGCTCCGCAAACTCTTCTTCACGCGCTTTGTACGCAGCTTTGAAGTTGTTGAGGTTCTGTTGAACGATTGCTGCCTGAGCGTTCTTTGGTCGCAACTGAGCGATCTCGTTCTCCATCTCTTTCGTTTTGGTGCGCGTGCCGCTGGTCACGAAGTACCAGAAGCCGGCATACAAAACACCACCGATCGCGAGAAACACGACCAGTCGCAGGTACCATGGAAGAGCCGGGAGTTTGCCGAGTTTCATAAACTTAATCCTTCTCAAAAGATGCCACAGGCTTGCCCTGTGGAGCTTCACGCTTGTTGCTACTTCTTCATCGCGACCTGGTTGGCGGGGGCGGGCGCCGGTTGTGATTCTTTCTTGTCAGATCCGAACTTCGCTTTCACAGTGAAGGTCACAACTTCAGGCTTCGCGACGGTGGGATCATTTTGCGCCGGCGCCTGAGGCCCTGTCGCTTGCGTCGTTTTTGCTGTTTCTCTCGTTGTCTCGATGTTGAGATTGCTAAACATTCCGTTTGAGAACTCGAGGCTCTGTCCGAACTTCGTGACTGAGTATTCATTTGGCGACTCACCTTTGATCGTGATCTCGCCTTCCTTGTTTTCGATCCCTGTCAGGTAAAGACCGGGAACAGCGTCGAACCGGGCCTTGATCTCCTGTAGCACCGCGCTCGGACCCTGCTGTGATTCCCGCAACTTCTTGATGGCGTCGATGCGAGCCTGAACTTCTTTCGACTTCTTCTCCAGCTCCGCCAGCTCCTTTTGAGTAGTCTGCATCTGCTGGTTGATTCGTTTCTGATTGTCGAGTTCTTTCTGTGCGGCCGTGAAGGCCATGTTTGAACTGACGTAGTCGTAACCCATTGCCAGCGCCATCAAGCCAAACACCGTTAACGCGAGCAGTAATGTCTGCATGCGTGGGCTGGCGACTTTGTCTTCAACCAGCGCGACGCCCTGGGGCCGATCAGTTACTGACTCGAGCAGGTTTATCTTAATCATGCCTCAACTCCTCTCAGGGCGAGACCAACAGCAACTGCCATCTCCGGCACTATCTCTCGCATGTAATCCGGATCAAACTTCCGGGCATCAACTTCTATCTGCCGGAAGGGATCGAACACCTCCACCGGAATCTCAAAACGCCTGGCTAAAAAGTCGGGCAGGCCCGGCAGTTTCGATCCGCCACCCGCCAATAAGATCTTCTGAATCGCGGCCTCGCTCTCCTGTGCGGTCGCGCGATAAAAGTCGAAGGTCTTCTTTACTTCGAGTGCGAGGTTTTCGGAAACAGTTTCAATGATGGGCTGAATCGGTTTTGGTTCCACACCATCCGGCAAAGCCATGCCACGTTTGACGGCCTCCGCCTGTTCGAAACTCAAACCGAGTTCTCTCTGCAGCAAGCTGGTGTACTGGCTACCACCGATTGACGCATCACGCGCGAAGATCGAACGCGTACCGTTGAGGATGTTGATGTTCATCGTGGCGGCGCCGATATTCAGGAGCACGACGATCTCACCGGCGCGCGGCTGGTAGTTGACCTCGTAACAATTCTGAAGCGCGAAGGCATCGACGTCGATGATTACCGGTTGCTTGCCTGCGAGTTGGATCGCCTGCTTCACGTTTGCAATCTTGTCGCTCTTGCACGCAGCCATCAGCACGTGCAACGACTCTGACGACTTGCCAGTCAACTCGTAATCGAGATTCACGTCACCGATGTCGAAAGGGATGTGTTCTTCAGCGTGCCAACTGAACGACTCCTGCAACTCTTCCTGGCTCATCGCCGGCAGCACGATGTTCTTGACGATCACTGAGTGACCGCTGACACCCGCGGCAACACGCGTGGTCCGTATCTGGTGCTCGCTGAAGATGTGAGAGATCACGTTGGAGACGTTGTTGAGCTCCATGATCTGGCCGTCGACGATCGTGTCGGTCTGAAGGTTTTCGAAACCGAGGTTGAGAAGCTGAAGGGCGCTTCCCTTCTTGCTGAGCTCAACAGCCTTCACGGCACTCGAGCCGATGTCGAGACCGACGAGGTTCTTTTTTCCGGAGCCTTTTTTGAACATGTTAGTTAGTCCTCACAACAGCGAGCCGCAATCTGTTTTGCAGTCGCAGCCGGGCACGCGCTTTTCGCGCTCTGGGTAGTTGGCGTCTAAGGGTTTTCAGGGTCAGAGTTTCAGCGCTTGGTTTCAAGTTCGCCGTCCGTTTCTTTGTAGGGTGGTTGGGCATGACACCAGCGTGCAGGGGTGCGGCGGGCATCAACAGAGAACTGTTGGAGAAGTCTGGTGCGGCAGGATTGAAGCTCATCGGAAACCCAGCCAAGTTGGAAACGACCAACTTCTGTAGGCTTTGCGACCTCCGCTCACGCGAAGTGTGCCTTTATCGTGCTCCAAAAGATTTCGCGGGACTGACCGCTGTTGAAAACCAGGTGGGCACCCGGCGAACGGCGGTTCACCGCCGTCAACCTGAGTGAGAGTACATTAATGGGCCAAACAATGTCAAATGCTATTTTTCTTTGTTTAACTACTGTGATTGCTTAGTTTGGAAGTGCAAATTGGGCCAACGCATGATGGTTTCTGGAATCAGGTATCCATCGTTCCAATTTGTAAGGGGTCTTTTACTTTCACGGTTTTTGCCGGGATTCCGACCACTATGTGATAGGGCTCGACGTCGCGTGTGACCACGGCGCCCGTGCCGATTAGGGCGTGGTCTCCAATCGTCGTGCCGGCCAGAACGGTCGCATGGTAGGTGAGGCGCACGCCGTTTCCGATGCGCGTTTGCGGCGTCTCAACGTCGTGGATGTCGTAGATGTTATGGTGGTGAGAATAGACGTTCGCGTAGTCTGAAATCGAAACGTCGTCGCCGATATCGATGCCGCCGCGATCGTCGAGCAGCACGTGACGATGAATTACCACGTTGTTGCCGAATGACAGGTTGTAGCCGAACGACCACTCGACGGAGTGCCAGCACTTGAAGTTGTCGCCCACACTGCGAAAGATCAGTGGCGCCAGCATGCCGCGAAAGCGATGACCGAGCAAAGAATTTTGTCCGAGTGGTGAACGATCAAACATCTGCCAGAGCCAGATCATCGGCTTGCGCTCGGCATAACGTTTCGTGTCGATGTCGGTGTAGTACTCCGGCTCGGTTGCAATGTTGCGTGGATCGAAGGAGTGAAGGGCCGTGCGCGCAGCCAGGCTCAGGTTTTTGCGATCGGGTTGTGCGGCGCCGTAGTAGATTTCAAACAGAGTGTCGCGAACGACTTCGTTGGGATCTGTTTTTCCGGCTGTTAGTGACTTAAGTAACTCGGTCAGAAAAGCGTCGTAGTCCTGTTCTGCCAGGGCTTCTGCGGACAATCGTCGATAGGTCATAAGGGTCGATATCAACGCGCGCAAAGTTAACATAAGAGCGGTTTCACGCAAAGGCGCAAAGGTTACGCAAAGACTGAATCGGTCTTCTTTGCGCCTTCGTGTAACCTTTGTGCCTTTGCGTGAAACTTCTTCGGACGTTACGATTCGCAGCAATGAAGTTTTTGCGTCCCCTGCTCGCGCTCGGTTTGCTCATAATCGTGCTCGTCGCTGTTTGGCTTTGGTGGAGTCTGCCGTCCAAGGTCGATATGGCGGACTACGCTCCGGCCGACTCACTGGTCTATGTTGAATTCAACAACCCCGCGGCGGTGGTCCAGGCAATTCAGCACAGTCCCCTCTGGCAGGCAGCCGCTCCAATCACACAAAGCAAACCGCCTTCGCAGAATCGTGTCGCGACTGTTGCCGCTCGCGCCGGCCTTGGTCCACTACCCGCCGTCCTGTTCGCACGCGCGCAGGTTGCTTTGGCGATGATCGGCATGAACACGTTCGAAGAAGAAAACTCGCTCAAAGTGCGGCCCGAGTTTGCCCTCATTATCGAGACTCACACTTCGAAATGGCGCATGAAGTCCGCCACCGTCGCAGCAGTCAAACAACTCGCAAACTTCAGCTATGGCGCGTCGATGTGTACCGAGCGCAGCGCCGGCGCTGACTACATTGAGTGCTCCGTTAGCGGAAGCGAGCGCAAGATTATCGCGGCGATTGACGGGACACTCGTTGTGATCGGCAATTCCGATAACGCGGTGCGTAGTTGTTTGGACGCGCGTCGTGGTGTCAGGCCAAACCTTCACAGCGATCCGGAGATGGTGAAAGTTCGTGACAGCGTCAGTTCCGAAAAGACGCTTGGCTTTGGTTACGTCTCACCGGCCAATTCCGCAAAACTCTTTTCATGGGTGGCGCCGCTAATGATCTTGCAGTCGCCCGGCGATCAACAATTGCAGCAACTTCTTGCTGTAAGCGCGGGCAAAGTGTTGCGTGGCGTTGCGTGGACTGCGAGCTCCGCGCCTCAGGGAATCGAAGATCGTTTTCTCTTTTCACTCGACCCGGGCGTGGTGTCGCGCCTGCAACCTGCGTTCACAGAATCCGAACCTGATGAGAGTTTTTGGAAGTTTGTCCCCGAAGGATTTCAGTCGCTGACAATCTATCGCAACAAGACGCCTGCAACTGCGTGGGGTTCGCTTAGTTCGGCAGTCGCATTCAAGCTCGATGCTGTGCCCGCGGCTTTGTTTGGCACGTTGCTCAAGTCGAGTTTGTCTGTATATGGCATCAGCAATCCGAAAGAGGCACTCTCTGCTCTGGATCCGCCGTTGTTGACGTTGAAACCCTCTGAGAGCACGGCCGAAGCAATCCTGGTGGCTCGAGTAAACGATCCGGATCGGTTGAAGCAGTCACTTGTTGAAGGCGAGATCCTCGAGGGCCTTGAGTCAAATCCGGATCCGAAAAAAGAATTCACGGCTGTTTTTGTGAATGACTACGTACTGCTGGGTAAGACTGAAAACGTCCGCGCCAGTCTTGCGGCAATAAGAAAAGGAGTGGACGCTGACCCAAAGAAATATCACAACTATCTCAATCAGGCGTCGGACCAGAGAGAAGGCGTGATTGTGACGTTCACGAACGATGAGGAACGCGTTAACAACTTTCTCTCGACCCTCGTGCAGTTACAGGGACGAAAACTTTCGGCCCAGGAACTCGAGAGCCTGCGCAACATCGTGCGCACAGCCGGTGTTGCCGCAACCGACACACGATTGAATGCTTTTGGAATCGAGCGTAGAACGCGCTCTGCCTTCGGACAGTTCAGCACGTTGACTTCCCTGCTGCAATCGAGTCGTTGATCCAATGCGTCTTCTCATCGGCACACGAAATCCCGGCAAAGTAAAAGAGATCATGACGATTCTCGAAGACTCGGGGTGGACGTTCAGTTCGCTTCAGGAGTTTGAATCTATTGGATCAGCGGCGGAGAACGGCGTGACGTATGCTGAGAACGCGATCGCGAAGGCTCAATTTTATGCCGCGGCAACGGGACTGTTGGCGCTTGCAGACGATTCGGGTCTTGAAGTCGCAGCACTCGGCGGCGCACCCAGTGTTTACTCCGCGCGCTACGCCGGCGCAGGTGCTTCCGACGCTGATCGCCGTCAACTACTGCTGTCCGAACTCGCCAAAGTCGATAGTAAGGATCGACGCGCGCGTTTCGTCGCCTCAGTCGCGATCGCTGATCCCAATGGTGTCGTACTCAACGTCTCGGAAGGCATTTGTGAAGGAACAATTACGTTCGAACCTCGCGGCAATAGTGGGTTCGGTTACGATCCATTGTTCGTCCCCGACGGTTACGACCAGACCTTCGCGGAGCTACCTGAGAAAGTTAAAAACCGGATTAGCCATCGCGCCCGCGCATTGATGCAAACTCGCGACTCACTTGACCATCTCCACCCTCCCTCTTAGAATGCCTAACTTCTTCGGGGCGTAGCACAGCCTGGTAGTGCGCTCGGTTTGGGACCGAGAGGTCGGAGGTTCGAATCCTCTCGCCCCGACCAATAATTTCAATAGTTTACGGCTGCCAACACTGGCGGCCGTATCTCATTTGTGGCCAATTTGTGGACAAAATTAATTGGTCGCACGTCACGTTGAAGCTGAACGGCGCGAATGTAGCGCATGGTTGTTTTCAAATCCTTGTGGCCCATCAGCGACATTATCGTTAGTGCCTCATAGCGAGCCAGCGCCAAACGCGTGCAGAAGGTGGCTCGTAGATCGTGCCACCAAAGGTTTTTAATCCCGGCAATGCGGCAGGCTGTGTGAAAGGAACGTTTGATGTCATAGAACGGCTTATCCGTGTCTGGATTTGTGAAGACATAATCCTCAGCATCTTTTCCGTGACAAGCCTTCTTTAGAATCTCGCGCACTTCCGGGTTCAAAACGTCCAACGGAATTTCGCGATTCTTCCTTCCCTTCGTGCGAGTCGCAATAACAACATTACGGGAAAAATCAACCTGGCCTCGCCTCAAGTTAAGCTGCTCACGTTTCCGTAAGCCTAGACCTAACGCAACAATAACCAGCGGTCGCAAGTGAGCGCGTTTGCCTTCCATTACGTTCAACAGCAAAGGTTCTTCCTCAGGCAAAAGATAGCGATAACGCTCATTGTCCAATTTGAACTTTCGGACTCGACTGCATGGGTTCGTCTCCGCATTCTTGAAGTCAATCGCGAGATTGAAAACACGGCTAAGCATTTCAAACTCTCGATTCACAGAAGCCTCGGCACGAGCTCTTCCATACTTGGTCGGCGTCTTTATTCGTTCATGCTTGAACTTCTCAACTAAGAGCGGCGTGATCTCGCATAACGATTTGCCTTTGAAGTAAGCCTTTAGCACTTCGCTGTAGCACTGATCGCCCTTCCACGAACGCTTGTTTGCGATGGCCCACGGCATATAAATCTCGTCGATAAACCTCGCGAGCTTCATAGTGCCGGAATTAACTAGACCAAAACGGCCTTCAAAGATCTCCTGCTTGATCTTACTCTCCGCTTGTTCTGCTTGCTTCTTCGTCCGCGCCTCGGAAATTACGCCTCGGTAACGGACGCCACGCACTCGAAAGTAGTAATGCCAGTGCGCGCCTTTCTTTCCACGTTTGTAAACAGACAT